>Ga0265300_10000075_pt1 | contig 113258 bp, 89 predicted proteins | sample AusTroGonzalo_MG_FD_193482 | JGI IMG/M metagenome (GOLD analysis project Ga0265300, IMG submission 193482) | Bovine rumen microbial communities from tropical cattle in Woodstock, Queensland, Australia - Gonzalo_03 | ecosystem: Host-associated > Mammals > Digestive system > Stomach > Rumen ... | reverse complement strand
CAACCTCCGCCGCCTCATTGGCGCAACTATACCATTTTTGCCGTTCGCCTAACGAGCTGGGGCTCAGGTAATTACAAAAATTTCATCCGGCAAAAAGCCGGATGAAATATCAGCAACTCGCTGTGTATCACAAACTTAGCAATCCAAGCAATTAGCAACTCCAAACACGAAGAGCCTCGCTCAAGGAGCCAACCTACTGCGCAAACAAAGCAATGATATTCAGGATAACCTCGCTGGCCTTTTGCATGCTTTCCAGGGGCACGAACTCCATTTTTCCGTGGAAGTTGTGGCCACCGGCAAAGATGTTGGGACAGGGAAGGCCCTTGAAGGAGAGGTTGGCGCCGTCGGTGCCGCCGCGGATGGGCTGGATGTGAGCCTGGACGCCTGCCATCTCCATGGCCTTCACGGCCTTTTCTATAATATGGTAGTGGGGCTCCACTTGCTCGCGCATATTATAATATTGGTCTTTGATGGTGGCCGTGGCGGTTCCGGGGCCGTATTTGGCGTTGATAAACTCCGTCACTTTTTCCATCATGGCTTTGCGAGCCTCGAATTTGGGACGGTCGTGGTCGCGGATGATATAGGAAAAATCGGCCTCCTCTACCGTTCCCTTGAAGGAAATTAGGTGGAAAAAGCCCTCGTAGCCTTCTGTGTATTCGGGCCGAGCCACTACCGGCAGCATGGAATTGAATTCCTGGCCGATGAGAATGGCGTTGCGCATCTTGCCCTTGGCATAGCCGGGGTGCACGTTGCAACCCTGGATGTGAATCTTGGCGCTGGCGGCATTGAAGTTCTCAAACTCCAGCTCGCCGATCTCTCCGCCGTCCATGGTGTAGGCATAGGTGGCCCCGAAACGCTCCACGTCAAATTTTACCACGCCTCGGCCAATTTCTTCGTCGGGGGTAAAGCCAATCTTCACCACGCCGTGCTTCACTTCCGGGTGCTCCACCAGATACTGGACGGCATCCATGATTTCGGCCACACCGGCTTTGTCGTCGGCGCCCAAAAGGGTGGTGCCGTCGGTGGTTATGAGGGTTTGGCCCTTGTACTTGAGCAGTTCGGGGAATTCTTCGGGCCGAAGCTGGAGGCCGCTCACGCCTTTGAGGTCGATGGCGCCGCCCTGATAGTTTTCAACGATCTGCGGCTTCACGTTTGCGCCGCTGGCATCGGGGGCTGTATCCACGTGGGCAATGAATCCCACGGCCGGAACCTCCTTATCCAGATTGGACGGGAGGGTGGCCATCACATAGCCATACTCGTCCAGGGTGGTATCCAGGCCCATGGCCTTAAGCTCATCGGCCAGCATTTTGAGGAGGTCCCACTCCTTGGCTGCCGACGGCTGAGTCTCGGACTCTTCATTACTCTGGGTATCCACGCTCACATAGCGCAAAAAACGGTTTAGTATCTTTTCCATATCTTTTTTATTTGTTTGTCTTTGCCGATCGGCGACCCTAAAAGCTCACCGGGCATGAAAAAGGGATATCGGCCCAGCGCATTAACGTTTAGCCTTCATGGACGCCCAGATCATGTAGGCAATGATTCCCAGGAAGGGGACGATGGCCACGGCCTCGCCGTAACTGGCCGCCCAGCCCGACAGGAACAGGTCCACGTTGGCAAACCGCAGAATGGCGCTTACCACGCCCATGAGCGCGCCGCCGGCAATGAAGCCCGATGCAATGAGGGTGCCTTTCTCCTGGCGGGCGGTATTCTCATCGGCCCGGGAAGAACGGGTGCTCACAAACCAGGAAATGGCGCCGCCTACCAGCAGGGGCAGGTTAAGGTCGATGGGAATGAACATACCCAGGGCGAAGGGCAGAGCAGGCACCTTGCAGAAGTTCAGGACCAGGGCAATAAGGGCGCCTATCCCGTACAGCAGCCAGGGAGCGCCGCCGCCGCTGAACATGGGCTGGATAACGGCCGCCATGGCATTGGCCTGCGGAGCCACCAGGGCGTTCTCTCCTGTGAAGCCATAAGTTTTGTTGAGCACCAGCATGACGCCGCAAACCGTTACGGCCGATACCGCTACGCCCAGGAACTTCCAGCCTTCCTGCACCTTGGGCGTGGAGCCAATCCAGTAGCCAATCTTAAGGTCGGTGATAAAGCTGCCCGCCACCGAAAGGGCCGTGCAAACCACGCCGCCGATAACCAGTGCCGCCGCCATGCCGGCATTGCCTTTCAGGCCAACGGCCACCAGAATGAGGGAAGCGATGATAAGGGTCATGAGCGTCATGCCGCTCACCGGGTTGGAGCCCACGATGGCAATGGCATTGGCCGCCACCGTAGTGAACAGGAAGGCCACCACAGCCACAATTACCAGTCCCACCAGCGCCTGCCACACATTATTGACCACGCCGCCGAAGGCAAAGAAAGCGAAGATGCCCAGCAGGGCTATCACCACGCCAAAGACGATGGTTTTCATGGGCATATCTTCCTCTGTGCGAAGCGCTTTCTCGTCCAGAGTACCCGGCTTGCGCTTGAATTCTTTCACGGCCAGCGTGGCAGCACTCTTAATGACGCCGAAACTTTTCACGATGCCGATGATACCGGCCGTCGCAATGCCGCCAATGCCGATGTGGCGTGCATAAGTCTTAAAGATTTCTTCGGGGGCCATCTGCCCAACGGGGGTTGCGATGCCGCTTCCCATAAGGTCAATGACATCGGCGCCCCAAATGAGATTCATCAGGGGGATGATCACCAGCCACACCAGCAGGGAGCCGCAGCAAATGATGAAGGAATATTTGAGGCCGATGATATAGCCCAGGCCCAGTACGGCCGCGCCGGTGTTCATCTTCAGCACCACTTTGGCTTTATCGGCCACCACGGCGCCCCAGCCCATGACGGTGGTAGAGATGGTCTCGGCCCAGGTGCCGAAGGTGGCTACGCAAAAGTCGTACAAGCCGCCGATGAGGCCCGCCGTGATAAGGGTTTTAGCACTGGAGCCGCCGCCCTCGCCGCTAATGAGCACCTGCGTAGTGGCCGTGGCCTCGGGGAAGGGATACTTCCCGTGCATCTCCTTCACAAAGTACTTGCGGAAGGGAATGAGGAACAGGATACCCAGTACGCCCCCCAGGAGCGAACTAAGGGCCATTTGCCAGAAACTTACCTCTACACCTAATATATAAATGGCCGGAAGGGTGAAGATGGCACCCGCCACCACGGCACCGCTACAGCCGCCGATACTTTGGATAATCACGTTCTGGCTAAGCCCCTGCTTAAGGCCCAACGCGCCGGTTAAGCCCACGGCAATGATGGCAATGGGGATGGCGGCCTCGAACACCTGACCCACTTTAAGGCCCAGATAGGCGGCAGCCGCGCTGAACAGCACCACCATCAGAAGGCCCACGGCCACCGAATAGGGTGTTGCTTCGGCATATTTCTTGGCAGGATCCAGAAGGGGCTTATACACCTCCCCGGGTTTGAGTTCGCGCTGCGCATTTTCCGGCAACAAAACTTGATTCTTCTCTTCCATAAGCTGTTTATCTTTTTGGCATCTACAAAGATAAACTTTTTTTTCTTTGTGCTTGCAGTTTCCGAAAAAAGTCGTACATTTGCAGTCCCGTTTCGGCGGACATTGAGATATGGTGTAATGGTAGCACTACAGATTCTGGCTCTGTCAGTGAGGGTTCGAGTCCTTCTATCTCAACTTTTTTGTGCCTATAATGGTACGGCGGGGTAGCTCAGCTGGTTAGAGCGTCGGATTCATAATCCGGAGGTCGTGGGATCGTGACCCACTCCCGCTACCCTTTATCAATTATATTGCTGGTGGGGAGTATGAAACCACTCGCAAATTTCTAGAAACACTCTATATACCCGTCGCTAATCCAGCGATGGTTTTTTTGTATCTCCCTTCTTCCAGCTCTGCATACGAATGTAGAGCTGGAATTGTTTATAAGTGTCTTTGTCTTTATGGTTGATTTGTTATTTTTTCACTTTTATTCCCATAAACGTCCCAACGCCTGGACCGTTGAAGAGTGTTACCAACAGCTTCCCTGTGACGAACTCTGCACCATTATGTAGCCATGGCGGGCACATTGCGGGTCCTTGTGGGTAGGCCATAAAACGTGCTGTTATTGCGTGGCGCTTAACAGTTTAATAGTCACACTGTTAGCACAGCGGACGGGTATTAAAAAACGACCCGTCCGCTGTGCTAATAAATTGAATAACAGTACATTGCCCGCCACGGGGATTAGGCCCCTGCTTCAAGGGCGACAATCACTCAACTGACGGCGAAGCCCAAATGCGATAGAAGGGACACCGGCGGAGGCAGGGGCCCAATCCAACCGGCGGCAACAACAGCCAAGGCTCACAGAACCTTCACGAGGGTGAGGCCATTTCGCTCGCCGGCAACATAGCGGGCTTCGGCATCGGCGCCCCTGCGGCGAAAGCGATCAAGATACAGCGGGCGCCCCGCCTGGATTTGGAGGCACTCAAAACTGTCACCGGGCTGCAGACTGGAATTCAAAGACTCAACCACCACAAAGCGGTTCATGCCAAGATACTCGACCGTGATGAGTCTGTCTGGAAGCCACCCCAGATGGAGCCGGTCCCCTGCCGATAAAGTGGAAGACACAATGGAGTCGCCGGAGAATTCCTCCGATTCGACCGGGGACGACTGCTTCAAATCGGCGCAAAATCCCTTCCAGGACATAGCGCCTACATAGCGGGAGAGGACATTGAGCGTGCGTAATGATATGGCATCGGCGCCTCTGGTGGAATAGCCCCACATGCGCTCCAGCGTGCTTTCCGAAACATGTTCCCGCACTTCGTGTTCAATGGCTCCAACCAAGAGGATGAAACCATTGTGAGTTTCCAGGGGCTTGCCATACTTTTCCTCCACTCTTGTGCGGAGAGCTGTGATTTCCGGTATGTTTACAGACACTGACATTGCGTGACAAAGTTAAAAACAATATCTTTGCATTACAATGTCTTTTACTGTCATTTATGGTAAGTGAAACCCTCCGGGAGGTAACGGCCAGCCTGGCCGATGGACAATACCGCATAGTTTCCACTCTGAAGGAGGGGCGTCTATATCTGGCCGAAAAAGCCGGAAAGCGCTTCGCCCTGAAGACATCGGACGGCAGCGCGAAGGGGCTGGAACTGCTCAAGCGGGAGTACGAGCTCTCCATCGGCCTGCAGCATCCGGGCCTGGCGTATGTTTTTACCTATGAAGAAACCTCTCCGGTGGGGCCTTGCCTTGTCCAGGAGTTTGTAGATGGCATTACGCTGGAGGAATGGCTGGAGCACCATCCCGGGGCCAAAGAGCGCCGACGCATTGTTTCCGAGCTTCTTTCGGCCACGGCCTACCTGCATCAGAAGGGCGTGATTCACAACGACTTAAAGCCCGTAAACATCCTCATAAGCCGCAGCGGTGGTGCCCTAAAGCTCATCGACCTTGGGTTTGCCGACAGTGACACTTTCGCCGATAAAGCCCTCGGCGGCACGCGCTCCTACGCTTCGCCGGAATTGCTTGCCGGGAAACAGCCCGACGCCCGCAGCGACGTATACTCCATCGGCCTCATTCTCCGCGACATCTTCCCGGGCCGATACGGGCACATCGTACGCCGATGCCTAAAGGAGAATCCGCATCAGCGTTTTGCATCGGCCGGCGAAGTGGAACGGGCCTGGAAACGGCGCCTGCTGCCAATGTGGCTTACCGTTGCCGCGTCTGTCGCCGTCGCTTTGGCTTGCCTGCTCTATGTCTATATCGGCACACAAAAAGATCTCGCCTTGCTGAAGGAAGCCGAATCGGCCCGCGCCGAAGCCCTGTCTGCCGCCAAAGCCGAAGTTGACCACTGGTACGACACCGAAGTGCCGGCGTTTCGCCAGGCGTTGCAAGAAGCCACCTCCCCCGCCGATGTATATGCCGACTGGACCGCCCTGACGAACAAGACCTACGTCATCAATCAGACAATCCCTGACCGACTTCCCGAATCGGCCCGCCAGGCTTTCCGCGACTACCTCCATGAATGCTACAACGAAACTTTCCCTGCTCTGCAGCAGGAAATGACTAACCGAATAGCGGAGTTTCAGTAGAAAAAGGCCTACTCAAAAGTTTTTAAATAGGTCTCAATAATGGGCCTTAAAGCCGGAAGGTCAAGGTCAATGGTGTCCCAAAGTTGGTTCGGTTTGATTTGATAGTATCCGTGAACGAGGACATGCCTCATACCCTCAATGGGGACCCACTCTACTTCTGGATGAGATTCCTTAAATTCTTTGGAGAGCATATAGACAGCCTCTCCTATGATTTCCACATGCTTTACAAAGCCATAGTAAACAATAGGATCTTTCTCTGATTCTGCCGAATCATATTTCTTTCGGCTTTCTTCGATGGTTTTGATGGCATCCAGAATATGTTGGAGGCGTTCTCTGTCTCTAACAGGCTCTCTCATAAATCAGAATTTTATCTTTTTCGGCACTCTCTTGTGCAAAAGGGAGCAGGCAACCATCCTCTACCAAATCCACCTTGCGACCAAGGGCATCTGATAGTTTAGTCATAATCCTGGAGATGGTCAGAAGGGTTATCCGGGCATCTCCGTCATATTGAACAAGGATATCGACATCGGAATCCGGCGTTTCCTCACCCCTGGAATAGGAGCCGAAAAGCCATGCCCTGACCACAGGCTGCTGGGCTAGCACAGCCTGAATCTTTGGAAGCATCTTATTAACCGTTCCACGTGTCATATAATGCAAATATAGCTATTCTTGCAATAATAAGAAAAAAGAGTTGAGTTTTCACGGTGATGTCCGTGCAAATTTGCCCCCCCTAAAAAAGACATAAAAAGACAACTTGCCTTCCGGGGGCGGGGCGTTATCTTTGTGCCTGGCGAAATAAGGCCGGATAGCGTAATTGTTAGAAATAATCGCTATATTTGTCCTTTGCAGGGCTTGAATAAACCCCTGAGACATAGACAAATTAGCGTTTGCAATTTGCTCTGACCGAGTAGGAACGTAGGAAATTTCTTTTAGCAGGTTCAGCAGCAAGTCGTAAACGCCCGCAGTAGATACCTTCGTGGTATTTAGCGGGCGTGACTTGTACCTGCATGGTTTCCTACGACCACTACCGGACAAGACGCGCCCGCGCTTTTTGTATGCACTGAAACGTACCACGATATGAAAGAAAGACTATTTTACCATGCTCCGCAGACCTGCTGGTGCGAGCTTGCCACAGAGTCACTCATCTGCGACAGCTATGACTCCGGAATCGATGATTTCATCTACGAAGAAGTAGATTTGACTTTTAATCTGCTGGCCTTATGAAAAAGCTGACTATCCTCTTATCGGCAGCCTCGCTTATGCTTGCGGCCGCTTCCTGCGTAAAAGAAACAGATACTGAAACCGTACTTGATATCACCTGCCGATATGAGCTTTCTTTCGAAGCTCCCACCAAGACCGGGATATCCGGCTCCGGCGCCAGCCGTAGCGTTAGCTGGAATGAAGGAGATATCATACGTTATTATACGGAGTCCAATCAGTCCAGCCCAGTCGAGGCAACTGTGAGCCTTAGCGGCGACAAAGCATTCGTCACAATTCCCCGCGGCCGTACGGATGAATTCATCAACGCCGTCTATGGAGCAGCACAGCTCCAAAGCAGCTCCAGCACAGACAATTGCATGTTCGTGAGTTCCCCCGTCAAGAGTAAACAGCGCTATACCACGTTTGCTCAGGCTCATCTTTGCGCGGCATTCTCGGACGACCTCGAGAATCCCAGCCTCCGATTCCATAACACCGCCTGCATAGTGCACTTCACCTCGGCAGCCGATGTTCACAAGGTGGTCTTTTCTGGCAATAACGGCGAAATTATCAATGCCGGCAGCTCTGGAGACTTAAAGATCACTTATTCAGGCACAGCACTTACCGTAGAGCCCACAGCAAGTGACGCGAGCAACCAGACATCGGTTACCATCGAGACAGACGGCGAAGAGTTGGATTTCTACTTCGCCATCCTTCCCGTGTGCTTTGACGCCGGCATCACTGTAAAATGCTACGACTCTTATGGAGCCCTAATGCTCACTAAGAAGACGGGGCACGCCTTAAACACCGTTAACGCCAGCGGCGCTATAAAGATACTCAACCTTGGCAAGGCACAGGACTGGATTGACACAGCACCTCCCGAACCCATCGACCTTGGTCTCAGCGTAAAGTGGGCAAGCTACAACGTAGGAGCAAGCAAGCCGGAAGAATACGGTAATTATTACGCATGGGGAGAAATCGCGCCGAAGAATGAATACAAATGGGCCAATTATTTATATAGCTCCAGCAAGAACGGCCCGTTCTCAAAGTATGTGCTCGACGCCGAACATGGTACGATCGATCATAAACTTATCCTTGATCTTGACGATGATGCCGCCTACGCCAACTGGGGAGACAACTGGCGTCTGCCATTGAAAGAGGAAGTGGAAGAACTGATGACCCGTTGCACCTGGACATGGACCACGCGTAACGGTGTAAATGGCTACAACGTATCCGGTAACGGCCAATTCATCTTCCTTCCGGCCAACGGCATGCGAAGTTCCAACCTTGCCGATGCAGGGACTGTCGGCAACTATTGGTCTTCCAGCAGTTCGGCCAGCGGCACTTATTTCGCCATATCCCCTTACTTCGGCCAGTCATACAAGAAGAGCGACAACTGCTACCGTTATTTTGGACTTGGCGTGCGGCCCGTGTACGGTGCAATGGTGCCCGCGACGGAAATAATGCTTCCCAGTACGCTCATCCTCACCAAGGGCATCAAGGAATCGGAGACTCTCTCTGCCACAGTTCTTCCTGACAACGCCACTTGCAAGAATCTAAGCTGGGGGTCCTCCAATCCCTCCGTCGCCACGGTTACTGCCGACGGCAAAGTTACTGCCGTTGCCCTGGGAACGGCCACCGTCACGGTTTATTCTGCCGACGGCACCAAGTCTGCCGATTGCGAAGTCTTCGTCAACCAGCCGATAGAGTCCATCACCCTGGACCAGACGGCCCTTGACCTCTACGTGGGCGACGATCCAATAGCCTTAAGCGCCACCGTCCTCCCCGAAGAGCATACCGACAAGGTCGTGATTTGGACCTCCTCCAATCTTTCTGTCGCTAGGATAGATGAACAAGGCCGAGTCACGGGTGTCGGCGCCGGCACCGCCACCATCACCGCCACCGCCCGCGATGGCAGTGGAAAGAAAGCCACTTGCACAGTGAGGGTTTATGCAAGTCATATTACATCTATTTCCCTGAACTATACTAAACGGGCGCTGATGAAAGGAAATACTACCACATTATCTGTTACTATTAAACCTTCTACAGCTAATAAATCGGTACGTTGGACAAGTTCTGACGAATCTGTCGCTACCGTTAACCAAAGCGGGCAGGTAACAGGCGTGAACATTGGGGATGCCGATATTACCGTCACGTCTGTAGACGGTTCCATGAGTGCCACATGCGCGGTAACGGTATATCAATATATCGAATCAATAACTCTTGACAAAACATCCATAGAGATGTTCGTTGGGGATGACCCGGTCACATTACATGCAGAGGTGTTGCCTAACGAATATACCAAACCGCTTAAATGGGTAACATCCTCTTCTCGCGTAGCGAAAGTCGATTCGGATGGCGTTGTTACCGCTGTCTCAAATGGCACCGCCACCATCACGGCAAGTGCTCAAGATGGCAGCGGGATAAAGGCAACCTGTACGATTAAAGTGTATCAGCATGTGGAATCCGTATCATTTGAAGAGCCGGAATTGACCATGTTTATTAACAGAACGGCAACACTCAATGTTACTGTTTTGCCAGACACAGCCAAACAATCGGTGATTTGGTCAGGCTCTGACGAATCTGTCGCCACAGTTGATGAAAATGGAAAGGTACATAGCATATCGGAAGGAGTTGTGACCATTACGGCCACTTCCGTGGATGGCGGTTATACTGCCCATTGTACCGTGAACGTAGTGCCCATACCCAAGCCAGAGGCCATAGATCTAGGTCTTAGCGTAAAATGGGCATCCTTTAACGTAGGAGCCTCCCGCCCCGAAGAGTATGGTGAATACTTTGCCTGGGGGGAGACGGAGCCGAAAGATTATTATGGTTTTCGTACCTATATTTTCAACTCAACTGGGAATGATAGCTTTAGTGGAGTTCAACTGACAAAATATTGCACTTTCTCTGATTGGGGAACTGTTGATAATAAAACCTCCCTTGATACTGAAGATGATGCCGCATATGTGAATCTTGGCGGAAGTTGGCATATGCCCTCCAAAAACGATTGGGAAGAGTTGAAAACTAACTGTGACTGGGTATGGAGTAGTGAAAAGAACGGGTTTATTGTAACAAGTAAAAACAATAATAATAGTATTTTTCTCCCAGTTTGTGGGGAGATCTGGGGGGGCTCTCTTAGCAGTCAAGAAAGCGGCTCGTATTGGACCTCCGAAGTTGCTTCTGAAGTTTATGGCAACATTCGTGCGTATTATTTTAGTATGCATGTGCTTAGTGATTCGGAGTGGCATAACGACATAAGCGACCATGATAGATGCTATGGACGCTCTGTCCGTGCAGTTTTAAATGATTAGTTTATAAAAAGAAAAGTTTATGGAATCTGCTATTATTACAGGCATATTCACCGTCGTTGGCACTATCGCAGGCGCGATTGTGACTGCAATAAGTGAACGTAACAAAAAGAAAGAACAACGCATCAATGCTTGTTTGGACAAATGTGCCAATCAAATCAAGGCCTATTTCTACCTTGAAAAAGCATACATGGATGCTATTCATAATCTAACGGGCGATCCAACTCAGACAATACAAATTAAGATGAGAGATAAGGTCTTTGACGATATTGGGATAAGGCCCGATATGACCGCATCTGATGCCAATAAGATGAAAGAATTAATCGATAGTTAAAAAATACGTTCCTATTTCGAGCGCAATTATTGCCTCGCAAAGAGTAAATATTTACTAATCAAACCGAAAGAAAAGAATCCGAAATGTCACTTTTTTCTAATGATCTTATCGAGAAAGACTTGATAGAGTCTTTTAGGGAGTCTCACGATGAATTGTTGAAAGCGATCGTCGATTATGCATTATGTCTACCTGCACACGGTGCAATAATTATTGAGACCGAGAACCCAACTGAATTCATAGACAGACTGGAAAGTGTTATTACACAGGCACGCGAAATGGAGAATGATTATTCTAAACTTCTTGAATTCCCTTCGGCACTCAAGGATGACGAAAAAGCATGTATAGCTTTGCTCCGGAGATTCTATGGACGAAGATTTGTCCGCTGGGACGTTCGTACATTTCATAAAGGCGATGCTATCGGCTCTATGCATTGGCTTTCACAACAAGCGTATCCAAAGCCGATAGTGACCGTCATGAATATTACTGACATCACGGATAATGGAGACAGAACAAAATTCGACACCCCCGAACTCGTTGAAAACATCCTCCTACACTCCTGGAAGAATGATATCATTTCCCTTACTCATCCTGTGTACGGACCCTTTCAAATGAATCGTACAGATTACTCTGTGCTCTTCCCTGTCACTCCCGGATCACTTAGCCGGCTCCACCATCACCCCAACGGTATTGCCTTTGGGAAATTTTAAGTCTGGATGGTAGGGTCCTTTGCATTCGGGGACTGGAATCTACTCGAAACACACTTTAATTCGGCATTATTTGTGCACCGGTCTCGATTCGTTAAGTATCTACCACACAGCGAGTTGCTGATATTTCATCCGGCAAAAAGCCGGATGAAATTTTTATAATCGACTAATACTCAACATAATACGCAAACAGAAAAATGCGCCTCCAGACCGTCAGGCATGTCACCCATGCAGCATTCTGGAGCCAAAATGCTACCAATATCTGATTGCACCTCCCATGCTGTTCGAATTCTTTGCGTTCCAACGGCAGACACAGCAAGCCACGGGGGGAGTCGGTCTGTCGTTTACCCTCACTTTCACCCGTAATCTAAAAAACAACAATTATTTCAAAAATGTTTTTTACGATTCTGGGAAGAGTCGGAGTTTATTCTCATGTTTGTACTGAACGCGCAATTTTTGTAAAGAGAGCCCCTCTTATTAAAGTTGTGCAATTATACAACTTTTATTATATTTGCGCCGTGAAAAGGATTGTCGCGTACAAGGATTACTACAAAGACTTCTATGAGTCATTATCACAAAAAGAGAAGGACAAGGGCAGAATAAAAAATGAATACTATGAACAAAAAGCCGCTCTCTGATAATACGTATGACATCACAGCCCACCTTGTGGAGAGGTTCGGTCCCATTGGATCTGATACATGGAAGGCCGAAGAGGATAGGGCATGGGAAGAATACAATGCCGATATCATTCGGGAAGCCAGAAAGAAATCAGGAATCACGCAGTCCGAACTGGCCAAACGAATCGGGGCCGATAAGGCATACGTCTCCAAAGTGGAACATGGCCGCACCGTGCCCACCGTATCCACTTTCTACCGGATTGTTGCAGCACTGGGAATGCAGGTTGTCCTCATAAAACTACCCCTGTAACTACGTTCCAGCCACGCGACGTGGCGCTTAACAGTTTGATAGTCACACTGTTAGCACAGCGGACGGGTCATTTTTTAATACCCGTCCGCTGTGCTAACAAATTGAATAACAACGTGTTATCCACCACGGGATATTAAGCCAGCGTCCCCGTCACTAAACCTTTGGGCATGCCACAGCCCCCCATGCAGCATTTGGGGCCAAAATGGGCTAGCGGCGGCTGGCGGCCGATGAGGGTCTTGACGAGGCCCAGAACTTCTTTACGGCGCGCCAGTCGTAGAAGCAGCCGGTTTTGGGTTTGAGGCCGGGGATGAGGGTTTCTTTTTCGTTGAGAAGGAATTTGACCAGGACCGGACCGCGACTCTTTTTACGATAAAAGACCAACTGGACATTACATGCCGGGGGAACGAAGTTGAAATCCTGAAAGTGTTCAAACATCTCCGTGTCTTCGCAATCCGGGCAGGTACCTTCAAAGCCGATGGCCCCCATCAGGGGAAGAAGGTAGGTATCGTGACTGAAACGAAGGGTAGCAGCGGCGGTGGAACCGGACTCGATGGCCTCGTCGGCATCATGGACAATACGGTCCAGAATACCGTAACCGCGTGTGGCTACCTCGGGGGTCACATAGTCTGGCCTGTTTAGATACTTGAGCCAGTGCAGGCTGTTGTTTACCCACAGGGCATACAGTTCACTGGCAGTAAAGTACTTGCCCATGCTGGGCATGGCGGCGGGATTGGTTAGTCGTCCGGTTTTGAGCACTTTGTATGAATATCTGGCCACCAGATACACCGTGGAAGGAGAAATCTTCTCCGGTTCCAGGAAAATCCTCCCGGCAAAGACATGGAAGTCTCCGTTCCCGCCATTGATCACCTTCCCAAGTTTACGCAACTCCTTGTCTCTCTTTCTGGATTCTTTTTTTAGGTCGCCGGTAAGAAGATGGTTATAGCCTACGACTTCCTGGCTTTTGACATCCCCCCCCCAGTGCGTTTTGAAAGTGTCTACCGCCATTTGGGGGCACCTTTCCCCGAGTTCCGAGAGGAAGGATTCCATGCTGGCTATTACTCGTGACGAAGGGGTAGAAAAAGCCTGAACCTGCGTGCGGGCGCTACCCGAGAACACCTCTGGATAATGGAGTACCATGCGGCCGCATATCTGCCGATGCTCCTGGGCCCCCAGCTGCGTAAGCTCTCCGTAATGGCCTTCCGTCATGCTGTGCATGCACCGAAGGTCTTCCATGAGCGAAAGTCCGTCGGCGGTGAGCATCCCTTGTGCGGCATAGAAGTCCAGCGTATCGATGGCCCGGAAATACTTGGACACATCACTATCCAGAAAGCGGCTTCCATGCCGGGCGATATGACTAATGTAAAAGGGCTTATATCCCTTTGGAGCCTCGCTCACAAGGGTGTCTTGCGGGAAATATCCGCACAGGTTGCCGGCCGACATTTCAGGGTCCTTGGAAAAAATGCCAAGCGCGACCTGAAGGATGGTAAAAAGGAGTCTCATTTTGCAAACAACGTGAATAATCTATGCAAATGTAGTAATAATTTGGGGTTTATCCTGTTGTATTTGCCGGGTATTTCGAGTATTTTTGCGATACATTCCCTTAAACCATGCCACTAGTTCGCAAACAAGTTGCCGCACTTCTTCTGCTTTTCCTTCTGGGCCCGCTGCATGCCTACGGACAGGACGTAAGGCTAAAACTTAATCGGCCGGAGGGGCTCTATTCAAAGGGGGACACCGTTCACGTATTTGGTCTTTGCGCCAATTCACGGGAGTCCATGGAGATGGAAATCCGGGTGAACGGAAAGACACGCGAAAAAAAGAGCCTGTGCCTGGGATGCTCCGACTACAAGGAGATCTATACCGAAGTTTGCGACTCGGCCAAGTGGGTGGCTATCCTCGTAAACACCCAAGATCATGAGCAAATTGACATAGGCTATCTGGTGAATCCGGAGACCTTCCAACCCGGCTACAAGGCTCCGCGCGATTTGCGGCGTTTCTGGAAAAAAGAGGTATCCCGAATGCGCAACAGCGCCATGACGGTGAAGATAGACAGCGTACAGGCGCCGGAAAAATATATCGGCCAGGTGACTTGCTGGCACGTGGAGCTATCCATGCACGAAGGGTTTCCCGTGAACGCCTATGTGTGTATGCCCGTGAGGGCCGATGCACGCTCGCTTCCCATCCGCATCCAGACCCATGGCGCTACGGAGATAACGGAAAAACGCACGCAGAGCCAACTCAAAACGGCCTGCCGAACGGCTATGACGGGCACAATCGGCATAGATATCAATGCGCACGGCATGCAGGACGGCGCATCTGAGGAGTACTACCGGGAACTGGCCGACGGCCCTTTGAAAGATTACGCCGACCAGCCCCTCACGGACCGTGAGTCATGGTATTTCCGCCTTATGTACCTTCGGCTTGTAAGGCTGGTCGATTATCTTGTAACGCTCCCTCAATGGGACGGCCGGAATATCATGGTGGCGGGCCACAGTCAGGGAGGCGGACAAGCGCTGGCGCTGGGTGGAATAGATCCCCGCATCACGCACGTTTATGCCGATGAGCCCGCACTAAGCGACCACGGAGGCATCCTGCAAAACCGCCTTAGCGGATGGCCTTTTTCTACTCGGCGTCAAAGCGTTCCGGCATCCAAACAGGCCCGGAAGATCCTTCCCTACTACGACGGCGCCCTGCTGGCCGGGATGTATTCCGGGAAACTGTACTTAAGGGCTGGTCTGGTAGACTACACTTGCCCTCCCACCGCCGTATGGACCGTATACAACCATGCCGGAACACAAGACAAAGTCATTGAATGGTTCCGCTCCCGTCATCATACAAGTGTAGTCTGGTACGACAAGGCCGAATTCAACGCCCTGTCGGAGGGCTTCCCCCCTATCGAATGGCTTTCGGCCGAATAATTTTTCCACCATCATAACACACTGAATGACAGATATTTACAGATATTTCATCCGGCTTTTTGCCGGATGAAATATTCAGAAACGGCTCAGCCACAGTGAGTTAGCCAATCGGCTTAAAGCCAACTTGCAAAAGAACGGGATTGTGGGTATCTTTGTGGCATGATCAAGCACTTGAGGAGCCTTTTAGCCATTGCCCTGGGAGTTATAGCCTGCGGCAGGCAGCCAGAAAACATCCCCACTCCGGAACCGGAATACAATCCCCTCACCCTGCACTACGACAAACCGGCCAAGTACTTCGAGGAAGCACTTCCCCTGGGCAACGGCACCATGGGCGCCATGGTGTACGGGCGCACAGGGAAAGACCGCATTTCCCTGAACGACATTACTCTTTGGACCGGAGAACCGGACCGGGGGCCGGAACACCCGGACTATCTTGACAGCGTGAAAACCCTCACACCCTGGGGCCAGAGCGCCCAATGGATAGAGACCATTCGCGACGCCCTGAACGAAGAAAACTATAAGAGAGCCGATAGCCTGCAACATCGCGTACAGGGTCACTACAGCGAGACCTATCAGCCGCTGGGCTGGCTGGAAATAGATTACCCCTACGGAAAAATTGGCAACTACAAGCGCCAGCTGGATATCTCCAACGCCACGGCCGAGGTAACTTACCAGCGGGGCGGGGCCAATTTCAAGGCCGAATATTTTGTGTCGGCCCCCGACTCCGTGATAGCCATCCGCCTCACCTCCGACGCCCCTATCGAAGCCACCCTGCGGCTCCAGTCCCTCCTTCCCCACCAGGATTCCCTCTCCGATGGACGCCTCATCAGCGACGGCTACGCCGCCTGGCATGCCTTCCCCGGCTACTACAAAAGCGGGAAAGAACAGTTCTGCTACAACCCCGAAAGAGGCGTGCACTACAGAACTGTTGTGAGCTGCCAGGGAGCTATCCCGGAAGAGGGTGCCCTTAGAATCACCGGCGTAAAGGAAGCCCTCATCCTCATAACGGGCCACACCAGTTTCAACGGCTTTGACAAAGACCCCGTGCTGGAAGGCCGTGAATACAAGGAATCGGCCATCAAAAACGCCGACGATGCCGCTGAGAAAGGATGGGACGTGCTAAAAGAGCGGCATACCGCCGACTACAAAGCCCTCTTCGACCGCGTGAGCCTGGATTTGGGAACTACGCCGCCAGAGATAAGCAATCTGCCCACCGACAAACAGTTGCTTCGTTACGCCGACGGTGAGGCCAACCCCCAGCTGGAAGCCCTATACTACCAATATGGCCGATACCTGCTCATCTCCTGCTCCCGCACCCCGGGCGTTCCCGCCAACCTGCAAGGCCTGTGGAACGAGAGCATGGACCCGCCGTGGAGCAGCAACTACACCACCAATATTAACCTGGAGGAAAACTACTGGGCCGCCGAAGCCGCCGCGCTCCCCGAAATGCATCAGTCCCTGCTGGGCTTCATTGGCAACCTTTCCCAAACTGGCGGCCGCAGCGCACAAAACTACTACGGCGTTCAGGAGGGATGGTGCCTGGCGCAGAACACTGACATATGGGCCATGACCTGCCCGGTGGGCCTGGGCGTAGGAGATCCCGAATGGGCCAACTGGAATATGGGCGGTGCCTGGCTGGCCACCCATATCTGGGAGCATTGGCTGTTTACCCGCAGCCTTCCGGACCTGCAGCGCGACTACCCCGCCCTCAAAGGCGCCGCCCAGTTCTGCCTGAACGTGCTGCTGGAGCGCAACGGAGAGCTCATTACCTCGCCCTCTACATCGCCCGAGAACATCTACCAAACCCCAACAGGGTATAAAGGAGCCACCGCCTACGGCATCACGGCCGACCTTGCCATCATTCGGGAATGCCTCATAGATGCGCTTCTTGCCGCCGAGCTAATGGAAGACGAGGATTTTGCGGCCGAGGTTGGCGACGTCCTTCCCTTCCTGCGATACTATAAGGTGGGGGCCAACGGCGCCATTCAGGAATGGTACCACGACTGGCCCGACCCTTACCCCACACACCGTCATCAAAGCCACCTCATTGGCGCCTACCCCGGGCACCAGATAAAAGCCGGAACGCCCCTGGCCCAGGCCGCCCTCAAAACACTGGAAATAAGAGGCTTCAAAACCACCGGCTGGAGCTGCGGCTGGCGCGTGAACCTGTATGCCCGCCTGGGAGACGCCGAGAATGCCTACAAAATGTACCGTCAACTGCTGAAGTACGTGAGTCCCGACAAGTATGAGGGCCGGAACGCCCGGCGCGGCGGCGGCACCTACCCCAACCTGCTGGACGCCCACTCCCCTTTCCAGATAGACGGTAACTTTGGCGGCTGTGCCGGCGTAATGGAAATGCTGCTGTACAGCACTCCCACCAGCGTTACGCCACTGCCTGCCCTGCCCAAGGCCTGGCCCAACGGTTCCATAAAAGGAATACGCACCCGCACAGGCGAGCGCGTAGACCTAACTTGGGAAAACGGTGAAGTAAAGGAGTTTACTTGCCGGCCAGATGACACTCCCAGGCCCATGCGGCCTTAAGGGTTTCCTCTACCGAACGGGTGGCTTTCCAGCCCATCTCGGTGTTGGCCAGGGTGGGATCGGCCCAAATGGCGGTAACGTCTCCGGGGCGGCGGGGAGCAAACTTGTAGTTAAGCTTTACGCCGTTCACCTTCTCAAAGGCATTTACCAGTTCCAGCACGCTCACGGGGCGGCCTGTGCCCACGTTGAACACTTCGCATTCCTCCTTCATGCGGCCTTCTACCATGCGGGTAACGGCAAAAACATGCGCCTTGGCCAGGTCTACAATGTCAATGTAGTCCCTGAGGCAGGTGCCGTCCGGGGTGGGATAGTCGTTGCCAAAGATGCTCAGGCATTCCCGCTTGCCAATGGCCGTCTGGGTAATGAAAGGTACCAGGTTGTTGGGAACTCCGCGCGGAAGCTCGCCGATAAGGGCGCTGGGATGCGCGCCGATAGGATTAAAATAGCGCAGCAGAATGCCTTTGAGCTTGCCCTTCGAGGCCTTTACGGTGTCCCGCAGGATATCTTCGCACATGGTTTTGGTGTTGCCATAGGGCGACATAGCCGGCTTGCGGGGCGTCTGCTCTGTTACAGGCACTTTGTCGGGTTCACCGTAAACAGTGGCCGAGGAAGAGAACAGCACGTTGCAGCCCTTCTTACCTGCTGCCTCCAGGACATTCATGAAGCTAACCAGATTGTTCTGGTAGTACATGAGCGGTTTTTCTACGCTTTCGCCCACGGCCTTGAAGGCGGCAAAGTGAATGACGGCATCGATGGGATACTTCTCAAAGAGAGATGCAGCGGCAGCGGCGTCGCAGAAATCCACCACCTCCAGCGGAAGGTCTTCCCGGCCGGTGATTTTCTTCACGCCCTCGTAGCAGGTGCGGTCACAGTTGGAAAAATTGTCGGCCACCACTACATCGTAACCTGCCTCAATGAGTTCCACGGTTACGTGGCTTCCGATAAAACCGGCACCGCCGGACACAAGTACTGTCTTTTTCATATTTGTGTTATTTATGGTGTTTTTCTTTCTTCTTTCTGGCTTTCAGGGCCTTTGCCTGCTCCCGGGCCAGGTATTTGTCAAACTTTTTGCGGTCTTTCTGTGCCCGCTTTTCTATCTTTCTTAACGCCTTTAGCTTACGTGCGCGCTCCTTCTCCAGCTTGCGCTGGGCTTTAGCCGCCAGTTTCTCTTCGTATATGCGGTCTTCCTCGGCCCATTTGGCCTCCAGGGCCGCCTGTTTTTCGGCCTTACGCTGGGCTTTCTCGGCCTCCTTCTGTGCTTTTTCGGCCGCTTTCCGGGCCTTTTCCAGCGCTTTAAGGTCGGGTTCGGGAATGGGCACCGGGGCCGACAAAGAATCGGCCGGAGCCACGCCCAGGCTGTCGAGGGGCGCGCTCAAGCTGTCAAGAGGTGCGGCCAGACTGTCAAGGGGAACGCTCAGGGAATCCGGAGAGGCGGGCAGCGGGACAGACAAGGAGTCGGCGAAAGACGCCGAGGCGGCCTTCGCAAGCAGACTGTCGGCCTGAGCCCTTGATAGGGAATCCTGTGCCATTTGCCGCTGCTTGGCCCGAAGCACCTGCAGGGAGTCCCTTATGGCAATGTCGCGGTACACCTTCTTCACATGACCCGGGAAATACAGGTTGGTTTGGGTGAACTCTGTGTGCGGCCGGGCCAGGTAGGCCGTGCGCTCGCTGGGGCGGGGCTCCAGGGTGGTGACGTCTTTCGGGGACTTGGGCCTACGTTCGGGCTCCCAGCGATATCCCTTGAGCGTGCGGTCTTCTTTGGCCAGTTGCACCGTGGGATAACCGTCGTTCTTGGGATTCTCGTAGTAGTAGATGTGGTCTATGTCTCCATCGGCGAAGGTAGCATAAATCATTTTGGCCTCTACCTTGTTTACCGTGGCCAACGCGCCGTTTTCTTCCAGGAAAAAGAGCGAGGAGGCGCCTCCCAGGGCATCGAAGCGGGTGAGGGCCGATGTGGAGTCGAAGTAGGCCACCATTTCGGTGCCACTTATCTGGTCAAAGCTAATGGAGTCTTCCTGAATGGTAATGAAGGCATTGGACAGCAGATGCGCCCTCTGGGCCCGTTTTTCCTTGATGACCGCATAAATACTGTCCGACGCATATTGCCGGTTGCCCTCGTTGAATACAATAGGGTCCTTGTACATGCGCACCAGGGAGTCCAGGTCTGTGTAGGTAAGGGAGTCTCCGCTCATCTGCATGGTGCGGCGGAACATGCGCACCCGCTTGGAACCCCATATAAAGTTAATCTTGGTGGTATCCTTGGGAGGTGCCGGAGGCGCAGCGGCCACGGTATCGGCCGGAGCTGGCGCCTCGGTGGCCGTAGTGTCGGCGGGCGGCAAGGCGGGTTCCGCGGCCGGAGCCTGGGGCGCGGCCGGCCGGGAAGGCGGGGCCGGAGCGGATTCGGCCGGAGCGGATTCGGCCTCGGGAGGCTCGTCCCCACCCTTTTTGGGCGGTTTGGGAGGACGGCCGCCCTGCTTTTGCTTGGCGGCTTCTTCGGCCGCTTTGGCAGCCTCTTCGGCGGCTTTTTTCCTATACTCCATCACGGGGTCGCCGCTAATATCGTTCAGCCTTTTTTCGGCGTCCTTCACCCAGGCCTCCGGAATGTCGCAGCGGGGAATGGCGCGGGAACGAAGGGAATCGGCCCCCACGTACAGCGTGTCTTTTCGGCCTTTTTCCTCCATGATGGACATAATGGCCGGCTCGCGGCTCATGCGCACTTCTGAGAGGGAATCGCAGTATTCCAGCCGACCGGCCAGGGCAAACACGTTGCGGGTGGTGTCCATGATTTCCACGTGCCCCAGCATTTCTGCGTCCTTGAGGGAACGGTAATAGTACAGGGAGTCGGACCAGGTTTCCTGATCTTCCGTGAGCAGATGCACTTTTCGGCGAAAGAAGAAGAGCTCTTTGTCACGGTTGTACCAGCCGTCGTTGGCGCTAAGCATTTTGTCGTCCTGCCACATGTCGGTTTCGTAGCCGAAGTAGGCGGTAGAGATGTCGCTGCGGTATTCCAGGCGGGAGGTTTTCACGAAGGTGGTGTCCATGTACATGTTCACCTGGTCGTTGAACACAAACAGATGGGCCTTGGAGTCGTAGGTGCCGTACAGGCTTTCTATAATTTGCCCGTCTTTGTCGCGCATGGCGGCGCCGTTCTGGAAAACTGCCACCGAGTCTTTGGTGTTATAGTCCAGGTACTTGGTGCGCAGGGTATTATTGTCGCTGTCTTCCAGCTGCACCAACTCTCCCCTGAACTTGGCCAGGTTCTCGTCTACCACATACTGCAGCGTGGCGCTGGTAAGTTTGGTGCGGTCCTGCAGGATGCGCACGTTTCCCATGGCGTCTATAATGTTGGTATTGACGTTCCACAGGGCGGTGTCGCACAGCAAATAGGTGTCGTTGTGCAGGAATTTGGCCGGGCCCACCACTTTGCGGTAGCTTTGGCCGTCCTTCTCGATAAGATGAGCGCTTTGGGCGCTGATGAGCCGCACTTTGTCGTTGTCCTGGGCTCTTAAAGCAGTGACTGCCGCCGTGAGGGACAGCAGCAGCGCCAGCGCTTTATGACTCAGGGATTGCAGCACTATTTACGGGTGTTCCACAGTTCGTGCGAGAATTCGCATTCCTTGAACAGGGGGTCTATCACAATGTAGGTAGACTTTATTTTTCCTTCCAGGAAGGCATCTACGGCTTCCTTCTGCTTTTGCTGGGTTACTTTTTCCAGAATTTCCGTGTAGTCGTTTTCGAAGGTGGCGGTATGGGCCGGAAGGATTTTGTCCACTTTGATAATTTTGTATACCAGGTTTCCCTGACGCCCCTGCTGATACCCCTCGTTGTCTTGCGACTCTACCGGCTCCGAGATATCGCCGGGCTGCAGGTTCTTGATGGCGGCATAGTCGGCCGGCTTTAGCTGGTCCATGTCAAAGTAGGACGAGCCGGTGGAAGGATCGGCCATTTGACCGCCGTTGGTGCGGGAGGCCGGGTCTTCGGAGAAGAAGCGCGCGGCCATTTCGAAGGTAATGTCCTGCTCCTGGATTTTGGTGCGCAGGCTGTCCAGGCGGGAAAAGGCTTTTTCGCGGTCTTCGGCGGTGTACTGGGGCTTGAGCAAAATGTGACGGGCATTGAACATGTCGCCTTTCTTCTCAATGACCTCTATGATGTGGAAGCCGTCCGGGGTTTCTACAATCTGGGAAATAATGCCGGGTTTAAGAGCCATGGCGGCGTCGGAGAAAGCAGGCCAGAAAATGGACTTGGAGGCCATTCCCAATTCTCCTCCCCTGCGGGCGCTGCCGGGATCCTCGGAGTAAATGCGGGCAAGGGTAGAGAATTTTTCACCGTTCATGATGCGCTCCCGCAGATTCAGGAGGCGTTCCTTTACGGCTATGGCAGCGGCTTCCCTGTCCGGGTACATGCAAATTTGGCTAAGCTGATACTTGGCCGGCACCACGGGTAAATCTTCCTGGGGCGTGGCCGATATATACTTTTTAACGTCGTAGGGCGTGATTTCCGGGATTTTGGAGGCCACCTGATAGCGTTCCTGTTCCGTGAGGCTTTGCTCCTCCAGGGCGCTTCGCCACTCCTGGCGCAGTTTGTACAGCGGTTTGCCAAAGTACTTCTCCATTTCCTCGTCGCCGCCAAGCTGGGTGCGGAACCAGTCCATGCGCTGGGAAAGGTTGCCTTCCACCATGTCGTTGTTCACGGTGAGGGAGTCTATGCGGGCCTGCATGAGGAACAGTTTGGATTCCATCATGGCTTCCAGGGCCTCGCAGCGCAGGTCGCGGTCGCTGGTAACGCCGCCGGCGCGCATTTGCTGCACCTCCCCTTCTACATCCGAGAGCAGGATGGTTTCCCCGCCCACAACAGCCACGGTTTTGTCTATCACGCCCTTGTACTTTTGGGCGCTGAGCCCCAGGCAAAGGAAAAGGGCCACGGCCGCAAGAATGCTATGTTTCATACTCAATAGATTACAAATTTGTTGTTTTTGCGGGCGTCCTCCAGCAAGTCTTGTTCCAAAGTGCTTTCCAACGCATGCTTTCTGGCGCTCAGGATTAAATCCCTTATGCGCTCCGTTACATATTCCAGGGGGGCGGTTTTCCCCTCGGGGATCATTTCCACTACATAGGCTACGCGAAGGTTGCCGGCGTCGTCGGGGAGCTTGGCAAACTGGTTTTTTATGGCGCCCAGCAGGCTTTTATAGTCCGTGCCCAGGTCCTGGGCCAGGGTAATGGCATCCTGCCAGGTATCGGCGGCGTCTATGTATTTGATGGCCACGGTAGAGGCCAGGGTTTCGGCCTCCAGCAGCTCGGAGTCGTCGTCCGAGGCCATTTTCTTGAGCAGGGTTTTAAGGCTGCGGGAATCGGCCGGGATAATCATGTAGCGGGCTTTTAGGATGGGACGCTCCAGGCCGAAGCGCTCCGGGTTCTCCTTGTAGTAACGCTCAATTTCTTCTTGGGTGACCAGGGTGTCCAGGCGCTGGTTGATGTAAAGCTGCCCGTAGCGGTACTTGAGAAGGGTGCGGCGATATTCTTCCAGCTCCCGGCTCACGTCTTTTTCTTCGGCCGACAATTGCTCTTCGGCCATTTCTACCAGCAGGAGATCCTCGGCCCAGGCGTGGATATAGCGCTGGGCCACGCGGGCGCTGTCCTCGGAGGAAAGGCCGGCAGGGATATACTGTTCCAGCGCGGCACGATGCAGCTTATGCTCTCCCACGCGGGCCACTACTTCCCCGTGGAAAAGTTCATTGGCGGTGTCTGTGAGCTGGTTCACCATCTTGCAGGAGACGGCGGCCAGGCACACCAGCACTATGCTTGCAATTCTTCTCATAGCTAACCTACAAAGATAGCAAAAACTATTCACCCAGCAAACCGATAAGCCTTTCCAATGCCGTACGCACCGCCGATTTGGGAGCAACGGTGTTGTTGGTCAGGAGCGAGAAAGTCACGACAGGCTGTCCCTGGGCGTCCAGCACATAGCCGGAATAGCACAGTACACCGCCCATGGAGCCGCTCTTGAAGCAGTAACGCTCCGGGGCCAGGTGGGAGCCAGCCAGGGTGCCTTCGCCGGGATGCGGAAGGGAGGAAAGGAAGGCCGGGAAAGCAGGGCTACGGCGCATAGCGTCCAGAAAATCTACCATCCATTGGGCCGACAGGAAATTCTCGCGGGAAAGGCCGCTGCCATCGGCCTGCCGAAGCCCCTCCGGCTCCAGTCCAAGGCCTTCCAGCACCTGGCGGGCAGCTACCAGGCAGCTGTCGTACACGGCTATTTGCGTGGCGGCTTCGCCCATGGCCTTAAGGCAGGATTCGGCATAGAAATTATCGCTGCGGGTATTGGTAATGCGCACAATTTGGGAAAGGGTCGGGCTATCGGTGTGGCCTATCACCGTGGGTATTTCGGCTTTTGGGCCGGGCACGAAGTCGGGGCCGCAAAGGTAGCCACTCCGGTTCACACGGGCATAGCCGCCCGTCACTTCCCAACCGGTATCTTTCAGATTTTTCCAGAAATAGTAGGCGCAGGTGAGCGCTCCGTACTTGTTGGCAAAATGCTCGGTCTTGGGCCGGCGGTCTATGGCAAAGGTGCCCCTAAGTTCGGCGTAAGGAGCCAGGTCGGTGGTATAAAGATAAAGACTGTTGCCTGTGCCGGCCGATGCCGTGAGCGCCTGGTTCTGCACCTGCATCCAGGGCGTTTTGGGGTACAGTTGCTGAATTTTTACGGGCTCTCCGGGAGCCGCGGCCGCCTCTACGGAAAAGTCTATGGCATTTTGGTAAAAACTCAGGGCGTCTTCTCCGGCGCCGTAGTAGGTTCCCATGTCGGCAAAACCCCAACTGGGATGCTCCAGATGGCCTTCCCAGGAGGATCCGTCTCCCACAATGCGTCCGTGGATGCGTTCAATGCCGGCCTCTTTGAGGATGGTTTTCCATTTCCAGAAAAGCGCGTCCGGGGCATAGGCAATGGAGTCTTTGGCCCCGAGCGTGGGGTCTCCCCCACCCAGAATGTAAAGGTCACCTTCCAGGGTGCCACCGTCAATGTTTCCGGTATAGCCCAGCTGCGTTTGGAAGCGATACTCGGGTCCAAAAGCATGCAGCGCAGCACCGGTAGTAACCAGCTTGAGGTTGGACGCCGGAACCAGTCTTGTTCCGGCATTGTACTGGCCGATGACGTTCCCGCTGGTATCCCGGGCCATGAAGCCCCATGCGGCGCCTTTGAGAGAGCCCTCCTTGCACAGGGACTCCAGCCGGGCCTCTATGGCCTTGGCGTTTTGGGCAGTGGCGGCGGGGGCTTTGACTGTCAGCACCGCGAGCCCCAACAGGACCGACAATAATTGTTTGGTGAACGGAGTAGCTTTCATAGACACATTTGCAGCATTGTTCTCTGCTCCAAGATTTGTAACAACAAAAGTAGTAATTTTATGCCGATATTGAAAGCCTATCGGCGCACTTCACATTTTGGCTACTTTTTGTCAACTATCACGTACATATACCGAACGGAGTCGAGGAATCTCACGCCCCTGGGCCGTTTTTCGTAACTAACTCATTGCTATTTGTTTATGCATATTTGATCAGTATGATTGGCCGACCAAGTTTCGATAACTAATTAATTACGAGTCAGTTGCAGGAAACGGCAGAATCGAGAGAGAGCCGGCGGGGAGAGGGCGCACCCTCGGTCAGATGCCAAAAAAGGGGCGGCACCGCTCGCTTTGCGTCCAACTCCTCCTCATAGCCCCGCCTTCGGCGTGTCTAACGTCGTCGAACAAGTTCCGCAATCCCGCTTCCGCGGGACCGCTCCCTCCATCGGCCAACGCACACCCACGCTCCAGCCCGCACGCACCCTTTTTTGTCAATTCCCTCCAGCGCATCCCTCTCCCCGCCAGCCACCCACTATGCCTGGGCCAACGATCACCAATCGGCAATGCCCACCAACGCCTACAACAGCCCCATCGGCACAACTGGGCCCATTTTGCCGTTTGCTTAATTTGTTGGTTATCAGCCAATTGTGAATATTTCATCCGGCTTTTTGCCGAATGAAATATCAGCAACTCACTGAGCTACAGCAACATAGCGAATTGGCGCCACACAACGGCGAGGCAAGAAACGACATGGCCCGTAAACATCTGAAACAGAGCAAAATACGCAACTTAGGGTGCACATCCAGGTGCACCCTAAAACAAGCAACACACTGATGGACAGCACTTTAACGGTCAGTGATATACAAAATCTGAGGCCCACCCAATAAGAGTTAGCCTCAGATTTAAGCGTTGTTATTGTGGCCGGTTACTTGTCCAGACCTTTCTTGACGGCGGCGCTCAGGGAGTCGTACAGGGCATCGGTTTTCTCCAGGAGCTCCTTGCGGATGCTGGTGAAGCACACCTTGGGTTTCTCTGCGCCGGCACTCTTTACTACCTTATCCCGAAGATCGTTGTACAGATCTACGGCCTTATCAATAAGATCGGCGATTTCATCGGCGTTCTTGCCGGGGTTCACGTTCAGAAAAAGGGTGCAATCGTCCACGAAAGCGCCAATCACATACTCAATGTCTTTCTTAATGTCACGAAGATTCATAACTTTCTTTGAATTAATTCGAGTGCAAAGATAGTAATTTTTTCAATGCGGCAAAACAATGCAGAAGTGAGTTTAATCCCTATAAGTGATGCCTATCACAATAACATTGGTGCCAAGAACATTTCCTGTTTTTATGTTTTCCTCTGAGCCCGAAACCCGACTGGCGTTTCCGTCTGCATCAACGTCGTAATAGTAAGAGTATTTATACTCGTCAACGTTTACCGTGTACTTCAACTGCGTTGGATATCCGTCATTATCATACTGGACAGACATGTCGACGGTGTCACCTAAAGCGTTGTAGAAAGTCACATATTGATACCGCCCCGGAGTCTTGTCTGAAACAGGCTCTTGAGGGGGAGTAAAGCTATAGCCTAAAGGATATTGTTCAAGAAGAAGACTGCCGGCACGGCCAAATGCGCCCCATAATACAACGGAAGTCAAGCCGGTGGGAAAGCCTCCAAGGAGAGCCCAGTTCAGGTCAATATTAATGAAGTCGAATGCCGGAATCTTTTTATCATAAGTAAAAGAGAGATCGTTCCTGGCGGGTTCTTTGTACTTAACCAGCGCCCAATCGGCATCATACTCAAATGTCATGCCCTCGTTTGGCGGCAGGCCCATACTCGTTACATAACCATTCTCCCTTACGACCGGATAGTTATAGGTGTCGGCTAAATTGATAATGCTGACAAGTCCATCCGTGCCAAGCGTTAATTCCATAGGGTTTCCCTTCTTCGTAGGAGAATACCAGGAAGTTACAAAGATAGAACCGTCTTTGGTGGTGTAATCAATTTCATCTATTGTGTAATCATTGGGCGCGTCAAGATATGTATTGGTGTATTTCACCACCCTGTTCAGATCGTCGTACTCAAACGCTAAGGCCCTGCGGCCAACGGTTGGAGAATTGGGCACATTCTGAACGCAAGATAATGAGATGTTCTTAACATATTTCATGGGCTTTTCATCATCCTGCTTGGTGGCCTCCTGGGTAACAGAACCTTCCAGCTTCTGTGCTCCGCAACTGATGGAAAACTTCGCCGTACGGGCTTCTTTCGCGGTATTCGGTTCCAAAGCCAGATGAATTGTCGCCTCCCCGGCTTCGCCCTGAGCGGGGTCTATGGTAAGCCATCCGGCTTCGCTTGCAGCCGTCCATGCCTGTGCTGCGGTAAAGGCAATGCTTTCAGCCTCCGTGGCATCCGCCTTAACGGTCTGTATCAGCAGCGCCGTGTTTGCCTCGTCAAGAACGAGGAGATTGTCAAGGCCTAAATCAGCGCAAGAAATCAGCAGCGCAACGGTCGCCAGGACAGACAAATGCTTTTTTAGCATAACTCTAAAAACCAATTTTGAAACAAAAATAGCCACTAATAGTCAGATTAACAAACAATATTAAATTTGTACAATATCAAAATTGTTTTTATCTTTGTAAAAAATGATAATTATGTCAAAGACAACGGAAATTATGGTAAAAGACGTCGCAATTCGAACGATGAATCGCGACGGAATGGATTACATCTGTATTACTGATATTGCCAGGCAGAAGAATCCGGCAGATCCAAATGGCGTCATTTCCAATTGGATGCGAAACCGCAACACCATAGAATTTCTTGGGATATGGGAAACCTTATTTAATCCTAATTTTAATCCCCTCGAATTCGAGGGGTATAGAAGACAAGCAGGGTTGAATGCCTTTACTCTATCGCCATCTCGCTGGATAGAGTCAACTAAAGCTATCGGCATTATTACACAATCTGGCAGATATGGTGGCACTTACGCACAATCAGATATTGCATTTGAGTTTGCTTCATGGATTTCTGTTGAGTTCCGTTTATATCTGGTCAAAGATTTTCAACGTTTGAAAGCCGAAGAGCAAAAGCAACTGGGCTGGAGCGCAAAACGTGAATTGGCAAAAATCAATTATCGAATTCATACTGACGCAATTAAGCAGAATCTCATACCGGCCAAAGTATCCGATGACCAAATATCCTTCATTTATGCGAATGAAGCGGATGTTCTGAATGTCGCTCTTTTTGGAATGACCGCCAAAGAGTGGAGGGAAGTCAATCCAACACTTAAGGGTAACATCCGTGATTATGCTACAATAAACCAACTAATATGCCTGTCTAATCTTGAGAGTCTTAATGCGATTCTCATCAACGATGGCGTATTGCAATCTGAAAGACTCCGTAAACTAAACACCGTTGCCATCTATCAAATGTCCATTTTGGTAGAAGGAGAATCATCGCGAAAGATGCTGAAATAAAAAAACCGCAATGAGTATACTTGAAAATCTTTATGCTAATGAGCACAAAAGCACTAGCGGCTTTGTCTCGCAAGCCCAATACCTTAAAGACAACTGGTCCTGGTTAAAGTATTCCTATGCTGTTGCCATAAAGGTCCGGCACAGGATGAAAGATTTGGGAATAACACAAAAGGAGCTGGCCGAGAAACTGGAATGCACACAGCAGCATATTTCTGTCTTGATGGCCGGCAAGTCAAATATGACTCTTGAAACCCTAGCCAAATTGGAACAGGCTCTTTCCTTTGATTTAATACAAGGGCTGCTTGAATTCGGCAATTCTATTCCTGACGGGGACACTGTCGGATATCTGAATGATTCCTCAGTGAGCGGTCCAATTCCTGAAGGATTCAAAACAAGCAACCTCGTTGATGGCTACAAGCCCAGAAGGAAAAAAGGCCCCAAGAGTTCTAAATAACCCTGAGATCAAATATAAAAACTTGTTTTATGGCTAAGAAAAAAGTAATAACAATACGTTCAAGCGCTGCCGAGTATTTGTCTTACGTGGCCTCAGTGGGAGATCAACCGCTGAGCTTGGAACTGCGATATGAAGATGAGAACATCTGGCTTACACAAAGACTGATGGCGGAGCTGTATGGGGTAGACACCCGGACTGTCAACGAGCATATAGTAACCATTTTTAATGACGGTGAGCTGGAAGAAGAAGCAACTGTCCGGAAATTCCGGATAGTTCAACAAGAAGGCAACCGTATGGTTAACCGCAATATACTTCACTACAGCCTGCAAATGATTATCGCCGTGGGCTTTAAAGTGAATAACGAGCGCGCGGTCCAGTTCCGGAAGTGGGCTAACGCCATCGTCAAAGAGTACACCATCAAAGGCTGGGTAATGGACGATGCTCGCCTTAAAGAGGGTGGTTTCCTGACGGACAAGTATTTTGACGCCCAACTGGAGAGGATCCGGGAAATCCGAATGAGCGAACGCAAGTTCTATCAGAAGATTACCGATATCTACGCAACCTCTCTGGATTATGACCCTCAGGCCCCTGCAACGGTCCGTTTCTATGCGACAGTTCAAAATAAGCTGCACTATGCCATCCATGGCCACACTGCGGCCGAACTAATCGTAGAAAGGGCCGATGCTGGAAAGGTCAGTGCCGAAATGGCCCGTATTCATGCAGAAACCGAATGGGAGAAATACCGCATCGTCCAGGACCGCCTTTACCAAAGCGACTTCGACAGATTCCTGCTTCTTGAAGAAGCTTCGGCCAAATATGGAAAAACTGACAAAAACTAAAGAAGACGGCCCGGCAAGGTCGTCTTCTTTATCTATAGACACGAGAGGTTACATTTTTACGTTCTTTCTTGCCGTTTGGGGTATTCTTTTGTTAATTATAACTTTTTTAGCTACTTTTGCATTATCGGCTGATAATCAATGGGATTCTTCCAGTCATATTATTTTAATACTCTTCCCGCCATTTCTTTCGGCGAAAAAAAGGGGGGGGTAATCGCCTAAAAATCAATAATTTACATATATTTTGGCGGTGTTCGGCAGAATGACCGCAGGTTTTCTCGTGCAAACAAGTGAAGTATGGAAAAGCAAAGGTATCAGAATCCGAAATCATCTTTTTTGGAGATGGAGCTGGAATATGATTCGCTGATTGTAAACAGCCCTGGAGGCTGGATTGACGATCTCTGGGACCAGGGAGGCAGCGGTGATCCGTGGGCAGGAGAAGATGACTAATAATTAATAATCAGATAGATATGAATTACGGAAGATTAATGGCCATTGCCCTGCTGCTTGTCGGGGTTGTGGGTTGTTCTGTCAAGGAGGAAGCCATCGAAGAGAAAGGAGGTTTCAGAATTGTTTTTGAAGCCGATCCTTTTGTCAGCGGTGATGTGGATACGCCAGAAACGAAGACGTATGTAGAGCCCAACAGCGATTACTCCAGTTATGCGTTTAAATGGTCGCAGAAAGATACGGTGGGTATCTATCCGGACGCCGGCAGTCAGGTTTACTTTACGATGGCCGGCGGAGCCGGGGCCGGAACGGCCGAATTCGACGGCGGGGCATGGTCATGCAAAGAAGGACATGAATTCCGGAGTTATTTCCCCTTTGTCGGCGATATTTATTTGGACGCAACCAAGATACCTGTTTCCTTCACAGGCCAGAAGCAAGTTGGGAATGCCAATTCGGACCATTTCCAGCAGTACGATTATATGTGCACGTCCGCGGTGACAAAGGGAATTGATAATCTGACCTTCTCCTACCATCACCTGGTTACGGCGATTCTTCCCTGGGTGGAGCTTCCGGCAGGCCATTATACCGGCATTACGCTTTCGCTGGACGAACCCCTTTTTGTAACAAAAGGCCGATACGATTTGACAGCCGAGTCGCCTGCCATTGTAGGTACCTCGTATTCCAGCACTCTGAATGTCGAACTGGATATCACCCTCTCCACTCCCGACATCCTGAAGGTCTTCATTCCGTTGGCTCCATTAGACATGTCCGGCAAGACGCTGACCATCACGGTGACCGATGAAAACGACCAGGCGTACGAGTATACAAAGAATCCGTCCAAAGCATATGTGGCTGGAAAAATCTATCGACTCCGTTCGAACACCTCTTTTGCAAGCCAGAACATCAGTTTTGCCGATGATGCCGTTAAGGCGATTTGTGTGGAGAATTGGGACACCAACGGAGACGGAGAACTGTCCTACAGTGAGGCTGCTGCTGTCGCTTCTATCCCTCAGTCGGTCTTCGCCGGCAACACCACAATCACATCATTCGACGAGTTCCAGTATTTCACCGGACTCACGTCTTTGAGCTATACAGAAGAATTGGACGAGGGTGAGCACGATTATTTCGGCACGTTCTATCACTGCACGTCACTCGCATCGATAGTGCTTCCTTCTTCACTTGAGACCATCTCTGTGGCGAGTTTCAGGGAATGCACGGCACTGACAAGCATCACCATCCCCTCATCCGTGACAAGAATCCAGTCCATGGCCTTCCTTGGCTGCACAAACCTGGATGTCTATATGGAAAGCGAAACCCCGTGTCTGTTGACGGTTGATCCTCACGGCACGTATGACCACCCTTATTCCTTCGGCTTCCTCGCTAACGGCCTTGTCAAGACCATCTATGTTCCTACCGAAGAATGCCTTGACACATACAAGAACGCCACCTGGTGGACCTCATACAAGTGGAGGATTAAATGGGTGGGAGAGGCTCCCGTATTAGCACCTGTTCCCGAAGCGGTAGATTTGGGCCTGAGCGTCAAATGGGCGTCGTTCAACCTTGGTGCAGGCGCTCCAGAGGAGTACGGTGATTATTACGCCTGGGGCGAGACCGAGCCGTATTACAGCAGTCAGGATCCGCTTACGTGGAAAGATGGCAAGGAGTCTGGCTATGATTTTGCCGAATCATATAAGTGGTACAATGACAACGATGGTTTAACCAAGTATAATACGAATAGTTCTAATGGTGCGGTTGACAATAAGATCGTATTGGATCAGGAGGATGATGCCGCTCACGTCATTCTTGGTAGTAATTGGCGTATGCCTACTGATGAGGAATGGAGCGAACTCATAGGTAACTGCACATGGACCTGGACGACAATCAATGGTGTAAACGGACAGATGGTAACCAGCAATAAATCCGGACACACAGACAGGTGGATATTTCTTCCCGCTGCTGGCACTCGGTTCGATACCAGTCTCTACTCTGTCGGCTCCGCCGGCTTATACTGGTCTTCCACCCTATATACTGACAGCCCGTATCACGCCTGCTTCGTTCGCTTAGAATCAAGCGGAAGAGGTAGCAACAGCCGTGGCAACGGGTTATCTGTCCGCCCCGTCACCGATTAACAACACTATTAAACCTCACGAAGTATAGGTTAATCGTCAGTTTTTATGGTTATTAGTGCAAAGGCAATGCGGAGGAAAATTCTCCCGATTCTTCTGTATTGTCAGGCCCAAAAGGGTGATTTGAGTATTTACGGAAAGTGGAAGGGGCATAGATACACAGGGAAAAAGCTATTCTATGCCTACTACGCCGGATTATTCTCAAGGATACTGTGTATATTGGAAACGGACTCAAGTATTATCTCGGAATACCAAAAATTGTTGGATAAGTACAATTGGTATAACATCACGCAACCAGACATTGATCTGTTCAAGGCTGCCGGCCCCAATGGCTGCGAAGTTCCCGCTGCCCAGGAATACATTCCCGGAGTGGACGATGTCTGGAATGCTCCCGGTTTTCCGTACGGCAGAGATGCCATCTGCATCAAGTTCCCGCACTCAAGCTGGTCTTTCGCCGACGTTCGTGGATCCGTATAAACCAATATAAGAAAACATACTCCTAATGTGCAGTGATTCAGCAGTGGGTCACTGCATTTTTTGTCTAATCCGGATATTTGTTACATTTGCCATGGTTTATGCATCTAATATGCGGGAACGGTTGAACTATGCCTGAGATTTGTGGGTTTTATGGTAAAGATGTTCATCAAGGCGAAAGGACATGAGGTTATGCTTCATAATGGGCCTCTTTGGAATGTCTCAAGGACAAAGACGCTTAACAGGATTATTTCCCATACAAGATTGGGATTGGTCGCGGCAACTGCAGGAATTTGAGCATCAGCCCTTTTCGCTTCTCGAAGCGCTTCCCCTCTATAACACTTTTAATATGGCCTGGATTTCTCAACAATGGAGCGATAGATGCCCATCGTTTACACTCAAGCCAGAACTGAACCTGTACTTTTGTCGTGCTAAAATTTTCCAGACTTTAAGATGGACAAAAGAACAAATTAGTCTTTCTAAACCGCCCGGATTTCTCCCCGGGCTGGTCTACTTTGCATATATACTATTTTTCATCGAATCTTGTCCAGTCAAAAAAACTTCGTAACTTTGCACTCCGGAAAAAGCTGTCGCCGTACAGCGTTTCCGGTTTTTACATACTCACAATGGCTACATTCCGTGAAAGGGCGCTCGCCGCAGCGTCCTCACGCAGTACCGGGAGGTTCTGCGTGGAAGAAGGGCCGATTTCGACGTACTTCGGCCAGAATGTTTTCACTGTGGAGACTATGCGGAAGTATCTTCCTGCAAAAGCCTTCACATGCGTTCTTGAAGCTCGCAGCAGCGGGCATAAAATTGAGCGTGGACTTGCCGACGAAATAGCCTCGGGCATGAAGACCTGGGCCATGGAACGCGGTGCCACCCACTATACTCATCTATTCCAACCGCTTACCGGTGCCACCGCCGAGAAGCACGAGGCATTCGTGGTTCCCGGAGAGAATGGCGTTGCGCTGGAACAGTTCCGAGGCTCGGCCCTTGTGCAGCAGGAGCCCGATGCGTCCAGTTTCCCCAGCGGAGGCCTGCGCAACACTTTCGAGGCCCGCGGATATACCGCCTGGGATTGCACGTCACCGGTTTTTGTGCTGGACGGCACCCTGTGCATCCCGTCGGTGTTCATCTCCTACAACGGCGACGCCCTGGACATGAAGCTTCCCAGTCTTCGTTCCATTAGCGCCATAGACAAGGCCGCCACCAGGGTGGCTGCGCTGTTTAACCCGGAAGTTACCTCGGTAAAGGTGAACCTGGGACTTGAGCAGGAATACTTCCTTGTAGACGAGGACCTTTACAACGCCCGCCCCGACCTTCAGCTGTGCGACCGCACGGTGATTGGCCACACATCGGCCAAAGACCAGCAACTGGAAGACCATTATTTTGGCGCTATTCCGTCCCGCGTGGTGGGTTTCATGAAAGATTTTGAAACCGAGGCATACAAACTGGGCATCCCGCTGCAGACCCGCCACAACGAGGTGGCCCCCGGCCAGTTCGAGTGCGCCCCCATCTTCTCAGAAATCACCCAGGCTATTGACCAGAACATGCTCCTGATGATTCTCATGCAGAAGGTGGCCGAAAAGCATCACCTGAAAGTGATTTTCCACGAAAAACCCTTCCAGGGCATCAACGGAAGCGGTAAGCACTGCAACTGGTCGCTGTGCACATCGACGGGGACCAACCTCCTTTCTCCGGGCAAAACATCGGAAGGCAAACTGCGTTTTCTGGCCTTCTACAGCAGCGTGCTCAAGGCTCTTGCCAGCCACGGCCATCTGCTCATGGCCTCTGTGTGCTCGCTGGGAAACACCTGGCGCCTTGGCGGCAACGAAGCTCCGCCCGCCATCCTGTCCGTATTCTCCGGCTCTACCCTTACCAAGGTTTTCGAAGCTATCATGAAGATGGAGAAGGTGGATTGGGAAGCAGGGAAAAAGAGCATCAGCATCGTTGGTTCCATCCCGGAAATCATCCAGGACAACACCGACCGCAACCGCACATCGCCCTTCGCTTTTACGGGAAACCGCTTTGAGTTCCGCGCGCTGGGCTCATCGGCCAATCCCGCCGGCACCACTTTCGTTTTGAACGCCATTGTGGCCGACAGCCTGAACGCTTTTGCCGACAGAGTGGCCCAGCAGATGGCTTCCGGAGAGGAAAAAGAGAAGGCCGTCCTGTCTGTAGTGCGCGAATTCCTTACTGAGTCCCGCCCCGTCATGTTCGAGGGGAACGGGTACAGCCAGCAGTGGCAGGAAGAATCGGCCGCCCGCGGGCTTCGTCCGGTAAGCAATGCCGCCGAAGCCTTCCATGCCTTCCAGGAAAAGCCCTCCATGGAGGTGCTCACCCGTACCGTCATCCTGTCCCCGAGCGAGATCGATGCCCGCGTGGACGTGATGGAGGAAACCTTTGTGAAAAAACTCCAGATAGAGGCTCGCGTCATAGGAGACATTTGCCTGAATCACGTGATTCCGGCCGCCACCGCCTATCAGAATGTCCTTATCAACAACATCAAAGGATGCTATGACGTGTTTGGCAGCGACGCTCCGTCTCTTTGCAAATCGGCCGCCGATACGTTCAAGGAAATCTCTACGCTGGTAAATGCCCTGAGCGACGGCGTGGCGCATCTGGTAGAGGTGCGAAAGAAAGCCAACCGGGCCGACAGCCTGTCCCTGAAGGCCAGCCTGTATTCCACCGATGTGCTGGAAAGCATGGCCAAGGTGCGCGAATGCGCCGACCGTCTGGAAATGCTGGTGGACGACGCCCTGTGGCCTCTTCCCAAATATCGTGAACTTTTATCCCTGTAGTGCTATGTGTGGAATAGTAGGATATGTAGGTGAAAGGCAGGCATGCCCTGTCATCATCAAAGGATTGCATCGTTTGGAGTACAGGGGCTACGACAGCGCCGGAGTAGCCGTCATGCATCCCGACGGCGCCATGGACGTATTCAAATGCAAGGGAAAGGTCTCGGACCTGGAACGTTTCTTGGAAGGAAAAGACTACGATGGGACCATCGGCATCGGCCACACCAGGTGGGCCACCCACGGGGAACCCAACGACGTAAATGCCCATCCGCACCTTTCCCGCTCGGGAAAGCTCGCGCTCATCCATAATGGCATCATAGAGAACTTCCGCGTCCTTAGGGACGCGCTCAGAACCCACGGATTCACCTTCCGCAGCAGTACCGACTCTGAGGTACTGGTCAATCTCATTGAGTATGTAAGGGAATCGGAGGGATGCAGCCTGGAAGAGGCCGTAAGGGTGGCTTTGAAGCAAGTGGTGGGGGCCTATGCCATTGCCGTTATTGAAAAGGGAAACACTTCCCGCATTGTTGCGGCGCGCAAGAGCAGCCCCATGGCTATTGGCCTTGGAGACGGGGAGTATTTCCTGTCTTCCGATGCCGCGTCCATCATTGATTACACGCAGGATTTTGTGTACCTGAACGACGGAGAGATTGCCGTGGTGGAAAAAGGAAAACCGCTCCATATCATGAATCTGGAAGGAAAGGACACTCCGGTATCTATCCAGAAACTGAATCTGTCCATTTCCCAGCTGGAGAAGGGCGGATTCGACCACTTCATGCTCAAGGAAATCCACGAGCAGCCCCAAACCCTGGGAGACTGCATCCGGGGCCGGGTAATCCCCGAAACCCGGGAAATCGCGCTGTCGGGCGTTATCGAAAACAAGGAAAAGTTCCTTGCTGCCAAAAGAATTATTTTTGTTGCCTGCGGAACATCCTGGCATGCCGCCCTCATAGGCGAGCACCTCATCGAGAACATGTGCCGAATTCCGGTAGAAGTGGAATATGCCTCGGAATTCCGTTACCGCAACCCCGTCATCTTCCCCGACGACATAGTGATTGCCGTATCCCAGTCGGGCGAGACGGCCGACACCCTGGCGGCGGTGGAAATGGCCCGTGAAGCCGGAGCATTCGTCTATGGGATTTGCAACGTGGTAGGGTCTTCCATCGCAAGGGCCACCGATTCGGGCACCTACATTCATGTGGGGCCGGAAATTGGTGTTGCTTCCACCAAAGCATTTACCGGACAGGTAACCGTTATGACCATGCTGGCCCTGCTGGTGGGGCGTCTTCGCGGCACCGTAGAGGATGGCTACTACCACCGGGTGGCACAGGCGCTTCTGGAACTACCGTCCATCATGCGCGAGGCCCTCAAGACGGCCGATCAGGTATCGGCCCTGGCCCGGACATTCACCTATGCCCACAATTTCATTTACCTGGGCCGCGGATATAACTATCCCACGGCTTTGGAAGGGGCTCTCAAACTGAAGGAAATATCCTATATCCATGCCGAAGGGCTGCCGGCGGCCGAGATGAAACACGGCCCCATTGCCCTCATAGACACGGAAATGCCCACCGTTGCCATAGCTACGCTGGACAGGACTTACGAGAAGACCCTCTCCAACATAGAAGAAATCAAAGCCCGCGGCGGCAAAATCATCGCCATTGTTTCCAAGGGCGACGACCTTGTGCGACGCAGCGCCGACTATTGCATAGAAGTGCCGTCTACCGTGGAATGCCTCATGCCGCTGGTTTCCATCGTTCCCCTGCAGTTACTGGCCTATTATATAGCCACCTACAAAGGGCGCAATGTGGACCAGCCGCGCAATCTGGCAAAATCGGTGACTGTAGAATAACCTTTGAAGGAAGCCTATTTCTGAGTTAGACGGGCGATGAGTTCATCGCCCAGGGCTTCCTTGGTTTTGATGTGGTCCTGGACGGCATTCACAAAGGCATTGGACTCGAAGTCGCCGCGCACCTGCTCAAAATCGTGCTCTTTGTCTTCCTTGCTGCCGTCGGCGCCAAAGCCGGTCATGGCGGCCAGGTTGAATTCCTTGCGGGCGTCTTCGTACAGCATTTTGTCCAGGCCTATCACTGCGTCTTTCCACAGATTCACGATGGACACCACCTCGCTGGCGGTGATGGTCTCCAGAGAGACGCCAAAGAAGTCCTGGTATTTGTCGTAGGCCCAGGTCCATTCGTAGGTGTAATAGTTCTTGTGAATGGCCGCAAACTGCTGATTGACAGCCTCTACCGAGGCAAGCTCCCCGTTTTCTATGCGGTCCATCAAATGCTCTATTACCTCCTTGGGGGCCAGCATGCCGGCCAGGTCTACCCAATAGCCCGTACCAAGGGTGGTGTCGGGGCGCAGGGCTTTGCGAATTTGCTCGTTGGAGGCCCCGGCGGGCAGTTTCTCCAGCCGGTTAATGATGGAGTTGCCCAGGAATTTTGTAATGGCCACGCGGTACAGCTTGATGCCGTTGGTGAGCGAGCTGTTCTTAATTTTGGTGCTGTGGTAAGCGTAAACGTCGGAGAGTTCTCCCGAGGAATACTGCAGGTTCTTGAGCAGCTGCACGCCCTTTAACATTTTTTGCACTGTGAAAGGGCTCAGGAGGTTGTAATTTACGTTGTCCAGTTTGTCGGGGTCCTTGCGCCCGTCTCTCTTGGGCCACTTTTGGGCGTCACGGATGGTACCTACACTCCTAAGATTCACGGCCGGAGCCAGATAAGTGGCACTGTGCTGCTCAATAAGGTAGGAGAACGGCAGGTTGGTGGTGTCGGAGTGGGTGGCGTGGCGTCCCATGACCAGGGAGAAGGCCCCTATGCGGGAAGGCCACAGGACATAGGAATCGGAGGCGGTTTTGCAGCCGCGCTCCAGGATGCCCTGATGGATGGGGCCCAATTTGTACAGATGGTTGCTCTGGTTGGAGCCGCTGCCGGCATTCATGAAAGAGAACATGCCCGCAATGAGCAGCGTGCTCTTATGATGCGTCACGGTAAACGGGCCGGCGAAGATGGCGCAAGCCTCCCCGTTCTCTCCCACGCAGTTGCAGAAGAAAAGGGAGTCGGAGGCACTGTAGCCGTGGCCGAAGTGGCAGCTTTGGCCGATAAAGCAGCGGTCGATGGTGGTATTGTCCTCCACGGAAGAGCCGCTGCAAAGGATAAAGTCGTCGGCGATAACCCCGTGCCCAATGCAAACGGGCGCCGACGCGTTGCTTAGGACGGTTCCGTTCCTAAGGCGGCTGGCGCCGCTTATTACGGCATAGGAACCAATGTTCACCGCATTGATATAGCGCGTGTTGCGTATGGTTACATGGGAGGCGACCTTACCCACGGAAGCGCGGCGGCTGCTGGCAAAATGATCGGCGAACTCGTTGAGCTTTTCTACCAGCTGGGGACGGTGCCGGTACATGGTGAGCATATAGGCCACCTGGGCGCTCAATTTCTCGTGGATGCGTACCTCGCGGCCGCCCGTTTCATTCATTACAGACACCTCTACGCCATTGCCAAAGGTACTCTCCCCCTCTACATACATCAGGTCCACATTGTCAATGCAGGTATTGTCCCCGATTTCGTAATTGGCAATGTAGTTGGCAATATTCTCGATAAGACAGTTGTCCCCCACCGTCACATTGCTAAGGGACGCATTGCGGATACCCGCCAGTTTCTCTACGTTTCCGGGGAGCTGGAACGATTTCTCGAATGTACCCATACGCACAGGGCCGATGAAGTTAACCCCGCGAATCCTGGACGGATCTACAGCGGCGGCCGATGTAACTACCGCCGACCAATCTTTGGCCGTGCAGCCGGCTGCTTCCAGTTTTTGGATTTCCTCTGCTGTGAGATTTCTGTACTGTTTCATAAACGTTATATTTATTAATACTATTGCAAAATGATTATCGGAACAGGGCCTTTACCAGGGCCGGGATATCGGCCACTTTCACCACTTCTATGCCATCGGGGGCTACGTCAAAATGAGTGTAGGAGCTCACAAAAATGCGCCGAAAGCCTACGCGGGCAGCCTCTACGGCGCGCCGGGCGGCCTGGGAGACGGGGCGTATCTCGCCGCTAAGTCCTACCTCTCCGGCAAAGCACACGTTGGACGGGATGGGTACGTCGAAGGTAGAGGACAGTACGGCTGCCATCACGGCAAGATCACAGGCAGGGTCTGTGATGCGAAGGCCGCCGGCCATGTTCAGGAACACGTCTTTCTGGCCCAGCTTGAACCCGGCACGGCGCTCCAGCACGGCCAGCAGCATGTTCAGGCGACGCACATCGAAGCCCGTAGCACTGCGCTGCGCCGTTCCATACACGGCCGACGAAACCAGGGCCTGTACCTCGAACAGGAACGGCCGGTTGCCGTCCAGCATAGCCGATATGGCAGTGCCGGAAAGGCCTTCCTCGTGCATGGGGATGAGCATTTCGGAGGGATTGGCCACTTCCCTGAGCCCACTGCCCGTCATTTCGAAAACGGCCAGCTCTGAGGTGGAGCCAAAGCGGTTTTTTATGCTGCGCAGCACTCTGTAGGCTCCGCGGTTTTCTCCCTCAAACTGCAGCACTACATCTACAATGTGTTCCAGGACTTTTGGACCGGCAATGGTTCCTTCCTTGGTAATGTGGCCGATGAGAATGACCGGGATGCCGCTGCTTTTGGCAAAGCGAAGCAGTTGGGCGGCCACCTCTTTGATTTGACTCACGCTGCCGGCCGTAGATTCTACCTGCTGGCAGTACATGGTTTGCACGGAGTCTACAATCATGAGGTCCGGGGCAGTTTCCTGGGCCTGGGCCAGGATGGCACCCATGTCGGTTTGGCTGTAAATGAGACAGCCTGAGGCATCCCCTCCCAGGCGGTTGGCGCGCATCTTGACCTGCCGCACCGACTCCTCGCCGGTTACATACAGGGTTTTGAGCTGTGGCCTGTGCAAGGGAAGTTGCAGAGAGAGGGTACTTTTTCCTATGCCCGGCTCCCCGCCCATAAGGACCAGCGACCCTTTCACGATGCCGCCGCCCAGCAGGCGGTCTACCTCGGCCGAGCCAAGCGATATGCGGTCTTCCTGGGCAGTGGATACCTCCTTAAGGGGCATGGGTTTTTGCCCGGCGCCGGGAACAGATACCTCGCCGGCTGCCTGCTTACCCGTTACCACTTCTTGTTCTACCATGGTGTTCCATTCCCCGCAGGCGGGGCAGCGCCCCATCCACTTGGAATACTCATTGCCGCAATGGCTGCAGAACCATACCGACCTGGTCTTTTTCACACTCGTTGCCATACAAAGACAAAGATACAAAAAAATCCCGGGGCGGTGCGCTCCGGGATTCTTATTTTTCCGGGTAAAATTACTCGGCCTTTACAGCAGCCTCGCAAGCTTTTTCGCAAGCTTCACCTTCGCAAGCTTTTTCGGTGGCTTCGCAGGCTTCTTTGCAAGCCTCTTTGCAAGCTTCGGTGCACTCCTTACCGGCAGCTTCGCAAGCTTCCTTGCAAGCCTCGGTGCATTCCTTGGCGGCTTCTTCAACAGCCTCTACAGCTTCCTCTACGGGAGCTTCGGCTTTCTTGGAGTTGTTACACTCACAAGCAACTGCGGCAACCATCATGGCTACAACGGCAGCAGACATAAATACCTTCTTCATAGTTTGATAAAATTAAATTACACTTTGGGTCGCAAATGTAGACCTTATTTTCTGGTTTTCAAAGACTTTTTTTAAAAAACAGACCTTCGGCAGCCCTTCTGTCCCTAAAAACTAAACTTATAGCTTAGTCCTATACTAATTCGAAACACATCCGAGTAACCGGTGGTGGCAGTGTATAGCTTGGTACCGCTTCCATTGGTGTCTATCTCATAGTCGGTGCAGTAGTCCAGCATGAGATAGGGAGAGAAAGTATGATGACGGGCCAGTGACCAGTCTGCTCCTATATTTATGCGATACCTATTATTGTACACATGATTATAGCCGGTGTGCTCATAAACATAATAGGTTTCTCCGGCTCTGTCCCCGCTTTTTTTCGTCAGGAGCCCCTGGGATTCGTCTATATTACCCCATGGGTCGTTGAGTGCCGTGCGCATCTCAAAGGACAGACTGGGCTCAAACGCTTTGATTCTTTTGTATTTGACACCGATACGGCTTTTGAGCGCCAGTGCGTTGGGGGTGTTCTGGTACACGTTGAACTCTCCGGTGCGATGCGTCAGCTGCAGCCGCTCCCGCAGGGAAAACTGGAAGTCTCCCACTTTGTAGTAACCAGCCACATCGGCATAGAAACGATGACGGGGAGCGTTGAACGCCTGCCAGGTATCCTTGTAGGGATTAATGAGCGTATATCCCGCCCCCAGCTTAAAGTACTTGTTAACCTTATACGAAGCCCCCAGGGTGGTGCGCAGGCTGGAAAGGCCGGCCAGGCCGTCGGCCACACGCACTTCTTCCTCGGCGGTAATGTGGAACCCTTTCGATATTTTATAATCGGCCTCCACGCTTGCCCTGCCGGCAAATTTTGCCTGGCCGAAGAGCGTCAGTGGCAGCAGCAGGACTGCCAGTGCAAGGATCCTTCTCATGGCTACCCCACATAGTCTTTGGCGCGGGTGAGGGTATTCACGCTGTTGGTTTCCCCTTTCCCCAGCCGGTAAAACACTTTGATAAAAGCGGCATCCTTGAGAAAATCCACGTGGCCAATTTCCACGTTGTCCACCTTCACGCCCAGCCGTTTCTCCAGATCGGCAAGGAGTTCCTCCCGTTTTTCCGGAACAATGAGCTCAATGCGGTCGTAGAGCACCAGTTTGGTGGTGGTGTGCTTCACCAGGCGCTCGCTTTCCAGCACCCAGATAAGCAGCAGCACAAGCACGTTTACCAGCGCCATCACGGCCACATTACCGGGCACGAGCGCATAGTGGGGCGCTGTGGCCACATCTACCACCTGGTAAAGCGGCGCCAAGCCGTTCACGGCGGCAAGGGCAATAATCACAAACAGGTAGGTCATTTCCCTGATGGGAACGGTCTCGGTGCGATAGCGAATGACGCCGAAGATGGCAAACAAGCCCAGCGTAAGGCCCACGCCCACCTCTACATTTCCCATAATAAAGAGCAGCGTGAGCATGGCCGACGAGAATACCATGAAGGTGAAGTAGTAGTCGCGGCGGCGGCTCTTTCTGTAATAGAAGAAATGTACCAGCAGCCAGCAAACCAGCAGGTTCAGGGCAAATCGGATGCCCAGTTCCCCTATCTTCTGGGCGGTGGTCATCATGGCGTCGGTGATGGTTTGTACATCTACCAGCAGATCGTCGTTAACGTCCGGGTTCCCAAATTGGGCAAGATCTTCCTGGACAAAGCGAAGCAAATGGTCTATCATATGGTTTCCAATCTATTTCCTATGGTTTTTTCTATGGTGCGCACCTTTACCTTGAAGCGACCGCTGCGGGCCTGGGGGTCGGTGAGCGTAATGGCCATGCAGTATTTACTCACGCGAACGGGTTTTACCCGAAGGTCCAGCAGGATGCCTTTCATGCTGCTGGCGGCACGCCCGTCCTGTTTCAGTTCTATAATCACGGCGTCCTGCAGGGTGGCCGACAGCCCGTTACGACAATTCTTGAACGCCAGCTGCGTGTCAATGGTGAGCCGCTCGGTTTTTTCCTTATTCACCAGCGTGATGCGCCGGAAGGCGGTTTCGGCCGACGGGCTAAGCTGCCCTGCGGTGAACCAGGAATGGGCGGCCAGGTATTCGCACGCAGCATCGTCGGCCCGGAAGGAATGCATCTCTTCCAGGGGTATGCCGATGCGCTTTTTCTTGGTTCGGCCGTGGTTGTTCTTCCGTTTGATTTCCAGGAAGGCGTCGCCGGAGCTAAGGTAGCAGCGCGTGCGCACTTTTTGGCGCACCAGACGACGGTTATGGTGATCGGCGAACATCCGTAGCTCCTCTGTATCGAAATAAATGGAGTCGTACCCGCTCACACGCGCACCCTGGCTTACCAGCACCCTGTAGCCGGCGGCCGCCGCCCTTTCCAGGATTTGCAGCAGGCGCTGCTCTGTGGTAAGGTACTTAGAGTCAATCCGGTTCATGAGCTTGATGGAATCCATTTCCTCAAGCGTAATGGGAGCCAGCTTCTCCAGGGGCTTCTCAAAATCGATATGCGTGGTATGCGGCACGGCCTGTAAATATACCTATTATTCTTGAATCACCAACCGCCGGGACCGCCGCCGCCACCGGGACCACCGCTGCCACCGGGACCGCCACTGCCGCCGGAATAACTGCTAAGGCTCACGGAACTGCCGCCAGTCGCGGTAGCGTTGGAATACCCCATACCGTCGAAGATGGATGTTCCGCTGGCCGTGACGCCCATTTTTACCGTGGGCTGGGAGGCGCCGGACACCACCAGGGTACTGCCGCCGCTGGAAGGCGTCTTGAAGGCATAGGTTTCCGAGCCCACCGTAAGGGAATACCAGGTGTTTTTACTCCAGGAGCTGGCCTTATAGCAGCTTTGGGTAAGGCTGGCGCCGCTTTCCAGACCACCAATCGTGAACAGCGTTCCGCCGCTAACATACAGTTTGTAGCCGCCTTCGGTGTTGGCGTCTATGGCCAGTTCGGGAGAGCTCTTGCCCACCGCATACACTACGCCGCCCTTGATATAGAAGTTTCCGTTGGCGTCCAGGCCGTCGTTGGCCGTGGAAATGCCGCAAAGCAGGCCGCCCGTCACCGTAAAGGTGCTGGCCGAGTTAATAGCATCGTCACCGGTGCTGTAGGCATACATTTGCCCGCCGCTCACAGTGAGCGTCCTTTTCACCTCTATGGCCTCGGCCTTGCTGGAGGTGACGCTCATAACGCCGCCGCGCATCTCAAAATCGCCGGTCATGTCGGTGTAGGAGCCATGCTCGCCACTCCATCCGCCGGAAGATTTCACGGCCCAGCCAATTTTTACGCCCTTGGGATTCTTATCCCCCGCAGAATAATAGCTGCCGGTGGTTTTGATGGTGAGCGTGCCGCCACTCATATAGCTGGTGCCAAGGTAAACGGGATTGGATGCATCGTAGCTGGAGCCTACGCGAAGTCCCTTTCCGCCGGCACCGGAATTGGTAATGGACACGCTGCCACCGGTCATTTCAAAGAGCTTGTCGGCCTTGATGCCGGCCGATGAGCTGTATTCCCCGTCGGTGTCCAGAGCGCTGCCGCCGGTAACTGCGATGGTGACCTTACCACCGTCGAAGCGGGCCAGGGAGTCGGTGCTGAAGCCTTTTTTCATGGCCGCCGCCACGCTCACGTCGATGGTGCCGTCCGACACCTTAATATAGTCTTTTCCCCGCACGCCGTGACCGGCCGATGATCCGGAGACCACTTTTACAGAGGGGCTGGCCATGAAACGAATGTGGTCGTCGGAGGTGATGCCCGCTTTGCCCCTGGCGTTGGTGGCCTGGACCGTGAGGCTGCCGCTGCCCGAGAAAACCAGCTGTCCCTCAGAGAAAAATACGGCTTTCATATCTTCGTCTCCGGGGGCCGAATAGGCGGCCGAAGAGCCGTCGGAGAGGGAATTGCTGCCCTCTACATATACAAAGGTGCGTTTGCCGCTCTGGTTATTGATGGCGGCGCCGCTGGGATTGGCCAGGGTGAGGCCGCTGAGCCACAGCGCCTGTTTCTTGGAACTGTACAGCTTGAAAAAGCCGTCCTGGGCCGATCCGGTGAGTTTATAGGCCACATCTTCCTTGCCAGTGTAGGTAATGGTAACCTGATTGCCGCTCACCACCACGTTCATGAGGGAAGCCACGGCGGCGTAACCGCTTACCGTAGCGCCGGAAGGGCCATAGGTTACCGTCACCAGGCGGGTAAAGGTGGTGGCCGATATTTCATCGCCTTCGGCTCCGCCGCCCGAGGAAGGGAAAACCGTGGTCACGGCGCCGTCGTCCTCGCTGGAGGCCTGGTTTACCGTAAGGGTATAAGATACCGTGGAGGCCAGGTAGCTTTCATTGCCGGCAAAGCTGGCCGATATAACCGTAGAGCCCGGGGAGACGAGGGTCACTTCTCCCTGGCTATTGATAGTGGCCACCGATTCGTCGGAAGAGCTAAAGCTTACTTCCAGTCCATAGGGGTTGGTGAGCTCTGGCGAGGAAAAAGTTCCGCCCAGGGTGGCCGTATAGGAGTCGGCGGGCCAACTGAGGCCTGCACTGGAGAGGGTACTCCCGTTTTCCAGTACCGTCAAATAATAGAAGGCGCTGTCTTCGTCGTATGAAGAGTTACCCGCAAAGGAGGCCATAATTTTGGTTTCGCCCTGGGATAAAAGTGTAATGGTGCCGGAAGCGTCTATGCTTGCTACAGCCACGTTTCCGGAACTATAGGTTACGGCAACATTATACTTATTGGTAAGCGTGGGGAAAGTGTTATCCCCGTCAAGATAGGCGGTGAAGCTGGATTCGCTCCACTTCAAATCCGGGAAAGTAGTGGAGGTGCCACTTCCAGAGGGCACCATGGAGGACTCGTCAAAAAGACTGTCCTTGCTACAGGCCGTCACGGCTATTGCCAGGACCAAGGCCAAAGTCAACGATTTTTTCATGGCCATTGAGGTTTTAGTTACACATGGCTTGGGCTAAAGTCAATAATCGGGCCAAACTACTTACATAGTGATGATTAGCACCGTTGCCCATACCTCGCAGCCCTCGCTCCGGCCCACAAAACCCAGCCGTTCGGTGGTGGTGGCTTTTACGCTAATACGGTCTGGGGCCACTTCCAGGATAGGAGCCAGGGTGCTGCGCATGGCTTCTATATGTGGGGCCAGTTTGGGCCGCTGCAGCGCTATGGTAATATCGGCATTCCCCACCTTATACCCTTTGCTGCGGACCAGGTCCACCACCTTTTTCAGGAGAATCTTGGAGTCTATTCCCTTCCACTCGTCAGCGGTGTCGGGGAAAAGGTGGCCAATGTCGCCCAGGGCCAGTGCGCCCAGGAGGGCGTCGCATAGAGCGTGGATGGCCACGTCGCCGTCGGAGTGAGCCACAAAGCCGGTTTCGCCGGGAATTTGCACGCCGCCCAGCCACATGGGAAGACCCGGGGCCAGGGCATGCACGTCGTATCCGTTTCCAATTCTGATATCCATGGGCTATTTGCGTATAATTTCTATTTCTCCTTTTAATCCCACCTTAAGAATCTGTGAAGCCTTTCCGGTGCTTTGGGTATCGACCGACGGGGGAACCACAAAATCTACGGCGTCCTTGATGGCCGGGTCTATCTCCGAAAAACGCACGGGCGTGGGCTCTCCGGAAATATTGGCCGATGTACTCACAATGGGCCGTCCCAGTTTGAACACCAGTTGCCGGCACCAGTCCATAAGGGGAATGCGAATGCCGGTAGAGCCATCTTCGGCCACGGCGTTCCAGGCCAGGTGCCAGCGGTCGCCTTTTTCGCCGCGGACGCCGGCTTTGGCCCCGGGATAGATGAGGGTCATAGGGGCGTCGTTCACCTCTACCAGGTCAATGGCAATGGAGGGAATTTCGGCCACGAACCTGGCTACCATATCAAGGTCGCAGGCCAGCAGCACCAGGGATTTGGAGTCGGCCCGCTTTTTTATCTCAAAGATTTTTGCCACAGCCTCGGGGTTGGTGGCGTCGCAGCCAATGCCCCAGACGGTGTCGGTGGGGTACAGGATGGTGCCTCCGCTGCGCAGGGTTTCCAGGGCTTTACCAAGTATTTCTTCCGGTTTCATAATAGGTAGAGATGAGCGGATAATGGTCTGAGTACTTTTGTTTCCCAATGTGGAAGCTAACGGCTTCCAGGTCCTTGGGATACAGCATATAGTCTATGCGCAGCAGCGGCCACAGGCTGCGGTAGGTGGCGCCAAAGCCCTTGCCGGCTCGGGTAAAACTGTCGCGGCGGCCCCTGAGCAGCCGAAAATAGGTGTAGGAAAGGGGCCCGTCGTTGAAATCGCCCAGCACCAGGGAGCGCACGGGGGCGCTTTCCACGCCGCGAAGGACGTCGGCCACCTGTTTGGGACGCTCGGTGATGGAGCGGCGCATCTTTCGCTCGGTTTGCTCCCTGAAGTGGTCGTTGCCCATGCCTTTGACAAGACCGCTGAGGGAGATGTTATAACTTTCGAAGTGACAGTTGTAGATGCGCACGGTACTGCTGTCCAGCTTAATGTCGGTCCAAAGCGCCAGATTAGCCGATTTTTCGAAGGAGTGCTTACCTTTGGCCACCACGGGACGACGGCTCAGGGTAAGGTTGCCGGCGCAGCCGTTTTTGTTCACGGTTACATAATACTGGGCGTCATAGCCGGGAAAATGCTTTTTGAGCCAGCGTTCCATGGGAACATCCGTGGGCAGGAAGAATTCCTGGAGGCATAGAATATCGGCGTCCAGGCTATTGAGCCACGCGCTCACGGAGTCGGCCAGGGCAAGGCGGCTCTGCTCTCCCTGCCCGTGGGCAAAGAGTCCCACGTTGTAGGAAACGATTTTCAGGGTGGCGGGGTTCTGCGGCTCTTTTTCCCGGAAACGGAAGTATCGGCCGGCAAAAAAGAGGGAAGGCAGCAGCACCAGGAAAAGGACCAGCCGCATGTGGGAGCGCCGCACCAGCGACCAAATGAAGAGCACCGCGGTAACCAGCAGTACCACGGGATACAGCAGGCCGAAAAGCGTAAAGAACCACGCCTTGGCGGGGTCTATAATTACAGAAAGATAGGAGAGCACCAGCAGCACCGTCATCGCAAGGGAAACGGTGCCAAAGGAAATACGCGAAAGCCAGTGCCTCTTTTTCATTTATCTACGGTAAAGTTGGCCGCTTTGGCGCCAGTACAGGATGAGCAGCCAGCCAAAGAGTGCGCCGCCAAGGTGCGCAAAATGGGCTATGCCCAGCCGGGTGCCGGTAATACCGGTAAAGAGTTCGATGCCGATAAAAATAATGACCCACCATTTAGCGTCCAGCGTTACCGGCGGGAAAATGAGGGTGAGCCGGGCCTCCGGGTACAGCATGGCAAAAGCCACCATTACGCCGTAGAGGGCGCCCGAAGCCCCTACCATGGGTGTGTACATGGCCACGGCGGCATTGCCATGCAGGAAGGTTATCTCCAGCCATTCCACGCCGGTGTGAAGCGCCACGGCGCCAAGGCCCGTCACAAAATAGAAGAGCAGATACTTCCGGGTTCCCAGCGAGCGCTCCACCACCATGCCAAAGATGACCAGGGAGTACATATTGAACAGAATATGCCACCAGCCGCCGTGCATGAACATATGGGTAATGGGCTGCCACCAGCGAAAAAGCGGGGAAGCCGGGTAGAACATGGCAAAGGTTCCCATCATAAAGTCCTGATTTATGAGCGTGGCCAGAAAAAGGATCACGTTCACGTACAGGAGGTTACGCGTAACTACGGGAATATTCTGGAGAGGGTTGTTCATGAAAATCTTTTTTCAATTTCATCGGCCGGCACAATGGTTAGGATGCGGCGTCCGGCGGCGGTGAATTCGGGATTGTCGCTTTGCATGAGGGCATCTACCAGGCGCTGGGCTTCCAGGGGGGAGCTCAGTTTTTCCCCGCCCGCGGCTCCCAGGATGGCAAATTTTTGCGCCAGGGCCTGCTCCATCACGCCAGGGAGGGCGTTGTGGTCATCGGCCAGAATAAGGAGAAGGTCGGCCGCAAGGGTTTCCACTTTGCCGGGCTGGGCGCTATAGCCTTCCGGGACGCCGTTTACCACAATGCTGTCGGGGCCGAAGGGCGCAATGTCAAAGCCCAGTTTCCTAAGTAGTTCGCTGTGCTCGTCGAAGGTGAGCCGGCCCTCGACGCCCACGGTTACCTGCACGGGGAAAAGGGCCTGCTGGGTAACAGGTGCGTTGGCGGTGAGGGCGCTTAGGAAGCGGTTGTACAGCAGGCGTTCGCGGGCACGGCGAATGTGTACCATCAAAAGGCCCGACGCGCTGCCCGTAAGGATATACTTACCCTGCACAATGAGTATTTGGCTGGTGGGCAGGGTACGGTCTTCGAACAGGGCTCCGTAGCTGGGGTGGCGGTCAACGTGGGTGGCATACCCGCCGGTAGTATCCGGCGATGCCTTTCCCGGCCGGGAGGCCATTTCGTCGTCAAAGGGATTGAAGTCCCAGTCTACGCCCTCGGTGGGAACGCTGGAGGGCCTGTACTCTCCAAAGCGGGTGCCCACGACGGGAATTTCACGGGCTTCGGGGTTCTCGAAGTCTATGGCGCCGGCCACTCCGGCCCTGCCCATGGCTTCTTTTACGGCGGCAAATACGGTTTGGAACAGTAGCTGCTCTTCCTCGAACTTTATCTCAGCCTTGGTGGGATGAATGTTCACGTCCACGGTGGAGGGATCTACCTCCAGATAGATGAAGTAGGAGGGGGTTACCCCGTCTGGAATCAGGTTTTCGTAGGCGTTCATCACGGCCTTGTGCAGGTAGGGGCTGCGGAAGTAGCGGCCGTTCACAAAGAAAAACTGGTTGCCCAGGGTTTTGCGGGCGTTTTCCGGGCGGCCTACATACCCTTTGAGGGCGGCAATGGTGGTGTTGGCCCCTATGTCCATGAGTTCGCCCACAAGGGTGGGGCCCAAAAGGTCCTGGATGCGGAATTTGGGGCTTTTGGCAGGCTTTACCACATGAATGTCCTTGCCGTTGTGGGTGAGCGAAAAGGCAATGTCTTCCCGGGTGAGGGCTACGCGCTGGAATTCCTCCACAATGTGACGAAGCTCCACGTTGTCGCTTTTTAGGAACTTGCGGCGGGCGGGAATGTTGTAGAAAAGGTTTCGCACGGCGACATTGGTTCCCACCGGGCAGGATACTTCCCGGGTGCCTTTATTCTCCGATGCAGCCATCTGTACTTCCACGCCGGCGTCCTCGTCGGCCGTTCTGGTGCGAAGCGTTACTTCGGCTACGGCGGCAATGGAGGCCAGGGCTTCTCCCCGGAACCCGAAGGTGAGGATATGATGCAGGTCTTCGGCCGACTCCAGCTTACTGGTAGCGTGGCGCTCAAAGCAAAGAACGGCGTCGTCGGGGGTCATGCCGCAGCCGTTGTCAATGACCTGAATGAGAGTGCGTCCGGCGTCGGTGACCACCACTTTTATGTCGGTTGCCCCTGCATCAACGGCATTCTCCATGAGTTCTTTTACAACCGAGGCGGGGCGCTGGACCACCTCCCCGGCCGCAATCATATCGGCAATATTCCTGGGTAGAATCTTTAGTTCCATTACAGCATCTCAAAGAATTTGGCCATGTACACCAGCACAATCACAATGAGCACCAGCGTAACAATGGTAATGATGGTATGGGCCACACCCATGCTGGAGCGGGTTTTCATGTAGTTGCCGTTGCGGAAAGCGCCGCGAAGGCTGCTGCCGGGCACATACTCTCCGTTTTCCCTGGCGGCCTGGTTGCTGCCGTCCACGTCGCCAAACATTTGTCGGCGCTTTTCCTCCTCCGGGTCATAGTACCGGGGCTTGTAATTGAACACGCGGTGCGGCTGGTTTCCAAAAAAGCCGAAGTTAAACAGACTGGCCATAAAACAATACTTGTAACCTGCAAAAGTACCAATTTTTTGCAAGGAATCAAAGCCGGTCCGGTTCTGGTTGCGTAATGCGCTGTGACTTAGCGGCGCTTCAGGGCCGATACCGCGCTGATGAGCAGGGAGCCCAGGACGCCGGAGCAGAGAGAGCCCAGCAGGACGGCAATTTTGCCGGCGTCACGCAAGTGCTGGGTAACCTCCGGAGTAATCCCGGGACCGGCAAAGGACAGGGTGTCTACAAAGATGCTCATGGTGAAGCCGATACCGCCCAGGCAGGCCACGGCAAAGAGCATGGGCCAGGTGGCCTTGGAGGGCATAGCGCCCACCTTGCACTTGATGGCCAGCCAGGAAGCCAGCGTAATGCCAAGGGGTTTGCCCAAAAGCAGGCCCAGAAAAATGCCCATACCCACGCTGCCCAAAGCGGCGTCCATGTGAAAGACGTTAAAGTAGGACAGGTCTGTGATTTCCACGCCGGCATTGGCCAGGGCAAAGACGGGCATAATGCCAAAGTTCACCAGCGGATTAAGCTTGTGTTCCAGCCTATAGGAAGGCGGAATGGTCTTCTTGGTAAGGCTGCTCAGGCGGCGAAGGAAATGCCGCTGGGGGCCGTTGGGGAAATCTTCGGCCGATGCAACACTCTCCGACTCTACCAGACCTTCATACAGGATGCGGGCGCGTCGATGGAATTTGGCTTTGTTGTAGCGGGCATCCATGGGGATGAGCATGGCAATGACCACGCCGGTCATGGTGGCGTGGATACCGCTGTAATAGAAGAGGAACCAAACGATGATGGCAGGGACCACATAAAAGCCAATGCGTTTCTCTCCCAGTCTTTTCATGAGGGCCACAAATAGAATGACCACAATGGCCAGGGCCAGCAGCGGCAGTTTGATGGAGCCACCGTAGAAAATGGCTACTACCAGAATGGCTATGAGGTCGTCGGCAATGGCCAGCGCCGTGAGGAAAACTTTGAGGGATACCGGCACTTTGTCTCCCAGAATGGACAGGATGCCCACCGCAAAGGCAATGTCGGTGGCTGTGGGGATACCCCAGCCGGAAGCGGCCGCCGTACCTTTATTCACCAGCGTGTAGATGAGCGCCGGCACCAGCACGCCGCCAAAAGCGGCAATGACGGGCAGGATGGCCTTCTTGAAGGACGATAGCTCACCGCAAACTACTTCCCGCTTGATTTCCAGGCCCACCGTGAAGAAGAAAATGACCATGAGAATGTCGTTGATGAACTTCTCCATGGTCATGCCACGGGGGAAGAACCAGTCTATGAAGCCGTCTGGCGAGGCTACATGGATGGTGAGTTCCGTGTGCAGGAAACCGTGATACAGGTGCTTGGTGAAAGGAAGGTTGGCCAGTAGCATGGCCACGACCACACAGGCCAGCAGAATAACGCCGTTGGCCCAGGGCTGTTTGGTAAATTTGTCCTGTGAAACTTTGAAGCTGCGCACTTCTTTGTTCCACCAGTAAATGGGAATGAGTGCCATTATCCGAACAAATATTTATACTGCTGCTCTGTTAGGGTGTCTATCTGGATGCCCCAGTTGGCCAGTTTGCGATTTGCTACCTCCAGGTCTACTGCGCGGGGCACGTTGTTCAGTTTTTGGGCCAGGGCGCCCTTATGGTCTACCAGATACTTGGCGCTTAGGGCCTGGATAGCAAAGGACATGTCCATTATCTCGGCCGGATGACCGTCGCCGGCGGCCAGGTTCACCAGGCGGCCTTCGGCGATAATATAAATGGTGCGGCCATTTTCCAGGGTATAGGCCTGGATGTTGGCACGGGCTGGCCTGCTTGCTACAGACATGGCTTTGAGCTTGGCCACAGCCACCTCTACGTCAAAGTGACCGGCGTTGCAGCAAATGGCGCCGTCTTTCATGCGAAGGAAATGCTCCGGGCCAATGACGTTGTCGCAGCCGGTGACCGTAATAAAGAAATCGCCTTCTGCGGCGGCTTCCAGCATGGGCACTACCTTGAAACCGTCCATCACAGCCTCCATGGCCTTGATGGGATCTACTTCCGTAACTATTACTTCGGCCCCCAGTCCCTTGGCACGCATAGCCACGCCCTTGCCGCACCAGCCGTAACCGGCCACCACTACGTTTTTGCCGGCCACAATGAGGTTGGTGGTGCGGTTAATGCCGTCCCATACGCTTTGCCCGGTGCCGTAGCGGTTGTCGAACAGGTGCTTGCAATCGGCGTCGTTGACCAGCATCATGGGGAACTGCAGCTTGCCGGCGGCGTCCATGGCCTTGAGCCGAAGGATGCCGGTGGTGGTTTCCTCGCAGCCGCCAATAACATTAGGCAGCAGCTCCGGGAACTCATTGTGCAAGGTGGTTACCAGGTCTCCGCCGTCGTCGATGATAATGTTGGGGCCCACTTCCAGCACACGGCGAATATCGGCAAAATACTCTTCCTCCGTGCAGCCGTGGATGGCAAAGACGTTCAGGCCCTGGTGCACCAGCGCTGCGGCTACGTCGTCCTGGGTGCTAAGGGGGTTGGAGCCGGTGATGAACATTTGGGCGCCGCCGGCGGCCATTACCTCGCACAGGTGGGCCGTCTTGGCCTCCAGATGCACGCTCAGGGCCACTTTGAGGCCCTTAAAAGGTTGTGAAGCCTCAAAATCTTTCTGAATCCCCTCCAGAAGAGGCATGTGGCTGCGAACCCAGCTAAGTTTTAGCTCGCCGCTTTCCCACAGGTTTATGTCTTTGATGTGACTTGCCATGATGCTACAGTTTAGGGTTACAAAGTTAGCAAACTTTCTTGGCTTGTGGCTAATTTTTCGTACCTTTGAAAACTTAATACTTACGAATATGGGACTTTTAGACGGTAAAGTGGCGCTCATCACCGGCGCCGCCCGCGGAATAGGCAAAGCCATTGCGCTAAAATATGCGGCCGAAGGCGCCGACGTAGCCTTCACAGACCTGGTTATCAACGAAGCAGCCCAGGAAACCATCGACGAGATAGCCGCTTTCGGCCACAAGGTTAAGGGATACGCTTCCAACGCGGCCGATTTCCAGCAAACGCAGGACGTCGTGGAGCAGATAGTGGCCGATTTCGGGCGCATCGACATTCTGGTGAACAACGCCGGAATTACCAAGGACGGTCTGGTAATGCGCATGGCCGAAGCCCAGTGGGACGCCGTGATTGCCGTCAATATGAAATCGGCCTTCAACTTCCTGCATGCAGTGGTTCCGGTAATGGCTCGTCAGCGCAGCGGCAGCATTATTAATATGGCTTCCATCGCAGGGCAAACGGGGAACCCCGGGCAGGTGAACTATTCGGCCTCCAAGGCGGGCCTTATTGCTATGGCCAAAAGCGTGGCCAAGGAGATGGGGCCCCGCGGCATCCGCGCCAACGCCATTGCGCCCGGTTACGTCATTACAGAAATGACAGAGGTGCTGCCTCAGGCCGTGAAGGACGAATTCATCAAGCTCATTCCCCTCAAGCGCGGCGCCACCGTAGAGGAAATTGCCAACACGGCGCTGTATCTGGGCAGCGACCTTTCTTCCTATGTTACCGGCCAGGTCATTGCCGTAAACGGCGGCATGTACTGCTAGTAGTTGGAATTGTTTTTTGCATATCGGGTTTCGGGCGGGGTTTGCTTTCTGGACGCCGACGAAAGCACCCACTGCGCGCGGGTGCTGCGGCATCGCGCCGGAGACCTTATTGATGTCATTGACGGGGAAGGCTGCCTCATGCACTGCCGTCTCACGGTGGTGTCGCCCAAAGAGTCCCAGGCGGCGGTTCTTTCCCAGGAGCACGGCTGGCACGCGCACCCCTATCGGCTCACGGTGGGGTGCTGCCCCACCAAGAACAACGACCGCTTCGAGTGGTTCGTGGAAAAAGCCACCGAACTGGGGGTGGACGTCATTGTGCCCCTAATTGGAGACCATTCAGAAAGAAAAGTTTACAAGCCCGAGCGCGCCCGGCGCATCGCGCTCTCGGCCACCAAACAGTCCCTGAAAGCCGCCGTTCCCCAGGTCCTGGAGCCCCTCTCCGTACGGGATTTCCTGGCCGGCGGGAAGCAGGGCTTGGCCGGGGAGGTTGCTTGCGGGGCGCAAAGCTTGGCCAGCGAGGCGCAGGGCGCATGCGGCTTGACTGCTAGCGGCGAGGTCTCCTGCGGGGCGCAAAGCTTGGCCAGCGGGGCGCAGGGCGCTTTGGCCCCGGAGCAGCTGAAGCTCATCGCCTACTGCTTCGAGGATCCTTCCGTGCCGCGCATCAGTATCCAGGCAGCCCTGAAGGACTACCTGTCCGCCCTCGCAGGTGATGCGAAGGGAGCTGGCTGTTGCGCTGCGGGTGCAGCAGGTGGCGCTGGCTGCTCGACGGAAGCTGGCTGCCATACTGCGGCGGGCCTGCCGGAAATCACGGTCCTCATCGGACCGGAGGGGGACTTTTCGCCGGAGGAGGCGGCCATGGCGGTATCGGCCGGCTACCTTCCCGTTCACCTGGGCCCGTCCCGCCTTCGCACCGAAACCGCCGCCATCACCGCCGCCGAAGCCGTATACCTGGCTTTCTGCTAGTCGCCGCTAGCTTCGGCAAGCCCCTATCTTGCCCACCCATAGTCTCACAGGCACGTCCTAGCCTTGCAGACACCCTCCTCCCAGCCTTTCGGCCACGCCCTGTGCTCTACGGGCAGCTTTTGGCCCCCGCGGCCCGATTGCTTAACACGCTGATTGCCAGCTTGTTACAACTATTTCATCCGGCAAAAAGCCGGATGAAATTTCAGCATCTTGCTCTGTATCAATAATTTACGCAAACTGCGCGCACGGAGCATTCGGCAAAATGTGCTTATCTTGCGGCCATGTGGAGGGAACTTGCCGATATACTCCTGCCAAGGGCCTGCCTGGTATGCGGATGCGTGCTGGGAATGCAGGAGCAGCACCTGTGCATTCGCTGCGCGGCCGATCTTCCGCTCACCTACTATTGGGAGCGGGTGCACAATCCCATGGCCGATGAATTCAATGCCGTGCTGGAGCGGCATCGGGGCAGCGAAGAGACACTCCCCTATGTCCAGGCAGCGGCGCTCACGTTCTATCATCATGAAAATCCGTACAAATTGATTCCCAGGGCGCTCAAGTACCAGGGGAACATAGCGGCAGGCCAATACTACGGAGCGCTTTTGGGCCGATACATGGCCGGCGTAGCACACTGGCGCAACGTGGATATGGTTGTCCCAGTTCCGCTCCACTGGCGCCGACAATGGGAAAGAGGATACAATCAGGCCGAAGTAATAGCCGGCAGTGTAGCCCGGGAACTGGGGGCGGCGCTTTGCACCCGCCTTCTGTATCGCGCCAGCCACACCAGCACCCAAACCAGGCTGGATGCCGATGCCCGCCTAAGAAACGTAGAAAACGTTTTCCGCGTGAGGGATGGGCCTAGCTGCAGCCCAAGACATATTCTGCTAATCGACGACACCTTTACCACCGGCGCCACCCTCGCAGCTTGCCATAAAGCACTACGGAGCGCCCTGGGGCACTCCGTACAAATCTCTGTAGCAACGCTGGCAGTAGTTCAGGACTAGCTCCACCGCAGCGCATATATGGCACTCAGTATTGCCAGGCCATCACCGCCCAAATGCAACTTAGCCGTCACGTCTACGACCACAGCGCACGCATGGCGTTCAGCACGGCAAGGACGGTGACACCTACATCGGCAAAGACGGCCATCCACATGGTGGCAAGGCCCAGAGTGGCCAAAATGAGCACGGCCACTTTGATGCCTATGGCCAACCATATGTTTTCCTTTGCAATGCGTAGGGTTCTACGGGCTATGCGTATGGCCAGGGCTATTTTGGAGGGTTGGTCGTCCATAAGGACCACGTCGGCGGCTTCTATGGCGGCATCGGAGCCCAGGGCGCCCATCGCAATGCCTATATCGGCACGGGTAAGGACTGGTGCGTCGTTAATACCGTCGCCCACGAAGGCAAGGGTGCCCTGTGGCAGCAGCGTTTCGACGGCCGCCACTTTGTCGGCAGGAAGCAGCTGTGCCCGATACTCGTCCACGCCTACCTGCTTGGCTACGGCGACGGCTACGCTTTCCTGGTCGCCGGTAAGCATCACGGTGTGCTGTACGCCCGCAGAGCGAAGCTCGCGCATGGCCTTGACGGCATCGGCCTTGATGCGGTCGCTAATGACGATGTGTCCGGCATAGGTCCCGTCTATGGCCACATGGACGATGGTGCCACTGTGATGACAGGGGTGCCAGGCGGCGCCGTCGACCTCCATGAGCTTGCTGTTCCCCACGGCAACGCGCCTGCCGTTCACCGTAGCACGAATCCCCTGCCCCGCGGTTTCCTCGACGTCCACTATGGTGCAGTTGTCATGCTCGCCCGGGTAGGCCTTTAACAGCGCCATGGCAATGGGGTGGGTGGAATGCCGCTCAACATGTGCGGCCAAATGCAGGAGCTCGGTCTCACTGATAAGCTCCGGATGCACGGCGGTTACTTCAAACACGCCCTCTGTCAGTGTGCCCGTCTTGTCGAAGACCAGTGTGTGCACCTTGGACAAACGGTCCATCAGGTTGGATCCTTTGATAAGGATACCCTTTCGGGATGCGCCGCCAAGGCCGCCGAAGAAGGTGAGTGGCACGGAAATCACCAGCGCACACGGGCAGGAAACCACCAGGAAAAGCAGGCCCCGATAAATCCAAGTGGCCCATTCGCCCGTGACCAGCCCCGGAACCACGGCCACCAGCACGGCCAGCGCCACCACAATGGGCGTGTAAATACGGGCAAAACGGGTAATAAAGCTCTCACTGCGGGATTTTGCCGATGCCGCATGCTCTATGAGGTCCATAATCTTTGCGGCGGTGGACTCGCCGAAGGCTTTGGTGGTCTGAACGCGAAGCACACCCGCCCCATTCACACAACCGGAAAGGATTTCTTCTCCGGCCGACACACTACGGGGAACACTTTCTCCGGTGAGGGCCACCGTGTCCAGACTGGAATTTCCTTCCAGCACTACGCCATCCATGGGAACCTTCTCGCCGGGCTGAATGAGAATCACTTCACCAGGCTTCACTTCTTCAGGATGCACGGTGAGCAGTTCGCCATCGCGTTCCACATGGGCCGCGTCGGGCCTGATATCCATCAAATGAGCGATGCTTTTTCGGCTTCGGCCCTCGGCCAGCTCCTCAAAAAGTTCTCCCACTTGGAAAAAGAGCATCACAAAAACAGCCTCCGGGAACTGCGACTCGGCCCCTGGCATAAAACCAATACCAAGCGCACCCAGCGTGGCTACACTCATCAGGAAGTCTTCACTCAGGGCCTCGCCATGCAGCAGCCCCTCGGCCGCCTCCTTTAAAGTATCCCATCCTACCACCAGGTAGGGCAGCAGATACATCAGCAAATACTGCCATGTGGCCCAATCGGTTTTTTTCTCTACTATAACTGCCGCTCCCAGCAACACCGCGGCGACAATAATCTTCCTTAATCGGCCATGTCCTTCACCTTCCTCGTGGTGATGCTCGTGGTGACTATGGTCATGATGGTGTTCATGGTGTTTTCCATGTTCATGATTCTGACTATTTTCCTGCGCAGGTGAATTCTCGACCCCATGCGAATGATGACAATCGCAGCAGTTCGGGGCTTGAATCTTCTTATTATTTTCCATACTCTTCTGGTTTTTCTGCCACAAAGGTACGCCCCCTCCCCTGCAACCTGGTTGCAAATCAGAGTTTTTGCCCTGGCGCGTAAGTCTCTAACAATGAACATCTTATAGTTCTTAGGGTGCACATCCAGGTGCACCCAAATTTGCGTAATTGATTATTTGTCAAGCGATTACACGCCAGGGGTTCATTGCCATCGCTGCGATTCAAAGTTATGATTTGCTAAGTGGATGACACATAGCACATTACAGAAATTTCATCCGGCAAAAAGCCGGATGAAATATTCGTAAACAGCTAATAATCAACCAATTAAACATTCAGAGATTCAACCCCGGGCTGCCGGAAATGAGCCCGCCCCCAGGACCAACACCCAGGCCGGTACGCTAAAAGCCTTAGCGGGCGGCCAGGGCAGCCTCTACGTCATTGGGGCTGATGGGGAGACGATGGGGGCCCAGGCGGCGAGCGCCAGTAGGAGTGACCAGGACGTCGTCTTCCAGGCGAATACCGCCGAAGGTGTAGTAGCGCTCCAGGGCCGAATAGTTCACGAAGGAGCCGCCCAGGCCCTCCTTTTTGAACTTCTCGATGAGGGCCGGGATGAAGTAGATGCCAGGTTCGTCGGTAATGACATGGCCGGGGACCAACCGACGGGCCATGCGAAGGGAACCAAGGCCCAGTTGCTTAGCGCGCTGCTGGTCCGGGTCATAGCCCACCAGATTCTCTCCCAAATCCTCCATGTCGTGCACGTCCAGGCCCATGTTGTGCCCAAGACCGTGAGGTTGGAACAGACCTGCAATGCCAAAAGCCAGCATTTCGTCAAGGTCTCCGTGCACCAGGCCAAGGGCCGACAGCCCCGAAAGCATGTGCCGGGCCGATGCCAGATGCACCTCACGGTAGGTGATGCCCGGGCGCGTTAGGCTAAAGGCCAGCTCGTTGCACTCGTACACAATTTGATAGATTTCGCGCTGCTGAGCCGTAAACTTCCCGGAAGTGGGATACGTGCGCGTAAAATCGGAGGCATAATGCTCGTTGCTTTCTACGCCGGCATCGATGACCATGAGCTTTCCAGGCTCAATTACCGCGCTGTGCGCATGATTATGCAGGGTTTCGCCGTGCTGCGTAAGAATAGTGGGGAAGGATACGCCCCACCCTTTTGCCAGGGCCACCCCTTCCATGAGCCCCACAATATCCTGCTCCACTTTGCCCAGCGCAATGGCATCCCGGGCCACGGAATGCATTTGGTAGCCCAGTTCGCAGGCAAAGTCCAATGCTTCTATTTCTACATCCTCCTTAATGAGCCGCATGGAGATAACAGCTTCTGTAAGAGGCCTGGAAACGCCCAAATCTATGCGAGAGCGCCCCATGAGTTCCATTAGGCGCAGCGTATTGAAGTAGCGGGAAGGCGCCAGATAATGCACCGCGCGGCCACTCTTACGGGCCAGCGCAACCGCCTGCGACAAGCCTTCGTAGGGGGCCGTGGCCGCAATGCCCCCCGCCGCAGCTTTGGAAGCCACGGAAGGCTGGGGCCCCATCCAGATGATGTCGTCTATTTGGACATCGTCGGCGAAAAGGGTTTCCACACCGCTGTCTATATCCAGCACTGCCGCCATAAGGGGCTCGTCCAGGCCGAAGTAATACAGCCAGGAGCTGTCCTGGCGCCACTTGTAACAATTATCTTTGTACTGGGCCGGAGCCTCTGCGTTACCTATAAAAAGAATAATACCGGACTGCCCGGCGTCACGCATCTTTTGGAGCAGCACCTGACGGCGCCTGACATATACATCTTTGGAAAACATAACAGCACAATTTTTGTTACCCCAAATATAATCAATATTTTTGTGCTATGGAAACCTTTGTTGCTATTGCCGCCATCCTGCTTGGCGTTCTGGGAATCATAGGAAGCATTGCCCCCGGCCTGCCGGGTCCCCCGCTCAGTTGGGTGGGCATGCTCCTGATCTACTTCTGGGGAAGCGGCACCAACGGCGCCGGAGAGCCCATGGGAAGTACCTTCCTGCTGGTATGGCTGGGCATTGTGGTGGTGGTTAGCATCCTGGACTACATAGTTCCCGCCTGGTTCACAAAACTAACAGGCGGCACCAAGTACGGCGGATGGGGCGCCATGGCAGGGCTTGTCATCGGCCTCATTTATCCCCCGGTGGGCATGATTCTGGGGTCCCTTATAGGTGCATTTGTGGCCGAGCTTCTCTTTGCGGGAAAAGACACGGCCACCTCTTTGAAATCGGCCTTTGGCGCATTCCTGGGCTTTGTCTTTGGGACGGGGCTCAAGCTAACCGCGACGGCCGTTATGCTATTTTATATAGTTGTTTACGCTTTCTAGTAGCGATCCTCTATTTCATCTTCCTTTTCCTCTACGTAATCCTTGAAGCGATCGCGCAGGGCCGAAGGGATGGAATTGTCGGCCTTTACTTTCTTCTCGATGGACCAAAGTTGGTCTTCGATGCGCTTGGCGCCTTTTTTATCGCCGCGGCGAAGGGCAGCGTCGTAGCGGCCAAGAAGACCATACACGCCATGCTTGCGGCAAAGACCGTCCAGCGTCATGGGAAACTCTTCCGGAACACCCGGTACTGCGACAGCTTCCGATGCAGGAGCAGGACCGCCCACATTGAAGTCCATGCGAACGCCCTTGGTCTTTTTAATGAGTTCGGCCGCTTCTTTGCCAGAGAAGAGTTTCTTACCGCCGAAACCATCCGGCACAGAAAAGACAATGGTGCGCTCTACGCCGTTACCGGCATTATACACGGGCACCAGATTGGGAAGATCTTCTCCTTCCAGCACCAGGCCTTCGCGTACGCGGATGTTGCGCTCGTCCAGGGGAGTAAGGCTAATTTGGAGGCTGGGAATGGGCGCCTGCATTTCCTTGCGGACAGGCACTACGGCCTGAATGACCCACTTGGAAGAATTGTCAAGATCCTGTGTGGAATAAAGCTTGACGTCGGCGCCTAAACTAAAGGAAGAGAAGGCGTTACCGGCAAACTCTACAGTATTCTTGGGGATATAAAGCTCGGCCGATTTTTGCCCGCAGGACGTTAGCAGCAGGCAGGTTGCACTGGCAAGAAGGAAAAGGACTTTCTTCATACTGGTTAGTTATTTAATTTTTGCAAAGATAAGATTTTTACGCCAATTTGAAAATTTCGCTCACGTGCGTAAAGCCGCGTTTCTGGAAAAAGCGATGGGCCGCGTGGTTGTCCTTGCCGCTCTCCAGGTAAATATCCTTGATGCCGCGGGAGCGCAGCCAGCCGATAGCGGTTTGCAGCAGCGCCTCCCCCGCCCCATGCCCGCGGTAATCTTCCCGCACCAGCACATCGCACACCATGCCGAAGGGAGCGTCGCCGTCCTCCTCGATATCGGCCACGGCAAAACCCACAATGCTGCCGCCGTCTACGGCTTTCCACACCTGGGCAAAAGAGGCGTCCTCCATATGCTCATGGATGTATTTCATCCACTTTTCCCTGCCGTCGGGGGCGGGACGGGCCTCAAGGACGCCGTTCCGGATAACGCCTTCGCCCACGCCCATCTGGATTTCTCCGTGGGAAATGTATTCGGTGTGGGCCGATATGTGCCCCATGAAAAGATTGGCCAGGGTGGGGGCATCGGCCAAAGTAGCCTCATGAATGGTAAACATACTTCTTAATTGGAGAAAATGGTCTTGATTCGATCCCAGATACTCCGGATGGAATTAACAATAACCAGCAGGAGCGCAAAGATAGTGACCACCGCCACCACCAGCACCACCACGGCCGCCAGCCGGCTGGTTTCCAGGCCAAAGTAAGTGAGGAAAGGCATTTCGTCTTCCTGGAAGAAAAGCTCGAAGGTGGAAGCCACGGAAATAATGGCCAGGATAATGTTCAGGAGGAACTCGCTGCGCATGGCCTTATAGTCGGACAGGTTGTGCAGGCTATTGTCTACGCTGTCCATGAGTTCGTTCAGGCTTTCCAGATCCTGCGCCAGCCCCAGGCGGGCGGTAGTGCGGTCGAACATCACCTTGTGGGAAGGAAATTTGGAATACTTCACCACATCCAGTTGGGTAACCAGGCGCGTAAGGCGCATGGACAGCTTGGCATTCTCGCCGATCAGATCCTCCGACGACTTTTTCTCGGCGTCAAGCGTAGAGAGCACCACGGTGTCGCGAGCCAGGCCGATGATGTATTTCTTGGCAAGAATCATTTGCAGGATAAGTAGATACTCGGGCCAGGAAACATGGTAATGCGCGCGCTCCTTAAGATGTTCCACCCAGTTCACGCCTTCTTCTCCGGCGCCGCGTCGGCCATAAGTGCCCAGCACCATGCAAAGCGAACTGCCGGCCAGCACAAGGTCGTCGGTGTCGATGGCAATGTTCTCCCCGCAAACTTCGTCGTAGGCGGCAGGGTCGCGGTAGGGCCATTCCTCCGGATACAGGGAAAGCAGGCCGATAAGCTCTCCTTTGTGCTCCTCCCTAATGTGGTCTACAATCTGGGCCTCGGTAAGATAACCCGGTTTCCCGGGGCTGTTCTCAAAGAGGTCGGTTCCGTCGGGCATCAGGTGCTGCAGGTTCTCCCAAATGTCCACCATGGCATAGTGAAGGTCGTTGTCTACGGTGAACGGCTGGGCGGCCCAGCGGTGGTTGAGCTTACGCTGCTCTGACAGGGAAATGTCTTCCTTGAACTGGGAGCAGTGATTGTAAATGAAGTTCTTGTAACGAAGAGCCACGGCATCGAAACTTCGGCCGGTGCCCAGATTGCCCATACGCTCCGGCTGCTCCAGCGGATGACCATCCTGGTCCAGCCAAATGGCATCTACGGAAAAGTGGGTTTCGTAGTCGATGCCCGTTTTCTCACTCCCCTCCTCCTTGGACCAGAACTCGGCGCTTAACCAATTGCTAAGGAAGGCAATAATGTGGTCTGTAGTAACGGGGCGGCTTAACTGGCAGGCATGACCGTCGAACAGGAATCGATAGGTAATGGAAGCCGTGTGGCCGAAGAAAAGGTTCATCTCCACGTTGCAATGGCCGCTGAGCGTAGCCTCATAAATGGCTTCGTCCGGGGCCGGCACAATGGGCATGGAAAAGTCGAAGCCCCGCAGGCTGTATCGGCGCACATTTCCTTTCATGGGAACCCGGCGTGCTTTGCGGAAGGGACGCTTTTTCACCAGCGCCGGTGCTTCCAGCGGGCTTTTATCCGGCAGCACGAAGATCTGGTTTTCGATATCCCTCTCTACCCATGCGATGGGCGTTTGGAGGGCATCGGCCTTTTCCATATAAATCTCTTTCTTGGGGTCGTATTCCTCAAAAGAGGCATTCATTTCCTTGATGGCACGCTCCGGCAGGATGAATTCCTTGGTGTGATGGACAGAAAATGTCTGGATAAAAACCACGGAAAAACCCGGGTATGTTAGCATTTGGGACATAGGGTTTCTGGCTATTGATAATTGGGGGCTTTCTTAGCTATGGATACGTCGTGGGGGTGGTTTTCCTTCACAGTGGCCGGGCTAATCTTGACAAAGCGGGCCTGGTGCAGGGCCGACAGGTCACGGGCGCCGCAGTAGCCCATGCCGCTGCGAAGACCGCCTTCCAGCTGATACAGCACATCGGCCACGGGGCCTTTGCAGGGGACGCGGGCCACTACGCCTTCGGGGACCAGTTTCTTTGCACCCTTCTGGAAGTAACGGTCGGCCGATCCCGCCTGCATGGCATCGATGCTGCCCATGCCGCGGTAGCCTTTCATGCGCACACCATCCACGTCCACTTCCTCGCCGGGGGCTTCGTCGGTGCCGGCAAACATGCTGCCGCACATGACGCAGTGCGCGCCGGCGGCAAGGGCCTTCACCACGTCGCCGGAATAACGCAGGCCGCCGTCGGCAATGACGGGAACGTCCTCGCCGGCCACGCCCGCTACTTCGGCAATGGCCGTGAGCTGCGGAACGCCCACCCCCGCCACGATGCGGGTAGTGCAAATGCTACCCGGGCCGATGCCCACCTTAAGGCCGTCGGCGCCGGCTGCTATGAGATCCTTTGCCGCCTGGGCCGTAGCAATGTTTCCCACCACTACGTCCAGCGCGGGGAAAGCGGCTTTGATTGCTTTTAGCGCCTCTATCACGCCTTTGGAATGGCCGTGGGCGCTGTCCAGCACTACGGCATCCACGCCGGCATCGGCCAGGAGCTTCACGCGCTCCAGTACGTCGGGGGTAATGCCCACGCCGGCGGCCACCTTCAGGTCCCGGGCCTTTACCTGGGCCACCTGGGCCGCCTGGGCCTGGGCGCTCATGTTCTTATGAATCACGCCCAGCCCTCCTGCCTGGGCCATGGCCTGAGCCATGGGCGCTTCCGTTACGGTGTCCATGGCGGCCGACACGAAGGGCAGTTCCAGGCTGATGTGACGGGAAAATCGGCCTTTCAGGCACACCTCGCGGGGAAGTACGTCGGAATAAGCGGGGCACAGCAGGACATCGTCGAAGGTAATGCCCTCCATGCATATGCGGTCTTTCAAAGCCATCTTAATATTTTTCTTATCTTTGTATCCTATGAAACACTTCTTTGCAGCATTTCTGCTCCTTTTGTGCCTGTGTGCCGCTGGCCCAGATGCCACCTGTCAAACGCGCACGTACTCCGACAACGCCGCCAACACCTTTGTTTTTGGGCTGGACAGCTACTTCTACGGTCCTTCCGGGTCCCTGGAGTTCGAGGCCGGCGGCGCATCTTTCCATGCCACTGTAGAAAACGGCCATGTCCAGGTTAACGGGACGCCGCTGGAAAGCGGGCAGGAAGAAGTGGTGGTGGGCATCCACGACTTCACCGGCAACCGCACGCCGGAACTGGTGGTGGCCCGGCGAAGTGCTTCCCAGGTAATGCTCTCCCTGTACGGACTTTCCGGGGGCAAGTGGCTTCCCATTGGGCGCATAGACCCTGTGGACGGGAGCGAAATGCGGGTATTCCGCCAGGTGGTCTCTGTGCGTAACGGAGACACGCTTCAATCCTGGACCTGGCACGGGAACGGTTTTGACTACAAAAGCAACCGTTAGCCTTCGGTTACGTGAATCAATGACTTCACGGGTGCAATGTCTTCCAGGCGCTGGCGGCCGGGAAGGTCGTCTATCTCTACCAGGAACACAAAATCTTTCACCTTTACCTGGTAAGTTTTGCCGTTGACCACTACTTTTTGGGCGTTTAACCCTAAAGCCAGGCCCCGCGCGGTACCGCCGGTGGCCAGGATATCGTCAAAGAACGTTATTTCAATAGTGTCTCCCGAGGGCTTGCTGGCCGCCAGGTCTGACAGGCGGAAGTACACGTGGTCGGGGCCATACTCCTTCATGATTTGCACCTGCATAAGGTCTCCTTCGGCAAAAGGAAGTTTGCCTTTCTTTCGCAGCGGAATCACGTTCTGAATGGCATTCTGCCCATACAGCATGGGGGCGGCAAAAAGGAAACCGCGTGCTTCCGGGGCCGCCACATTAGGGGTGGCGCACATGGCCGAAAGGTCGTCTACAAGGCTGTGGAACAGTTTTTTGTCCTGCAGGAAAGGAATAATGTCCACAAAGTTGACGCCCTTGATGGGGAAGTCGGGATAGAATTTGATGAACTGATTGTAATCCATAAGTACTTATTCTACGGAATTCATGTCTATCAGGTGATTCAGGAGGGCATACACCGTGAGGCCGGCTACGGTTTTAATACCGGTTTTGCGGGTTATGTTTTTGCGGTGGGTGATGACGGTATGAATGGAAAGATCCAGCGCATCGGCAATCTCCTTATTGAGCATGCCTTTTGCCACGCACACCAGGATTTCCTGTTCCCGGGCCGACAGGACATCGCCGGCCGATGCCTCCTGCAGGCTTTCCAGCACGGTGCGTTCCCTTGGGGCCAGACGCTGCGCCAGCAGGGCATCTTCCAGCACAATGTGACGTCTTATGTCGGCGCTTAGCGTGTACAGCAGGAATACCACCTGGTAAGTGGCCTCCGGGTCACAGCCCTGCGGCAGATACTTTACAAGCAGGCTCTTGAGGTCTTCCAGTTTTTCTTCCATACTCTCATGGGCCTGCTCAAATTCGCCCACTTTGAAGGAGGCCGATGTTCCCGTTTGCACATAGGGGAACACATGGACTTCTTCATATTCGAAATGACGGGACAGTTCGTCTTTGTAGTCACGGAAAAACCGGCGCAGGATATCCTGACTGCGGGCGTCGCACGGCTCGATCATTCTTTCCAGCCCCTCCTGCACCATGCTTAGGCCCACTTGCAAATAATAGGTATGGGAAAGGCGCAGGTATCTTAGGAGGTCTGGGATGCTGGCCTCTTCCAGGGCCTCTTTTGCAGGGCGGTATCCTTCCTGCACATGTACCCTGCATATTAAAAGGAAAGTATCCGGGTCTATGCCCTGACTTTTGCACACTTCCTCTACGGTGGCTTCTCCAAAGCCGTATTGCAAGCCCATGCGGTTAAAGACGCCGGGGAGTGAATTGTCCCGCTCCAGCAGCCCCGCCATCTTCATGGCCGGAGTAAGCAGATATTTTTCGGCGCCGTTTGTCATAAAGCACAAATATACGAAATCTTCTGATTTCCGGTACGGTTCTGCGCATGAAAAACTGCGGCCCCCATGACGCAGGGCTCAAAAATGCGGTTCCCACCGCCTCCTCCCGGTGCAATACAGCACGGGGTGGCCAGGCGCCGAGCGTTTTGGGGAGGCAGCCGCATGTGGGGTTGGCTGGAGCCAGGCAGCGAGCTCTTTTGAGGAGGCAATTGCGGCACGCGTGGCACTTAACAGTCTGATAGTTATGCTGTTAGCACAGCGGACGGGTCGTTTTTTATTACCCGTCCGCTGTGCCAACGAATTGAACATCAGCGTATTACCCACCACGGGGATTAGGCCCGGCTGTTACGAGTATTTACGGGGGAAACGAAGGAGGATGGACAGAACGGCCACAATGCCCAGGGCAAAAGGATAGTACAGATAACCGGTGATGGCCAGGGCCGATACCCCCGACAGGCCCGCCGCCATGAGCATTTGTGCGCCGTAGGGGATGATGCCCTGCACCAGGCAGGAGAAGGTGTCCAGGATGGAAGCCACCTTGCGGGAATCCAGCTTGAACCGATCCGAAATGTCTTTGGCCAGCGGCCCCACGGTAATGATGGCAATGGTGTTGTTGGCTGTGCACAGGTTTACCAGTGAAACGAGTCCGGCAATGGAAAAAGCCGCTGCCCGTCGGCCGGCAATGCGCCGCGTAAGGCCGTCGATGATGAACTGCAGGCCGCCGTTGTACCGGATGATTTCCAGCAGGCCGCCCGCCAGCAGCGACACAATAATGAGTTCGCCCATGGAACCGATGCCCCCGCCGATGGACGCCATCCAGCCCACAAAGTCGAAGGCTCCGGTGCACCAGCCAATAACGCCGTTCACGATGGTTCCCACCACCAGCACGGTAACCACATTCATCCCGGCTAGTGCCAGTCCAATTACCAGCAAATAAGGAATGAGCCCCACCCACTGAACAGGCCCAGCCACCGGAGTGGCCTCTACAGAAAGGCCCATGACCACATATACGGCAGCTACCACGATGGCCGCCGGAGCTGCTATCCACAGGTTCACGCGGAACTTGTCTTTCATGGAGCATCCCTGGCTTTTGGTGGCTGCTACCGTGGTGTCGGAGATGAACGACAGATTGTCGCCGAAGAAAGCCCCGCCCACAATGATGGCCGTCATAAACGGCAGCCCAACGCCTATCTGGGCAGCGATGCCCGAAGCAATGGGCACCAGCGCCACAATGGTTCCCACCGACGTGCCGATGGCCATGGAAATGAAGCAGGCCGCCAGGAAAAATCCCGCATAGATAAGGTTCCCGGGCAAAATGTGTAGCGTGGCGTTTACCGTAGCATCTATGGCGCCTATCTCCTTGGCCGTGGCGGCGAAAGCCCCCGCCAGCACAAAAATCCAGATCATCATGAGCACGTTCTTGTTCCCGGCACCCTCGGAGAAAATGGCAATCTTGTCGTCGGTCTTTTCCACTCCGCGTGTGATGAGCAGCGCATAGGCCGATGCCACAATAAAGGCCGCCGCCACCGGCACCTTATAAAAATCTCGGGCCACCAGCGACCCGGCCAGATATACGGCCAGGAACACAAGCAGCGGGCTAAGGGCTAGCCAGCCGTTCATTTTGCGGCCGCTTGGCGCGCGGTGCTGTTGGGGTTCGGTTTTAATAGCCATCTTTATGCGTTCGTTTGGGGACTGCAAAGATACAAATTAAGCAAACAGGACGCAAAAAATGATTAATTTGCTTACATTTGCAGGAATGAACCATTGTATTATAGACAAACTTCGCTATGAATATGCGCAGCACTGGGAATTGCCCCCGCACTAATGATGGGTTTATGAAACGCATTCTACTGCACGCGTGCTGCGCGCCTTGTTCGGGCGCCATTGTAGAGTACCTTGTGAACCAGGGTATAAGGCCTGTTATTTTCTACTCCAACTCAAATATTTACCCCCAGGAAGAGTACCAGCACCGCTGTAACGAGTGCATTCGCTATGCCGCCAAGTGGGGACTGGAAATAGTGGAAGACAGCTACGACCATGCGGCCTGGGGAGTCTGTGCCCAGGGGCTGGAAAACGAGCCCGAGCGGGGTGGCCGATGCCTCCAGTGCTTTAAATACCGGCTGCTGCGCGCGGCGCAGTATGCGGCCGAGCATGGCTTTGACACGCTCACCACTACCCTGGCCAGTTCCCGCTGGAAAAGCCTGGAACAAGTGAACGAAGCAGGCTTTTGGGCCTGCTCGCAAGTTCAGGGCGTTACCTGGTGGCCCCAAAACTGGCGTAAAGGAGGCCTCCAGGAGCGCCGAAATCAAATCATTAAAGAGGAAAACTTCTACAACCAGCTCTACTGCGGCTGCGAGTTCTCGCAAAGGCAGCTTTAGAAGATGTAACCCAAACCTATCTTGAGCTGGCTGCGGGTAATCTTGAAGCCGTCGCCGGAAGAGAGGTTGAAAAGGCCGAAGTCGTAGCCTACATTCAGCTGCACTTTCTGCGCTACCTCAAAGCCAACGCCCAGGCCCAGGAAGAGATTGATGCGGTTACGGGCGGGGATGTCGCCGTCGTACCAGTGCGTAACCCCCAGGGCATCGGTGCCTAAAAGTCCCCGTTCTACGGTTTTGTACTGATTATAAATGAGGCTGGGATTATCCTCGCCGTCAATAGCTCTGTTAAGTATGCCGCACTGGAAGGTGGGACCTGCATAGGCCGTAAGTTTGAAATCCTGGCCCAGTTCATAGGCATACTGCACAAGGACGGGAATATTGAGGGCTACTTCCGTGACATGAGAAACAGAGCCCACATTCATTACATCGGCAATGCCTTCTTCTTTACCAAAGAGGAAGGAGAAGTTGGCACCGGGCGCAACGCTAAGGCCTTCGGTAATGCCATCCAGGGCAATGCCATATTTGGCTCCGGCATAAAAACCGTCCAGGGAAGACGTGCCGCTGTCGTTAATTTCCACTGTACCTTGCAGCACTTTATAATTGGCCTTAAAGCGCTCAAAGGCATGAATATAACCGGCATCGGCGGTTAACTGGGCGTTGGCCTGGAAGGCCATAAGCAGCAGGGAAGCTGCAAGAAGAATCACTTTTTTCATATCTGTTCACTATTTTTGTTCCAAACGCAAAGATACATAAAAAACGGAAAGCTTGCACACTACCTTAACGGCTCCAGGGGCACCGTACCGGGAATTTCATCGCGCGGCGGCTGCCCGTGAAGGTAAATGATGCGCTGATTGGGGCTGCCGCGGAACAGTAGGTCGGTGTCCCGCTGCTCCAGAATGAAGGGGCCGTCTACCAGCACGTCCAGCCAGGGCAGCAGCTGCGACAGACGCTCATCGGCCTGTATCTCTTCCAGTGTGAACCCTGTCCAGCACCAAATGGTTTTGGCGGTTTCTTCCTTGATGCGGCGCGCCAGCTCCGTAAAAGCCTCTACCTGATAAAACGGATCTCCGCCCGAGAAAGTGACGTTGGACATGCTGTCGGCCTTCACCACATCCAGCAGCTCCTGCACCTCCATCCATCGGCCGGCGCTGAAATCCCAGCTTTGCGGATTGTGACAGCCCTTGCAGGCATGCTTGCACCCTGCGCAGTAAATGGCCGTGCGGAATCCCGGTCCGTCGGCCATCGTCTGCTGCAATATGTCCAAAACTCTGATTCGCATATTCCTATTCGAATAGAGAGGGGGGTGTCCCGAAAATCTGTGGCCACCCTCGGCCGCATAAGAGGGAGGGGCCCACAAAGTGGGAGGGGTCGCGAAGCGACGATTTGCGAAACAATCCCCTTATTCGTGCACTACGCGGTCTTTCAGTTCGGCCAGTTTGCCGGCGTTCCAACGTTCGGTGGTGCCCACCAGGTAGCCGGTGATGCGCTGGAGGGTATCGATGTGGTGGCCGTGGCAATGCGGGCACTCCTGCAGGTCTTTGTCGGCGTTCTCGTAGCCGCAATCCAGGCAGCGGTTGCGGTTGTGGTTCACGCTGCCGTAGCCCACGTTGTACTTGTCCATGAGGTCTACGATTTGCATGATAGCCTCTGGGTTGTGAGTGGCGTCACCGTCAATTTCCACGTAGAAAATATGGCCGCCGCGGGTGAGCTCGTGGTAGGGAGCCTCTATGCGGGCTTTGTGCTCCGGGGTGCACTTGTAGTACACCGGAACGTGATTGGAGTTGGTGTAGTAGTCTTTGTCGGTGATACCGGGCAGCACGCCGAAGGTTTTCCTGTCCCGCTTGGTGAACTTTCCCGACAAGCCCTCGGCGGGAGTGGCCAGCACGGAATAGTTGTGCTGATACTTCTCGCAGAAGCCGTTAATCTTGTCGCGCATGAAGGTCACGATCCTAAGGCCCAGTTCCTGCGCTTCCTCGCTTTCGCCGTGGTGTTTTCCCACAAGGGCAATGAGGCATTCGGCCAGGCCGATAAATCCAATGCCCAGCGTGCCCTGGTTAATCACGCTTTCCACGCTGTCTTCGGGGTCCAGTTTTCCCGAGCCCAGCCAAAGGCCGTTCATGAGCAGCGGGAACTGCTTCTTGAGGGCGGTTTTCTGGAATTGGAAACGCTCGTCCAGCTGGCGGGCGCTAAGCTCCAGGGCCCAGTCCAGTTTTTCGAAGAATCGGCCGATGCGCGCCTCTTTGTCGGGCACTTCCATGCATTCGATGGCCAGTTTCACAATGTTGATGGTAGTAAAACTGAGGTTACCGCGGCCGATGGATGTTTTGGGGCCGAAGCGATTCTCGTATACGCGGGTGCGGCAGCCCATGGTGGCCACCTCGTGCTCGAAGCGGCGGGGGTCGTCGGCCTGCCAGGCGGGATCCTGATTGAAGCTGGCGTCCAGATTGAGGAAGTTGGGGAAGAATCGGCGGGCGCTTACGCGGCAGGCGAACTTGTAAAGGTCGTAATTGGGGTCTTCGGGCAAATAGCTCACGCCACGTTTTTTCTTCCAAATCTGGATGGGGAAGATGGCGGTGCTGCCGTTCCCCACGCCTTCGTAGGTGGTGTTCAGGATTTCGCGAATAATGCAGCGTCCTTCTGCCGATGTGTCGGTGCCGTAGTTGATGGAAGAGAAAACCACCTGGTTGCCGCCGCGGCTGTGAATGGTGTTCATATTGTGCACAAAGGCCTCCATGGCCTGATGCACGCGGTTCACCGTCATATTCACGGCATGTTGCAGCGCACGCTCTTTCCCCTGCAGGCCAATCAGTTCCCGTTTAATGTAGTCGTCCAGCTTCACGGCCTTGAGCTCGCTGTAGTCGGCGTTGTCAAGGTCGGCCGCATGGTCTATTTCCTCTTCGAAGGTTTTGCGCACAAAAGGAGCCAGATAGAAGTCGAAGGCGGGGATGGCCTGGCCGCCGTGCATCTCGTTCTGAACGGTTTCCATGGAGATGCAGGCCAGCACGCTGGCGGTTTCTATGCGTTTGGCGGGACGGGACTCCCCGTGGCCGGCCTTGAGCCCGTTATTGAGAATGAGATCCAGCGGATGCTGAATACAGGTGAGGCTTTTTGTAGGGTAATAGTCTTTGTCGTGAACATGAATGTAGTTGTTCACCACGGCCTCGCGTACGGGATCGCTCAGAAGGCATTCGTCTACATAGGTCTTGGTGGCCTCGGAGGCAAACTTCATCATCATGCCGGCGGGGGTGTCGGCGTTCATGTTGGCGTTTTCCCGGGTGATGTCGTTGGCCTGCGCCTGGATGATGGTCTCGAAAATCTCGTTGCTCTTGGCATTGCGGGCAATATTGCGCTTGTTGCGATAGCGAATATACTCCTTGGCCACCTCCTGCCGGGGACTGTTCATGAGATGGTTCTCCACCACGTCTTGTATTTCCTCCACCGTCATTTCCTCTTTGTCCAGCTGGGAAATGGCGTGGGCAATCTGGGCGGCCAGCACAATGTCTTCGCCGCTTTCGGTTACATCCATGGCCTTGAGGATGGCGGCCACTATCTTTTGGTTGTTAAAGTCTACGTGACGCCCGTCACGTTTCAGTACACGTTTTACCATATTGGTTATTAGAAGTAGAGTCGGATAACAAAGTTAGACGTTCCTTTTGCCTTTTCCTACGTTTTTGGCCGAAAAAGTTATTAACAGCGCGCCATATACGATGTTAATTTTCTGACTTTCTGGCGGTTATACGGAATTCTTATTTAGAAATATTCTATTTTATAACCACCCTGTTACATTTTTGAAAAGTTTTCAACAAGGGTGCGAAAAAATACTAAGTTATTCCGGAAAAATGCTTATTTTTGTGAACTTGAACAATACCAATTATTATTTATATGTCAGATCCTAAATTGATTTCCAAGATTCCGGAGGGACCGCTAAAGGAAAAATGGTCCAAGCGCAAAGCCGAAATCCGGATTGTTTCTCCCAACAACAAAAGGAAACTGGAAGTAATTGTGGTAGGTACCGGTCTTGGCGGTGCATCGGCCGCTGCCTCTCTTGGAGAGATGGGCTACAACGTCAAGATTTTCTGCATCAGCGACTCCCCCCGCCGGGCGCACTCCATTGCGGCTCAGGGTGGTATCAACGCTGCCAAGAACTACCAGAACGACAACGACTCTGTGTACCGCCTGTTCTACGACACCATCAAGGGCGGCGACTACCGTTCCCGCGAGGCCAACGTGTACCGCCTGGCCGAGGTTAGCGCCGCTATCATCGACCAGTGCGTGGCTCAGGGCGTTCCTTTTGCCCGTGAATACGGCGGGTACCTGGCCAACCGTTCCTTCGGCGGCGTGCAGGTGAGCCGTACTTTCTATGCCCGCGGACAAACCGGTCAGCAGCTGCTTCTGGGTGCCTATGCTTCCCTGAACAAGGAAATTGCCGCCGGTACCGTAAAGAGCTATCCGCGTCACGAAATGCTGGATCTGGTAATTATCAACGGTGAGGCCAAGGGTATCATTGCCCGTAACCTGGTAACCGGTGAAATTGAGCGCTTTGGCGCCCATGCCGTGGTTCTGGCCACCGGTGGTTATGGAAACACCTATTTCCTTAGCACCAACGCCATGAACTCCAACGGATCGGCCGCCATGCAGGCCTACCGCAAGGGTGCTTTCTTTGCCAATCCCTGCTTTGCCCAGATTCACCCCACCTGCATTCCCGTGCACGGCGACCAGCAGTGCAAACTTACCCTCATGAGTGAGTCCCTGCGCAACGACGGCCGCATCTGGGTACCTAAGTACAAGGAAGATGTAGAGAAACTTCGCAAGCACGAGGTAAAACCTTCCCAAATTCCCGAAGACCGCCGCGACTACTATCTGGAGCGCCGCTACCCTGCCTTCGGCAATCTGGTTCCCCGTGACGTAGCTTCCCGCGCCGCCAAGGAGCGCTGCGATGCCGGCTTCGGCGTAAACGAGACAGGCCTTGCCGTGTTCCTGGACTTTGCCGATGCTATTAAGCGCCTGGGTCACCAGCGGGTACAGGAGCGCTATGGCAATCTCTTCGACATGTACGAAAAGATTACCTCCTCCTCTCCCTGGGAAGAACCCATGATGATTTACCCCGCCATCCACTACACCATGGGCGGCCTGTGGGTAGACTACGACCTTCAAACCACCATCCCTGGCCTGTACGCTATCGGCGAGGCCAACTTCTCCGACCACGGCGGAAACCGTCTGGGCGCATCGGCCCTCATGCAAGGCCTGGCCGACGGATACTTCATTCTGCCCTACACTATCGGCGATTATCTTTCCCATAAATTCTCGGAGCCCAAGACCGATGTGAACGCCCCCGAATTCGTAGAGGCCGAAAAAGCAGTCAAGGAGCGCATTGCCAAACTCTTTGCTGTAAAAGGCACCGAGACCGTGGACAGCCTCCATAAAAAGCTGGGACACATTATGTGGGAGTATGTGGGAATGGCCCGCAACGAGGCCGGCCTCAAGAAGGGTATCGAAGAAATTGGAAAACTTCGCGAAGAATTCTGGAAGACTGTTAAGGTGCCCGGCACCAACGAAGAGTTTAACCAGGAGCTGGAAAAAGCCCTGCGTCTGGTAGACTTCTTCGATATTGGAGAACTGATGGCCCGCGACGCCCTTAACCGCAAGGAATCCTGCGGCGGTCACTTCCGCGAGGAAATGCAAACCGAGGAAGGCGAGACCAAGCGCGACGACGAAAACTTCATGTATGTAGCCGCCTGGGAATATAAGGGCGAAGGAAACGCACCCGAACTTCACAAGGAACCGCTCAAGTACGAAAACATTAAGATTGCAACCCGTAACTATAAAGACTAATCCCGATTATGGAATATAATGTGAAAGTATGGCGTCAGAAAAACGCCAAAACCAAAGGCCATTTCGAGACCTACCACGTTACGGATGTGGAGGAAGACGCTTCGTTCCTCGAGATGCTGGATATCCTGAACGACCAACTCATTCGTAAAGGTATTGAACCCATTGCTTTTGACCACGACTGCCGCGAAGGTATTTGCGGCGCCTGCTCGCTGTATATCGACGGCCGTGCACACGGCCCCGACGACCAGGTAACCACCTGCCAGCTGTTCATGCGTCACTTCAAACCCGGCGCAACCATTACGGTAGAACCCTGGCGCAGCGGTGCTTTCCCTGTGATTAAGGACCTGGTGGTGGACCGTGGCGCCTTTGATAAAATTATGCAGGCCGGTGGCTTTATTACCGTTAGGGCCGGCAGCGCCCAGGACGGCAATACCCTCCTTATTCCGCACGACGATGCCGAACTGTCCATGGATGCCGCCGCCTGTGTAGGTTGCGGCGCCTGCGTGGCCACCTGTAAGAACGGCAGCGCCATGCTGTTTGTGGCAGCCCGTGTAAGTTCTCTGGCCCTGTTGCCGCAGGGTAAACCCGAAGCCGCCCGCCGCGCCCGCGCCATGGTGGCCAAGATGGACGAACTGGGCTTTGGTAACTGCACCAACACACGCGCCTGCGAGATGGAGTGCCCCAAGCACGTTACCATCGACCACATTGCCCGTCTTAACAGAGAGTATTTGAAAGCTCGATTCAGCGAGTAAAGCGGGGTAGGTTTATACCTATTATATATAATAGGACAGGGTTCTGGCGGCTCTGTCCTATTATTTTTAAATTATTTTATAAATTTTTTTAATAAAAAAATGTAAGCGTTTTATGCTTTAAAAATTATAAATTATAACTATCTTGCGAATTATTATGCATGATAAATTGTTTTAATTATATAAATTACTTAATGTATAGCATTTAATCCACTGTTTAAAGGACTTGCAAATTTCAAATAGTTTTACTTTCTTTGCAGCCGAGTTTCGTTTTTTTAAGCGAACCCTTTTAGTGTATTCGATGCAAGCCAATAAGTTTTGTATCAATATTTATGTTTAATTAATCAAATGTGCTTATGAAAAAAATCCGTATTTTTTTCGCAGCCATGGTTATGCTGATGATGTCTGTATCGGCCTTCGCACAGAACATTACTGTGAAAGGTTTGATAAAAGATGAGTCAGGTAACGGCATTGTTGGAGCCTCTGTTGTGCTCAAGGGTAACAATACCGTTTATACCATGTCAGACGTCTCCGGTGCGTTCACGTTAAGTGTTCCCGCCAAGGGCGTTTTGGAAGTGAAGTGCATGGGTTACGAGGACAAAGATGTTCCCGTTAACGGAAAAGCCAACATTTCCATTACCCTCACCGAAGACTCACAACTTCTGGACGAAACCATCGTGGTGGCCTTCGGTACTTCTACCAAGGAATCCTTCACCGGTTCGGCCGCTGTTGTGAACTCAGAAAAACTGGAGAAAACACAGGTATCCAGTGTTACGAACGCTCTCTCCGGTAAGGTAGCCGGCGTTCAGCTCGTATCTTCCAACGGTGCTCCCGGTAGCACTTCTACCATCCGCATTCGTGGTATCAGCTCCATCAGTGCCGGCAACGATCCCCTTATCATCGTGGACGGTGCTCCTTTCGGCGGCGACATCAGCAACATCAACCAGTCGGATGTAGAGTCCATGACGGTTCTTAAGGATGCTGCTTCCAACGCCCTGTACGGCGCCCGTGGTGCCAATGGTGTCATCATGATTACCACCAAGAGCGCCAAGAAGAGCGAAGCTGTGGTTACCTTCGACGCCAAAGTGGGTGTGAACACCCGCGCTCTGGTAGACTACGATGTTATTACAGATCCCCGCATGTACTATGAACTTCAGTACAGCGCCCTTAACAATTACTACCAGAACAAACTTGGTTTGACCGCCCTTGAGGCCAACGCCCGTATCAACGAAAACATCGCCTCCGGTAATTCCGGCGGCTTGGGTTATGACATTTGGACGGTTCCCGCTGGTCAGAAACTCTTTGGTAGCAACGGAAAAATTAACCCTGCTGCCACCCTTGGCAAGGTTGTTACCTACGACGGCGAAGACTATCTGGTAACCCCCGACAACTGGTCCGACATTGCCTATCGTAATGGTATCCGTCAGGAATACAACGTAAGTGTTTCCGGTGCAAGTGGTCGCGCTACCTTCTTTGCCTCCATGGGTTACCTGAACAACAAGGGTATCACCGAGAACTCGGACCACAGCCGTCTTTCCGGCCGTCTGCGTGCCACCTACGATGCCAAACCCTGGCTCAAGGTAGGTGCCAACCTGTCCTACACCAAGTTCGAGGCCAACTCCCTGGGTAACAACGGTACTTCTACCTCTACCGGTAACATTTGGGCTTTCACTTCCCAGATGGCTCCCATCTATCCCGCGTACATCCGTAACGCCGACGGCAGCATCAAGGTAGACTCCAACGGCTTCCAGATCATGGACTACGGTTCTGGTCTCAACGCCGGTTTCGGCCGTCCTTTCATTGGCGATGCCAACCCTATCCAGGATGTGAAACTGAACACCCGCAACAGCGAGGGTAACTCCTTCTCTGGTAACGCGTATGCCGATTTCATCATTCTCCCCGGCCTCAAGTTCACCGTAAACGGAACCACCTATCTGGACGAAACCCGCTACACCTATGTGTACAACCCGTACTATGGCCAGTTCGATTCCACCGGCGGTACCGTTTCCAAGGAGCACGACCGTTATATCACATATAACCTGCAGCAGCTCCTTAACTGGAACCACTCCTTTGGCCGCCACAACGTGGGCGCCATGGTGGGTCACGAGTACTACAATGCCAAGACTTACGGTCTGTGGGCCAGCAAGTCCAAGATGTTCTCTCAGGACAACAAGGAACTGAATGGTGCCATTCAGGATGGCCAGAGCTCTGGTTCCTCCATCGCCGAGTACAACAACGAAGGTTACTTCGGCCGTGTACAGTACGACGACAACAACACCTTCTTCCTTAGCGCTTCCTTCCGTCGTGACGCTTCTTCGCGCTTCCACCCGGATTATCGCTGGGGTTCCTTCTGGTCGGTAGGTGCCGCCTGGATTCTTAGCAAGGAAAACTGGTTCAAGGTTCCCTTCATCAACGAACTCAAACTCAAGGCTTCCTACGGTTCCCAGGGTAACGACAACATTGGTAACTACCGTTACACAGACCTCTATGATATTATCCCCTCCGACGGTAAAGTAGCTACCCAGTTCAACTCCAAAGGTAGTAAGAACATCAGCTGGGAAACCAACGGTAACTTCAACGCCGGTCTGGAATTCACCCTGTTCAACAATCATGTAACCGGTGGCTTGGATTATTTCTACCGCAAAACCACGGACATGCTGTTCTCCTTCCCTGTTGCTCCTTCCATGGGTTATTCTTCCTACTGGGCCAACGTGGGTGACATGCGCAACCAGGGTGTAGAATTGGAACTCAATGTGAACCTGGTAAATACCCGCAATTTTGTGTGGGATATCAATGCCAACATCACCTGGGTAGACAACAAGATTCTTAAACTGGACGAAGAAAAGAAGACCACCAAGGTCTATGACCACGAAGGTAACGCCTACAGAGGTTATGCTTCCGGCAGCAACTTCATTGCCGAAGGTGTTTCCATGTACAGCTGGTACCTGAAAGACTTTGCCGGCGTAGATCCCGAAACCGGTGAATCCCTGTGGTACAAGAATGTTTACCAGAAAGATGCCGCCGGCAACGAAATTCTGGACGAAGAAGGCAAAAAGATTTGGGCGGGTGTAGAAACCACTTCCACCTATGCCGACGCCGATTACTATGTAACCAAGGAAAAGGGTCTTGCTCCTTTCTACGGTGGTTTCGGCACCAGCATCGAGGCCTTTGGCTTTGACCTCTCCGTAAACTTCAGCTACCAGTTCGGTGCCAAGACGTACGATTCTACATACGCTGCCTTCATGTCAACTCCCACGGATTCCCACCTGGGTTATCACATGCACCAGGATGTCCTGAAAGCATGGACCGCCGAGAATCCTAACAACTCCATCCCCCGCTGGCAGTACAACGACACCTACAGCGCTTCTTCTTCTACCAGGTTCCTAATCTCCAATCGTTATCTCAACATTGAGAACGTGAACTTCGGTTACACCATTCCTTCGAAGCTCACCAAGAAGATTAAGATCTCTTCCCTGCGTCTGTATGTAGCCGCCGACAACCTGGGTTACTTCTCAGCCCGCAAGGGTCTGGATCCTCGCCAGGGTTACGGTGAAGCAAATGCTACTACTTACTCTCCTATGCGCACCGTTTCCGGTGGTATTACTGTAAAATTCTAAAATGTGCTGCGGATTATGAAAAAGACTATCAAAATATTCTCGGCAATTGCTCTTAGCGCACTTGTCCTGTCGTCTTGCATCAAGGAAACGATGCCGCAGTCTGACTACGCCACCTCTGAACAGTTAGGCGCCAGCGCCTCTGCTCTGGAAGCCGCCATGTCCGGCCTTCCCGCCCAGCTCACCCAGAGCTATCCTATCCTGGGTAGCGATGAGCAGCAGGAAACCGATATCGCTTATCCTTCCTTCATGATGATGTACAGCGAGATGCTCGGCGACATCTATCCCGGTGGTTCCAACGTAGGTTACGACTGGTTCAGACGTTTCAATACCAACGAGAGCCAGGGTGACGCCTATACCATGATTTACATTCCCTGGCGTGCTCTGTATATGTTCATCAAGAGTGCCAACGATATTATTGGCTCCGTAGATGAGGCCACTGCAACCCCTGCCATCAAGGCTTATGCCGGTATGGCCTATGTTTACAGGGCTTTCTGGTACTACCATGCCATGAACCTCTATGAGCCCAAGGCTAATCCCTACACCGACGTTTCCAACGTGCTGGGTCTTACCGTTCCCATTGTGAAGGAGGATACCCCCGAATCGGCCGGTAAGAACAACCCTCGTGCTTCTCACGCCGAGATGGTATCGTTCATCCTGTCAGACCTTGACAAGGCCCAGGAATTCCTGGCCGACTATACTCCTACTACCAAGATGTATCCTTCCCTGGCTGTTGCCTACGGTGTAAGGGCTAAGGTCCTGATGACCGACGGTCAGTACAAAGAAGCAGCCAAGTATGCCCGTATGGCCATTGACGCTTTTGGCGGAACCCCCGTTACCCAGTCTCAGTGGCTGGATGTGAACACGGGTTTTGTGAAAGCCAACCAGGCCTGGATGTGGTACACCTCTTATTCTGCCGAAACCATGGGTAACCTGGCCAACTGGATTGGCTGGGCTTCCGGAGAAGCCGACTGGGGTTACTCCAGCCTTACCTGCCCCATGATTGACAAGGCTCTGTACGACAGGATTTCCTACAGCGACTTCCGTAAGTACACCTTCCTGGATCCCGACCGTTCCGTGTTTAACTATCAGACTTGCCGTGAAAGCGGTTGGATTGAGAAGCAGGTGGATTATCTGTCCATCAAGTTCCGCTGCGTAGACGGCGACTTCGAAACCTACACTGTAGGTGGCGTATGCGACGTTCCTATGATGCGCGTAGAGGAAATGTATTACATCGAGGCCGAAGCTACCGGTCTTAGCGAGGGTGTCCCCGCCGGTGTTGCTCTCCTGAACAACTTCGTGAAAACCTATCGTCAACCCAACTACAACTGCACCGCCACCTCCGTTGCAGACTTCGAGGACGAAATCCTTTTCCAGAAACGCGTAGAATTCTGGGGTGAAGGTATTGCCCTGTTCGATGCCAAGAGAATGGGTGCCGGTTGCCACCAGAGCTACGAAGGAACCAATGCTCCCGGTGATGCATTCAAACTGAACTGCGATGTTATCAAACCCAACTGGAACATGGTTATCCCTCGCACCGAGGTGAACAACAATAATGCCCTCCAGGGATTCAACAACCCGGATCCTACCGGCACTGTGATACCTGACCTTACTTGGTAGTAACATTCAAAAGACACAAGAGTATGAAAACATTCTATAAGATAATGAGCCTTTTGCTGGTAACTGCCATTGCGGTGGTTTCCTGCGACAAAAAGGAACTCGAGTACGAGGTAGCAGCCCCCGATTCAGATAGCTGCTACAGTGTCTACTTCCCGGTGCAGGACGCTTCCGGCGACCACACCTACGATCCCGACATGGATAGGACTGTTACCATTAAGGTAGCCCGTCCCGCCGAAAAGAGCAACGGCGCCATCACGGTCCCCTATGTTATCAAGGCTTCTGAGGAAGGTATCTTCGAAGGCGGTGAAATCGTCTTCGAAGATGGCCAAACCGAAACCGAGGTAGAGGTAGCATTCCCCAACGCCGAGGAAGGCACCAAGTATTCCTTCGAGTTGTCCGTCACAGATCCCAACTATGCTTCTGTGTACGGTTCCAATCCCACCAGCCTCACCTTCTCCGTTCTCATTGTAACCTGGGAGTACATCCTTAACCCCAAAACCGGCGAACCTTCTCTGTTCACCATTACGCAGAATGCATGGAGTGAAGTATGCTTTGCTTACATCAAATACTATGAAGTAAACGATGTTCGCACCTGTATTGCAGAACTCACGGGTAAGCATATTTATAACGGTGAAGAGTATGAAAGCCCGTATTTCTGGGGCCCCGAAGGCGCCGAGGTACAGCTGGAATTCAAAATGTACCCCAAGGCCTTGAATGCCGATGGTAATATGTTTGTTGAACTTCCTCCGCTGGCCTATTACTATCATCCCTCTTACGAGTCCATGATTTACATGTACGACTGGTACTACTACTGGACGGTGTACAATCCTCAGGCATCCCTTGCCGGTGTTTCGTTCGTAGATTTTGCTAAGGCGTACAACGACACCTATCCTCTGGGATACTACGACAACAACGGTGGCCTGTTCTTCTTTATCAAAGGCCGTTACATGACAGGTATCGGCGGATGGGGCATGGAAACCTACGACATTGTAGGTATCGGCGAAGGCTTTACCCGCGTAGATTACTCCCTGTCCCTGGAGTCCGATTTCTCCTCTAAAGGTGAAACCCCCATCTACGTAGAAGCTGGCGCCGATGTAGCTTCCCTCAAGTATGCCTTCTATGAGGGCGAACTTACCGCCAAGGAAGCTGCTGCCGCCGCCGCAGCCATCATTGCCGGCACCGATCCTTCCGAGTCCTTCTCCGAATTCGAGTTCGACGAAGAGGAAGCCATCAATTATGCCACCCTCTCTGTGGCCCCCGAAACCACCGGTCTCTACACCCTGGTAGCCGTGGGTTACAATGAGGCCGAAGAAGCTCAGGAGTCGGCTTTCGTTGCCTTCAAGCACATTGCCAAAGATGATACTGAAAAGTATGCCGTGGAAATCTTTGTTGGCACCGAGCCTGTACCTGCCCGTTACGGAGAACAGTACAATGAGTACAACTCATTTGCCTTCTATGTGAAGGGAACCGATATTGAGGAAGCTCATATAGCTATTGTGGAAACCAGCAATGTAACTGAGGAGTTCATTACCGATGTTAAAACTAACATTGAATATGCCGTGAGCGAGAGCGTCCTGAGCGACATCAACGCTGCCGGTGGTTTCTATACTGCCATTAACGGCCTAAGCGCGAATACCTCTTATACATTGCTTGTTTGGGCCACCAACGGAGATATGGATGCCTTTGCTTATGCAGACTATACAACGGAGAAATTACCTTATGTTTGGAATAGCCTTGGAAAGGGCACCCTTACAGATGGTTTCTTTATGTCCCTGTTTAGCAGGCCCGACTATACAGTTGAGTGCGATGTCTATGAGGAAGCGTCAACTCCTGGACTGTATATGATAACCGGTTATCAGTGCGCTCTTGCTGCCAGTTTCTTTAGTGTAACTCCTGAAACTATGGCACCATACGAGAATGCCAACTGGAAGAATACAGAACTATTAGTAGATGCTACAAATCCTGCAGCAGTTGTTATTTCCAACCAGGAATATGGTGTTCTTGTTAACAGTAATTACGGCTGGATAAAGATAGACACCGATCCAACCGGTACACTCGAAAATGGCGAGATAACCTTCCCTGTAAAGAATATGTATGTATACCTTGGCGGTTGGTATTATGGTAATACAGCTGGAACCTTCAAGATTACATTACCTGCTGCAAATCCTACCGCTCCCATAGCGGCTCCGGCTAATGCAAAGGGTTCTGTACAGAGTGTTTCACTTGGAAAGAATGCGCAAAAGGCAAATCGTACCCAAATTTTCGAGCGCGACCCTAAGCCCGTGCAGATGGATGTAAAAGTGAGCTACCAGCGCAAGGAAAAAGAGGCCCGTAACCTCTATGCAAAGGTAAGCGAGTAATCGTAAAACCATTAAAGTTGCTATAAAAGAGGCCAGGCGCAAGTCTCCTGGCCTCTTTTTGGCAAAAAGAAAAAGCGATGAAACACCAACTCATCTCTTGTGGAGCCATTTTGCTGGCACTCCTCTCATGCAATCCTGAGTCGCCAGATACCACCCCCACCCCCAATAACCAGGGAAACGGCACACAAACTCCCAAGATTTTAAAGATTGCCGAGAATAATCTGGAGGATGCCTTCCTGGTAAAACTGGGCTCGGTTCCTACCTCCGAAGATTTGTCGGCCCTGGAAAGCGCTCTTGGAACCTGTCTCACGCCAGTTTTCCCTTCCACGCCTGGAAAGGAAACTCTGGAGCATAGGTATGGTCTGGACCGCTGGTTCCAGGCCGAGGTCCCCCAGGAGGAGCACCTGGACAAGATGGTACAGAAGGCCTCCCTGCTGGAGCAGGTGGCCTTGGTAGAATACTGCGCCGTTGCCCAAAAGGATGTGGAAGGAGGAATCTATGAAGCCTCACCTGCTACCAAAGGAACCATGAGCGGTTCATTCAACGACCCCTATCTTTCCTATCAGTGGCACTACAAAAACAGCGGAGACCGCTCTGTTTCCCCGTCGGCCCTTAGCGGCGCCGACATTAATGTGTGGGATGTATGGACTTCCCTCACCTGCGGAGACCCTGGCATTGTTGTGGCCGTAGTGGACGAAGGCGTAAAGTACACCCACCCCGACCTAAAGGATAATATGTGGGTGAATAAGGACGAAATCCCCGGAAACGGCATAGACGATGACGGAAACGGCTACATAGACGATGTCTATGGCTTTAATTTCGTTACCAACGGGCCCATCTCCTGGGATGTAGTGGACGCTCAAGGGAATGGAGACAGTGGTCATGCCACGCATTGCGCTGGTACCATTGCCGCCGTGAACAATAATGGCACCGGGGTAGCCGGTGTGGCCGGAGGTTCCGGTAACGGAGATGGCTGCCGCATTATGAGCTGCCAAATCTTCTCGGGAAACGCTGGCGGTTCCAGCTCGATAACCGCAAAAGCCATCAAATATGCCGCCGACATGGGCGCTTCGATCATTTCCTGCTCGTTTGGACTCAGGGTTGCCTACGCCTCCGACAACGCCTACATAAAGCGCCAGGGTTCTGTAGAGATTGATGCCATCCACTATTTCGAGGACAGTGAGAATGCAAACAACCCGGTCCTTAATGGCAATATTGCCATTTTCTCGGCCGGTAATGAGACGCACGACTTCTGCCATTATCCCGGGGCTTTTTACGACATTATAAGCGTGTCGGCCTTTGGCCCCGATGGCCTGCCCACCTACTATACCAACTATGGCCCGGGCTGCAATATCTCGGCCCCCGGCGGAGAAGCCTACCACGTTGTGAACAAGTGGAACTCCATGGTTCTTTCTACGGTTCCCTCCGAACTTCCTCAATTGGGCGTCAATGGAGAGATCAATAAAACCGGTCTAAATTATGGTTATATGCAAGGCACGTCCATGGCCTGCCCTCACGTGAGCGGCGTAGTGGCCCTTGGGCTTTCCTACGCCAAAAAGCTGGGAAAAACCTTCGACCGTGACGATTTTAAAAAGATGATCCTTGCTTCGGTAAACGACATTGACCAGAGAATTGCAAAAACCCCCGAGAAAAAGTACGCCTACTATCAGTCGGCACTAAACTTAACGCCGTATTATCATCAAATGGGCACTGGCGCTATTGACGCCTGGCGCCTCATGATGCACATTGAGGGTACTCCCACCCTTACAGCTAAAGTGGGTCAAAAGCAGTGGATAGACCTTACTTCCATTTTTGGAACGGCTTCCATTAGCCTTACTTACCTGGAAGTGGAAGTGCAGGGCAGTGCTGCCCAATCCATGGGCTTGCAAAAGATTATGCCCACCAATGCCGACAAGTATCCTGCCGTTATTGATGCCGGCGGATATGCTTATGTCCAGTTTGGACGGCTGTATATTCATCCCACGCTCATTGGCTCTGGCAAGATTAAGATTACGGCTGTAGGCGGCGGCGACCATCTTGGCGGCGGCGACAACCCTCCCGGAGGGATGGAACTGGTAGAAGAAGTATCACTTATTTCCCGTGAAGCCGACGGCGGCAACGGAACAGGAGGATGGTTATGATGAAAAAAGTGTTTTATTTGGCCGCAGCCCTTCTGCTGGCGCTTACCGGATGTAAGAAGGAAGACACCCCCCAACAAAGCAACGTTTTGGATATTGCAGGCGTTTGGGAATTATCGTCCGTTACTACCAAGGTAAATGTTGCGGGAGTAGAGGTTAGCGTGTACCTTGACTTTGCTGCCGGCGGGTCCTTTACGCTGTATCAGCAAATAGGAGAAGGACGTTATACCAAGTTCACAGGCTCCTATACTTGCACCGAAACCTCGGTTTCCGGATCCTATTCCAGCGGAAAGCCCTGGGGCCCTTATACGGCAACGGTAGATGCTTCCCAACTGGTACTAACTTCGGCCAGCGGCAAGGAAACCGACACCTATAAGAAAGTGGGATCTGTTCCTGCATCGGTAACTGGAAATTTGTATTGATATGGGAAAAAGATTCTTGCTTTATGCGTGGCTATTGGCTGCCCTTACCGCCTGTGGCACATCCCAGGCTGCCCTTAACGAGGGAAAAGATGAGGTGAATGCCAGCAAAACCCTTCAACTGAAGGAAAAAGACAATACCGGCTACACCAATATTTACGACTACATCAAGAGTCGTGTCCCCGGTTTGCAGGTAAAGGGAGAAAGTATTTATATCCGGGGCGTCAATTCTGTGAACTCACAGGCGGCGCCGCTCATCCTGGTAGATGGGATGGAGGTGCAGGATGTCTCTGGCATTAACCCCCAGGATGTAGCCATAATAGAGGTAATTAAGGATTCTTCTACGGCCCTGTATGGATTTAGGGGCGTTGGTGGCGTGATTAAGATTACCACCAAAGCCGGCCAGAAACAATAGTTTCTCTCTATTCTACCACAAAGGAGAAGCTGCCCCTTACGGGTTTCCCGTCTCCGGTTAAACCTTCCACGATGCCCTTGAACGCTCCGCTGTACAAGGGCGTCGTTATTTGTATGCGGGCGGCGGCACCTTGCGCGGGAATCTCAAAATCGGGGTGCCAGTACAGCAATTGCCGCTTATCGGCGGTTGTGCCCTGGGGAAGCGCCCCGGTATAGGCCACAGGGTAGGAAACGCCCTGGAAATCCATCACCCGCACATTGTCGGGGAAGTGCAGGGCGGTTACATAGTTCTTTTTGGACACAAAGTTCACAGCGCCGTTGTAGGCTACACTGCCCAGTACAATGGCACGGCTGTAAATATCGATGTCTTCAAGGAGCATGGCATCAAAGCTTTCCAGCATGCTGTGGTCGGTGAGGATAACCCCGTCCATCATGACCAGAATGTTGTCCTGCACATACTTTCTGGCGCCCGTTCCGTCACTTACAATCATGCGAATGCGCCAGCGCTGGTCCTTGCGCACAAATTCCAGTTCCGGGATAAACTCTACGCAGATTTCGCGCACGGAGGGGAAGCGGTTGTAGTGGTCCAGGATATAGCGTTTGTCGGGGGCGCCGGCAAGGAGCGTATTCTTCCGGGCTGGCAGATACTGCACCAGGGTGTCCAGCACCATGTTATTCTGCGCCTTAAGCGCGTCTTTTCTAACAATGAGCGCCGAGCGCTGAGCGGGGCAAAGATCCAGCGCGGGAATTTCTCCGGCCTCCGGGTGTGTGAAGGGACTGGTGAGGTTAATGTGGCACTTTCTTCCCTGCATGGACACTACCTCACACACCAGCTCGTGGTTCCCGTAAATGTTGTCGGTGAAAAAGCGAATGTGCCCGTCCTGGTCGCTGCGGCCGATAAATATGTTGGATGGGTCTCCGGCCGAAGAAAGGAAGGCGGTAACCTGGTCTTCGGCCAGGGATGCGTCCTTTTCCAGGCCTTCTACGCTGGCCTGGATAATTTCTCCCTCATATTCCCCGCTACGTGCGGCGCGGGCGGCTGGTTTTCCTACAAGAAAACCAGCCAGTGTTTTTCCGTCGGCGGGAGCCAGGTGGTCATCGTGGAAGATGCTAACGGCTACGCGGGCGCCTTCGGGAAGGCCAGAGAGAAAGAGCGTGGCTTCCTTCCCGGGATGTACTTTTACGGGGAAAGTCAGATCCAGCCCGCCTACCGGGCTTTCTGCTTGTTCGGAGGGCTCCTTCCAGTCACTTTCCTTTACAAATCTTACTCCTTCACTTACCCGCTGCGTGCTGCTTGTATTGAAGATGGAAAGCACCCGCGCATGATCCAGGCTGGCCTGGCTGCGGGCGGTATAGGCTACCAGCCTGTAATTACCAGTGGGCGTTTGCGAGGGTATGCGAAAACTCCCGGCGCCACGGCCGTTTAAAAGGCCTATTTTTGCCTGTGCGGCCGTTCCGTCATTGGAGATGAGTTCCAGATAGGAAACGGCACTAAAGTCCTGCAGAGCGCCGCTCTCGTTGGTGCAGAAAAGGCTGCAGAAAACAAGGTCGCCGGCTATATAGGAGGAACGGTCGGTGACCACAAAGATTCTGTCCTGCGACAGGGCGGGCAGAAGGGCAAAGCACATACCCAGCGTGATAAATAGTCTTTTCATACGCTTAATCCTCCCAATAAGGTGGTCTTTCCTGACTGCCGCCCGCTTCCAGGCAATTGATGCAACGGTGCGGCGCCCAGCCCACGCCCCGGCCATTCTCTGTGGCTACATATTTCACGGGCCGGTAATTCTTGTTGTAGTAATAGTAATCCATCTCTTCCTGCTCCACGGTGCGCAGGATGCTTTCGTCGGGGGCCGTTTCCCATAGGAATTCATTTCCCATGAAAACCCGCTTGCTTTCTACTTCCGATGCCAGCACCAGTCCCATCACGGGGCGCTCGGGATCGCTTTCGCACCGCAGGTTCCCTGCCATGGAACCGGGCTCCGGAGAGAAGAGGTCTCCGCCGATATTGGAAAGGTCCTGCAACTGTTTGTTATACAGATATGCGTCTCTGGAAAGAGAGAAAGCCCTTATGAGAATGGAGTATCGCCTGTGGTTGCGGCTGTCGGAGCGGGAGAAAGTTTTTATACCAAAGTGGGACACCTGGGAGCCGTCCAGGGAAGAGTAGTCCATAATGACTTTCTGGGGAGACTTTCTGGACGTCCAGCACCAATAGTAGGGGTATTCTCCAATGAGGTCGGAGTATTGCCAGTTCTCTGGGTTCACTTCTACCTCTACGGCAAAATCGGCGTGGAAGAGCCAGGTTTCTTCGTAAGAGAAACCCAAATAGCCGGTTTGGCTCTTCTGGGCGTTGGCATCTACGTAGACGGTTACTTTGTCGTCGGCGCTTTCTATACTCACGTTTCCTATTACCGGCGCGGGGGCCGCTGTGAGCCATTCCGAGTAATAGGTTTGGCCATCTACCTGTACGCCGGCGCGGTATTGTAGGCCCCGCGGCGCATTTTCGGTGTTAATGGCAATGGAAGAACTGTAACCGCTTAAGGTGCTGCTATAGATGGTTCCGTTAATGTCCTCAATCCAGGCTTGTCCCAGGGCGCCGGCGGGGCCCGTGGCCTTCTGGCTGAGCGGCATTAAGTAGGTGAGGTCTATATAACTGGTGCCGCCTATCAGTATTCCACCGTCTACCACCAGCGTCTTCTGGACGGCAGGGTCTATCTCTGGATTAAAGGAATACACGCAGGAGGTGAGGCAAGCCGCTGCTGCGAGGGTAAGCATCCACTTTTTCATCAGAACAGAAGATTAAGGTTAATGTATGGAATGGGGGAAGCGAACACCGAGAGCATGTAGCCGTTTACCTGGCCGTTCCCCTGGGTGCGGAAGTACACCGAGTAAGGGTTCTTTCGGCCGGTAACATTGTACACGCCAATGGTAATGGAGGCGTGGGCAAAGGCTTTCAGGTAATGCCCCGGATCTATGTTGAAGGCGGTATCCAGCCTAAAGTAGTCGGGGATACGGTACCCGTTTCTTTCCCCGTAGGAGAGACGCCAGGCGCCGTCGTAGTAGTATTTTCCGTTGGGCACGGTGATGGGCCTTCCGGTAGAGTAATCTACGTTTACAGAAAGGCTGAAGCGGTGGGTAATGGCCCAGTTGCCCACGAATTTAATCTCGTGTGGTTTGTCGTAGGGGGCGTTGTACCATGCCCCTCCGTTAATAGTTTCCAGGCCCCGGTCCTGCATCTCCTGCAGCTGGCTTTTAGAATAGCTGTAGGAAATCCAGCCGGTAATGCGGCCGGCCGGTTTTTTGAGCATAAGTTCTACGCCGTAGGCCCGGCCCCGCACGGGCACCAGGTCGTCGGCCAGGTTGGGGTTCATGGAAAGGATGGCTCCGCTCTTGTAGTCCAGCGCGTTGGCCGACTGCTTATAGTAACCTTCCAGGGAAAGGTCCAGGCCTGCGCCCAGCAGCGTCCAGTAAACGCCGCCGGCACCCTGCCATCCGGTGGTGGGGGCAATGTTGGCGTCGGAGAGTTTCCAGGTATCCATGGGCGATATGGCCGCCGTATTGGAGATAAGGTGGATGTACTGGTTCATGGTATTCACCCCGGTTTTGAAAGATAAATTCTTTACCGGGGAATACTTGGCCGAGAAGCGGAATTCGGGGCCTATGTAGAATTTTTGCTGTCCCAGCGCCAGGAAAGAAGACAGCCTAATGCCGCCGTCCAGGGACAGGTGCTCGCCAATATTCCACTGGTCCGACGCATACAGGGAGGGCTCTATGGCTTTTTCCTGGTCAAGTACGGTGAGAAGCACCCTGGAGCGTTCTCCGTAGGGAGAAAGAGTGCCAGGGTCCAGGATGTAGGTTAGGAAGTCGGCGCCATAGGTGAGGGTGTGGTGCTCTCCCAGGGGACGCTGCCTCCGTGCTTTGGCAAATACCTGCCTTATCACCGTGGTAAGGTCGTAGGCGCCGTCGGCCCAGGAGTGAATGCCCAGAAGACTTTGGTAGTGGTCGTAGCCGGCGCTGAGCTTGAAAGAGGCGCCGTTCTCGCTTTTGTGCCGCCAGGAAAGCGCAGCGTTAGCATTGGTATAGCGGAAGGTAGAGTCTCCGCTGAAGCTAAACCTGTCGGTGGCAAAATAGCCGAAAAGGTGCAGGGAATTGTGCTTGTCAAAATGGTGGGTAATTCCAATGTTGGCATCCCCGAAACCCGCACCGCCACCGGCGTAAGCGCTGTTTTTAGGGAGCAGTTTGAGCATCCAGTCGGAGTAGGCGATGCGCCCGCCGGCCATGATGTAGGTTTTTCCATGGCCGATGGGAATCTCTATGGAGCCCCGGCTGGTGAGCAGGCCAATTCCCAGCGAGCCCTTTACTTTGGGCGAGTTTCCCTCCTTCTCCCGAACGCTGAGCACCGACGAAATTCTTCCTCCAAATTCGGCCGGAATGGAACTCTTGTACAGTTCTACGCTTTCTACCATGTCGGGGTTGAAGGCCGAAAAGATGCCGAACAGGTGGCTTGGATTGTAGATGGTGTTGTCGCCGAAAAGAATCAGGTTTTGGTCGGCGCTGCCGCCACGCACGTTGAAGCCGCCCGATGCCTCTCCCACGCTCTTTACGCCCGGCAGGGTGAGCACCGCTTTGATGATGTCTCCCTCGCCGAAGGCCGACGGAATCTTGCCCAGCGTTTTCATGCTCACCGTTTCCACGCCCATGCTGGTGCTGCGGTGCTGCCGCATGCTTTCGGCCGATATGATGGCGCCTTTGAGGAGAGTTATCTTTTCGGTCATTACCACATCCAGCGAGCCGTTGGAGAGTAGTTCAATTTTAAGGCTTAGGTCTTCTTTTGACTCGGCGTTGAAGTTAAGTTGATTCTCCCCTACCGGCAGCTGTATTTTATACTGTCCTTTGGCCCCGGTTCTGGCGTAGGTCCCTGTTTTTTCGTCGAAAACCACTACTCCGGGAAGCGGCAGCCCGGTTTCGGCCTCCAGCACGGTGCCGCTCACGGTTGCTTTTCCGCTGGATTTTCCTTGTCCTATGGTATACACCTTGTTTCGGTAGGTGGCGGTGAGCGCCTGGCCGGCATATTGGACGGTAGTGGTATCTTCGGCCTGTTTTGGTTCAAAAAAACCATCCGGAAGGCTTATTCCTTTAGGGGCTTGAGTGGCGGCGGGAAGCGCTCCGTAGAGTTGTTCGTCCTGGGACGGATGCCACTGGGAAAGTTTTTCGGCCAGAAAGTCGGGGCCCCTCCATACTTCTCCCAGCTTTCTTTTGAACGAGCTGGCGCTCATGTTTTTAAGGGCGCCTTTTTGGATGCAGAAATATTTTTCCTGGGACACAAAGCAGTTCACAATTTTTGGACTGAAGTTGCCGTCCATCTCGGGCGTTTCTACAGGATTGGTGAGGGTTCTGAAGAACTTGCTTTTTTGCCTGAGCAGCGGTTCCTGACCGTCTTTTACTACCTCATAGTATCCGCCCGGGGCCTGTTTTACCCCCAGATACTGCAAATTCACAAACTTGCGTCCGCCTAAAGTGAACCAGGCCACCTGGCTACGCTGAAGGACAATGGCCGATGCTGTTTCGCTGGGGCGCACCACCAGTTCGTTGGCGTAGGCGTCCAGATTCAGGAGAATACCTTGGTAAAGTTTGCCGTTGTACTGAATATCGCCGCGGGAGAACTTTCTGGTTTCCAGGTAGTAGGTGCCGTTGTATTTAAAGGGGTATACGTGCGGCAGTTGTCCCCGGTAAAGGGTAGAAAGGCTGCCGGCGTCTTGCATGTAAGACTGGGTGTCCTGCTGGGCATGGGCGTTTGCCAGGGTAAGTAGCAAAGCTCCCACGAATAGTATCCGTTTTTTCATGCTTACCAAAGGAAATTATTGAAAGGATAACGGCCGGCATGAATTTCGGCTACTATCTTGTAAATGTCGGTTCTAAGTTTGTCTATGCCTATTTTCTCCCGGGCCGATATAAAGATGCAGGGCGTCTTTTCCTGGGCAATCCAGCTGTGCTTGAGCTCTTCCAGCGTGCGGTTCACGGGCTGTTTGGGCTCCAGGGAGAATTCGTCGTAGGGCTCATAGGTGTAGGCGTCTACTTTATTGAACACCACCAGTACGGGCTTGCCGCCGGCGCCTATTTCCTGCAGTGTTTTTTCTACCACGGCCATTTGCTCTTCAAAGTCTGGGTGCGAGATATCTACTACATGCAGCAGGACATCGGCCTCCCGAACCTCGTCCAGGGTGCTCTTGAAGGCCTCTACCAGCTGGGTGGGCAGTTTGCGGATGAAGCCCACGGTGTCGCTTAGGAGGAAGGGGACGTTCTCTATAACCACTTTGCGCACGGTGGTGTCCAGGGTGGCAAAGAGTTTATTCTCGGCGAATACGTCGCTTTTGGCCAGGAGATTCATGAGGGTGCTCTTGCCCACGTTGGTGTAGCCCACCAGGGCCAGGCGCACCAGACTACCGCGGTTGCTTCGCTGGGTGGCCATCTGGCGGTCTACCTTCTTTAGATCTTCCTTGAGTTTGGAGATGCGCTGCTTAACAATTCGGCGGTCTATTTCTATCTGGGTTTCACCCATACCGCCACGGGTGCCCATGCCACCCCGCTGGCGCTCCAGGTGCGTCCACATGCCAGCCAGGCGGGGAAGCATGTAGTTGTAATGGGCCAGTTCTACCTGCATTTTGGCATAGGAGGTTTGGGCCCGCTGGGCAAAGATTTCCAGAATAAGGGAGGTGCGGTCGATGACGTCGCTGCAGGCAATTACTTTTTCTATGTTGCGCTGCTGCATGCCGGTTAGTTCGTCATCGAAGATCACATACTCTATCTCGTTGGCCTGGCAATATTCTTTGATTTCTTCCAGCTTGCCGGGACCAATATAGGTGGCTTTGTCGGGGCGGTCCAGGCGCTGGGTGAACATTTTGTCCCCAATGGCACCGGCTGTGGTGGCCAGGAACTGAAGCTCGTCCAGATACTCTTTAACCTTCCTCTCTGCGCCTTTTTCCAGGATTACACCCACAAAAACGGCTTTGTTGGTTTTGAATTCACTCATAACTCGTGCAAATTTAGTAATTTTGCAGCAAAATTGATTGTATGGTATCCTATTATACCCAAGATATTTCTTTCCCTTTTAAAGAGAAACGTCTCACCTCCCGCTGGCTCAAGCTGGTGGCCAGCAGTGAGGGCAAGCAACTTGGCGATGTTTCGGTTATATTTTGTTCCGATAATTATATTTTGGATGTCAATAAAAAATATCTAAAACACAATTATTTCACAGATATTATAACCTTCGACTACTGCGAGGGAAAGCGCCTTTCCGGAGACCTTTTCATCTCTATAGATTCCGTGCGTGAGAACGCCGCATTCTACGGAACCCAGTTTGCCGACGAACTAAACCGTGTTATTGTGCACGGCCTGCTGCACCTGGTTGGCTACGACGACCACTCCCCCGAAGACATTGCCGTCATGCGCGCCAAAGAGAACCACTATCTTTCCCTGCGCCCCACACTCTATGAATAACCACTTCGACATCATAGTCATCGGCGGCGGTCACGCCGGCTGCGAGGCGGCCACGGCAGCGGCGGGCATGGGCTCTTCGGTGCTCCTGCTAACACCCGACCTTAACGGCCTGGCCAAGATGAGTTGCAACCCAGCCGTGGGCGGCATTGCCAAAGGACAGATTGTTCGAGAGATTGATGCGCTGGGCGGTTACTCAGGTTTGGTCACCGACGCAGCTACCCTCCAGTTTCGCATGCTCAACCGCTCCAAGGGTCCCGCCATGTGGAGCCCCCGGGCGCAATGCGACAAACAGCTCTTTTCTGCCACATGGCTCAAAACACTGCTAAGTTGTTCTAAATTAAGTATTTACGCCGATTTTGCAGCCAATTTCCTCTTTGAGAATGCAAAAATTACCGGCGTTCGTACCACTACAGGGGCAATTTTTCACGCAAAAGCCATAATTTTAACCGCCGGTACCTTCCTTAATGGCAAGATGTATATCGGCGAGCACACCTTCGAGGGCGGGCGCATCGGCGAAAAAGCCTCTTATGGAATTTCCGACGAACTGGCTTCCTTCGGCATTCCAACGGCTCGCATGAAAACGGGTACTCCCCCGCGCATCGACTTTAGGTCGGTAGATACCTCCCGTCTTCAAATGCAGCCCGGCGACGAAAAGCCAGATCGCTTCTCTTTTCTGGATATTCCTTCTGCCGTGCAGGCCGATGCTTCCTCGCAGATGCATTGCTATTTGCTGCATACCAACGAGAAGGTACATGAGATTCTGCGAAGCGGTTTTGACCGCTCTCCCCTCTTTACCGGGCGCATTCAAGGGAAAGGCCCCCGCTATTGCCCCAGCATAGAGGATAAGCTAAGAACCTTCCCAGAGAATGATGCGCACCAACTGTTCCTGGAGCCGGAGGGCCGATATTCACCCGAGTATTACCTTCAGGGATTCTCCTCTTCCCTGCCCCTGGAAGTGCAACTGGAGGCTGTGCATGCCATAGAAGGATTAGAGAACGCTGTTTTCTTTAAGCCGGCCTACGCAGTGGAGTACGACTACTTTGATCCTCAGTACTTACACTATTCACTTCGCTCAAAGGTGGTAGAGAATCTATTCCTCGCCGGGCAGGTCAATGGTACCACCGGGTACGAGGAAGCGGCCGCACAGGGCATTATGGCGGGTATTAACGCCCATCTTTTCCTGCAAGAGAAAGAACCGCTTGTACTTCGCCGCGACCAAGCCTATATTGGGGTTCTCATCGATGATCTTATTAATAAAGGGGTCGATGAACCCTACAGAATGTTCACCTCCAGGGCCGAATATCGCATTTTGCTACGCCAAGACAACGCCGACTTCCGCCTAACCGAACTCTCTCATTCGATGGGTTTAGCTACAGAAGATCGCTACGCCGCTACCATGAAAAAGCAGGAATCAGTTGCGTCCTTGAGCGCTCTCTGTGATAATACCAAGTTGCGCCCCGATGCGGTTAATGCCTATCTTGTGGGAGCAGGCTCCACTCCCCTCTCTGAGTCCAAGCACGTAAAAGAGCTGGTCGCCCGCCCAGAACTAACGCTGGAAGGACTACTTCAATTTGTTCCACGTGGAACTTTTTCGAAAGATGCAGTCACAGCTGTAGAAGTAGCTATAAAGTATGCAGGATATATTGAACGCGAAAAATTGCAGGCCGAGAAGAATAACCGGCTGGAGTATATTCGCATTCCGGCCGACTTTGATTTTGATTCAATTCAGAGCCTTTCCATAGAGTGCCGGCAAAAATTGAAAAGATATAAGCCCGAGACTATTGCTCAGGCTTCTAGAATTTCCGGCGTTTCTCCGGCAGATATTTCAGTATTGCTGGTTTATTTTGGACGCTAATTGTTCCACGTGGAACACTAGAGTTTCTGTAATGCGGCTTTGATAATATCCTCTACCCTTGCAGAAGGATTGTCTTTCAGGATAGCGGGCATTACTTTGGAAATGTTGGCTTTTGAGAAGCCCAACATGACCAGTGCTGTGGTGGCCTCTTCTGTAATAGCGGCATTCGGCGCCTGGAACAGAGCGGTGTCGGCCGATCCCCCACCCTTCACAATCTTGTCTTTTAGCTCAATAATAAGCCGCTGCGCACTCTTGAGGCCTATTCCTTTTACGCTTTTAATTTTGCTTACATTCTCGGACAAAATGGCCTGACGAATTTCTTCTGATGTGAGCGTGCTTAGCATCATGCGGGCACTGGCCACTCCAATGCCAGAAACGCCAATGAGCAGCCTGAATAGCTCTCTCTCATCTTTTGTGGCAAAACCGTAGTAGAGCTCTTCGTCTTCCCTTATATAGTGATGGATATATGCTACTGCTTGTGTTTTGAGCTGGAATGCTTCATAGGTTTGCAGGGAAATGAGGATGCTATACCCTATGCCATTATTCTCCAGAATGAGTTCTGTGGGCGTTAGTTCAATGATTTGTCCTTTGATGTAGTCTATCATAGATTCTTCACTTCGTTCAGGATGACAATTATTGGACAAATTTATGTAAATTTGTAAACTTATCCAAAAGCAAGCATGAGTATACAGGAAATACGTGCACAGTTCCCTATTCTGACCTCCAAGGCCTATGGAAAGCCTTTGGTATATCTGGATAATGCGGCTTCGGCACAGCGGCCCACTTCGGTAGTGGAGTGTCAGAAAATGCTGGCCGAATCCCAGAATGCCAATATTCACAGGGCCGTGCACTATCTTTCTTCTAAAGCAACCGCGTCCTATGAAGACACGCGCGATGCTGTTAAGGAATTCATTAACGCGCCCTCCCGCGAAGAGATTGTTTTCACTTCTGGCGCAACGGCCGCCATCAACCTTGTAGCATTTTCTTTTGGAGAGGCTTTTGTGCATGAAGGCGACGAAGTCATTGTAAGCGTAGCCGAGCATCACTCCAATATGGTGCCCTGGCAAATGATGTGTGAGCGCAAAAAAGCCGTCCTTAAAGTCCTTGACATTCTCCCAAATGGTGAGCTAGCGGTCGAAAGCTTGGAAAAACTCATTTCTGAGCACACCAAAATTGTGGCTATTGCGCACATTTCCAATGTGTTAGGCCTTGTAAACCCTGTTCGGAAAATCGTGCAAATTTGTCACAAGCATGGCATTCCAGTGCTGGTAGACGGTGCACAGGGCGTGGTACATGAAAAAGTAGATGTTCAGGAGCTGGACTGCGACTTTTATGCTTTCTCTGGTCACAAACTCTATGCGGCAACGGGAACAGGCGTCCTTTATGGAAAGCGCAAATGGCTGGATGCCATGCCGCCGTATATGGGCGGTGGCGAAATGATAGAGACAGTTAGTTTTGCCGGAACCACCTTTGCTCCCCTGCCCCAAAAATTTGAGGCTGGTACGCAAAACTTCAATGCCATTCCCACTCTGGTACCAGCAATAGCTTTTGCCCAGACATGCATGGAAAACGCAGCCGTTCAAGTACAGCAATCGGCTATCTTTTCCTTTGTGTATGAAGCACTTACATCTAATTCGCGCATAACGCTTTATGGAGTTCCCCGTGGAACAAAAGTTCCGCTATTCTCTTTTTCTGTAAAGGATGTGCACCACGAGGATCTCGCCCTTATTATGGATAAGATGGGCATAGCTCTTCGTTCGGGCCAAATGTGCGCCGAACCCCTCATGGACCGCCTGGGCGTCACGGGTCTTCTTAGAGCTTCGTTTGCCCCCTATAACACACTTGAGGAGGCCGAGTATTTTATAAAGAGCCTGGATAAGGCAATAGAAATGTTAGTATGAACCTAGAAGTAAAAAAGCAGCAGGTCATTGAAGACTTCTCGGCCTACGACGAATGGCTGGATAAATATGAGTACCTAATTGAGCTGGGCAAGTCGCTGGAAGCATTTCCGGAGGAAAAAAAGACCGACGATAAACTCATAAAAGGTTGTCAGTCACGTGTTTGGCTGGATGCCAAACTGCAAGATGGCAAACTCTATTTTTCGGCCGACAGCGACGCCATCATTACCAAGGGCATCATTTCGCTGCTTATCGGCGTATATTCCGGCGAATCGCCGGAGGCAATAGCCACCGACGACTTTGGCTTTGTGCAGGAAATCGGCCTTAAGGAGAACCTCTCCCCCACCCGCGCCGGCGGCCTTGCGTCCATGATTGAAACCATTAAGAGAATTGCAGAAAATGGCTGAGGAAAACGTGCTCACCGCCCAGGACGTACAGGAGTTGCAGCCGCTGTATGCAGCCGTCATTGCAGCGCTCAAAGAAGTGTACGACCCAGAGATACCTGTAAATATCTACGATCTGGGACTCATCTACGAGCTCACCATCAATAAAGCGCATGAGGTATCCATCCTCATGACCTTCACCGCTCCCAACTGCCCCATGGCCGACGAAGTAATTGCCGAGGTTCAGCAAAGCGTGGAAGCGGTCCCCGGCGTTACCAAATGCACCATCGATCTCACTTTTGAGCCCGAATGGGACCGCAGCATGCTATCAGAAGAAGCCCGCGTGGAGTTAGGTCTGGACTATGACGACGACACCTACGGCAAACTGGACGAGTAATGGAAAGGGTTAACCTATATTTGGGATTAGGCTCCAACGAGGGAGAGCGCGAAGTGATGCTCATGAGGGCCGTGAATATGCTGGACCAGGCGTTTGGCATGCACCCCGAGCGCATTTCCCGTATTGTGGAATCCCCTGCCTGGGGTTTCCAGGGACCGGATTTCCTGAATATGTGCGTGCTGTACCGCTTGCCACGTCAGGGTACACCGGAAGAACACGCCTCCCAAATTCTGTTGCAAATAAAAGCCATCGAGGCCGCCCTTGAGCGCAAGCCAGAAGAAGTGCTGATGGACGACACTGGCCGCCGGGTATATCACAATCGTCCTATAGACATTGATATCCTTTATTATGGAACGGAAGCCATTAATACAGAGAACCTTACTATCCCACACCCCCTTATCGGCCAGCGGGATTTTGTGAAGGTTCCCCTAAAAGAAATCTCTAAACCCGACATTCGCACCGCGTTTCCGGAAATATTTGAGTAAATTTGTAGGCTAAAAGAATATATAAAATACGAGCATATGACACAAGACGAACTTTTTAAGGTACTGGTTGCCCATTGCAAGGAATATGGGTTCATCTTCCCTTCCAGCGAGATTTACGACGGTCTGGCCGCCGTGTACGACTATGGCCAGATGGGCGTACAGCTCAAAAACAACATCAAAAATTACTGGTGGGAGGCCATGACCCGCCTAAACGAGAACATTGTGGGCATAGACAGCGCCATCTTTATGCATCCTCGCATTTGGGAAGCATCGGGACACGTGGGCGCCTTCAACGACCCCCTTATCGACAACAAGGATTCCAAAAAGCGCTACCGCGCCGATGTCCTCATTGAAGACTACCTGGGCAAGATTGAAGAAAAGATAGAGAAAGAAGTAGCCAAGGGCCGAAAGAAATTTGGCGATGCCTTTAACGAGGAGCAGTTCCGCGCCACCAACCCCAACGTGCTGCGCGAAAAGGCCAAGTGGGAAGAGGTACACAACCGCTACGTGGCCGCCGAAAAAGCCAACGATTTTGCCGAATACAGGCAAATTATTATCGATTGTGGCATTGTTTGCCCCATCTCGGGCACCTGCAACTGGACCGACGTTCGTCAGTTCAACCTCATGTTCTCCACTTCCATGGGCAGCACCGCCGACGGCGCCAACCTCATTTACCTGCGCCCCGAAACCGCTCAAGGCATTTTTGTGAACTACCTTAATGTCCAAAAGACCGGCCGCATGAAGATTCCCTTCGGCATTGCCCAAATTGGCAAGGCCTTCCGCAACGAGATAGTGGCCCGGCAGTTCATCTTCCGCATGCGCGAATTCGAGCAAATGGAGATGCAGTTCTTCATTAAGCCCGGCACCGAGCTGGATTGGTTCAAAAAATGGAAGGAAACCCGCATGAAGTGGCACGTGAACCTGGGCATGGGGGCCGAAAACTACCGCTTCCACGACCACGAGAAGCTGGCCCACTACGCCAACGCCGCCACTGATATTGAATTCAACTTCCCCTTCGGCTTCAAGGAGCTGGAAGGCATCCACAGCCGCACCAACTTCGACCTGGGCAACCACCAGAAGTTCAGCGGCAAAAAGATTGAATACTTCGACCCCGAAGAAAACACCTCCTACACGCCTTACGTCATTGAGACTTCCATTGGCGTAGACCGCATGTGCCTGGCCGTACTGGCCCACTCCTATACCGTGGAACAGCTGGAGGGTGGGGAAGAGCGCGTAGTGATGCGCATTCCTGCTCCGCTGGCCCCCATCAAGGTGGCCGTGATGCCGCTTGTGAAGAAGGACGGTCTGCCGGAGGTAGCCCAAAAGGTGGTCGATCTTCTTAAGTACGACTTCTCCTATCAGTACGACGAAAAAGATTCCATCGGCAAGCGCTATCGCCGTCAGGATGCCATTGGCACGCCTTTCTGCGTCACCGTAGACCACGACACCCTGCAGGATGGCTGCGTGACCGTACGCGACCGCGACACCATGACCCAGGAGCGCGTGAAGATAGAGGATCTGCGGGATATGATAGAGAAGAAGGTATCCCTTACCAACCTGCTCAGAAATCTTTAGTCTATGGATGGTGCGCTTGCACTTCTCATAACCGCCATTCTGGCAACGCTGGTGCTTTACTTCTGGGCCCGTAAAGCTCAGCTGGAAAAGCAGTTGCTGCAGGAGCGGGAAGAGAACGAGCGCATTCTTTCTGTAGCCGAAGACCTGCAAAACCGGCTGGGGGCGCTGCAAAACAAAAAGGATGCGGCGCCCCTTCCTATGGGCCTGGATGTACTGGAGCGTCTCTTTGAGCAGTACTATGTATATGAAGGGACAGATGCTTTGCAGCCCCGCATTTTCAAAGAGGTAAATTCGCTGGTCGGGGGCCTTCGCTCCAATCCTGCCGTACAGCAGGCTTTGGAGGAAAGCGTGAATGCGGCCAAAGACCAGGTAATGAGCAGGCTTCGTGCCGCCTTCCCGCGCTGGAAAGAAGAGGACTATTTACTGTATCTTTTTGCGGCGGCAGGCTTTTCCTCCACCACCATAAGCGCACTCCTGGAGAAAGACAAGCCTTACGTTTACAACCGCATTTACCGCCTTAAAGAGCGCATCAAAGTTTCCTGCTCTCCTCAGGAAGCAAGTTTCTTTTTATCTTGCCTTAATAGGTAATTGCCGGTAAACGCCACAAATTTGGTGGTAAACGGGTATTTAAAGTATAGTTGCGAGATTTTTCTAAAAAGGATATCTTGCAACTATTTGATTTAAAGGTGTTTATAAAAACCTCTTGCGAGTTTTATTATTTGCATGCGCAAAAAATACTTTGCATCTTTGCATGGGATTAAACTAACTACAAAAATATAAGCACCATGGAAATTAAGAAATCAGACAAAGCCAGTCTTGAAAACAAGCGGCTGCTGTTCACCGAGGCAGGCCTGGTAATAGCACTCCTTCTTGTTTTCTTCGCTTTTAACTGGTCTTCCCGTGATGCCAAGGTGGCCGCCCTCGAAGACACCACCAAGGCTCTCGTAGAAGAAGAGATGATTGCCATCCCCAACGAGCTTCCTCCGCCCCCGCCCGAGGCTCCCAACATTCCCGTCCTGAGTGACGTCATTGACATTGTGGAAGATGACATTAAACTGGACGACGATCTGTTTGTGAACACAGAAGACGACGCCAATCTGGGTGTGGATATCATGGACTATAAGGAAGCTGCCGTAGAGGAAGAGGAAGTGGAAGAAGAAGCCATTCCTTTCCAGCTGGTAGAACAAAAGCCTTCCTTCAACGGCGGCGATGCCAACGAGTTCTCCAAGTGGGTGAACTCCCGCCTGGTATACCCGGAAATTGCCAAGGAAAACGGCGTTCAGGGCCGTGTAACCCTGCAGTTCACCGTAGAGGCCGACGGCCGCGTTACCAATGTGCGCGTGCTGCGTGGCGTAGACCCTTCCCTGGATAAGGAAGCCGTTCGCGTGGTGTCCAGCTCTCCCAAGTGGAAGCCCGGTAAACAGCGTGACCGTGCTGTGAAGGTTACCTATACCTTCCCTGTAATCTTCCAGCTGCGCTAATGGCAGAGACCTTCTCCCAATTGGGAAAAATGGAGGCGATAGACCAGCTCTATCGCCTTTCTGCGTATTCTCCCGCAGAGGGATTGTGCTTTACCTCGGCCAAAGGAGGAAAAGTTTCCACGGCCGCGCGCATGTATCTGGAAGGCATCGACTTTAACCTGGTATATTTTCCCCTAAAACATTTGGGCTACAAATGCGTTGTGGGGGTAGTAGGGGAGTTGTATGCCGCACTGGCGCACCCCAAGCTGCTAAACGTGGTACTGGGCGTGTCGGCCAAACTGGATTTTCCTCAAATAAAGGATTTGTGGCTGGGCATAACGGTAGCGGCCAAGGAACATGGTTTTGAGGCTGTGAACCTGGATCTGCAGCCCTCGGGGAACGGGCTTTATGTGAGCGTATCGGCAACGGGGGAGACCTCGCTTCTTACCGACAAGCGCCGCATGGCCGCCAAAAGCAAAGACCTCATTTGCGTTTCCGGAAGTCTGGGCGCGGCCTATCTGGGCCTGCAGGTGCTGGAGAGGGGAGCACGCAGCTATGCCGCCGACGGTGTGCAGCCCGACATGGGCCAGTACAAGATGCTGGTAGGCTCCTACCTGCGTCCGGAGCTGGAAGCGTCAATAGTAGACCGCCTGGAAGACGCTGAGATTTACCCTTCCTACGGCTACTTTGTTACCCGGGGCTTGTCCGACACCCTCAGGCGCCTCACCCGCGACAGCGGCCTGGGCGCAAAGGTATATGCCGACAAAATCCCGTTCGAAGGAAACAGCTTCCAATTGGGGAAAGAACTGGATCTGGATCCGGTGTCGGCAGCCATGAACGGCGGCGACGACAACCGGCTCCTGTTCACCATCCCCATCCTGCACCTGGAAAAATTCCGCCGCGAATTCCAGACTTTCGATATCATTGGACACCTTTCCCAACCCCAGGTGGGAACCGTCCTGGTAACCCCCGAAGGCGTAGAATTTCCGGTAAAAGCGCAAGGTTGGCCAGAAAATGATGGATAATTAATTAAAAAATTATTACATTTGCCAGTTGAAACAACTTAAAACATATTATATCATGAAGAAAATTGTCTCCATTATTGCCATTGCTGTGGCTGTTTCGGTCTCGGCCAATGCGCAGTCTGTGCTGGGAAATTTCCTGGGCACCCTGTCCGATTATACCTCTTCCAACGTGGTTGAGGGTCTTGTGGGTACCTTTTATACGGCTCCGGTAAGCCTCAACGGAACCTATAACTATGGTGGCGTAGCCATTGCAGCTACCAGCTCAGAGGGTGGTGTCGTGGCCAACCTGGCCGGCAGCGCCGTTACCGGTGGCATCGAGTCCAAGGCCGACGAATACCTGGCCAAGGTGGGCATCAAACCCGGTATTGTTTCCTTCACCTTCAACGCCTCCGACAACACTTTTGTCATGAAGTACGGCAGCGTTTCCCTGCCCGGTACCTATAAGGTAGGCGACGGCGAAAAAACCGTTACCCTCACTTTCGGCAAATCCATGAAGTTCTTCTGCATGACCGGCACCCTGGAGAGTTCCCTGAATGGCGCCAAGATGCTCTTCACCGCCGACAAAGCCATTGGCTTCTTCAAGAAAGCCGCCGAGGCCGTGGGTCAGAATTCCTCCGAGATTGGCTCCATTGCCAAGCTTCTCAAAGGCTACGACAACGTTCGCATCGGCTTCAAGCTCACTAAGTAAGCTAAACGCCTAAAACTTTAGGGGCCAGCCTTTATGGTTGGCCTCTTTTTTTTTGTGCGAGTGTTACAAGTTTGCGTTTGTTATCGCCTTACCACCTGATACTGCGTGATGCCAATTTGTTGGAGATCACGAATGAACTCGGAGGTTACAGCTACCTGGAACTTTTTGGAATAGAACTGGATGCGGTAGCGGGTTTCGGGGTCGAAGAGATAGAGCGTTAGAGGAATGTTGCCCTTGTGTGCTTTCACTACCCGAACCAGATCCTGGCGGAACTGCTGGGTGAGCATGGGGGTGGTCATTTCTATGCTAAAGCCCGAGAGCATGTCGTCGGTGATATTGCCCAAGAGAGTTACTTTCTGCAGCCGGAAGGCGTAGGGGGCCGCTTTTCCCTGGGCGCGTTCTTCCGGTTTAAGCGCATATTTTTCCCCTATGGTTCCTTCCAGGAACAGGCTGGCCTTGGGCTGCATGTACTGCATGAAGGTCTCGTGGTCTTTGCCAAAGAGAGCCAGTTCGTAGGAGCCGCTATAGTCTTCCAGCACGGTGCGGGAATAGGGCTTGCCGGTTTTGGTAGTGAGCTGCTTAAAGTCTGAGACAATGCCCGCCACATAAACCTTTGCCTGCTGCTTCTTGCTTTCGCATTCCGATACGAAAGCCTGTAAATCGGCCAGATTCCTGTTGGTAAAATGCTTAATCTCGAAGCTGTAACGGTCTAGCGGATGGGAGCTTAAGTACATGCCCACCAGGTCTTTTTCCCGCTGCAGGACTTCCAGGATATCCATATCGCCCTCTTTTTCGGGGAGGGGGGGCCTTTCGGGCTTCATTTCTTCCACCTCTCCAAAGAGGGACGCGGTGGCGTCTACGGTATCCCGCTTGTACAGTTCCCCGTAGCGGGTTACCTCGTCGATGAACATTTCTCCGCTGCGGCCGGGCTGGAAATACATGGAGCGCTTGTGGCCAAAGCTGTCGAAGGCGCCGGCATTGAGGAGGTTCTCGAATCCTTTGCGGTTCACGGTACCGGCCATGCGCTCTACAAAGTCGTAGACATCGGTGTACAGGCCGTTTTCTTCACGGTCCTTCATGATGGCGTCTACCACATTGGCGCCGAAGCCTTTGATAGCGTTTAGCGCAAAGCGAACGTTGCCACTGCTGTTCACAGTAAAGTGGTCGCTGCTCTCGTTGATATCTGGATTAAGCACCTTGATTCCATGGCCCTTGCAATCGTCCATAATCTTGGTGATTTCCTCCATGCTTTTGGCGCAATTAAGGCAGGAAGCAAAGAATTCGGACGGATAGTGGGCTTTAAGATAGCCGGTTTGGTAGCTAACCCAGGCATAGCAGGTGGCGTGAGACTTATTGAAGGCATACTGGGCAAACTTTTCCCAGTCTTTCCAAATTTTGTCCAGCACTTTTTCCGGGTGGCCCTTGGCCATGCCGCCGGTCATAAACTTGTCCTTCAGGGAATTCAGGATATCTATCTGCTTCTTACCCATGGCCTTGCGCAGTTTGTCGGCCTCGCCTTTGGTGAAATCGGCCAACTTTTGCGAGAGCAGCATCACCTGCTCCTGATACACGGTTACGCCATAGGTGTCCTCCAGGTATTCTTTCATTTCCGGGAGGTCGTATTCTATGGGTTTGAGCCCCAGTTTACGGTCAATGAAATCGGGGATATAATCCATGGGGCCGGGCCTGTACAGGGCGTTCATGGCTATGAGGTCTTCGAAGCGGGAAGGACGAAGTTTTTGCAGGTTGCTCTTCATGCCCTCCGATTCAAACTGGAATACGGCAGTGGTGTCCCCGCGGCCATAAAGGTCCAGCGTGGCTTTGTCGTCGATGGGAATGGCCTCAATATCTATATCTTCCCCGTGATGTTCCTTAATGAGGTCCAGGCAATTGTGAATGATGGAAAGGGTAATGAGCCCCAGGAAGTCCATCTTGAGCATGCCCACATCTTCTATGTAGTGGCCATCGTACTGGCTGGTGCGTACATCCAGCCCTGTATCTTTATCTTTGGACAGCGTGATGGGCAAGTAGTCTGTAAGGTCTCCGCGGCCGATGATGGTGGCGCAGGCGTGCATGCCCACCTGACGTACCGTTCCCTCCAGCGCCTGGGCATACTTTAGCACTTCCTTGTTAATTTCCGGGCCGCTTTTGAGCTCTTCTATGAACTCTGGCACCAGGCGGTAGCAGTTCTTGAGGGTAATTTTAACGTCGGTGTCCTCCAGGCCTTTCTGGAAGGTTTTTATCACGCCGTCCACCTCTTTTTCCACCACCTTGAACCCAGGCTTAAGTTCGTCCAGTTTGGGGTTGAAGGGATACTCCTTTTCCTTTTTCTCTGACAGGCGGTCCGGGACCATTTTGGTGAGCCTGTTACTTTCCTCTATAGATACCCGGCTAATGCGCGCTACGTCCTTGATGGCGCTTTTGGCAGCCATGGTGCCAAAGGTAATAACGCGTGACACGTGGCTGGCGCCGTATTTTTCCTCTACGTATTGGTGCGCCTTGGGAAGATCCTCGAAGTCTACGTCTATATCCGGCATGGATATGCGGTCCGGGTTAAGGAAACGCTCGAACAGGAGTTGATACTTGATGGGATCCAGGTTGGTAATGCGCAGGCAATAGGCCACCACCGAACCGGCGGCGCTGCCGCGGCCGGGCCCCACCATACAGCCCATAGCGCGGGATGCGGCAATGTAGTCCTGCACAATGAGGAAATAGTCTGGGAAGCCCATGCGACAAATGGTCTTGAGCTCGAAGTCTATGCGTTCTTCCTGCTCGGCCGAAAGGGTTTCCCCGTAGCGCTCGTGCGCGCCTTTATAGGTTAGGTGGCAAAGGTAGGCCACCGAGTGGCAAAAGCCGTCGCCGCGATAATCTCCGTGTTTGTCGCAGCGGCCCTCGTCGATAATACCCTTGTACTGCTCCAAATACTTGTCTATCTGGGCCATAAAAGCCGGGTCTATCTCATAGACTGGCAGCACAGGATCCCGGTCTATGGAATACTCTTCAATTTTGGAAGCCACCTCCAGGGTGTTGGCCAGGGCTTCCGGATGTTCCGGGAACAAGGCCAGCATCTCTTCCTCGCTCTTGATGTACTCCTGCTGGGTGTAGCGCAGGCGGTCTGGGTCGTCAATATAGGCGTTGGTGGTGAGGCAAATAAGGCGGTCGTGTACGGGGCCGTCCTCTTTGCGCACAAAGTGGGCGTCGTTGGTGGCAATGACCTTGATGCCGTACTTTTGGCCCAGCTTGAAGATTTCCTCTGTGTAGTAGCACTGCTGCTTGTAAAGCTCGTTGTCCAGGCCCGGAACTTCCGTTTTGTGCTTCATTACCTCCAGGTAATAGTCCTCTCCGAACACCCGTTTGTGCCACAGGATGGCTTCTTCTACGGCTTTATCGTCGTGGGCCATGATGGCGCGTGGCACCTCTCCGGCCAGGCAGGCCGATGAGCATATGAGCCCCTCATGGTACTGCTCAATAATCTGATGGCTTACGCGCGGCCGGTAATACATGCCGTTAATGTGGGCCTCTGAGACAATCTTTACCAGATTAAGATACCCCTGGTAGTTCTTTGCCAGCAGAATGAGGTGATAATATCCCTTCTCCTTTACGCGGTGATCTCCCTTGGATACATAAACCTCGCAGCCAATGATGGGTTTTACGGCCGGATGCTTTTTGGCGTATTTGAAGAATTCCTTTACGCCAAAAAGATTGCCGTGATCCGTGATGGCCAGCGCCGGCATACCCAGTTCTTCGGCCCGGTTAAAGAGGTTTTCTATGGAAGATTGTCCGTCCAGGATGGAGTACTGGGTGTGGACATGAAGATGCACAAAACTCATAGCACAAAGATAAGATATCTTGGCCGATTTTGAGCAAAAAAGTTATCAACAAAAAACCGCGGCCCGGGAAAGGGTCGCGGTTAAATGTTTTACCGTAGCGGGAACTACTTCTTGGCGGCTTTGCGCTTGGCGGCGGCAACGGTGGCGTCGTACATGATGGGCGTACCAATCATGATAGAGGCGTAGGTGCCGATAATCACACCCAGGCAAAGGGCTACGGCCAGACCGCGGATGCTTTCGCCGCCGAAGATGGCGATGGCAAGCATGGGCAGGAGGGTAGATACGGAAGTGTTCAGGGTACGGGTGAGGGTGGCGTTCAGAGCGGTGTTCACGGTGTCGCTGAAGTCTTCCTTCGGGTGCAGACCGCGCTGCTCACGGATACGGTCGAAGATAACCACGTTATCGTTGATGGCGTAACCGATGATGGTAAGGATAGCGGCAATGAACGTTTGGTCTACATCCAGGTTGAACGGCAGGATACCATTGAACAGGGAGAAGAAGCCAATGACGATGAGTGCGGTATGGGCCAGCGAGACCACGCCGCCAAGACCCCAGGTCCAGCCTTTGAACCGTACGGCAATGTAGGCGAAGATGGCCAGCAGGGCCAGGAACACGGCGATGAAAGCGCTGCGGGTAATGTCGCGGGCAATGGTGGGACCCACTTTGTCGGAGGAGATGATACCATTGGGGTTCTCCAGGGTAGAAGTGAAGTCGGCCAGCTGGATGTCCTCGGCGTAGAAGCCATGGAGGGCATTGAACAGCAGAGCCTCTACCTCGGCGTCTACGGTAGTACTTTCGTTGTCGTTCTTGTACTGGGTGGTTATCTTCATCTGGGAGTCACCGCCAAACTGCTTTACCTCTACAGAGTACTGGGCAATGCCTTCGGCCTCTGCGGCGGCTTTGAATACATCCTCTACGGAAGCGCGCACATCTTCGGCGGTAACGCTCTTGTCGAAGCGAACAATGTAGGTGCGGCCACCGGTGAAGTCTACGCCATAGCTGAAGCCCTTGAGGGCAATGGAGGCGATGGAAATCACAATGAGGAGACCAGAGATGGTGTAGGACCACTTCTTGGCACCCAGGAAGTTCCACTTGGTGTTCTTAAGGATGTTGGCCGTGAGCTTGTTGGACAGGGCTACGGTCTTGCCGGCCTTAATGCGGTCGTCGAAGATGATCCTGGTGATGAAGATGGAGGTGAGCACCGAAGTGATGATACCAATGATAAGGGTGGTGGCAAAACCTTGCACGGGACCGGAACCAAACACATACAGGATGATACCGGTAATGAGGGTGGTGAGCTGACCGTCGATGATGGCGCTGTAGGCGTTCTTGTAACCGTCGTGGACGGCCAGGGAGAAGCCCTTGCCGGCAGCCAGTTCTTCCTTAATGCGCTCATAGATAATCACGTTGGCATCTACGGCCATACCCAGTGTTAACACCAGACCGGCGATACCAGGCAAGGTGAGCACGGCGCCGAAGCTAACCAGTACGCCGAAGAGCAGGAGCACGTTGCAAAGCAGGGCAACGTCGGCGATGAGGCCAGCGCCCTGGTAGAAGAACACCATGTAGATGAGTACCAGGCAGAAGGCAATGAGGAAGGAGATGAGACCAGCCTTGATGGATGCACTACCCAGGGAAGGACCCACAACCTGCTCCTGGATGATGGTGGCAGGGGCGGGGAGCTTACCGGATTTGAGCACGTTGGCAAGGTCTTCGGCTTCCTGAACGTCGAAGTTACCGGTAATCTCTGAGGAGCCGCCGGTAATTTCCGTGTTCACGGTAGGGTAGGAGTACACCAGACCGTCCAGGACGATGGCAACCTGCTTGCCGATGTTGTCCTTGGTGAGGCGGGCCCAGATGCTGGCACCCTCGGCGTTCATGGTCATGCTCACGGAAGGAGCACCGTTGCCACCGTTCTGGGCACCGTTGAAGTTTACGCGGGCGTCGGTGACTACGCCGCCGTCCAGGGGAGCCTTACCGTCACGGGAGGTGGCCTTGATGGCTACCAGTTCGTACAGGTTGGCACCTTTCACCAGTTCGGTGGGTTTTACGCTCCACATACCGCGGAAGCCCTGAGGAAGGACATCGGCGGCCATGGCCAGATACTGGTTCACGGTGGTGGTGTCTACACCGGCGGCGAAGCCCAGGCAGGCGTTGTTCCAGCCGGAAGGGGAGAACACGCGGAACAGGGGATTGGCCACAGCGGTGCTGTCTCCAAGGTTGGAGAGAATTTCGCTTACGCGGGTGTCTACGGCATAGAGGTCTACCTCATTGCCCTGATAGGTGGGCCAGAACTCCAGAGAGGCGGTACCCTGTAGGAGCTTACGCACACGCTCGGGGTCTTTTACGCCGGGCAGTTCGATGAGAATCTTGCCAGAGTTACCTACCTGCTGAATGTTGGGCTGGGTTACGCCAAAACGGTCGATACGGTTGCGCAGCACGTTGAAGGAGTTGTCTACGGCGCTCTTGGCTTCCTGGCGAACCACGCTGATGACCTCTGCGTTGGTGGCCTCGTTGCTCACTTTTTCGCGAAGCTCATAGGTGGCGAAAATCTCGGCCAGACGGCGACCGGGGGCTACTTTATCCCAGGCTTCCTGGAAAAGGCCGATGAAATCCTGGCTGGAATTCACGTTGTTTTCCCTGGCCAGCGCGAGAGCGGCCACGAAGTCGGGGTCTGTGCTGTTACCGGAGAGGGCCTTCACAAGGTCTTCCAGCTGAACCTGCAGCATGACGTTCATACCGCCTTTGAGGTCCAGACCCAGGTTGATTTCCTTTTCCTTGGTGCTCTTGTAGGTATAGCCAAGGAATACTTTTTCATTACCGATAGAGTCAATGTAGGCTCTGTTTCTGATGGCCGCCACAGAGTCCTTCACATACTCACTTACCTCGGCGGCTACATTGTTTGATTCTACGAACTGCACAGCCTGGTCCTGGGCATACTTAGCGGCTTTGCTTTCCTGGATGCGGGTGATAGCCGTGAAGGAAAGCTGCCAAATGCTGGCCAGAATGAGCAGGATCGCTACAAATCGAATCCAACCTTTACTTTGCATTTCTTTATGGTTTAAATTAAATATTTGCTTTTTCTTGTGCCAGTGTCTTTAGACACTACGGCAAAATAGGCTGCAAATTTACGATTTTTTTCTGATTTACGAACTTTCTCCGAACTATTTCTTAATTTTGCAAACTCTTAGATGATGCGCAGGCTCGTTTTTTCCATATTTTTTGCCCTGCTGGCCGGTATTCCACTGGCCGGTCAAACAGGGGTGTCGCAGGAAATCCTTCAAAAAGCCGATAGCCTGCACCGGGCCTATCATTTCCAGGAGGCTATAGACCTGTACCTGCAGGCGGCCGAAGCTGGGGACGATGCAGCATGCAAGGCCGAGGCACATCGGCGCATGGCCCTTTCGCAGAACGCCCTTCGTATGGCCAATGCCTGTGCTCAGCCCCATGTGGTGGCCCGTCAGTGTTTCTCCAGGGAAGATTTCTTCCTGTTTTATCCGCTGCCGGCGCAGTCGTGGCATGCGGGCCCCAGTGCGCTGGACGCAGAAGGGGAGTATCCCGTCTATGTTCCGCCGCTCTCCGACGTTATTTACTTCTCGGCCCGAGACCTGGCGGGCACGCGCAGTCTGTTCATCACCGAAGACTTGGACAGCCTGTGGCGCGCACCCCGGCTGGCAGGGGAGGGGCCCCTTTCTGTAGGCAGCGAGGTTTTTCCTATGCTTTCCCCGGACGGTCAAACACTTTATTTCGCTTCCGACGGCCTGCCCGGTATGGGCGGCTTCGACCTCTTTTCCTGCACCTGGGACAGCGAACAGGCTGCGTGGAGCGCTCCGGAAAACCTGGGCTTCCCCTTCAATTCTCCGGCCGACGATTTCCTCATGATGGACACCGAGGACGGGAAATACACCCTCTTCGCTTCCAACCGCGACTGTCCGCCCGACAGCGTGTGCATCTATGTGCTGGAGTTTGAGGCCCTTCGCCCCCGCCTGGCGCTTTCGCACCCCGACGACCTGGCGCTTCTGGCGCAGCTTCGGCCCGTAGAAGACCCCACGCGCATAGACAATGCATCGGCCTTCTCCTCCTCTTACAATGTCCCGTCTAACGCCAACACGCGCCTTTACATGAGCAAAATGGCCGAAGCCCGCGCGCTGCGCGATTCCATTTACAAGCAGGACAAAGCCCTGGACGAGCTGCGGCTTCGCCTTTCCATGGCGGCCGATGCAGAAACGGCAGCGCTGTCGGCCCGCATTCAGGAGAAGGAAGCGCTGCTGGCGCCGCTTAGGCAGCTGCTGGAGCAAACCAATCGGCAAATCAGACAGGTAGAGCAAAGTTTCCTGCAAAGCGGCGTGGTGTCGAGCGCGTCCCGTCGCGAAGACCGCGAGGTGGTGGGTGCCGCTACGGGCTACACCTTTGCCAAGAACAGCATGGGCGGGCCGCTGCAGATCCAGGTGCAGCAGGTGCAGGAAGAGCCGGTTATAAAAGTAATGCCTGTGGGGCGTTTCTCTTTGGACAACACGCTGCCCGAGGGACTGGTTTACCAGATAGAACTCTTTTCCAGCCCGCGCCATGCCACCCTGGAAGACATCCAGGGCCTCTCTCCCGTGTATGAGCGTTTGGATCACGCCCTGCAATACACTTACAGTGTTGGGCTTTTCGACACCTACAGGAAGGCCTTGCGGGAGCTCAACTCCATGCGTGTACTGGGCTTCCCCCAGGCCCGAATTGTGGCTTTCCGCGACGGCCAGCCCATCCCTGTTTCCCAGGCTCGCCAGGAGGAGTAGTCACTTTTTTGCCCGGGCGCTTGCATTTTGTCAAAAAAGCCGTATCTTTGCAGTCCCGTCTATTTTCGACGGCGCCGGGTCCCGTCCCGGTAAGTTTCAAACGCTTTAAGCCCGGAGGGGTGGGTGAGTGGCTGAAACCAGCAGTTTGCTAAACTGCCGTACGGGTTATTCTGTACCACGAGTTCGAATCTCGTCCCCTCCGCAAGCACTTGCAGCTCAGCGCGTTAGCGCTGGGCTGTTTTGGTTGGATATAATAGACATTTCTGGTTGGTAATTCCTTTATAATTTGCTGATTTATTGACTTTTATGCAAATTAGAAGAAAACTGTTTCTTCTAATGAGTGATAAGGCAAAAATAAGGAGGCGTCTCAGGTG
>Ga0265300_10000072_pt1 | contig 115459 bp, 86 predicted proteins | sample AusTroGonzalo_MG_FD_193482 | JGI IMG/M metagenome (GOLD analysis project Ga0265300, IMG submission 193482) | Bovine rumen microbial communities from tropical cattle in Woodstock, Queensland, Australia - Gonzalo_03 | ecosystem: Host-associated > Mammals > Digestive system > Stomach > Rumen ... | reverse complement strand
ACTCGCCGAATCAAGGATTGACAACTTCATAAAATGGTACCTTTTCTTCAACGATGAAAAGAAGAAAAAGTAACCTTGACACCAACCATAAATGTCAAGGTTACCAACCATTTTTGTCAATTATACCTTAATCTTTACAAGATAAAGGTGGCTAGTGATTCATCAGCTCGGGCTAGGTGGGACGTTCTTCTGGGCTAGGTGGGATTATTTGTGTACCACCTGGCCCATGGTTTTTGCCACTGGTGCGCTGAGTGACCGATTCTGTGGGCCAGGTAGGTCAAGCAAAATCCCACCTGGCCCAAAAAGGCTGCTCACCTGGCCCAAATGTAAATCCCACCTGGCAGGGATTTGCCTGCCTGCGGCAGTCACATCCCTACCTCCTCGCCGCGGGGCCCTGCAAAGCATAGAATGGCATCCCGGGCCTTCGGGGACTCACTCACCGGGATTTCGTCGCTTCGCTCCGACATCCCTACCCCGCCTGCTGCGGGCTTTGTTTGCGGTGCCAGGGGGTCTGGGGGAGCGAATAGTTCCCCCAGTCATTAAGCACAATCCCTCACCAACGCGAAAAGCGCCTGCAAAGCAGACGCTTGAAGCGGTGAGTGAGGGATTCGAACCCCCGTAGCGCTCGCACGCTAACCTGTTTTCGAGGCAGGCTCCTTCAACCACTCGGACAACTCACCAGGTGTTGGGGATGCAAAGATACGCATTTTTCGATTAACAGCAAAAAATTGATTATTCGCTATGTTCAGCATGACAAATAGTCACTCAAAATGACCATGGCTTTGCACAGAATGACGTTATAGCAACTCAACGCCAATGCCGGGGAGGCCCGGGAGGACCAGGCGGCCGTCGGAGACGGTGACGCCGCGGAAGCGGTCGTTGGAGATGAGGAGGTTGCCGTCCAGGTCGGCAAAATCTACGTAGGGGGAGAGCTGGGCGGCGGCGCTTACAGCGCAGGAGGTTTCGGTCATGCAGCCCACCATTACTTTCATGCCAAGGGCGCGGGCCATTTGGGCCATTTTCCAGCCTTCGCGCATGCCGGTGCACTTCATCAGTTTGATATTAATGCCGCTGTAAACTCCTTGCATCGAAGGGACGTCGGCCAGGCGCTGAATGGCTTCGTCGGCAAAGATGGGGAGGGGAGAGCGCTCGGTGAGCCAGGCGTTGTCGTCCCTGCGCGCGACGGCCATGGGCTGCTCTACCATTACTACGCCCTGCTCTTTGAGCCAGAAGATTTCGTCCAGGGCTTTGGAGCGGTCTTTCCACCCTTGATTGGCATCGACGGCAAGAGGAACATTGGTGACGGAGCGGATGGCACGAATCATGTCTTCGTCGGTGTCCAGGCCCACTTTTACCTTTAATATATTGAACCGGCCCACGGCTTCCAGGGTTTTTTCGCGCACTACTTCTGGCGTGTCTATGCCGATGGTAAAAGTGGTGGAAGGCGCTTTGGCGGGATCCAGGCCCCACAGCTTGTACCAGGGCTGGCCCAGGAGTTTCCCCACAAGGTCGTGCAGGGCAATATCTATGGCGGCCTTGGCGGCGGAATCGCCGGGGGAGAGGCTGTCTACATAGGAAAGGATGTCCTCCAGGCAGAAGGGATCGGTGAACTGCGACAAGTCTACCATGGAAAGAAACGCGCATACGCTCTCCACGCTTTGCCCAAGGTAGGGTGGCATAGAGGCCTCGCCGTAGCCGGTAATGCCTTCATAGCTAATCTCTACCTGTACATCGGGGGTGGTGGTGCGGCTGTAACTGGCTACAGTGAATACATGGGCCAGCTGGAGCTCATAGGGAAAGAACTTCAGGTGCAGACGGCCGTCGCCTTTAGTGATATGGAAACTGTGCGGAGCTCCTGTGCAGCTACTGAGTGCCACGCCGGCAGCCGCCAGGGCCGTGGTTTTAAGGAAAGAGCGTCTATTCTGCATAATAGGGATTGCTTAAAGTGGTATTGAGCCCTTCGGCCTTGTCAACGTAGGGCAGCACACGCCCGCCGAAGAGATATCGGCCGGTGTTAAAGGCATCGTACAGGGAATCCTGCGGGTCAAAACTGCCCATTTGAACCATCCCCATAGAATGGATGAAACGCCCGCCGCCCAGGTAAAAACCCACATGGCTTACGCGGGGGCTGCCGTCTTCCCGGTATTTGCCAAAAAAGACAAGGTCTCCGGGCTCCAGGGCCGATGTCTCCAGGATGCGTTGCCCCACCTGGCTCTGCGGACCGGCATCCCGGGGGGCAATGACGTCGTGCATAAACAGTACGGTGCGGACAAACCCGCTGCAGTCCATGCCTTTGGGCGACATGCCGGCCCACAGGTAAGGGAATCCCAGCATGCTTTGCGCCGTTTGTAAAATGGCTTCGGCGCTCTGGTCCAGATGCTTACGCCAATCGGCCTCCGCCGCGGCAACGCTTTTGTGCACAAAGCCGCTTCGGCCGTCGGGGAAACCCACCTGCAGCCAGGCTCCTTTGCGGCCCAGATATTTGAGCCGGTCCCCGGCCACTACATCGCTAAGCGTAGCGCTCTTTTCGCATGCCTCCTGGTGAACCAGCCCGCAGAGGGCCGTAACAATCACTTTCGGAGCCGCATTCCAGGCGTGATATTCGTCCCGGGTCATTAGCGTTACCGCCTTGTAGTGCACCCAGCCAGTGTAGGTGTCGGGCGTCTGCACATGGGGCCAGGCGTTCTGGGCCACTTCCAATACGTGCACCGGCGTTCCCAGCAGGGCCTGGCTCACCATCTCGGCGTCAAAATCGGCCGTGCGGCGCATATTACAAACGGAAATGTTCACTACGCCGTATTCCTGCGCCGGTGCGGCCCACGCGGCGAAAAAGGAAATTAGGGTTATAAGGAGTCTTTTCATTAGGATATAACTTAACTCTTCATTTCAGAAAAGAAGTGGCTTGTGGCAAAGGTCCATTGGATGGAAAGGATATGATACGCCCGCTCTCCAGTTTCTATGTCCATCAATGGCTGGAAACATACAACACCGATGTCCTCAATAGTGTAAGAATAAGTTCCCCATGAAATATGGTATGTCCCTTCAGAACAAGAAAGGGCTTGCAGCCCCTTAATGATACGTGAAATAAAGAGAGCGACCAGCGATACATTGGAATTCACATTCCGGTTCACAACATCTTCCAATTGAGAGATGAATGAGGCCGAAAACATGAGGGGAATTCCCGTGTTAACGATGTTGAGCCGCATGAGATGCTAAAGAAACTTTGAGAATTTGTTTGCAAACTCATCAAAGGTGATGCATCCCTGAGCTCTGAGGCTTTCCATCATGTTATGCATGGGTTGGAACTCAATCTCGCTGAGCTTGAGCGATTGCCCGTAGGCAACGGAAGGTTCCTGTAATAGGTCTTTGTTCTTCTTCTTGTCCATACAGCAAAGATAGGTAAAAAAACGAAATAACGCACCTCCCCAAGGGAAAGTGCGTTAAAACTTACAAGGTAATGGTGCCCGGCTTAGAACACGTCGGGTTCAGATGCTTTGGGCTCTTCGTCCTGGAAGCGGGGCTTGCGGGGGCCTTCGTGGCGGGGACCACGGTCACCTTCGCGGCGTGGGCCTCGGCCTTCCTTACGGTCGCCTTCGCGACGAGGACCACGGCCTTCACCTTCGCGGCGGGGACCACGCTCGCGTTTGGGTTCCACGTAGCCTTCGGGCTTTTCGGTGAGGGCGCGCATGGAAAGGCGCATCTTGCCGGTCTTGGCGTCAATCTCGAGGAGTTTCACATCTACTTCGTCGCCAACCTTCAGGACGTCTTCCACTTTTTCGGTCTTGCCCCAGGCAATTTCGCTCACGTGCAGCAGACCTTCCTTGCCGGGCAGGATTTCGATGAAAGCGCCGAATTCCAGGATGGAAACCACCTTTCCGTGGTAAACCTGACCGGCTTCGGGAACCGCGCAGATACCTTTGATGCGCTCCAGCGTGGCGTCCATGGCCGCTTTGTCGGTGCCGAAGATATCCACCACACCCTTGGTGCCGCCGCCGTCGCAGGGAACTTCGTCGATGGTGATAACGGTGCCAAATTCCTTCTGCATGCCCTGGATGGTTTCGCCGCCCTTGCCGATGATGGCGCCAATGAATTCGGCCGCCACTTCAATCTGGACCATGCGGGGGACGAAGGGTTTGTAATCTTCGCGGGGCTCGGGAATGGTTTTGAGCATTTCGCCCATGATGTGCAGGCGTCCCTGACGGGCCTGCTCCAGGGCTTTCTCCAGTACTTCATAGGACAGGCCGTCCACCTTGATATCCATCTGGGTGGCGGTAATACCGTCCTTGGTGCCGGTTACTTTGAAGTCCATATCGCCAAGGTGATCTTCGTCGCCCAGGATATCGGTGAGGATGGCATAGCGGTCGTTGGGACGTTCGGCGTCGGTGATCAGGCCCATGGCCACACCGGCCACCGGCTTTTTAATCTTCACACCGGCATCCATGAGGGCCAGGCAGCCGCCGCACACGGAAGCCATGGAAGAGGAACCGTTGGATTCCAGGATATCGGACACTACGCGAACGGCATAGGGGAATTCAGGAGCCGTGGGAATGACGGGCTTAAGGGCGCGCATAGCCAGGTTACCGTGGCCGATTTCGCGGCGGCCGGTACCCCTCTGGGGTTTGGCTTCGCCGGTGGCAAACGGAGGGAAGTTGTAGTGCAGGACAAACTGTTGGTCGTCCTGGATAAGAACCTCGTCCATTTCCTTCATGTCCATCTTGGTGCCTAGGGTAACAGTGGCCAGAGACTGGGTTTCACCGCGGGTGAAGATGGCGCTGCCGTGGGCGCAGGGGAGGTAATCTACCTCACACCAGATGGGACGAACCTCATTGGTGGCACGGCCGTCCAGGCGCTTGCCTTCGTCCAGCACCAGGTTGCGCATGGCCTCTTTCTCCACGTCGTGGTAGTAGCGGTCTATCATGGCACCCTTTGTCTCAAGGTCTTCCTCGCTGAAGGTGGCCTTGAATTCGTCGCGGATGGCATTGAAACCGTCTTCGCGCTCGTGCTTGGGCTTGGCGCTCTTTGCCAATTCATAGCACTTGTTGTAGCAGGCCTCGTGGACGGCGGTCTTGAGGGCCTCGTCTTCCTCGTCGTGAGGATAGTCCCGCTTATTTACGTCGGTGCCAAGCTCCTTCATGAGCTCTTTCTGCACGCGGCAGTGCTTCTTGATTTCTTCGTGGGCGAACTTGATGGCTTCCAGCATGTCGTGCTCGGAGACCTCGTTCATTTCGCCTTCCACCATCATGATGTTCTCTTCGGTGGCGGCTACCATCAGGTCAAGGTCGGCGCGTTTGCCGGCTTCGAAACCAGGGTTAATCACAAACTGTCCGTCGATGCGGGCCACGCGCACTTCGCTCACAGGACCGCCGAAGGGCAGGTCACTGGAGGCCAGGGCGGCCGATGCGGCAAGGCCGGCAAGGGCATCGGGCTGGATGTCTTTTTCGGCCGATATAAGCATCACGTTCACGAATACTTCCAGGTGGAAGTCGCTGGGCCACAGCGGGCGGATGGGACGGTCTACCAGGCGGGCAATGAGAACTTCATAGTCGCTGGGACGGCTCTCGCGTTTGAGGAAACCGCCGGGGAAACGGCCGGCAGCATAGTATTTTTCACGGTAATCCACGGTAAGGGGCATGAAATCGGTGCCCTCTTTTACCTCCGTGGCGCAGGTGACGGTGGCCAGCAGCATGGTGCCACCCATTTTCACAACGGCAGAACCGGCGGCCTGTTTGGCCAGTTTGCCGGTCTCGATCTCGATTACCCGTCCGTCGGGCAGTTCGATGGTCTTTTTGATAATGTTCATTTGTTTTACTTTTGTTACGTCTGTTACGTCTGTTCCCCAATGGAACTTTTTATTTTCGGATGGCGGTCGGAATATTCCGATCCGCTTGAGTTTTTAAAGAAAAAAGGGGCAGGATGCCCTGCATCCGTACCCCCGTTTGTTTTCCTTGCGCTTATCGGCGGAGACCCAGCTCCTTGACGATAGCCCTGTATCTCTCGATGTCCACTTTCTGAAGATAGTTCAGAAGCTGACGGCGCTTGCTGACCAGGCGAAGAAGGCTGCGACGCGTTACCACGTCTTTCTTGTTCTTCTTCACGTGCTCTGTAAGGTGAGCGATACGGTAGGAAAATAAAGCAACCTGACTCTCAGGAGAGCCGGTGTCCTTATTGGACTTCCCGTACTTCGCGAAAATCTCTTGCTTTTTCTCAGGCTGTAAATATTCGGCCATAATGCAATGAGTTTTGTTGGTTGTTACTTGCTTCTGTGCGGGACCGCCCCGCAAAAAAGCCTGCAAATGTACTGAATTATTTTTGATTAACCAAATAAAGCTTATCTTTGTCGAAAGAAAATGAATGCGTCATGAAAATCGGTATTTGCAACGACCACGCTGGCGTGGAGTATAAATTCAAACTGGTAAAAATGCTGCGCGCCCGCGGCCTGGAGGTAGTTAACTTCGGCACAGACACAGAGGCAAGCGTAGACTACCCAGACTATGCCCATCGGCTGGCTTCTGCCGTGGAAAGCGGGGAAGTGGACCTGGGTATAGCCCTGTGCGGCACCGGGAACGGCATGGCCATCACGCTTAACAAGCATCAGGGTATTCGCGCCGGCCTGGCTTGGGGCACTGCCATCGGCCACCTGGTGGCACAGCACAATAACGCCAACGTGCTGGTGCTTCCTGCCCGTTTCATCAGCTACCGCATGGCGGCCGCTATCGTGCGCGAATGGCTGGACACCCCCTTTGAGGGCGGACGCCATCAAAAGCGCATCGACAAGATGCCCTGCCGATGAGTTTTACCCGCGACATCGCCGATTATCCGGAAGGAATCGTCCTTGCGGTGGATAAGCCGTACAGGTGGACTTCGGCCGACGTTATTCGAAAACTCAAGTTTGCCGCCATCAAGCACTTCGGGAAGAAGAACCTGAAGGTGGGGCACGCCGGTACGCTGGATCCACTGGCTACGGGGGTGCTGCTGGTCTGTATCGGCAATGCCTGCAAACGTGCCCAACAGCTGCAGGACCACGACAAAGAATACATCGCCCGCATTCGATTTGGCGCAACCACTCCTTCCTACGATTTGGAGAAAGAGGTGGACCGCACCTTCCCCTTTGCCCATATCACGGCCGATGCCGTTCGGGACGCCCTGCCCGCTTTCCTTGGATCTCAGGAGCAGGTGGCACCGCTGTTCAGCGCCAAAAGCGTGGATGGCGTTCGCGCCTACGAACTGGCCCGGAAACTCTATAAGGCCAGGGCCATTTATGCCCAGCCCTCCGGTCATGTCTCCTCCGGTTATGCCTCCTCCGGTCATGCCGACGCTACCTGTCATTCTGACTTCTCCTCTGACTCTGAGCAAAGAGAAGAATCTCTTTTCGACGCTACCGCTCTGGAAACGCTCCAGCGCAACAAGATAGTCATCTCGGATCTGGAACTGCTGGACTTTGCTGCTGCAAGCGAGGGTAGGGGGCCACAGACTGAAGGGACGGTTTGGTCGCCGGTAGTGCAGCCTGTGGGAGGGGCCGAAGTGGAGCAAAGCGGAACGGAGTCTCCCCGGACTTTATCCCCATCGCCATCGGCCCGCATCAACGTGGCAGATACATCGGCCATGGGGCTGCCGGAAGCCGTGATTCGCATAGCCTGCTCCAAAGGCACCTATATCCGGGCCTTTGCCCGCGACTTGGGCGAGACTCTGGGCTCCGGCGCCCACCTTTCCGGCCTCATCCGCTCCCGCAGCGGAGATTATCGGCTGGAAGACGCTCTCTCCCTGGACCAGGCCCTGCAGCTGTTGGCATGAGTTGGCGCGTAAAGTGCTAATTAATAATTGATTATAAACATTAGGGTGCACCTGCAAGTGCACCCTAAGTTGTGTAAGTGATTGGAATTAAGCTACTTGTCGGCCAGGGGATTTGCGGCTATCTCAAACAAGGACGGGTTCAGGTGGCAGTAGCCGCCGGGGTTTTTGTCCAGATAGTCCTGATGGTATTCCTCTGCTGTGTAGAAGCAGCTTAGCGGCAGTAATTCCACGGGCATTTCGGCCGATCCCAATTGGTCTTGAACCCGATGGAACACTTGGGTCAGGATATCCAGGTCGGAGGAATCCTTGTAATAGATGCCGGTTCGGTAGCGTGTTCCTTCGTCTTCCCCCTGCTTGTTTAGGCTAAGGGGGTCGATGATCTTAAAATACAGTTCTGCGAGGCGCTCTAATGAAATGGTGTCCGGGTTGTAACGCACATGTACGCATTCGGCGTGGCCGGTGGTGTCGGAATAAACCTGCTTATAGGTAGGATTTGCCAGGTTTCCGTTGGCGAAACCCACCTCGGTGAAATCTACGCCGGGGATCATTTTGAAAAACTTCTGAGCGCCCCAGAAGCAGCCGGCGGCAAACCAGATATCCTTCTGGGGGCCGTACACCAGGCCGGCGATGCTTTCCAAGTACCGTTTATCCACATCGTCAAAGGCGCCAACTTCCTTACTGTCAATATCCAGAACGGCCACTATGGACCCTTGCTGCCAAATGGGCACCACTATCTCGCTGCGGGAAAGGGCCGAACAGGCTATATGGCCAGGGAACTGCTCCACATCCGGAACCACAAGCGTACGTTTCTGAGCCCACGCTGTTCCGCAGACACCACGACTATGGGCTATCCTGGTGCACGCAATCGGCCCCTGGAACGGCCCAAGCACTAGTTCGTTCCCAACCACCCTATAGAAACCGGTCCACCAGAAGCCCATCTCCTGCTGTAGCAGTGCAGCAAGGTTGGCCATGTTTGCAATAGGATCCGTTTCTCCCATCAGCAGCCCTTCAACCTGCGGCATGAGAGCCTTGTATTGTGCTTCTTTTGTCATAATCCGTGCTAAGATAGTAAGAAAAGCAGATTAGTCCAAACTTCTGACCAATAAATGCTTGATAATAAGCCAATTGCTGCACTTAGGGTGCACGTCCGGGTGCACCCTAAGTTTGGCAAGTCGCTGTGTATTAGATGGTTATAGGCCAACAACAAAATGTGGTGGTAAACGACAATCCATACTTCTAAAACAACACAAAATGTATTTAAAACAGAAAAATCTGCATTTGTGTATATTATTTTTTGGTTTTTTGCTATATAATTGTGTCCTCAAATCTTGTTCTTATGAGGGGACATAAAAGAAAGTTTTACCAAGATGCTTATCATCATATTTATCAGCATGCCGTCAATTACTGGTTAATATTCTATTCGATGGAAGACCGCCTTGTCTTTTACACCATCTTCTCCGTTACTGCTTGGCGTTATGGCGTAACAGTATTGGCGTTGGCCTTGATGTACAATCATTTCCACAGTCTATTGAAAGCATCTTCTTCCAAAGTGCTGGCCCTATTCATTGGGACGGTCACTTCCACTTTCGCCCGCGCTTTCAACAAAGACATCGGCCGCAAGGGAAAACTGTTCGAGAAAGCGTACGGCAGTGCTGTCAAGTCTTCTGAGAAAAAAGTGCGCACCTGCATCTCCTATAATTATAATAATTCCGTGGAGAAGGAACTGTTCGCGAGGGCCGAGGAAGACAGATGGAATTTCCTGGCGTATATCGGCAATGATCACCCATTCTCGGAGCCGATCAATCTGGTTTTAGCCTCAAAAAAACTCAGGGCGGCGCTCAAGGAAGTTGACAATCATGTAAAAGATAAAGCATATCTTAAATATAGCACGGTGAGACGTCTGTTTTTCGGCCTCGCCGATAAGGAAAGAGAACAATTGCTCGATTATACGATAAGCCGATATCTACCGATAGATGCCGGCAGATTGATAAGCTATTACAAAGGGTATGATCAGATGGTCATGGCGATAAATTCTAATACTGGCAGTGAATATGATATTCGGGAAGAGTATACGGCCGACAGTGACCGAGTTTATACCCAAATGCTGGAGTTGATAGCCCAATCCACATTCGCAATCAAGCCACACTCCATCATAACTGCCGATACTAATAAGAAAAAGAAGATAGCGGCTGTGTTGAAGCAAAAAACAGGAGCCAAAGATTATCAAATTGCCAAAGTGCTTCATTTGTCTGCCCAGTAAAACGCAGACAATCAGCAGCTTACGCATAATAGGGTGCACATCCGGGTGCACCCTAAGTAGTGGAGCTGCTTGATTATTAGTGTTTTATGAGCCAGGGCTGGCGGTGGGGCCAGAGCCAAGGCCAGGGCCGAAAACCCGCTACCTGCGGCTCCCGTTGCAATTATCGGTCAAAAAAACTATCTTTGTGCACTCAAAAAACAGCTATGGAAAGAAGAACACGCGTAAGGTTTGCTCCGTCTCCCACCGGCCCGCTTCACATGGGTGGTGTGCGAACGGCACTGTATAACTACCTGTATGCCAAGCAAAAGGGCGGTGATTTTATCATTCGCATAGAGGATACCGATTCCCATCGTTTTGTGCCTGGCGCGGAAAGCTACATCCTGGAGGCGCTCTCCTGGTGCGGCATTATCCCCGACGAAGGCGTGGAAAACGGGCAGGTGGTTCAAACCCCCAGTGAAAAGCATCCTCACGCCCCTTACAGGCAAAGTGAGCGCAAGCCGCTTTACCGCAAGTACGCAGAGCAGCTGGTGCAAAGTGGCTGGGCCTATTATGCCTTTGACAGCGCAGAGGAGTTGAATGAGCGACGCGCCCAGGCCGAATCAAAAGGCCAAACCTTCATGTACAACGCAGCCACCCGCGGCAGCCTGCGCAATTCGGAAAGCCTTTCCCAGGAAGAAGTGCAGAAGCTGCTGGCCGAAACCACCGACTGGACCATCCGCTTCAAGATGCCCCTGAACCGCGTTGTCCAAATGGACGACCTCATTCGCGGTCACGTGGAAGTGAACACCGACACCCTGGACGACAAAGTGCTATGGAAGCGGGCCGATGAACTGCCCACCTATCACCTTGCCAACATAGTAGACGACCACCTGATGGAAATATCGGAGGTAATCCGCGGCGAGGAATGGCTTCCGTCGCTGCCACTGCACTACCTTCTGTACGAGGCCTTTGGCTGGACAGACACCATGCCCCGCTTTGCCCACTTGAGCCTGCTCTTAAAGCCCGACGGCAAAGGCAAGCTTTCCAAGCGCGACGGCGACCGCCTGGGCTTCCCCGTGTTCCCGTTAAGGTGGCAGAACCCAGAAACCGGAGAAATCTCCCGCGGCTACCGCGAAGACGGTTACTTCCCCGAAGCTTTTGTAAACATGCTGGCCTTCCTGGGCTGGAATCCCGGCGGCGAAAGAGAACTGTACACCATAGACGAACTGGTTCCCGTTTTCTCCCTGGACCGTGTCATTAAGTCGGGCGCCCGCTTCAACGTGGAAAAAGCCAAGTGGTATAACAAGGAGTATCTGCGCGGAAAGAGCATCCCGGAGCTCACAGACCTTTTCATTCCCGTGCTGGAAAGCCACGGCATGAAGGTCGTAGACTGCCCCTGCAATGCCCTAACTGCCGGCGCGTCCTTTGAAGGATTGGGCGCCGATTTCCAGAATCATATCTTTACCCGCGAATACGTAGAGGCCGTAGTGGCCCTGGTGCAGGAGCGTGCCACCTTTGTGGCCGATATGTGGGACATAGCCGCCTATCTGTTTGTGGCTCCGGCCCATTTCGACGCCTATGGCATCAAAGCCGGCGCCGGCCTTCCCACCAAGCCCGTAGATCCCAACCGGCCCGTCGACCCCCGTGCAAAAGTATTTGACGACAACCTAACGGCCCCCTTCCTTGCCAAGGACGTAGATAAGTTCTGGAAGCCGGAGCACTATGAAAACTGCTTTGAAGTGTGCCAGTACATTACCGGCGCCAACTTTGGTTTCGACGACCTGGATCCCTACCGCGGCAGCATGGAACTTCCCGCTCTGGAGCAGGCCCTGGAGGAATACATCAAAATGCGCGAGTATCCCATGGGCAAGGTGATGAACAGCCTGCGCCTGGCCCTCACGGGCGCTGCCAGCGGCCTGGGTATAGCCGCCATCCTAAGCTTTATCGGCCGACGTGAATTCGCCCGCCGCATGACCTTCGTGGCCGAACGCCTGGGCCGCATTTAAACGGAGGCCAAACCAGGCCAAGCCAAACCAGACCAGGCCAGATCAAGCCAGACCAGCCCGCCGGCTAATGAGACCGCCTGATGGCCGGGATGTTCTCCAGATCGGCCAGGCGCTCGCCGGGAGCTACACACAGCAGCGGCTTGTGGTCGGAGGTAAAGCTGAAGTGCCGGGCGTTGTCGGAGTTGTTGTAACCAATCTTGATGGTTTCGGCCGCACCCATGAGCGGCACTTCGCCTTCGTGGGTGGCCTGCTCCCACTGGAAATTCTCGTCTATGATAACCAGGTTGCCCAGGTCCTTGTTAAGGCCAAGGCCTCCCAGGTCCATCTCGAAGCCGGTGACAATGGCCGTAATGCGAATTTTGTCGCCAAACTCGGGGTCATTTTCCCAGATAATACCCTTCTTGAAGTGGTTGGCATCGCCGGTATACTGGGATATCATATCGTCAATCTTCTCCAGGTCGCTCATCTTGGCACCGCGCTCGTTGTTGCCGGTGGTAATGTTAATGAGCACATGTTTGGCGGTTTTGAGGTCGAAGTCGTTCAGGAGCGGGCTCTCGAAGGCGCCTTTCACAGCCTGGGTAAGACGGTCGTTTCCCGTCCCTTCTCCGCTGCCCATAAGGGCCATGCCGGAGTTGCGCATCATCTTGCAAACGTCCTGGAAGTCCACGTTAATGTAGCCGGGGCAGCTGATGACCTCAATAATGCCGCGCACGGCCGTGGCCAGCACTTCGTCGGCCTTGGGGAAGGCTTCCTGAATGAGGGTGTCCCCAAAGAACTGATACAGTTTCTCGTTGTTGATAATGAGCAGGGAATCGACGTTCTTTTCCAGCTCGTGGATGCCGTCAACGGCTTTGGACTGCGATTCATTTCCTTCGTTCTTGAAAGGAATGGTAACCACCGCCACCGTAAGGATGCCGCGGTCTTTGGCCATTTTGGCAATGACCGGTGATGCGCCCGTACCGGTGCCGCCGCCCATGCCGGCCGTGATGAACAGCATTTTGGTGCCACAGTCCATGACCTTGGCCGCAATCTCGTCCTGGGCTTCCAGGGCGGCATTTCGTCCCGCAGTGGGGTCGGTTCCGGCCCCCAGGCCATTCTGGCCCAGCTGGATTTTCACCGGCACCTCACTGCTTTGCAGCGCCTGAGCGTCGGTGTTGCAAACGATAAAGCTGCAGCCCTGGATGTTTTGCTTGTACATATAGTTCACAGCATTGCAACCGCCGCCGCCTACGCCAATCACTTTGATAATGGCATTCTCGGGCTCCCAGCCCAGAGGGGTAATGTTTTTGTCAAGGTCGTACATCATGGCTATTCCTCGTTGGCTTTATCGTAAATCTTTAATGCAGAGTTCTCTAATGTGTTCCAGAAGATGCTAAGGATTCCGGTCCTTTCCCGGTTCTTGTCCTTGGGAACCTTTACCTTCTTGGTCTTTTTCTCGGGCTTGGGTTCTTCTACGGGCTTCTGTACAGGCTCTGGAAGGTTCTCCGGAGCAAACAGCTGCTCCTCCTGGGGCGCCGGCGCTTCTTCCATCACTTCCACTTCCACTTCTTCCATTTCCACTTCCTCCACGGGCGCTTTCTCGGGGACGCTCACGCAGTCGGGGAGTTTGTCTTCCTTGGCCGACAGAATCATGCCGATAGCCGCCGTGGCCGACGTGCTATAGGCCTTGCTGCCCATAGGGGCCGAGAACACAAAGCGGGGATTTCCCTTACGCACATCGTATCCCGACATCTCCTTCATGAGCGGAACAAAATTGGCCAGTTCGGCGCCGCCGCCCGTGACCACGATTCCACCGCGCAGGGCATTCTGCAGCCCGCTTTCCTGAATATAGTAAAGCAGCGCCTCTACAATCTCCCTGCATCGGCAGTCAATGATCTCGGAGATGTAGCGCACGGGCACTTCCTTGAAAGGCTCTGTGAGCCGAATTTGCAGCACTTTCTCGCTTAAGGTGGCCAGTTTGCCGGGCATGCAGGCGCCAAAGCGTTTCTTCACTTTTTCGGCCAGATCTTCAGAGATGGAGCACTCTGTGCGAATGTCGTTGGTAACCGACTTTCCGCCAAACGGGATGGCGGCATAGTAGCGCATAATGCCGCCCTGGTAAATGGTGACGGAACTTACGCCGGCGCCAATATCGATGAGCGCTACGCCCGACGCCATTTCCTCGGCATTGAGCACGGCACGGGCCACTACGTCGGGAACAAAGTACTTTTTGGCCACGGCAATCTCCAGGCTGTTGAAAATCTTGTCCAGGGCCGTGGTGGCACTGCGCTTGCCGATAAACACCTTGAAGTTGCCCTCCAGCGTGCTGCTAAGCGTACCCACCACCTCGTTTTCGACCAGCTGAATCTCGTCGTCCACCGAGAAGCTTTGCGCTACTGCACCATACATGATATCTTTCTCGGGATTGGGCAGGGGATAGGTCTCCAGCGCAATGGATTTAAGCGTTTGCACTTCTTCGGCCGAAATATACTCGTCGGGGTTGGAGCGCTTGATGCAGGCCGATGCCGTAACCTGGGTAACCTCGCTACGCGGCATGCCCACCACCACCTGGAGGATGCGGATCATGAGCTCTTTCTCGGCGTCCTTAATGGCTTCCTGCAGCTTCTGGGCTGCACGCATGGGATTGGTAATTAGGCTGGCCCGTATGCCCTCCGACGGCACCTCCTTGTAATAAACAATTTGAATGTCGTCGCCGTTTACACGCGCTACGCACAGTCCGAACTTGGAGGAGCCCAAGTCAATTGAAGCAATGTACTTTTCTTCCATATAGTGTTATTCCTTTTATTGTCTGCAAACCAATTGTCCACGGTAGCGCAGGTCCACCGTAGCATAATGTCCGGGCTCAAAGGCCGGTGCCACGCATTTGTAGTAACTTTCCATGAGCGCAAATTTATCCTCTACCCTTACCGGCGGGCCAAACAGGAAACGCTCCTTTCCTTCCAGCGGATACAAGGTAAGGTTCCCGTCATTTTCCACTTTTATGCGGCATATGTCCTGCTCCCAAACGCTGCCTTTCATGAAGCAGGCCAGCTCTACCATGCGGCTCAGCCACTGCTTCTGCTCCTCGGAGGTGGGCTCTCCTTTGAAGCCCCGAGGGATGCTTAGCGGAATCTTGCCCTCCACAACGGGAACACGGGCTTCCCCGCGCGACTGCAAGGGGAAGATAAAGCCGCTTGCATCGGCGTAATAGCCATTGGAACCATTGTCAAAGCGCACTACCGGTTGCCGCTGGCTAAGCCTTACATGCAGCACGCCGTCGTCGGTGAGCCAGGCCTGGCATTCCTTAACGGCACTGTGGCTGGTGATAATTTGTTCTATCCGGTATAAGTCCACGCTGTCCAGCGGAAGCCCGGCATAGGCCCGGTATTCTTTGTCCAGCCAGGCCTCTATGTTTTCTTTTCCCACGAAGCGCCGCTCCAGGCTGTCGGTTACTGTTACGTCCAGCTTTCCTTTTCCCTGGCAGGTGCGGCTCCTGAGCTGCCGCCGGGACATACTGGTGGTCACCATCCAAAGGACGGCGCAAGTTAGTATGAGAAGGAGCCCCAGGCCCCGGCGCGCAATGGGTTTCATAGACGGTTTTTGAGCAGTTGGGTAATGGGTTCAATGAAGCGGTCAATATTGCCGGCGCCAAAGGTTACCAGCACGTCCAGAGGCTCTGTGGAGAGGTAATCCATGAGCTCTTCTTTTTTGATGAGCACTTTTTCGGGGGCAGTTACGTCCTTGAAAATCATCTCGGAGGTAACGCCGGGAATGGGCTCCTCGCGCGCAGGATAGATATCCAGCAGGATGAGCTTGTCTACGGCCGACAGCGCCTGGGCAAATTCTGGGGCAAAATCCCGCGTGCGGGTGTAAAGGTGCGGCTGGAAAATGCCCGTTATCTTACGTCCCGGGAAAATGTCCCTGATGGATGAGATGGCCGATGAAAGCTCGGCCGGATGATGGGCATAGTCGTCCAGATAGGCAAGCCCCGGCGCATTCACATGCACTTCCAGGCGGCGTTTTACGCCTTCAAAAGTGCCGATAGCCGCCTTCACGGCCTGGGGATCCAGCCCGTAGGTGAGGGCGATGGCTGCCGCCGCCACGCTGTTTTCGGCGTTAATCCAGCCTGGTGCGCCCACGCGTATGTCCCGCAGCACGCCGCCCGGCCAGTGCAGGTCGTAGTGGAAGCAGCCCAGGGAGTCGGGGTGCGCATTCTCCGGGTAGAAATCGGCCCCGGTGTCGGTATAATGATAGGTGAGCACTTTGGCGTGGGTATCCTGGGGGCCAATGGGCGTGCCCTTTTTGGCAATCACGGTGCCGCTAACCTGGCTGGCAAAGGCTTTGAACGCCTCTACCACATGGGCATAATCGCCGTAAATATCCAGGTGGTCGGCGTCTACGGCCGTAATGACGGCAATCTCGGGGAACAGTTGCAGGAAGGAGCGGTCAAACTCGTCGGCCTCTACCACCACTGTCTCGTTCTTGCTCATGAGCAGGTTGGTGCCGTAGTTGCGCGATATGCCCCCCAGAAAGGCGCTGCATCCCTCGCCGCTTTGGGTGAAAATGTGGGCGGTAAGGGTACTGGTAGTGGTTTTTCCATGCGTGCCGGCAACGGCCAGGCAGCGCTGTCTTTTGGTAATTTCTCCCAGGGTGCGGGAACGCTTTAGGAGGGTATAGCCGCCAGTTTGCGCCTTCACCAGTTCGCCAAGGTCCTTGGGAATGGCAGGGGTGTACACCACCAGCGTTTCCTGAACGTCGGCCGGAAGAAGGTCGGGGCGGTCGTCATAATGAACGCCGATACCCTCTTTTTCCAGGGCCGCCGTGAGGTCCGAGGGCGTGCGGTCGTAGCCCGCCACGTTAAAGCCTTTGAACTTATAGTAGCGTGCGAGCGCCGACATACCAATGCCGCCAATCCCTATAAAGTAAACGTTTTTCATACCAGTTTGTATATTTCGTCTGCAATTACCTGTGCTGCATTTCTAAGGGCCATAGCCTGGGCATTACGCTCCAGGGTGGCAATACGCGCGGGGCTGGCCAGCAGGCCCATGGCGGTGGGAAGAAGCTCGTCTATGGCATCGGCGTCTTTCACCAGCATGGCGGCGTCTTTTCTTACCAGGGCCATGGCGTTGTGGGTCTGGTGGTCTTCGGCCACATTGGGGGAGGGCACAAAGATGGTGGCTTTCCCCATGGCGCACAGTTCACTCACCGTGCTGGCGCCGCTGCGGGAAATAACTACGTCGGCCGCGGCATAGGCCAGGTCCATGCGGGCAATGAAATCATAGTGCCGGATGCCCTTGACGTCGGGGTGCTCCTCCATAAAGGCATCGGTTTGCTTCTTATAGTATTTGCCGCATTGCCAAATCACTTCCACCTCCTCGCCGCCGGGACATCCGTCCTGGATCCAGTGCTTCATGGCCTGGTTCAGCGTGCCGCTTCCCAGGCTTCCGCCCACTATAAAGAGGTGCTTCTTGGCAGGATCCAGCCCGTAGAATTCCATGGCCTGGGCCTTCATCTGAGGCGTAGCCGGCGTGGAAACTGCCGTGCGGATGGGATTTCCGCTCATCACAATCTTGCTGGCAGGGAAAAACTTATCCATGCCTTCGTAGGCCACGCAGATGCTTTGCACGCGGCTGCCCAGCAGCTTATTGGTAAGGCCGGCAAAACCGTTCTGCTCCTGAATGACTGCAGGAATCTTCATGCCCGTAGCGGCCCACAGCAGGGGAGCGCTGGCATAACCGCCTACGCCCACCACTACGTCGGGTTTGAACTCCTTCACAATAGCTTTGGCCTGCCTTATGCTGTCCAGGACCCTGAACGGAACCGTGAGGTCGTTAAGGATGTTCTTTACCGTGAGCTTTCGCTGCATGCCCACCATAGGAAGGCCCACAATCTGGAAGCCTTCGGCCGGAACCTTTTCCATTTCCATTTTGCCCTGCGCCCCTACAAAAAGGATTTCGGTGGCGGGGTTCAGCTCTTTGAGCTTATGTGCAATGGAGACGGCCGGAAAGATGTGTCCTCCGGTTCCGCCGCCGCTAATGATGGCTCGTATGGGTTTATATTCCATTATTCGGTGGTATTTTGGGTCCATTCGGTAGGATGATGCTCAATGATGGGCTGGGCTTCGGCCTCTCTGCGGGCCATGTTTTCGCGCGCGTCCTTGGAGATGGAAAGCAGGATGCCGAACACCAGGCTGAACACCAGCAGGGCATTGGTTCCGTGGCTCACCAGCGGCAGCGTTTGACCGGTTTGCGGTACAAACGGCAGGTGCACGTTTACGGCCATGTGCATGAAGGCCTGTCCCGTAACCAGGATGATGAGCCCGGTTACAATCATCTTGTCATAGTATTTGTCACATTCCTTGGCCACCAGGGTGCCCCGGGCCAGCAGGCTGAAATACAGTAAAATGAGCAGCGCAGCTCCCCACAGTCCCGTTTCTTCAACAATGAAACTGAACATGTAGTCGCCAAAAATGACCGGCGTGGCATATTTCTGCGTACTGTTGCCAATGCCTTTCCCCAGCACGCCGCCTTCCTTGATGGCCAGCAGAGCGCTCACGGGCTGCTTGAGCTCGTCGCGGGCGTCGTTCCAGGCCTTGGAGCCGCGGGGGGCCGAGAGCAGGGTATTCATCACGGCATCGTCGTCCTGCGTAATGCGGCTGATAGCCGTTCCAATGCGGCTGTCCTTCAGGAAGCCCGCTTTGTAGGCGCCCAGCATGATGCCGATTCCCACCGCAATGATGCCCAGCGTAATGCCAATTTCCTTGCCGCTGATACCGCCCACCAGAATCATGAGAATCATGATCAGGCCAATGAACAGGGCGCTGGAGTTGGATCCCATCATGACCATGAAGATGGTAAGGAGGATGGGCAGGTAAATATAGAAGACCTTTTGCCAGAAATCCTGCTCCAGGAAGGAGAGTTTTTCAAATTTTGAAGCCAGCAGCGGCAGCCATCTGAATCCGTGGAACTTGAACGTATCCAGTGCCCAGCCCAAATACATAATCATGAATACTTTTACAAATTCGTACACATGAATCTGTTTCCCGGCCACCACCAGAATGCGGCGCGCCCCATTGATGGAGCCGGCCTTCACAATGCCCAGATTAAGGTTGAATACCAGAATAACCAGGATGCCCAGGCTTAAGGCAAAACCCAGCATAGACAGTCGTCGGTACCATTCTACCCGGCCAAACCAGTACAAGGCAAAGATGAGGATAAAGCCCAGGGCCACAGCCTTTAGCTGATCTACCATAATGTTCATGCGGTCGGTACCCATTTCCCGCGCCAACAGCGGCGTGGAACTGAATACCGATATTACGGAGATGAGCATGAGGAACAGGGCAATCAGAAGGATTACCTTGTCCCCGCTGAACCGGTCCATAATGTTGAACAGCGAGCCTATCTTATCTTCTTTGCGCTCTTCCATGCCAGTTTACAGTTTGCGTACGGCAGCCTTGAACTGCTCGCCGCGGTCTTCGTAATTCTTGAAAAGGTCAAAGCTGGCGCAGCAGGGGCTTAAGAGCACTACGTCGCCGCTCTGGGCCATGGCGGCCGCCTTCTTCACAGCCTCATCGGCACTCAGGGCATCTTCCATGCGGGGCACCAGGCTTCCAAACGCGGTGTGAATCTTGGCGTTGTCTACGCCCAGGCAAATGATGCCTTTCACCTTTTCTTTCACCAGATCGTTCAGCACCGAGTAGTCGTTGCCTTTATCGGTGCCGCCTACAATCCACACCACGGGACGCTTCTGGCACTCCAGCGCATACCAGGCGCTGTCTACGTTAGTGGCCTTGGAGTCGTTGATGTACAGCACGTCCTTGATGCTCAGGACAGGCTCCAGCCTGTGCTCAATGGGCTGGAACGTAGCCAGGGACTTGCGAATGACCTCGTTGCCAATGCCCGTAGCCTTGGCCGCCAGGGCTGCTGCCATGGAGTTGTACACATTGTGTCGGCCTCCCAGTGCCAGTTCCTGCAGGAAAAGATCGGTCTCCTCCTTGTCATATCGAAGGACTATCTTGTCATTCTTCACGAAGGCGCCCTGCTCCACTTCCTTCTCCTGAGAGAAAGGAAGCATTTTGCATCGAAGCACAATCTTGGACAAGTGTCCTACGGTAATGTCGTCGTCGGAGTCGAAGATGAAGCAGTCATCTTCCCTTAAGTTCCTGGTAATGTTGAACTTGGCGGCTACGTAATTCTCCATCTTGTGGTCGTAGCGGTCCAGATGGTCGGGGGTAATGTTGGTAATGATGGCAATGTCGGGACGGAAATCGTAGATGTCGTCCAGCTGGAAACTGGAAATTTCCAGCACATAGTAATCGAAGTGCTCGGTGGCCACCTGATAGGCATAGCTCTTGCCGATATTGCCGCCCAGGCCCACATTGAGCCCTGCATTCTGCAGCAGGTAGTAAATGAGGCTGGTGGTGGTGGTTTTTCCGTTGGACCCGGTGATGCAAATCTTCTTGGCGCTGTCGTAGCGGCTGGCGAACTCTATTTCGCTCACCACGCGGATGCCTTTTTCACGAATCTTCTGCACCATGGGCACGGTTCCGGGAATGCCGGGACTTTTCACCACCTCGTCGGCGTTCAGGATAAGTTCCTCCGTGTGCTGCCCCTGCTCGAAGGGAATCTCCCATTTACGAAGCTGGGCGGCATACTCTTCCTTGATCTGTCCCTTGTCGCTCAGGAACACATCATAACCTTTCACTTTGGCCAAAACGGCTGCGCCTACTCCGCTTTCGGCGCCACCAAGAACAACTACACGTGCCATATTACTAACGAATCTTTAACAATGCTAACGTACTAACTGCCAGTAGGATTCCCACAATCCAGAAGCGAACGGTGATTTTTGCCTCGTGCTGGGCGGGAATGGGTTTGGGGAACAGGACCGGCCCTTCGGGGGCTTTTTTGTCCTGATAATGATGGTGCAGCGGGGTCATGCTCCAAATGCGATGTCCCTGCCCATATTTCTTTTTGGTGAACTTGAACCAGCTGCGCTGCAGCAGCACCGACAGGCTTTCCACGAAGAAGATGCCGCAAAGCAGCGGGAGCAGCAGTTCCTTGCGCATGAGGACGGCACTTACGCCAATGATACCGCCAATGGTAAGACTGCCAGTGTCGCCCATGAATACCTGCGCAGGGAAGGAGTTATACCAGAGGAAGCCGATGAGGGCGCCCACGAAGGCACTCAGGAAGATGGCGATCTCTCCGGAACCGGGAATGTACATGATGTTCAGGAAGGTAGAGTCTATGAGGTTGCCTCCCAGCCAGGCCATGATGCCCAGCACCACGCCCACCACGGCCGATGTTCCCGCGGCCAGGCCGTCCAGGCCGTCGGTGAGGTTGGTGCCGTTGGAGCAGGCGGTAATGACCAGCACAATCATGAGCACGTAGATGGCCCACTTGGCATACCAGCCCCACACGCCTTTCACCGGCGACAGCCAACGGTAATCGAATTCGTGGCTTTTTACAAAGGGGATGGTAGTTTTGGTGCTCTTTACCACGTCTTCCTGCACATATCGGCCACTGGTAACGGTGGTCTCGGTTTCCAGGGTGCGCTCAATGCTTTCACTCACTTCCACTTTTTCGCGCACTACAATGTCGGGGCTCATCCATACGGTGAGGCCCACAAGGAAGCCCAGCAGGACCTGCCCTGCCAGCTTTCCCTTCTCGCTCATACCCTCTTTCCTGTGCTTGAACACCTTGATATAGTCGTCGGCAAAACCCAGGGCGCCGCACCAAAGGGTGCTCACCAGCAGCAGGATCACATATATGTTGCTAAGGTCGCAGAACAGTAGCACGCCGGTAACGATGCTAAGGATAATGATGAGCCCGCCCATGGTGGGGGTGCCTTTCTTCTGAATCTGGCCTTCCAGGCCCAGGTCGCGCACCGTTTCACCAATCTGCTTGCGCTGCAGCCAGCCAATAATGCGTTTACCTGCTAACAGGGACACCAGCACCGCAGTCACGGCCGCCATCATGGCCCTGAAGCTCAGGTAGTGCATCAGGCCCATTCCGGGGAAGTCGGCGCCTGTATGCTCAAGGTATTGGAAAAGATGATAAATCATTCCGTAATTAGCTTGTAGGTTTCAGTCACTATTTCTTTTTCGTCCATGGGATACTTGGTGTGTCCCACTTCCTGGTAGGTTTCATGTCCTTTGCCGGCCAGCAGCACGGTGGCATCCTGAGGGGCGGTGAGGAGGGCCGTGCGAATGGCTTCCCGCCTGTCGGTGATGCATAGGGTTTTGGCCATGGCAGCAGGGGAGAGGCCGGCCTTGATGTCGGCAATAATAGCCTCGGGCTGCTCTGTGCGCGGGTTGTCGCTGGTAATGATTAAGCGGTCGGAGAGTTTTTCGGCAATGGCGGCCATCTCGGGGCGCTTGGTCTTGTCGCGGTCGCCGCCGCAGCCAAACAGGCAAATGAGCGGCCGTTTGGGGGCAATGGCCCGAAGGGCTTTGAGCACGTTCTCCAGGGCGTCGGGCGTATGCGCATAGTCAATCACGGCGGTAATGCCGCGGGGACCGGAAAGGTTCTCCAGCCGGCCCGGGGCCGATTCCAGGTTGGAAAGGGCTACCAGGGTTTCTGTGGCGTTGGCGCCCAGTTCTACGGCGGCGCTGTAAATGGCCAGGAGGTTGTAGGCGTTGTGCTCGCCGATGAGCCGGACCCAGGTTTCGGTGCCGTCCATCTTCAGGAGCATGCCGTCCACGCCCTGTTCCAGGATGCGGGCGGTGTGGTCGGCCAGGCCTTTGACGGAATAGCTCACCACGCGTGCCCGGGTGTTCTGTACCATCACGGGGCCGTGTTTGTCGTCGGTGTTCACCAGGGCCACGGCCTGGGCGGGCAGCATGTCAAAGAACAGTTTCTTGCACCGTAGATACTCGGCAAAGGTCTTGTGGTAGTCCAGGTGGTCGTGCGTGAGGTTGGAAAAGATACCCATCTTGAAATCAAGGCCTGTTACGCGGTCCTGTTCCACGCCAATGGAACTCACTTCCATGAAGCAGTACTCGCAGCCTTCCTCTACCATCTGGGCCAGCAGCCTGTTAAGCGTTACGGGATCTACCGTGGTATTGCGGGTTTCCTCCCTGCGCGTGCCCACGTAATTGGCAATGGTAGAAAGCAGGCCGCAGTGATACCCTAACTGCATGAACAGCCTGTACAGCAGCGTTACCGTAGTGGTCTTTCCGTTGGTGCCGGTAATGCCCACCAGCGTGAGCTTCCCCGACGGATGGCCATAGAACTCGTCGGCCGCCAGCGCCAGCGCCCTGCGGCTGTTCTCAACCACTTCTATTTGAACGCCCTTGGAGGCTGTCTCGTTCGAAGGGATGGGCGCATTTTCGCGAGCATCGGCCCTATTATTGGCGAGCGAAAATGTCCCCATCCCTGAGGAGAGAAGCCCCTCGGGGACATGCTCGCAGATAATGCCGGTGGCGCCTTGGGCGATGGCCTGCGCTATGTAGTCATGACCGTCGCTGGCAGCGCCTTTGATGGCTACGAACAGGGAGCCCGGAATTACTTTTCGGGAATCGGCGGTAATGAGGGTATAGTCTTTATAGTTCATTTTGCTTCAGTCATCACGGGTACTTCGGCTACCGGATACAGTTCCGGGCGCCAGTCCTGGTCCAGGGCGTAAATCTTATCTACAATTTCCCGCACGGCCAGGGCAGGCTTGGTGCCACCATAGAAGTTGCGGTGCGAAAGGTAGGAGTACACGGTTACCAGGATGGTATATTTTGGTTTGTCGGCCGGGAAAAAGCCCACAAAAGTGCCTTGGAATTTCTTGCGGCCGCTAAGGTCGCTGTAGGCATCCTGGCTGCCGCCTCTTTCGGCGGCCGAAAGCACTACGCGGGCGGTTCCGGTTTTGCCGGCCACGGGCAGCTTGGCGGTTTTCAGGCGGGTGGCGGTACCGCTGTTCACAACGGCGCGCAGGGCCCTTGTGACGGTATCGGCCGTGGCAGGGGAGCATATGCTGCTGTTCAGCGCCGACGGCTTGAATTCCCGCACGGTTTTTCCGTCTCTTTCTATGCGCTCTACCAGGTAGGGCTTCATCATCTTTCCCTTGTTGGCAATGCCGTTGTAGAAGGTGGCAATGTGCAGGGGAGTGACGCTGATGCCGTATCCGTAGGCCGTGGTGCCCAGGGTGGTCTTGGACCAGCCGGGGGTGTTGGGGCGGTTTACCACCGGGGTGCCCAGGCCGGGGATGTCAAAGTCGAAGGCTTCTCCCAGCCTGTAGGAGTAAATGTGGTCGAAGAGTTCCTGGGGATTTCGGCCGTAATAGTTTTCGGCCAGCCAGGTAAATACGTAGTTGGACGATATTTCGAAGCCGTGCATTACGCTAATGTCGCGGCGTCCGGTCTCGCGCTGATAGTCCAGGATGTGCACGTCCTGCTTGTAGCCGCCCGGTACAAAACCGTTGTTGGTGGGGAGGGTTTGGTCCAAGGTTTTTACATGTCCGTCTTCCACTACCGAGAGCAGGGTAACGGTTTTCATTACCGAGCCTTGTTCGCCCACTTCCCTCAGGCACAGGTTCTCGCGTTCCCACAGGGTGGTTTGCGGCGTGGCGCCCCGGGAAAGGTTTACCATGGCCCTGATGGCTCCGGTTTGGGCTTCCATGATGATGCAAATGCCGGCGCGAACGTCGTCGTCCTCGTTAATCTGGGCGCGCAGGGCTTTGTCGGCGATATCCTGGAAATCAACGTTCAGGGTGGTGCGAATGTCGTTGCCGTCCTGTACTTCCACCTTGGCCGAATCCAAGTCCCGAATCCAGGAGTTGTCGTCGGTGACACGGCGCCATTCGTATCCTTCGCGGCCGTGAAGCTCGGCGTCAAAGCTGTTCTCCAGGCCAATGCGGTTCTGCTCTTTCACGTAGCCAATGACGCGACGGGCTAGGGAATCGTAGGGATAGATACGCTCCGGGTGTCTTTCGACAATGATGCCGCCGTGATTGGCTCCCTCGCAAAAGAGCGGGAAGCTTTGCAGCCGGCGCAGGGTGGTAAGATCTACATTCTTTCTGATGAGCAGGTACTTACTGCCCTTTTCGCGGCCTTCCAGGATGGCACGGGCCCAGTCGTCGGCGCTTCTGTCGCGGAACTCCCGGCTAAGGGCGGCGCCCAGTTCACGGGCCTTTTGTTGCCAGCTTTCTTCTTTTTCGGCCTTGCCTTTGTCCTTGTACTCCTGTTTGCGAACCGTGCAGTCCATGTGAATGTCGTACAGGGGGGCCGATATGGCCAGAGGGCGCCCGTCGGTGGCCAGGATGCGGCCGCGCACGGGATGCTCTACATACTTTTGCACCCGTGGACGGAAGAGGCCTATTACTCTTTCGTCTACGGTGTAGGAGGTTTGGATGTGCACAATGCGCACCAGAATCCAGGCACCCAGCAGCAGGAAGATCATGGACATGAAGAACATGACCACATGAATGCGCTCACGTCCCTGTACGGTATCCTTTATTTCACTTTCTTTCCGTGCCATTACTTTTTCCTGATGAGGGTGGCGGGTTTCTGCGGTAGTGCAGCTTTGGAACCCATTCGTTGCAGGCGGGTTTCGGTGCCTGATGCGCTGCGCAGTTTCACCAGTGCAGCTTCACTTTCTGTATGGTGGATGCGCAGCTCCTCGATGGCGGCTTTGTTGGCGCCGGCCTGGGTAAGGGTTTTATCTACCTGGAGGCTGAGCATGATACTCATCCACATGAGCAGGAACAGGTACATGATGTGCATGTAGTACTTGTCGGCTCTTACCCGCAGCAGAAATTCCCCGTTGCGAAGCGCCCTGAAGGCGTTCCTTACGCTATGCGCTATCTCTTTGAATGTCATGCCTGGTCCCTCCTTTCAGCTATGCGCAGTTTGGCGCTGCGGGCCCGGGTGTTCCGGGCAATTTCACTCTCTTCCGGCACAATGGGCTTGCGGCTCACAGCCTGAAGCGGGGCGCTGCTGCGGCCGAAGATGTCTGTGGCCGAGATGCCTTCCACGTTGCCGGTTTTGATGAAGTTTTTCACCATGCGGTCTTCCAGGCTGTGGTAGGTAATCACTACCAGCCGGCCGCCGGGTTTAAGGCTGCGGGTTGCACCCTCCAGGAATTTTTCCAGGGAGCGCATCTCCTGATTCACCTCTATGCGAAGGGCCTGATACAGTTTGGCCAGCACCTTATGCTCGGCGCCTCGGGGGAGCATCCTGGCCACGGCGCGGTCCAGGTCTCCGGTGGTGTGCAGCGCTTGCTGGGCGCGGGCATCGGCAATGAGCCGGGCCATATTGCGGGCGCCGTCCACCTCTCCGTAGAGCCTTAGAATGCGTTCCAGGTCTTCTTCCGGGTAGTTGTTCACGACCTCGGCAGCCGTTAGTTTGGCGCTTTGGTTCATGCGCATGTCCAGCGGCGCTTCCTCGAAGCGGAAGCTGAACCCTCTTTCGGCCGTATCGAACTGGTGCGAACTCACACCAAGGTCGGCCAGTATGCCGTCGAATACAGCGGGGCCAAAGGCCGATTCCGCCGCGCGACCTTCGGCGCAGGCAGGGATTGTCCCGTCGTCAAAAGATGCGGCCGATTCCTCCGGAACAACGCCTGCCAGCGCCTGCGGAGTAGCGAGCGACCGGCGCAGCTGTTCGGCATAGTTTTCAATGAAACGGAAGTTGTTGTGAACCAGTGTGAGGCGTTTGTCGGCCGGGGCATTGGCCAGGGCGTCAGAGTCACGATCGAAGGCGATGACGCGTCCGTCACCGTTTAAGCGTGAAAGGATGGCAGCGGTGTGCCCACCGCCTCCGAAAGTGGCATCTGCGTATGTTCCGTCGGGATTTGTGATGAGGGCAGAAATGCTTTCTGCCAACAGCACGGGGATATGATATTCAGACATTTCTCGAGACCTCCTTATTTTTTGGCGGATAGTCTCGATGCGGTCTCTTTGAACTTCTCGTCTGAGAGAAGACTGGCCTCGCGCGTTCCGGATGCCCAGATTTGCAGCTTGTAGCCCACACCGCCGAATACTACCTCTTTGGTAATACCTGCACTTTCAAGCAGCTCTGACGGGATGTTCAGCCTACCCAGCTTGCCGTCTGGGACCAGGGTGAAAACGCCGTCATTGTACTTGGTCCAAAAGTCAGCGTCTTCGGTATTCAGTTCCGGGTCCAGTCCCTCCAGCACTTTGTCGCTCCTGCGCACCCACTCTTCGTAGGCAAACAGGTCCAGGCAACGTTGCTGGACGTTCTTTTTTACGACAAGGGTCAGGTCTTCCGCGCCACCGCGCACCATGGCGTCACGGAAGATGGCAGGGAACACAACGCGTCCCTTGTCATCTACCTTGCCGGTGGCTTTGCCGAAGAATCTGACCATTTTGTCTTTGGTTAAACTTTCTACTTTCACGCTTGGATGCAAAGGTAAGAAAAATTTTCCATTTTCTACCATATTCTTCCAAAATTTTCCACAAATTTATTAACACGTCGGTTCTAGGAATTCTTTGCCCGACGTGATGCGGGCACGCGTTGGCCGGTAATGCGCTGATATTTAGCGTATTATAACATTTAGGGTGCACCTGGATGTGCACCCTAAAAACAGTATTTGTCTCAGTGTTAAACGCTTACGTGGCAGGCCCCTAGAGTTCGCGGCGGAGACGGGCTTTGGGGATGTCCAGCTGGGCGCGATATTTGGCGATGGTGCGGCGGGCCACCTTGTAGCCGCGGGCCGAGAGGCCGTCCACCAGTTCGTCGTCGGTGAGGGGATTGTGCTTGTCTTCGGCGTCTACCATTTCCCGCAGCACTTTCTTGATTTCGCGGGTGCTCACTTCCTCGCCGTCGGAGTTTTCCAGGCCTTCGGAGAAGAAGTACTTGAGGGGGAAAATGCCGAAGTGGGTCTCGATCCATTTGCTGTTTACCACCCGCGAGATGGTGGAGATGTCGAAGCCGGTTTTTTCGGCAATGTCCTTTAGGACCATGGGCCGAAGCGAACTTTCGTCGCCGTCAATGAAGTAGTCGTGCTGATAGTCGATGATGGCCTGCATGGTGCTCTCCAGGGTGTTCTGCCGCTGGCGAAGGGCTTCGATGAACCATTTGGCGCTGTCTATCTTCTGCTTCACGAACATGGCGGCCTCTTTGTCGGCGCGGGAATCCGAGTATCGGCCATTCTCCATGATCTCGGAGTACTTGCGGTTAATCCTTAGCTCGGGGATGTTGAAGCGGGGCATGCTTAGGAGCAGTTGCCCGTTTTCATACTCCAGCCGAAAATCGGGGACCACCTGCTGCGCCTGGTCGTTGTAGGAGTCGTCTATCTGGCCTCCCGGGGAGGGGTTCAGGCGGCGGATTTCCTCCATAACGGCCTTCATCTGGTCCTCGGTGAGGTGCAGACGGGTCATGATTTTTTGGAAGTGGCGGTTCTTGAAGGCGTCGAACTGCTCTGAGAGCACGCGAATGGCGTGGGCCACCGAAGGCGTGCGTTTTTTGTCTTCCAGCTGGATAAGGAGGCATTCCCGCAAATCCCGGGCGCCCACGCCGGAGGGCTCGAACTCCTGGATCACGTGCAGCATGGCCTCCACTTCTTCGGCCGACGATTCCACGCCGCCGCGGAAGGCAAGGTCGTCGACCAGGGACTCGATGTCGCGGCGCAGATAGCCGTCTTCGTCCAGCGAGCCGATGATAAAACTGGCCACGGTGCGCTGATGCTCCGTGAGATTGCGGTAACCCAGCTGCTCCAGCAGGCTTTGCGTGAAACTTTGCTTGACAGAGAAAGTGTTATACTCCGGGCGCTCGTCCTTGCCCCAATTGTTTACGTGCAGGTTGTAGGAAGGAATGTCGTCGTCCTGGGGGCCATAATTATCTTCCATAGAGCCGCCGCTTTGCTCCTTTTCCTCTACCTCTGAGATAGATACGTCGCGGGGCTCGTCCTCTCTTTTGGGGGCTTCGTCGTCAATCACGGGATTGTCGTTCAGGACCTCCCGCACATGCTGCTCCAGAGCCTGCACCGGCATTTCGATGAGCTTGATGGTCTGGATTTGCAACGGAGAGAGCTTCTGTTGCATTTTTTGCTGGAGTCCCTGTTCGAGAGCGGCCATGTTTAGCGCGGATAATTGATATTCTCCTTAATGATATAGGCGGTGGGATAGCTGCCCTTGATGGCGTTGTAGATGCGCAGGGCTTCGTCTTTGGTGCGGAAGTCTCCCAGGGTAACCTTATAGTTGGGGCTTTCGAAGCTGCGGTAAACGCCGGTTTCGGGGAATTGCTTTTTGAGGCTGACCTCTATGGTCTCAGACTTCACGCGCGCCTGGGGAGCGTTGTCGTAGAACACTCTTATGCGGTATCCGGCGATGGGCTTTTGCGCGTTGTTCTGGATATAGGTATCCAGCGCGTCTTTAACGGTTTGGCTTTGCTGGACCTCTGCGCCGGGCCCCAGGACAGAAAGAATTTGGCGGCCCACCAGGGTGGAATCTACGGCGGCCACGCCGGTGGTGTCCTGGGCTTGCAGGGCGGCTGCGCCCAGCAGAAGGGTTACTATAAGAAGCATGAGGCGTTTCATAGGCTATTTGGTAAATTGGGAGATGTCCAGGTCCTTGAATTTGTACGGCGCTTTGAGCACCCCGTTTTTCTTAAGGGCTGCCTGGATGCAGATATCGGCTTTTAGGTTGTCCAGAGAGCGTCTGGCGGCAATGACCAGTACGTCCAGGAGGGAGGCTCCGTCGGCCAGGACGATGGTGCAGGGAAGCTCGTACTCCTGGCAGCTTTTCCCCTGCAGCTCTATGGAGCCTGTAGAGAAATGGGCAATGTCCTTTTCCTTGTACCGGACCGTTCCCGTAATGGTTTGCACGGCAAAACTCCTGGCCGGATTGTCAATTTCCAGCAGCAGTTTGGCGTCCATGGAACGGGACGATGTGGGCAGGATATAGGCAATGCCCACCTCTTTGACGGCTATGTCTTTCACTTTGGACATGCCGCACGAGCTTAGGGCCAGGGCGGCCATAAGCAGCACAAGGATATGCCGGAGTGCTTTCATCCCAACAAAGATAGTGATTTTTTCTGTATGGGCGTAGCACAATTTGTGCCAAAGCGCTACTGGCCGATGAGAGTGGCTGATGTACAGTCGGTTACAAGAATGCTGGTGTAGGAGCCCACCTGCCTGCCGCTGGCGGGAAATACGCACATCATGTTGTTGGACGCCCTGCCGCAAAGCTGCTGCGGGTCGCGTTTCGAAGGTCCCTCTACCAGTACCTCCAGCGTTTTTCCTATTTGGGCGCGGTAGCGTTCCAGGGACTTGCGGTTTTGCAGCTGGATAATCTCGTTCAGCCGACGGTTTTTCTCGTCGGCCGGAACGTCGTCCTGCATGGTGCGATTGGCCAGGGTTCCCGGACGGTCTGAGTAGGCGAACATGAAGGCCCAGTCGAATCCAACGGCCTCCATTAAGGTTAAGGTATCCTGGTGGTCCTGCTCCGTTTCTCCGCAGAAGCCGGCAATAACGTCGGTGGTGAGGCCGCAGTCGGGCATGACCTCCCGAATTTTGGCCACGCGCTCCAGGTACCATTCCCGGTTATATTTTCGGCGCATCTTTTCCAGCATGCGGCTGCTGCCGCTTTGCACGGGAAGGTGGATGTGCTTGCAAATATTGCTGTGCGCGGCCATGGTGTAAAGCACCTTGTCGCTAATATCCTTGGGATGGGAAGTGGCAAAGCGCACCCTAAGGTCTGGGGCAATGGCGGCCACGCGCTCCAGAAGGTCGGCGAAGTCTACCACCTCGTTTTCTGTTTTCCACAGATAGCTGTCTACGTTCTGTCCCAGGAGGGTTACCTCTTTATACCCTTTCTGATACACGTCGCAGGCTTCGCGCACGATGGACCCGGCGTCGCGGGAGCGTTCGGCCCCACGGGTGTAGGGCACTACGCAGTAGGAGCAAACATTGTTGCAGCCGCGCATAATGGAGATGAAGGCCGATATGCCATTTTTGTCTGTGCGAACAGGCGTAATGTCGGCGTAGGTTTCTTCCCGGGAAAGGAGCACGTCCATTTGCGGCCGATCCGGCCTTACGGCCTCCAGCAGCCGGGGAAGGGAGCGATAGGCGTCCGGCCCTACCACCAGATCTACCTTATGGGTATCCAGCAGTTGGTCCTTGAGGCGTTCGGCCATGCAGCCCACAATGCCCACCAGAACTCCGGGCCGTTGTTTCCGCAGCTGGTTGAATACCTCAATACGGCCCCAGATGCGTTGCTCGGCGTTGTCGCGGATGCTGCAGGTGTTGGCCATGACTAAATCGGCCTGGTCCATTACCTCTGTGCGCTCGTATCCGGCTTTTTGGAGGATGGAAAAAATAACCTCGGTGTCATTGACATTCATCTGACACCCGTATGTCTCTATGTAGACTTTCATTACAGTTTGCCGCCGAAAGCAAGGTCTCCGGCGTCTCCCAGGCCAGGGACAATGTAGCTGTGGCTGGTGAGTTCTTCGTCGATGGCCGCCACCCAGAGGGTATAATGTTCGTCGTAGATTTTGCTAAGATGATCTACGGCAAAGCGGCTGGCGATGGGGCACACCAGATGAATGTGGGCAGGCTGGCCTCCTTCTTCGATGAGTTTCTGGATGCCTACCTCGATGGAAGAACCGGTGGCCAGCATGGTGTCGGCCAGGATGAGGGTTTTACCTTCCAGCGACGGGCAGGTGCAATAGTCGGCCCGAATTTCGAAATAATCGCCTTTCCCGTATTTGCGGAAGGCGGCCAGGAAAGCAGTTTCGGCGTGGTCGAACATTTGGAAAATGCCTCCCTGCAGCGGTAATCCGGCCCGCAGGATGGTAGAGATGACCAGTTGGGTGTCGAAGGTGGATACCTTGGCAATGCCCAGCGGCGTTTTTACCTCTTTTACAGAGTAGTCCAGCGTTTTGGAAATCTCGTAGGCGAAAACCTGACCTACTCTTTCCAGGTTGGTGCGGAAGCGGAGACTGTCTTTTTGGATGTGGGCATCGCGCATTTCTGCGAGGAAGGTGTTAAGAACGGAATTGTTCTCACCGATGTTGATGACTTTCATGGGCTTCGAATTCTTGATTCGAAGTACAAAGATAGTCTTTTTCCATGAAACACAAAAAATTCAGTATCTTTGTGCTGCGAAAGCTGTAAAAACGTATATGGCAAAACGTGAAATCAAGTTTTCCCTGGTGTACAGGGACATGTGGCAAAGCTCGGGAAAGTATGTGCCCCGGGTAGATCAATTGACAGAGGTGGCTCCGGCCATTATCGATATGGGCTGCTTCGACCGTGTAGAAACCAACGGCGGCGCCTTTGAGCAGGTGAACCTGCTCTTCGGCGAGAATCCCAACAAGGCCGTGCGGGCCTGGACGGCTCCTTTCCACAAGGCCGGCATCCAAACGCACATGCTGGAGCGCGGTCTTAACGCCCTGCGCATGAATCCGGTTCCGCTGGATGTGCGGGAGCTCATGTTCAAGGTCAAGAAGCAGCAGGGCACCGACATTGCCCGTTCTTTCTGCGGCCTCAACGACCATCGCAACCTGAAGGGGTCTGTGATTGGCGCCAAAAAAGGCGGCATGATCTCACAGGTGGCCCTGTCCATCACCCATAGCCCGGTGCACACCGTGGCCTATTACATGGATATTGTAGACAAAGTGGTGGCATACGGCGCCGATGAAATTTGCCTCAAGGACATGGCCGGCATCGGCCGCCCCAATGTGCTGGGGGAGCTGGTGGCCAGCATCAAGAAGAAGTATCCTCATATAGTGGTGCAGTACCACGGCCATACCGGCCCCGGTTTTTCCACGGCCTCCATGCTGGAAGTGGCCCGCGCCGGCGCCGATTATCTGGATGTGGCGGTAGAACCGCTAAGCTGGGGTAAGGTGCACCCGGATGTCATTACCATCCGCGAAATGCTTCGCTGCGACGGCTTCCTGGTAAAAGACCTTAACATGGACGCCTATATGGAAGTGCGTCGCCTTACCCAAAAGTTCATCGACGACTTCCTGGGCTACTGGATTAACCCCTCCAACGCCCGGATGACCTCCCTGCTGGTAGGCTGCGGCCTGCCCGGCGGCATGATGGGTTCCATGATGGCCGACCTTAAAGGCTTCCAGGGCGCCATCAACGCCACGCAGCGCGCCCACGGCCGCCCGGAAATGAGCCTGGACACGCTCATGGTCAAGCTCTTCGAGGAAGTGGAATATGTGTGGCCGCGCCTGGGATACCCGCCGCTGGTAACGCCCTTCAGCCAGTACGTGAAAAATACCGCCCTTATGAACCTGCTGGGCATGCTGCAGGATAAACCCCGCTGGAGCACCATCGACAAAGATACCTGGGGCATGATTCTGGGTCACATGGGCACGCTGCCCGGCCCCCTGGCCCCGGAGATTGTGGCGCTGGCCAAGGAAAAGGGTCTGGAATTCACCACCGGCAACCCCCAGGACAACTACCCCAACGAACTTCCCAAGTACCGCGCCATGATGGACGAAAAAGGCTGGGACTATGGGCAGGACGATGAAGAGCTCTTCGAGCTGGCCATGCACGAGCGCCAGTACCTGGATTACCGCAGCGGTGTGGCCAAGGAGCGCTTCAACAAAGAACTGGCCGATTTGAAAGCCAAAGCCGGCGCTCCCATTGTGGTGGAGCGTCCCGTGGTGGAAATGCCCAAGTTCTCCATTGAGGAGTATGTGGCACGCTATCCCAAGGCCACGCCCGTACAGTGCCCGGCAAAAGGTCAGCTTCTGTGGGAACTGGACGTAGACGACGCTTCCAAGGCTCCCGTGGTGGGCACCCGGGTACAAGCCGGCCAGGTTATCGGCCACGTGCAAACCTACTACGGAATGGAAGACCTTGTGTCGGCCGTAGACGGCCTGGTGGTAGCCGTTACCGGAGCACAAGGAGCGCAGGTGGCCAAGGCCGAAATTGTGGCTTTTGTGCAGTAGTTTTTGCTAAAAAATCCTTACCTTTACGCCCTGCGATACGCGGATGGCTGCTTAAAACCGTCCGCCCATGAAGATAAAGGATCTTTGCCCGGAAGAAAGGCCCCGGGAAAAAATGCGCCTAAGGGGAGTTAAGGCCCTGTCCAATGCCGAGCTACTGGCCATTCTGCTGGGTAGCGGCACCGGAGGATTAAACGTCATGGAAGTTGCACAGGAAATCATGTCCTGTGCGGGTGGCCGATTGGCGCTGCTGCGCGCCATGCCGCTGGAGCGCCTCATGGCGCAGCGCGGCGTTGGAGAAGTGCGTGCCATTACCGTTACGGCCGCTCTGGAACTGGGCCGACGCGCCTTCGAGGAGCTGGCCTATGTAGATAAAAAGCCCATCACCTCTCCGGAAATCGTGTACCAGCTCATGCTTCCGCAGCTAAAAAACCTGGACCACGAAGAATGCTGGGTCCTGTTTCTAAACAAATCCCTCTTCCTGCTGGGCAAGGAAATGGTTTGCAGCGGCAGTTTGGATGCCACCCCTATCGACACCGGACGCATTCTTCGGCGCGCCATCGAAATTCAGTGCTCAGAGGTCATCCTGGTGCACAACCATCCCTCCGGCAGCCCCCGCCCCGGCGCCCACGACATTCGGCAAACCGACCGCCTCAGGGCCGCCCTCCAGGCCGTAAGCCTCCACCTGGCCGACCACATCATTGTTGCCGAAGACAGCTTCTTCTCCTTCGCCGAAGAAAGAACCGGCTACTGGCGGTAAACTTGCCCATTGTGCTGTTTGCGGCGCCGAGAGTTGGACGTTGGCCTGGTTACCATGCCTATTGCCGTTTGCGTATTATGCTGGATATCAGTTAGTTATGGATATTTCATCCGGCTTTTTGCCGCATGAGATTTCAGCAACTCGCTATGTGTCAGCCGCTTAACGAATCGGCGCTTCATCGCCGATAGTCGATTGTTGGCCTGGCAGGTCCCGCGCACTTTACATTTGGCCGCTGTTTGTGAGGGGGGAGGGAGACTGTGCCGTTATTGCGTGGCACCTAATAGCTTGATAGCTATACTGTTAGCACAGCGGACGGGTTGTTTTTTATTACCCGTCTGCTGTGCTAACAAATTAAAAATCAGCGCATTGCCCACCACGAGATTTCGTGAGTGGCTTGCTCACACAACGGGTTGGACGTTGGCCACGAAAACAGGCCGAAAACATGCCCGAAGGTGCGCCCTCTCACCGCCGGGTAGCCATGCTAACCCTGTAGCGTAAGTATCTGACACACAGTCAAATATGATAATTAGGGTGCACATCCAAGTGCACCCTAAAACCAGCAACACCCTGATTACCAGTGACTTACTGATCATGGTTTTTGCATTGAGCCGGTTTTTGCACCTCCGGCAGTAGAAGGTGATATCAAGTGTGTTACGCATACTTAAATGTTTATTAATAAGTTTGTTCGCGTAACTTTTGTGACGGATTTTGGTCAAGAAGGAAGTCAGTCACAGATTAGGTCACAAACAGTGGATCAGCAGCAAAACTATGTGTCTATGCGTAGATATTCTGTAGCCTAAAGAGGAAGTAGTTTATATCTGACACCCCCCGGAGTTGTGCTCTGAAGGTCTTGATTTTACAGTTGAAGGACTCAGCAGAAGCATTTGTTGACCGGTTGTCAAAGAAGTTCAGTATCTCCGTCTCATGGTCAAAGAACGTAGCGGCTATGACTTTGAAGGAGTCAAAGCCTGAGTTTTCTACGGAAGCATACCACTTTGCCAGCCGTGTTGCCCCCAGTGACCGACGAGGTGTTTTACTGAAGATTCTTCTGAGTTCATCAGTGAGATCATACGCCTTCTTGAGATCGGGATATTGCTCAAAGAGTATCTTTGCTCTAAGTTTTTGTGATTCAGTCCATTTATCGTAAGACTTAAAGAGCAGATATCTACTTCTGACGAGCAACTGAGGTCTTGTATCCCCGTTGTCGAACTTCTCCGGAGGGATAACTTCTCCAGTCTCACGAACCCATAGCTTACGCTTGTGTTCTGCCTTTAAAGCTTCCCATCGGTGGGCTATACGCATCTCCTGGATTGCATCGCAGGCAAGCTTCTGGATATGGAACCGGTCAATGACACGTTTCGCGTTTGGGAACCTCATGATGCAGATATTCCGCATGGAGGGAGATAAATCCAGAGTTATCTCTGTTACTAACTGACGTTTATCCAGAGGGACTTGATTAAGGGCTGCATTGACCACTTCGGCTTTGGTGCCGTGTATAATGGCGGCCATTGCACCTTTTTGTCCATGTGCATCCTTGTTCGAGACGATTGTATACAGTTCTCCATCGCTCAATGAGGTCTCATCGATACTCATCTTGGGACCAAAGTTATCCGGGTAAACAAGCCATTCAGATGCGTGAGGAGCATCTTCCCATTCCGTAAACCCGCTCAAGTGTTCCTTGTACTGTCGTTCGAACTGGCACCCGTTGATGTGATAGTACTTCTCAAGCGAAGAAGCCGCTATCGGGTATTTGTCCAAGAACCCCTTTTAAAAAAGCGGCAAACTCAATCGAGTGCCGTGTCCCTTTTGCGACCAGTTCATAGTCATTACTGAGGTTCTCTCCTGTCGCAACATCTAGCCATCGACGACGACGAACTATAAGCGTTAACTTTCTGTCTCTCAATGGAAAGTCTGTTATGCGAGCTTCGGGAAGAAAGCCATGCCTTTGATATTCATGACCAGGCTTACGCTTATGAATACGGTCACGCTCGTCTAATCGAACGATGACCTCTTCACCCGTCTCCTCATAACCAACCACCTCAAAGTAGTCCAACATCTCGCGTGGGAATAACAACTTTACCAGGGCCAGTAATACTGCTTGTTCTTGACTTGACATACCTTTCTCGTTCTTGTACGACAAAGGTAGAACTTATTATCTAAAACACATACTTTTCCCGGTGATCCCAAACAGTCACAAATACGGCCCCTCCAGAAAAAGAAAAATGCCTCAGAGCGCGTTGAAAGGCACATCTAAGGCATTCTGTGGGTGGATGATGGGGCTCGAACCCACGACACTCGGAACCACAATCCGATGCTCTACCAGCTGAACTACATCCACCATGTTTGGGACTGCAAATGTACGGATTTATTTTGAATCCTACAAATAATATTTATTTCTCCCCATGCAGGATTATTGCACGGCAATGTTGAGCAGGGACACAGTGCTTACCTCGTAGGCGCCTTCGGCCCCGGTTTTTAGCACATCCACGTACAGATTGATTCTGTTCACGTGGAGGCTTTTAACCAGTTCCTGGAGCTGGAAGCTTAGGGCGTGGAAGTCGGTTACCAGGTTCTCCTGGGGAACATGGACCGGGTTTTCGTTGTTGCCGTTATGACGCAGGTACAGTTTCATGACGCCGCTTTTGTCTACCTCGTATAGCATGCTTAAGGTATGTGCAAAGTCGCTGGCAGGGTTCCTGTAGCTGTACAGGGTCATGTTCAGGAAGCCGCCAGAGACAAAGCACTTTTCTACGGATACAGGGTCCAGGGGCTCTACCTCGTCGGGGGTATCCTTCTGGACACCCTCTGGGAGCAGTGCCGGATACAGGGCCTTTAGAATAATGTTATAGTCGCGGTCCTGCACGTCGAAGACAATGTAGCTGCGCAAGCCCTCGGTGCTCCAGTTTTGGCCGCTGGCGTCCTGGGTTACCGTGAACTCGGCGCCAGAATCGTTATAGAGTTTCCCGCCATGCGTGGTTACAAACTCGTTGGCGTTCTCTACGTAGTAGGTTCCCTGCGGATTGCAGGAAAAGGCGGCCAGGCAGACTGCCAGTAGCAGGGCAAGATGCTTTCTCATGGGTTTTTATTCTTTCTGGTGGGACGTGCAATTAACTGGATATCAATATCTTCGATGGAATATCCTTTGAATTTGCGCCGTTTGAGGTGGGCTCCTACAAGGGCGGCTAAATCCTCGTCTATCAAGTTGCGGTAGGTATGGTTCTCGCGGTCGTACAGGTGAATGTGCCGGGAGTTGTCAATGTCGAAGAACATCTTGTTGGTGGCCGACATGCGACGGGCGTAAATGCGGCAATCGGCCAGCTGGGAAAGGATGTTGTAGACCGATGCCGCCGTAATGTGCTCATCGCCGCGGGCCAGCAGGGCCCGAACGTCGTCGGCCGATGCATGCTCCAGCTCCATCATAGCCTGGTGAACCGCCAGCCGCGGCCGGGTGGCCTTGAGCCCGTGCCGACGAAGCTGGGTACGGAACTCTTCCATGGAAAGGACGGGGCGGGGAAGGGTGGCCATGGTTTATTCGTTTAATAGGGCTTGGGCATTGGCAACGGCTGCAGGGGTAATGGTGGCGCCAGACAGCATGCGGGCCAGCTCCTGCACCCTTTCTTCCTTATTCAGTGCCCGCACCGACGTAACGTCCTGCTGCTTGGACACCAGGTAATGGGCATGGCCCTTGGCGGCCACCTGCGGCAAATGCGTAATGGCAAACACCTGCATGTCGGCCCCCATGGCGCACACCATCTTGCCCATTTTGTCGGCGGCGCTGCCGGAAACTCCGGTATCTATTTCGTCGAACACCAGCGTTGGCATTTGCCGATACCGGGCCATCATGGCCTTGAGGCTTAGCATAATACGGGAGAGTTCACCGCCCGAAGCCGTTTTGGCTACATCGGCGGGTGCCTTGCCCGTAGAGGAGAAAAGGAAGCTCACTTTATCGCGGCCCACTGCACTGTCTTCGGCCGAAGAAAGCTCCACGCCAAAGACCGCGTGGTCCAGCTCCAGGCTTCGAAGCAGGGCCTGCAGTGCCCCGGCAAAAGTGCCGGCAGCCCCGGCCCGCGCCTGGTGCAGTTCTGCCGCCAGGGCATCGTAGGCCTTCCAAGCCACCTTCTCCTCCTTTTCCAGCGCGGCTTCCTGCTCTTCCATTCCGGAAGAATCCTGCACCAGCGCCTGCAAGCGGTCGCGTTCGGCCAGGAGGGCTTCCACGCTGGAAACGCCATATTTTTGCATGAGCGAATACAGCAGCGAAAGCCGTTCCTCTACCTGCTGCAGCGCCTCCGGAGAGGCTTCTGTGCGGGCATTCAGGCTTTGCACCTCGGAGGCAATGTCTTCTATTTCCAGCCGGGCGCTCTCCAGGCGCTCCGACAGCAGTCCCAGCGAAGGAAGGAACTTGGAGGTTTTGTCCAGCAGTTTGGAGGCCTCCCGCAGCCGCAGCTCCGACAGAAGTTTATCGGCCGAAAACAGCGTTTCCTTGATTTCTCCGGCGTGGGCCAGTTGCTTTTGCCGGGCCTCCAGCTCTTCCAGTTCACCTGTTACCAGCCGGGCAGCGTCCAGCCGTTGCCAGCGGGAGTAGTTATACTCCTGGTCCCTGAGGGCCAGGGCTTTTCTTTCCCTCAGCTCTTCCAGAGAACGGCGTACTTCCTGAAAAGCCTTCCAGGCCTTGCCGCACTGCTCCCGCAAGGCTGCGCAGCCGGCATACAAATCCAGCGCTTCCATCCGGAAACGGGCATCCTGTAGTAGCAGCGTCTGATGCTGCGAGTGAATATCGACAAGGTGGGTGCTTATTTCCTGCAGTACGCTCACGGGGATGGGCTCGTCGTTGGCAAAACACCGGGAGCGCCCCGATTTTCCCACTACACGCCGAAGCACCAGCCGGTCTCCTTCGCAGGGAAGGTCGTTTTCAAAGAGAATCTCGCGCACGGCCGGATCCAGGCCGAACTGGGCCTCTACCACGCAGTTTTCTCCCAGCGGACCCACCATGGTGGCATCGGCGCGGGCTCCCAGCACCAGGGACAACGCCCCCAGCAGGATGCTCTTACCTGCTCCTGTCTCTCCGGTAATAATGACGAGACCCTCTGGAAAAGAAGTTTCCAGAGAGCCTATCAGAATGTAATTGGAGACACAGAGGCTGTAAAGCATGCCTTATTCTCCCTTGATGTCGATGGGATTTTCGTTCTGGGCCTTGCGGTAATATAAATCGCCGTTTTCGAATTCCGAGATGGCTACCAGGTCTGGTTTGGGCTGGCGCTCATAGTACTTGGAGATTTCTATCTGCTCCTTGTTCTCGAACACTTCTTCCATGGTGTCGCGGTCCCCGCGGAACTCGTCCAGTTTCTTCATGAGCTCTTTCTTTTCGGCCACGGCAATTTGGTTGGCGCGTTTGTAAAGGATAACCACCGATTCGTAGATGTTACCGGTGGGCGCGGCCAGGTTCTTGATGTCGCGCGTAACAGTGTTTACGGGAACTTTTTTCTTGTTGTCCATATTATTTTTTATTCGTTATCTATAGTATGTACCGGGCTTTCCTGGGGGAAGTTTCAATTATTTTTGAACCTTCTTGTACAGGGCGTCCAGCTGTGCCCGGTATTTGGATTCCGGGTACTCTCCTATAAAATTAAGGTAGTCGTCCTGGAAAACGAGGTAGCGCTCCTTTTGTTTATCCCTTACGCTAAGACGGGCATAGTGGTAGGAACTCATGGCCGTATAATAAAGGATATCCTCGCGGTACTGGTTATTGGCGTTGTCCTTGAGCACGTTGCGCAGCTTTACACGGGCGGCTTTATAGTCTTCCATAATGTAATACTGCTTGCCGGCCTCGAAGTCTTTGCGGTCCAGGCGTTCCTGGAGGTCCCGCATCATGGCGTCGCAGGCCTGCAGGTGGGCCTCGTCGTCGGGGTTCTCCCGCATGTACTGGGTAATGGCCAGCATGCAGGCCCGCGTGGGGTTCTGGTCCAGTTCGTAGCGGTACGTGGCGCGATACATGCAGTCCAGGCGGTAGAATTGGGCGTCTGGGGTGAACGGACTGCGGGGAAAGTTTTCCACAAACTTGGCAAAGTTGGACTCGGCCGTATAATAGTCTTTGTGCCGATAGTTGGACAGCCCCCAGTAATACTGGACGGTGTCGTCGCGGGAAGTCCCGCTGGTGAGCACCGACATGGACTCGAACAGCTGGGCGGCCTTGGCATACTTCTTATTGTTGAAGTAGTTCATGGCAGCCTGGTATTTGGCATCTACGTCGTTGGATGTTAGCAGAATCTCGTACTGACTCTTGCAGGAGAACAGCAGCACTGTTAAGGCGGCTGCCGCAGCGGCAATCTTGCAAACTCTCATCTTTACTTGTTTTGCTGTGCAATCAAAAATTTCTCGGCGTCCTGGGCGGCCATGCAACCCGATGCCGCAGCCGTTACCGCCTGCCTGTACCGGGGGTCCTGTACGTCGCCGGCGGCAAATACGCCGGGAATGGACGTGGCGGCCGATTTTCCTTCCGTCACAATGTATCCTTTTTCGTCCAACTGGAGCCAGGGGGCAAACAGCGCCGACGAAGGCGTGTGGCCGATACCCAGGAAAAAGCCGTCGATGGCGATATCAAAAACAGTGCCGTCCTTCTTGAGGAGCCGCGCGCCCGTGACGGCCAGTCCGTCGCCCAGCACTTCCTGCGTATTGCAGTTCCACAGAACTTCGATGTTGGGGGTTCCCAGCACCTTTTCCTGCATCACCTTGGAAGCGCGGAATACATCGCGGCGCACAATCATGTACACCTTTTTGGCCAGGCTGGCCAGGTACAGGGCTTCCTCGCAGGCGGTGTCGCCGCCGCCCACTACGGCCACCGTGCGCTTCCGGTAAAAGAATCCGTCGCAGGTGGCGCAGGCCGATACACCGGCGCCCTTGTATTTTTCCTCCGACGGCAGCCCCAGGTAGTTGGCCTGGGCGCCCGTTGCCACGATGAGGGTTTCGGCCTCCAGGACGTTCTGGGCGTCGATGGTTACCTTGAAGGGGCGCTGGCCCAGTTCTACGGAAGTGGCCGTACCCTGCCGCACATCGGCGCCAAAGCTTTTGGCCTGTTCCCGCATGCTGTCCATGAGCGTGTTGGCGTCTACGCCCCCCGGAAAGCCGGGAAAGTTCTCCACTATAGTGGTGGTGGTGAGCTGCCCGCCCGGCTGTATGCCCTCATAGAGCACAGGGGACAGGTTGGCGCGTGCGGCATAGATGGCGGCCGTAAAGCCGGCGGGGCCTCCGCCCAGGATAAGGCATTTGATTCTTTCCATGGGAATTATCGGTCAAGTAGGGTGGTGGTATAGTTTTTCTGGAACACAATGCGGCGTACGGCTTTGTTCTGCATGTTGCCGTAGGCGTCTTTGCCGAACTGGAAGTCTGTGTGCAGGCCCAGGCCGCGCTCCCTACCCAGAAGCTTCATCCAGTCTTCTCCGTAGCGGGCTACGCGGGAGGTGAAAAAGTGCACGGTGTCGTAGCCTTGGAAAGCAAACTGCGAAGGCTCTGTTTGGAAGAGCGCTCTGTAGGCGCGCACAAAACGGTCTACCTCCGGTTTGCTGTAGTCGGCGTAGTAGGAGGTGCTTATGTGCAGCAGGGCGTCATGGTAGGCGCTTCCGTCAATGGTGTCGAAGGTGCGCACCTTGGACGGCGCATACAGCACCAGATTGTAACCTTTGCCCAGCATGATGCCCAGATTGCGCACCACGTCTCCCATAAAAGCTTCGCTCTCCGAGGCCACCACCACGCGGTTCACGGCATCCTGGGTCATTTGCTCCGTGAGCAGGGCCGGAATGCCCCGGCCTTCCACAATAGCGTAGTTCAGAATTTCGTATTCCAGCTCCCGCTGGGCCATGGCACTGCGAATGGCAACGGCGGCGGTTACGTTGCTGGCACCCTTCTCCGTGATGAGCAGCACTTTTTCTCCGGGCTGAAGGTCTTCCTTCACCCAGGCGGCCAGGTCTTCGTACTGGCTGTCGGCGGGCGTGGGAACCTGAATGAAGGACGGGTACTGGGCACTTAGGCCGCCTGCCTTCTGATCCAGCGGAGAGATTACCGGAACCTTCCCTTCCAGGCGCTGCAGAACGGCCTCCAAATCGCGGGAAGCCACGGGACCAAGCACAAAGTCGCTGCGCTGTAGGGCGTCGATGGGCGGCATGCCGGCCATGAGGTCATATACGTGCATTTGCACCTTGATGCCCTGGGCTTCAAGGTCTTTCACGGCCAGGAGGGCGCCGGAGTAGAAGTCCATATTGAGTTCGCTGGGCTCCCCGGCGGCCCGCAGCGGCAGCACCAGGGAAAGGCTAACACTCTCTTTTGGGGTCAGTTGCAGGATGGGTTCGGCTTCCGGAGCTGCTTCCTGCACTTCTATGCTTTTGGATTCGGCCTGAGCCACCAGGGAATCGGCCGGCTTTTCACGGGGAATGAGCGACTCGGTTTCTTCCGATGCGGCGGGGGCTGCCTTGTTGGGAATGATCAGGGTTTGGCGGGCGGTGAGCTTACGGCTCTTGAGCCCGTTGGCTTCCATGATATCCTTTACCGTAACGTCGTAGCGGTTGGCAATGTCTTCGATGTCCTCGTACCAGCGCACTGTGTGCTCCAGCGTGCCTTCCGGCCGGTCCTGGGCCGACGGATCGGCCATATTTTCCCGGTAGGGGATGAGGAGGATGGCATTCTTCTGCAGGCCGGTTTCCCGCAGGGTGGGGTTGGCCTCATACAGGTCCTGCTCGCTCACGCCATAGGCCTTGGCGATGCCGTAAAGGGTCTGGCGTTCCAGAACCACGTGCGACAGGTACACTTTCCCGTTCAGTTTCACTTTCTCCTTGGAAACCGTTACCGGGGTGGGTACGTATTCCTGGGCCACGGCCGAAGTGCCGGCGGCCATAAGGACAATGACGAGTAGGGAGGAGATGAGTCGTTTCATGGCTTTACTGTTATAGGGTAGAGGCGAAGTCTGTAAGGTTCTTGCAGAAAACGTCCCAGCCCAGTCTGTTTTTTTCTGCGGCAATGGCTTTGAGGCAGCTTTCCCGCAGCTGAGGATCCCCGAAGTAGCGCAGGATTTCCTGCCGAACGGCCTCCGGAGAAGCCTCCGGTGCCACAAGTCCCGTGCCACGCGCGCCGATGGTGCCTTTGAGGCCGCCTACGTCGGTGACCACCATGGGCACGTTAAAATGATAGGCGATGGAGCTGATGCCGCTCTGGGTGGCGCTGCGATAGGGGAGGACGGCAAGGTCGGCCGCACTGAAGTAGCGTTTTACCTCCGAGTCCCGGATATAGTCTGGGAAAACCCGCACCCGGTCTTTTCCGGGCAGCGAGTCAATGATATCCTGATACTTTTTGAAGGAACCATAAGGTTCTCCGGCTACCACCAGCTGGTACTCCTGCGGCAGGTCCCGGAAGGCTTCCAGCAGGATGTCCAGCCCTTTGTATTCCCTGATGAGCCCAAAGAAGAGGAGGGTCTTTTTGCCGGGGTCGATGCCCAGGATACGGGCAGCCTCCTCCCGGGGCAGGGAAGGGCCGAAGTGGCTGTACAGCGGGTGGGGGAGGAGGATATGGGGCGCCTGGGGACGCAGGCGCAGAAGATCCTCCTGCACGCTGTCCGACAAGGTGACAAAACCGGTGCAGCCGCCAAGGAAATAGCGGGTGAGCGGCTCATCGAACCAGTGAGGCTCATGGGGAATCACATTGTCCAGGATGGCTACGCTCTTGCAGCCGCAGTGACGGGCCACATACCCCAGCGAGGGGGCAAACCAGCTCATCCAGTAGCGCATAACCAGCAGGTCTGGCTGCCAGGCCTTGATGGTTTTGGCGGTTTTGACCCAGGTGCTGGGCCTGACGGTATCCAGAATGGCCTGGGATGGAACCGGTATGGCTTCGTCCTCGGGCGTTACATATTGCGTTTTGCCGGGGAAGAGGAAGCCGGGGTATTGGCGCGAAAAGGAGAATGCCTGTACATCATTGCATTTTCCCAGTCCAAGCAGCATGCTGGCGTTGAACTGGGAAATGCCGCCCCTGAGGGGGTAAAAACTTGATAATAAGGCAATCCTCATGGGTGGAGGAGGGAATTACTTCTTGGAAGATTCCTTGGTTTTGATGTATTCGGCGTTAAGACCGGCCAGGAGATCCTCGGTGATGTCCAGCGAAGCGCTGCCCGTTACTACGGGAGTGGAAAGGATGTCGCCGGCGGTGGCCAGAATAAGGGCATACTGGTGCTCCACGTTGTACACTTCCACGAATTCGGCAATGGCGTTGGCAATCTGGTTCATCATTACCTGCTGTTCCTCGGCCATTTCCTGGTTCTTGCGCACTACGAACTGCTGGTATTCCTGCTGTTGCTGCTGCAGTTTCTGGTACTGGGCCTGGGCCACGGAAGTGGTGAGGAGGCCTTTGTCCACTTTGTTCTGGAAGTCCTGGGCGTCTTTCTCCAGTTTGCTTCCCCTGCGGTCTATCTCGGCCTGAATGCCGCTGGTTTTGGTCTCCAGTACCGATTTAAGGTCGTTGGCCATGTCGTAGCCTTCCATCACTTTGTCCATGTTGAAGAATACGATGCTGCCGGCAACGGCGGTGCTGTCGGCGGTGGCGGGCTGAACGGGGGCTGCAGCCTGGTTCTGGTTGCAGGAGGAGGCGAAGGCCAAAAGGGCGGCGACGCCGGAAAGGAGGATAATCTTTTTCATTATTTGTAAGTAAGTATAAATTCAGTCAAGAATGCAAAGGTAGTTATTTTTTGCCGATTTCCCCAAGATAGGCCCGAATTGTTTTCTCCAGGCCCATGTAAAGGGCATCGGAGATGAGGGCGTGGCCGATGGAAACTTCGTCGGTCCAGGGGATGGTCTGGATGAAATAGGCCAGGTTTTCCAGGGAGAGGTCGTGGCCGGCGTTGAGGCCCAGGCCGGCTTCCCGTGCGGCCAGGGCGGTTTCCAGGTAAGGGGCAATGGCCTGCTCCCTGTTCCGGGGATACCCCTCGGCGTAGGCGGCGGTGTACAGCTCCACTCTATTGGCGCCGCACAGGGCGGCTGCCTCGGCCATGGCTGGCACAGGGTCGATGAAAATGGACGTGCGGATGCCCTTGCTGCGGAAAGTCTGGCACAGATCCGTGAGGAGGCCGCGGTACTGAACGGTGTTCCACCCGGCATTGGAAGTGAGGGCGCTGTGCCCGTCCGGCACCAGGGTTACCTGGTTGGGGACCACCTCCAGCACAAGGTCTACAAAACTTTGAACAGTGGGATTTCCCTCTATGTTGAACTCGGTTTTAATGAGCGGACGAATGGCGCGAACGTCGGCGTAGCGAATGTGACGTTCGTCGGGCCTGGGGTGTACGGTGATGCCCTGCGCGCCGAAGCTTTCGCAGCGAAGGGCCGCCAGGGTTACATCGGGCACATTCCCGCCCCGGGCATTGCGCAGGGTGGCAATCTTATTGATATTGACGCTTAATCTGGTCATAGATGGTTACATAAACGTACAAAAATAAGGTTTTTTACTGAAAATGTGTTATTTTTGGCGGTTGATTTGAGTTGAAAGTATGAAAATAGGATATTTCATTCTAAACGATGAACTGCGGGCCGACCTTCGCATGCAGGCGCTCCTGAAGGATTTGGAGGAAGCCACCTTCGAGGTTTACGAAATACGCTCAAAGGCCGACGTTCTCCCGGAAACAGACCTTGTGCTGTCCATGGGCGGCGACGGAACTTTCCTCAGCGCTGCGCACGTGGTGGCCGATATCGGCCTCCCCATCCTGGGCGTAAACTTCGGCCGCATCGGTTTCCTGTGCGAAAACCGCCCGGAGGCTGTGCGCAAGGCCCTGCTGGAAGGAGATTTCAGCATCGAGTACCGCACGGTGCTCAACGCCACGCTCAAGGGCCCGGACGCCCGCAAATCCATCGGCATGCTGCCCTATTCGGTGAACGAAGTAGCCCTGCACCGCAACGGATCGGCCGTTTTGGGCATTCACGTGAGCATAGACGGCGAACCTCTTCCCACGTATTGGGCCGACGGCCTGCTGGTGGCCACCTCCTCCGGCTCCACCGCCTATTCCCTCAGCGTGGGCGGCCCCATCTGTATGCCCGACAGCAAGGTGCTGGTAATAGCCCCCATCTCTCCGCATAACCTCAATGTGCGCCCCATCGTGGTCCCCGAAACCAGCAAAATCGATATTTCCTTCGAGTCCCGCGACGGCGCCGCCACCATGTCCAACGACAACCGCACCGTAGAGATTCTTCCCGGATGGACGGTTCATATCGAGATGGCACAATTTTCGCTTAAGCGTATCCGGCTCGCCGAGTCCGGCTTCGTGAAGGCGCTTACTTCGCGCTTGTTCTGGGGCGAGGATATGCGAAACAACGGATAAACATGGAAAAAACATTACCTAGGCACGTTTCCATTATCATGGACGGGAATGGCCGATGGGCAAAAGCCCGCGGGAAAGAGCGCGTTTACGGGCACCTGGAAGGGGTAGAAAGCGTACGTGCCTGCCTGGAGGCCGCCGTAGAGGACGGTATTGAGTATCTGTCGCTCTATGCTTTCTCGGAAGAAAACTGGAACCGTCCGCAGGAAGAGGTAAACACCCTTATGGAACTCATGATGGATTCCATCCGTAAGGAAACCTCCAACATGATGGAAAACGGCGTGCGTTTCCTGGTGCTGGGTAACCGCAGCCGCCTAAGTGACAAACTCAATGCGGCCATCGACGCCCTTACGCAGGAAACGTCGGCCAATCCCCGCACCACGCTCATCGTTTTCCTTAGCTACAGCGGTCAGTGGGATATCCTGCAGGCCATGAAAAAGGCTGCGCAAACGCTTTCGCCGCATGAATTCCAGGCCATGGACGCTGCGTCCCTAAGCCAGTATCTGGTAACCGCCGGCATCCCAGACCCAGACCTCCTCATTCGCACGTCCGGGGAACTTCGCATATCCAATTACCTGCTTTGGCAGTCGGCCTACACAGAGTTTTACTTCACAGGTACCCTGTGGCCAGACTTTCGCAAGCCGCAGTTCCGCGAGGCACTGGCCGAATATGCCCGCCGGGACCGCCGATATGGAAAAGTGAAATAAATTACGTATCTTTGCAAGATAACTATTCTCGCCAATGACTGTTAGACGGATATGCTGCCTGGCTTTGCTGCTTTTTCTGGGTGCCTGGACTTCCTGGGCGCAGGAAGGGCGCAGCGGCATTGAGATAGACTATAACCATCCCCGCAAGTATGTTGTGGGAGGTGTGAGCATCGACGGCAACCAATACTTCAACGAACACCAGATTCTGCAGCTAACCGGTCTCCAGGAGGGCTCGGAAGTAACAGTCCCCGGCGAAGACATTACCCGCGTGGTAAAGCGCCTGGTGGCGCAGCGCTACTTCGAAGACGTAGCCGTGGTGCTGGATTCCCTGTCGGCCGCATCAGACACCGCCTGGTTCAAGATTTGTATCAAAGAGCGTCCGCGCGTTTCCCGCTGGCTGTACTCCGGCGTAAAGAACTCGGAGAAAAAAGACCTGCAGGAGCGTCTGAACCTGCGTCCCGGCCGCGAATTCTCCGACTACATTGAGAAAACTTCCACAGATATTATCAAGCGTTACTTCAAGGAAAAAGGCTACCAGAAGGTGGCCGTAGACGTTGAAGTGCAGCGGGATACCATGATTCGCCGCGCCATCCGTGTCAATTTCAAGATAGACAAAGGGAAGAAGGTGCACGTGAAAAACATCAACTTCCACGGAAACACGGATGTAAAGGAGTACAAGCTGGCCAAAAGCATGAAGGACACCAAGTCCAATAAGTGGTACAACCTGTTCAAGTCCAAGAAGTTCAAGGAAAAGGAATACCAGACAGACCGTAAAACCGTGCTGGACGCCTTCAACGAGGCCGGTTACCGCGATGCCCGTCTGGTGCGGGACTCCATTTATTACGTAGACGAAAAACACCTCAACATAGACATGGACTTCGACCAGGGGCGCAAGTACTATTTCCGTAACATTACCTGGACCGGAAATGCCGTTTACCCCTCAGAGGTTCTCAATAACATCCTTCAGGTCAAAAAAGGAGACGTGTACGACGTAGTTACCATGGAAAAACGCCTGCACGGCGGCGGGAAGGAAAACGAGTACGACGTTTCCAAGCTGTACCGCGACAACGGTTACCTGTTTTTCAATGTAACTCCGGTAGAGGTCAATATCCAGAACGACTCCGTAGATGTAGAACTCCGTATCTCGGAGGGTAAGCCCGCCTACCTTAACGACATTGTCATTAACGGCAACGACCTCACCAACGAGCGTGTGGTGCGCCGCCAGCTCATGACCCGTCCAGGATACCTGTTCAGCCAAAGCGACTTTGAGCGTTCCATCCGCGAAATTGCCTCCATGGGCCAGTTCGACGCCGAGGCCGTCATGGACCCCGCCAGGGGCTGGTCCATTGTGCCCAACCAGATTAACAACACCGTAGACATTATATATAATGTAACGGAGAAACCTTCTTCGCAGCTGGAGCTGTCTGGCGGTTGGGGCGGCAACACCTTTGTGCTCACCGCGGGCGTAAGCTTTAACAACTTCTCTACCCGCCGCCTGTTTGACAAGAAAGCCTGGCGGCCGGTTCCGCTGGGAGACGCACAAAACCTGTCGTTCCGTTTCCAAACCAACGGCCGCTATTACACTTCGCTCAGCGCCAGTTTCATGGAGCCCTGGCTCTTCGGCAAAAAGCCCACCTCCCTTAGCGTGTCGGGGTACTATTCCCGCATGACCAACTCCTACCTTGCCATCGGCATTCTTTCCACCGACAAAGTATTCGAGGTCTTTGGTTTCAACGCCGGCCTGGGCACGAGGCTCAAGTGGCCCGACAACTATTTTGTCCTGTATAACAATCTTAGCTGGCAAACCTATAAGCTAACCAACTGGACCAACAGCTACTTCGCCTTCAACGACGGTATTTCCCACAACCTCAGTTATACCATCTCGCTCACGCGAAATTCCACCGACCAGCAAATCTATCCCCGTCAGGGATCGGAATTCTCGGCCTCCCTGCAGTTTACCCCGCCGTTCTCCCTGTTCCGAAAATATACCTGGGTAACAGACGCCAGCGGCAATCGCGTGAAACAGGACGTAGCCAGCTGGAAGGATGTAAGCTACGACAAATGGACCAGCGCCGAACGTTATAAGTGGATCGAATACCACAAGTGGAAGTTCAACGGCACCATCTATACCAAACTCATCGGAGACCTGGTGCTCATGACGCGTGCGCAGTTTGGCTTCCTGGGATATTACAACCGCAATTGGGGCTATTCTCCCTTCGAGAACTTCCAGGTGGGCGGTGACGGCATGTCGGGTTACATGACCTATGGCACCGAAATCGTTTCCCTGCGCGGCTACGAAGACTACTCCCTAACGCCCATGAAGGTAACCCCCTACAGCCAAAGCCACGAGAGCTATGCGGGTAACCTGTACGACAAATTCACGGTGGAACTCCGTTACCCTGTCATTCTGCAGCCGCAAAGCACCATCTTTGCCCTGCTGTTCCTGGAAGGCGGTAACTGCTGGAGCGATATCCGCGACTTTAACCCGTTCCAGATCAAACGTAGCGCCGGTGTGGGTGTGCGCGTATTCCTGCCCATGATTGGCCTGCTGGGCGTAGACTGGGGCTACGGCTTCGACGACGCCACCAACGGCGGCAGCCAGTTCCACTTTGTGTTAGGACAGCAATTCTAGAAAACAATAAATCAATATGTATATGAAAAAACTTTTTGTCATTGCCTTTGCAGCTTTCATGACCCTTTCTGCAGGCGCCCAACAGCTGGGCCGTGTGAACTTCCAGGAGCTGGTAATGCTCATGCCCGACATGGACAAAGCCCGTGAAGTGATTAACGCATCCCAGAAGGAGGCCGAGGAAACCTATGCCGCCATGACGGAGGAATTCCAGAGCAAATACAGCCAGTATCAGCAGAAACAGGCCAGCTGGACCGCCGCCATCCGTGAATCCAAGGAGCGCGAGCTCACCGATATCCAGAACCGCATCCAGGAGTTCCAGCAGAACGTGAGCCAGGAACTTCAGCAGCAACAGCAGCAACTCATGGCCCCCATCAACGAGAAAGCCCAGAAAGCCGTGGCCGATCTTGCCAAGGCCAAAGGCATTACCGTCCTGTTCGACCAATCCCAGGCTCTGTATTTTGACGAATCCAAGGTAGTGGACCTCACCGCCGAAGCCCGCAAGGTGCTGGGCATCCCCGACGACCGCACCCTGGAAAGCCTCCAGGCCGAACTCCAGGCCCAGGCCCAAGCCGCTGCCGCTCAGCAGTAGCTTTTCAGTTAGACATTAATGAGGCCGACCAATTCATCTTTGGTCGGTCTCTTTTTTTGCTTTAGCGTTGCAGGTCAGGCCCCGAATGGTTGCAGGTTACCTACCAAATTGTTGCAGGTCTGTCAAAAGCTTCTGACCTGAAACGCTCTAGGCTCTGAGTGGCCGATTTCCGTTGCCGGTCCTGGCCGAAAGAACGGACCTGCAACAGAAAGGCCTGTCACCTGCTACACTTTACGTCGTAACCTGAAACGTTTTTAGAAAGGGAAGGCACTCACGGAGGCTTGTGCACCCCCGCACAAGGGTAGGGGGAGGGGCCCGCTGGCTGGCCGTTCACAAAGTGGACGAGCCAGACAGTGGGAGGGGCCGGAGGGAGCGAAGCGACCGGAGTCCTCCGTGAGTGCCTTCCCTTCCTATCCCTCAATATGGGGCTAAGTTGACAATGACTGCTTGTAGCGTCCCAATTTTTGGGACGCTACAAGCAAAAAAGGCCGTTTTTGCGCGTAGCGTCCGTAATTATGGGACGGTAAGAGCACTGGCGCAGAAAAAAAAGAGGCACTTGGAGTGGGCCTCTTTTTTATTGGATATTTGGACGCTGGCCTAAATGGTGCCTTGCTCCAGCATGGCGGTGGCTACTTTCATGAAGCCGGCAATGTTGGCGCCTTTCACGTAGTCCACGCTACCGTCCGGCTGAGTGCCGTACTTGACGCATTGCTCGTGGATGCTCTTCATGATGAAGTGCAGTTTTTCGTCTACTTCCTGGCCGCTCCAGGAGATATGTTCGGCGTTCTGGGTCATTTCCAGGCCGGAAGTGGCCACGCCGCCGGCGTTCACGGCCTTGCCGGGGGCAAACAGGATGCCGTTATGCTGGAAGAAGTGGATGGCACCGGGCTGGCAGCCCATGTTGGATACCTCGCAGCAGCACCAGCAGCCGTTAGCCTTAAGTTCCTTGGCATCTTCCTCTGAGAGTTCGTTCTGGAAAGCGCAGGGGAGGGCAATGTCTACGGGAATGCTCCAAGCCTTCTTGCCGGCGGTGAACTGGGCCTTGCCGGGGAATTTGTCGGCCATGTCCTGCACCTTGTTGCGGTTGGAGGCACGCATGACCAGCATATAGTCTATCATTTCCTTGGTAATGCCGTCCGGGATGTGGCAAACGCCGTCCGGGCCGCTGATGGCTACTACCTTGGCACCCAGTTCCGTGGCCTTGATGCAGGCGCCCCATGCCACGTTGCCAAAGCCGCTAACGGCCACCTTCTTGCCCTTGATGTCCTTGCCAGCCTTCTCCAGCAGGTGCTGGGTGAAGTACAGGGCGCCAAAACCAGTGGCTTCCGGGCGCAGGATGCTGCCGCCCCAGGTGCCGCCTTTGCCGGTGAGTACGCCGGTGTTGTACTGGCGGGCCAGCTTCTTGTACATGCCATAGAGGAAACCAATTTCGCGGCCGCCCACACCTACGTCGCCGGCGGGAATGTCTTGGTCCGGGCCAATGCAGTTCCACAGTTCCAGCATGAAGGCCTGGCAGAAGCGCATGATTTCGTCGTTGGACTTGCCCACGGGGTCGAAGTCGCTGCCGCCTTTGGCGCCGCCCATAGGAAGGGTGGTGAGGGCGTTCTTGAAGGTTTGTTCAAAGCCCAGGAACTTGAGCATGGAAGGGGTTACGGCTTTGTGGAAACGCAGGCCGCCTTTATAGGGACCGATGGCGCTGTTGAACTGGATGCGATAGCCGGTGTTGGTTTGGACCTCTCCTTGGTCGTCGATCCAGGTAACACGGAAGGTAAAGATGCGGTCTGGTTCTACCAGACGCTCCACGATTTTGGCTTTTTCGAATTCGGGATGCTGGTTGTACACATCCTCGATAGACTCCAGCACTTCCTGCACGGCTTGCAGATACTCTTTCTCCAGCGGATACTTAGCCTGCAGGCGGGCCATGATGTCATTGGTTTTCATGATAGAAATTAGTGTTTATTATATGGTTACAAATGTTTGGAATCTTAGCAAAATTCCATTTACAAATGTAAGCAATAAAAAAGGATTTCCCAAAGATTTGTTGAGAAAGAATCTCGTGAAAAAAGAGTCTAATCTGACGATAAATGTGTATCTTTGTAAGCTTAACTTTATTTGAACCAACCGTAATGAAAAAGCTAACAATTGTCTCCTGTGTCCTGGCCCTTTTGGCGGTCTGGTCCTGCGGACAAAAACACACCCGGGCCCAGCGCCTGCTGGAAAATTACGCTCAGGTGACCATTCCCGCCCCAGATCTTTCGGGCATCACCGACAACGGCAAGGAAGTGCTCAATCTTTACCGCTTTGCCGCCGACGAGGCCGATGCCATTTACTGGGAGCAGGTGTACGGCGCCAAGGCCGATTTCGAAGACTGGGCCAGCGATGCCGAAAAAGAGTATGCCCTCATTAACTACGGCCCCTGGGACCGTATAGACGGCAAAGCCTTCATTGAAGGATTTGGCACCAGGCCCGCCGGGGCATGCTTTTACCCCTCCGATATAACCAAGGAGGAGTTTGACGCCCTGGATAACCCTGACAAAAACAGCCCCTACACCCTCATTCGCCGCGGCCCGGACGGCCAGCTGGAAGTAGAATGGTACCACCAGGCCTATGCCGGCCACGTGGGCAAGATAGCCAATTATCTTAAGGCTGCCTCGGATATCACCATCAAAACCAGCGTACGGGATTACCTTGTGAAAAAGGCCGATGCCCTCCAGAGCGACAACTATTATGAAAGCGAGAAAGCGTGGCTGGAGCTCTCAGACAGCAAGATGGACCTCATTATCGGCCCCAACGAAGCCATCGACGACCAACTGTTCGGCCTAAAGGCCTCCTACGGCGCGTATGTCCTGCTTAAGAACCAGGAACGCACCGATGTTCTTCAGGGCCTTTGCGCGCGTTTGCCGGAGTATCAGGCTGCCCTTCCCGGAGACCCTCGTTTCCATGACTTTGTTCCCGGCGCCGAATCCAACATCTATGCCTGTGACGCCATCTATTACGGCGGCTATACCAACGCCGGATACAAGGTCATTGCCGTGAACTTCCCCTACGACGCCACGCTGCAGCAGGAACTGGGTACCCGTACCGTCCTGTTCGACAATATCATCAGGGAAAAATACAATTACACGGTATTCCCGCTGGGACGCGTGCTCTTCGAAGACGCCGATGCTTCCCATATAGACGCCAATGCCTTCTATTTCAATATTGTATTCCGTGAACTGGCCAAAGGCCTGGGCGTAAAGGAAACCATTAATGGCAACGGTCCCGTGGCCACGGCGCTGGGCGCCGAAGCCCTCACGCTGGAAAAAGCCAAATCCAATGTGCTGGGCGTCTGGCTCAATGCCCGCGAAGTGGAGCGCCACCAGGTGGAGGCCCTCATTCAGCGGGACGACGTACTGGCCACCTTCGTGGCAAGCGTCATTCGTTCCTGCCGCTTTGGCGCCCAGGATGCCACCGGCAAAGCCAACCTCATCATCTACAACACCCTTCTGGAGGAAGGCGCCATCTTCCGTCAGGCTTCAGGCCGCTATAAACTGGACTACGACAAAACGCTGTCGGCCATCACGGCCCTGGGTGCCCGCATTCTGGAAATCCAGGCCACCGGCAACAGCGCCGCCGCCGCTTCCCTCGTTGAGAAATATGCCGTGGTAACGCCGCCTCTCCAGGCCGATATAGTGGCGCTGGAACTGGAGAAGATTCCCGTGGATATTCGTCTTACCTTTGAGAAATAAAAATATTTGATAATGGAAAAGAAGTTTAATCTGAAGTATTGGGTGTTCCTGCCGTTAGTGCTGGCCATCACCATCTTCCTGTGGGCCGTACCGGTCTCTTTCTTCGGCATCGATGCCCTTACCGTCGTGCAGCAGAGGGTCATTGCCCTGTTTGTGTTTGCCGCGCTCATGTGGATCTTTGAGATTATTCCCAACTGGACCACCTCGCTGCTGGTCATTGTCATTGCCCTGCTAACCGTGTCCGACAAAGGACTGGGCTTCTTCTGCAAGCCGGAGTTCGGCCAGCTGGTGGGCTTCAAGAGCATTATGGCCTCCTTCGCCGACCCTGTAGTGATGCTCTTCCTGGGCGGTTTCGTGCTGGCCATCATGGCCGAGAAATACGGCCTGGATGTAACCATGGGACGCGCCCTGCTGGGTGTCTTCGGCACCAAACCCAAGTGGGTGCTGCTGGGCTTCCTCATTGTCATTTCCATTTTCTCCATGTTCATGAGCAATACGGCTACGGCCGCCATGATGCTGGCTTTCCTGGCACCGGTGCTGGGCACGCTCCCCTCCGACGATAAAGGAAAAATCGGCCTGGCGCTGTCCATCCCGGTAGCCGCCAACATTGGCGGTATCGGCACGCCCATCGGCACGCCGCCCAATGCTACGGCCGTAAAATTCCTCTCGGAATATGGCGCCGAGGTTCCCTTCATGGACTGGATGGTTCACATGGTTCCTTATGTGGTGGTCATGATTCTCCTGGCATGGGTTATCCTGCAGCTGTTCTTCCCCTTCAAGGCCACGGAACTCAAACTGGAAATCCCCGAGAACAAAAAGCCGCATACCTGGAAAACCACCGTGGTGTGGATTACCTTCATTGGTACCATTCTCCTTTGGATGACCGAGAGCCTTACAAAGATTAACTCCAACATTGTGGCCCTCATTCCGCTGGGCGTCCTAACCGCCTGCGGCATCTTCACCAAGGACGATATCAAGGAAATCAACTGGAGCGTGCTGTGGCTGGTAGCCGGCGGCTTTGCCCTGGGTACCTGCCTGCAGGGAACCGGCCTGGCCAAAGTGCTCATTAACGCCATTCCTTTTGGCTCCATGAGCGTAGTGCTGGTCATGGTCATTGCCGGCCTGGTGTGCTACTTCCTCAGTAACTTCATTTCCAACAGCGCCACCGCCGCCCTCCTTATCCCCATCCTCATTGTGGTGGCCGAAGGCATGGCCGACCCAGAAGCTGCCAACAACGCCCAGTTCGTGGCTCTTGGCGGCAAGCAGGCCATGATTGTGTTCATTGCCGTGTGCGCCTCCATTGCCATGCTGTTCCCCATCTCTACGCCCCCCAATGCCATTGCCGCTTCTACAGGCCTGGTAGAAACCAAAGACATGGCCAAGGTGGGTATTATCATTGGCGTCGTGGGCTTCATCTTCGGTTATTTCTGGCTCACCAAACTGTTCCCGTTTGCATAATATGAAAAAGACGCTTTTCATAGCCGTGGCCCTGCTGCTTTGTGGCAGCGCCGCCACCGCGCAGGAGGAAAAACCTGCCAAATTTAGCCTGTACGGCTTCATTCGCAACTATGCTGTGTTCGACTCCCGCGTTTCCAAGGCGGGTACCCAGGACCTGTATTTCTATATGCCGGAAGGGGAGTCCCTGGCCGCCGATGGCACCGACCTCAACGCTACGCCCTCTTTCCGCATGCTGTCCCTAACCACCCGTCTGGGGCTTAAGGTGGCCGGTTATCAGTTTGGCTCCATCAAGGTGAACGGCGCCGTAGAGGCCGACTTCTACTGCATGAGCGGCTCGGTGGCCGTGTTCCGTCTGCGTCAGGCCTATGTTGGGCTTGGCTGGGATGTGGGACAGAATGGCAACCTGCTCGTGAACATCGGCCAAACCTGGCATCCGCTGGCGGCCGATATGCCCCACATCACCAACCTGGAAACGGGCGCTCCGTTCAATCCCTTCAACCGCAGCCCCCAGGTCATGGCCCACTACTCCGTAAACAAGCACTTCACGCTCACCGGCGGCATCCTGTTCCCCATGCAGTATTTGCCCACCGGCCCCGAAGGCAAGAGCATGAACTATAACAAGTATGCCATGATCCCGGAGGCCTATCTTGGTGTGGCCTTCAAAGCCGGCGGCTTCCTTGGTAAAGTGGGCGTAGATGTGCTCACCATAAAGCCGTACAAGACCTATATGACCCCTGTCCTGGACCAAGACGGCAATCCTGTGGTAGTAGGTGGCAAGGTGCAGACTGAGGTGGGTGGCAAAGCTAATGGCCTGCTCACCAACGTTTCTCCTTTTGTTTACCTGCAGTATACCAAGGGCAAGTTCCAGGTCAAGGCCAAGAGCGTCCTGGCCCAGGGCGGCGAGCACATGAATTTGCTTTCCGGTTACGGCATAGCCGGTTACGACCAGGTTTCCCATACCTATTCCTATACTCCCATGCAGGACTGGGCTTCCTTCGTGAGTTTCCAGTACGGCAAGAAGTTCCAGGTGCTGGGCATGCTGGGTTACTTTAAGCGGCTGGGCACCACCCAGGATCTTGACGGCGCGCTGTGGCTCAATACCGCCGCCGATACCTCTATCCATCAGGCTTTCCGTGCCACCCCTACCGTGGCCTGGAACCTTGGCAAGCTTACTTTCTCGCTGGAGTACAACCTCACCGCAGCTCAGTTCGGCCAGGGCCAAACAAATGCCCGCGGCCAGTACGAAGACCCCGGCAAATGGATCCTGAACCACCGCGTCATCTGGATGACCAAGTTCAACTTCTAACTTTCTCCAGGCGCTACCGGACCCGGATGCGTTTGCCTACGCGGAGGACGGAGTTTTCTTTGAGGCCGTTGAGGCGGCAGAGCTCACGGACAGAGGTGCGGTACTTTTTGGCAATGCCGGAGAGGGTGTCGCCGCTGCGGATGGTGTGATACCTGATGGCGGCGGCTTCGGCGGCTGCACGGGCGGCCGCTTCCTTTTTGGCCTGTTCTTCGGCAAGAAGGCGGTCTTCCTCGTCGGTTCTGAAGATTTCGTCTTCGTCGTCTACGGTTTGCACATAGCGCTGGTTGGGATTGAAGTACCAGCTGCGAATTCTTAAGAGCCGATGCCGAAGGGTGCCGGTTTCAAAGTCGATGAGCCAGGAAGGGTCGAAGGCGGCCCCCCGGTAGCGGGTTTCAAAGTGCAGGTGCGGGCCAGTGGAGCGCCCGGTACTTCCGCCAAGGCCGATGACATCGCCGGCGCTTACCCAATCGCCGGCCTGGACATCCCGGCGGGAAAGGTGGCCGTAGAAGGTTTCCAGTCCGTTGGCGTGGCGAATGACCACCAGGTTTCCGTAGCCGCCCACGTAGTCGCTGATGCGCACTTTCCCGTCAAAGGCCGCCGCAACGGGCGTGCCGGTGGGATAGGGGAGGTCTATGCCCTGATGACGCCTGCCATGCCGATAGCCAAAAAGCGAACGCGGATGCGTTACGTACGGGCAGCAGTAACTGTCCAGGGAATCCACCACCCAAAGGGAGAAGCGGTCGGGGATGGCATCGGGCTTTTCTTTGTAGGGATTCACGGCGCGGGTGTCCCAGCACTCGGTAAAAGTGCTGTCGGCGGCAACCAGGGCGGGATCCTTCACATACCTGTAGGTTCCGTTGCTGTACAGGACCACCTTTACGGCAGGATTGCCGGTGTCCAGGGTATCGGCATACGGCGTGCCCGCTTTAACGGGTTTGTTTTTAACGTCCTGCCTGCCGAAGACGTGGCGCAGGGAGTCGGCTTCGCGGGAACTGCTCCCTCCCTCCTCCTGGGCATACGCTGCGACTCCGACAAGCAGGGCTAAAAAGATGGCTGGGCTTCTCATGCGGCCTATCGTTTGCCGCCAAACTGGCCTACGATAATCTTATCGGCCTGGGCAATCTTATCCTGGAGTACTTCTTTGGAAGTGGCCTCGCAGATAAAGCGAAGGTAGGGCTCTGTGTTGGAAGGACGAATGTTGAACCACCAGCCGGGGAATTCCAGACGGTAACCGTCAAAGTCCATCACCTTGGTGGGCTGCTCCTTGCTCTCGAAGAAGGCCTTTACGGCATCCATGGCGCCCTTCTTGTCTTCTACCTTGTAGTTAATTTCGCCGGAGTTCTCGTAGCCGGTAAGGCGGTCCATTTCGTCGGAGAGCTTGATGCCCTGCTTCTTGAGGGCCGACACGATGCGCAGCACAATGATGCTGGAGAGCATGCCGCTGTCGCTGTAGAAGAAGTCCTTGAAATAGTAGTGGCCGGCCAATTCGCCGCCCCACAGGCCGTCAATTTCGCGCAGCTTGGGCGCAGCAAAGGCGCGGCCTACACGCCAGGTGTGTACCTCGGCGCCATAGTTCCCCGTGAGTTCTTCGGCCACGGCCAGGCTGGAGCGAATTTCCTGCAGTACGCGAGGATGCTTTTCTCCACGCTCGTCGCAGAAGTAGCGGGCCATGAGGGCCACCACCAGATCCGGGGCCACGAAGCGGGCTTTGTCGTCTACGAACATCACGCGGTCGGCGTCGCCGTCGTAGATGACGCCAATGTCGGCCTTAATCTGGGAGACCAGCTTCTTGAGAGGCTCTACGTTCTTGGGAACCAGCGGGTTGGGCTCGTGGTTGGGGAAGTTGCCGTCCATGGTGTCGAAGAGGAAGGTGGCATTTTCTCCTTTGTAAACCTCCTTGGCAAAGAGGGTGGCCATGCCGTTGGACAGGTCGAAGGCAATGTTAAGGTTAGAGTAATCGCCCTTATATTTCATGAGGAACTTGAGGTAGTCGGGCTTGATGTCAATATCCTTCACTACGCCTTTCTTGGCGGCCACAGGGGTGGGACGGCCTTCATCTATCCACTGCTTAATTTGGCCCAGGCCGGTGTCCAGGCCCACGGGAAGGGCGTTTTCGCGGCTTACCTTCATGCCATTGTACTCCTTGGGGTTGTGAGAGGCGGTAATTTGGATGGAGGCTTTGTAGCCGTAATTGGCGGTGCCGAAGTACACCAGCGGGGTGCTGCTGTAGCCAATGTCGTCTACATCGGCGCCGGCGTCGGTGATGCCTTTAATGACATAGTCGTGGATTTCCTTGCCGGAGAGGCGGCAGTCGCGGCCCACCAGTACTTTATCGGCCTTTAAAAGTTGGGGAAGAAAATAACCTACTTTGTAGGCAATGTCGCGGTCCCAATCCTGATTGTAGATGCCGCGAATGTCGTATGCATGAAATGCTCCCATAGTTGTGTATGTGATTAGTTTATAATTTCGCTATCGTACAAATTTACAAAAATACTTGTGAAAAGAGGCCGATTTTTGTGTAAATTTGCCGTATGAAGAAAAAGATTTACAAAGCACACATACTCTATACCCGGGAGAAAAGCCGTTTCGAGGTACTGGAAAACGGATATGTGGCCGTTGGCCCCGACGGACGCGTAACCGGCGTGGGAACGCAGCTCCAGGCGCTGGACTGCCAGGACGCCGAGGTCATTGATTTTGGCAACCGTCTCCTTATCCCCGCCATGAACGACATGCACGTGCATGCCCCCCAGGTGCATAATCAGGGCGTAGCCATGGACCTGGAACTGCTTCCCTGGCTGCAGAATTATACCTTCCCGGAAGAGTCCAAGTATGCCGATATCCATTACGCCGAGCGCATGTATCGCCGCTTCCTGCACACCCAGTGGCTTTTTGGCACCATGCGCAGCGTGGTGTTCGGCACGGTGCACACAGAAAGCACCCGCCTGCTCATGAAACTGTACCAGGAAGCCGGCATGGGCGCCCTGGTGGGTAAAGTGGCCATGAACCGCAACTGCCCGCCCGCCCTGTGCGAAGACGTAGAAGCCGCCGTAGAAGGGAATGAGCGCCTCATTGCCGAATTTAACCGCCCTAATGCTCTGGTGCGCCCCATCATTACCCCGCGCTTTGTGCCCTCCTGCACCCCGGAGCTGCTTAATGCCTGCGGCCAGCTGGCCGGCAAGTACCACCTGCCCGTGCAGTCGCACCTGTCAGAGAATACCTCGGAAATAGCCTGGGTGGCCCAGCTGGAACCCGAAAGCGAAAGCTACGGAGACGCCTACAACCGCTATGGCCTGTTTGGTCAAACGCCCACCATCATGGCGCACTGCGTATGGACCAACGGCAGCGAACTGGAACTAATGAAACGCAACGGCGTCATGGTGGCCCACTGTCCCACGTCCAATTTCAATATTGCATCGGGTATGGCACCCGTGCGCACTTTCCTGGAAGAAGGACTGCGTGTGGGCCTGGGCAGCGACATTAGCGCTGGCCACGACCTTAACATGTTCCGCATGCTGGTGTATGCCATCCAGGTAAGTAAAATGCAGTATCAGCAGGACAACAGCAAGGCGTTCCTCACCCTGCCGGAAGTATTCTGGATTGCCACCAAGAGCGCCGGCAGTTTCTTTGGCAAGGTGGGCAGCTTTGAACCCGGATACGAGTTCGACGCCCTGGTAATAGACGACGAAGTGTTGCACCCGGAAGAATACTCCCTGCTTCACCGGCTGGAACGCTATATCTATCTGGGCGACGACCGCCAGATCATTCATCGCTTCTGCCGGGGCCGGGAAATCCCGGAGCCTTCCATGACGGAAGTTCTAATGTAGCTTGGAATTGTAGTGCGGATGCACTTTGCCCTTGGAGATGTTCTGCAGCTTGCTGGAGAGCATCTTTTTTCTGATGGGGGCCGCATGGTCGGTGAAAAGGTCTCCGTCCAGGTGGGAAAGCTCATGTTGAATCATGCGGGCGGCAAAGTTGTCGAAGGTTTCGGTGACTTCCTGCAGATCCTCGTTGTAATAGCGCACCGTAATGACTTTTGGCCGAACAATGTCGCAGTAAATGCCGGGAATGCTAAGGCAACCCTCCGAGTAGGTGGCCTGCTGGGCGCTTTCTTCCACAATTTCCGGGTTGATGAGCGTGCGGCGGAAGCCCTTCAGGTAGTCGTACATATCGGCCACTACGTCGCCGTCTACGATGACCACCCGCAGGCTTACGCCAATCTGGGGGGCGGCCAGGCCGCAGCCGTCGGCCCTGACCAGGGTGTCTTTAAGGTCCTGCACCAGGGCGGCTATCTCTTCTTTGTTTTCCAGGTTGGCCGGCTGGGCGGTTTTGCGCAGTACCTCTGCGCCGTATAGGTAAATGGGTTTAATCATCGTTTCTTTCTTGTCTTGTTTTGCGACAGGCTTTCCGGGACGGCCGAAGGGTCAAAGCTGGCGCTGCCGTTTTGCCGGTCCAGATAGCTTTGAAGGATAATGGCGGCCGATATTTTGTCCACCTGCGTTTTATCCCGGCGTGCCGATGCTTTCATGCCGCCGTCTATCATGGCGCGGTGGGCCAGTACGGAGGTGAATCGCTCGTCCTCCAGGCTTACGGGGACTCCCGGAAAGGCCTTTTCCAGCTGGGGGAGGAAGGCCTGTACATGGGCCTGGGCTTCCGACGGCCTGCCGTCCATATTGACGGGCCAGCCCACTACAAAGCGCACGATTCTCTCTTTTTGCGCGTAAGTTTGAAGATAATCTATTATCTTTGTAGAATCTACTGTGTCCAGGGCAGAGGCAAAGATTCCCAGCGGGTCACTGGCCGCAAGGCCGGTGCGTTTGCGCCCGAAGTCTATGCCAATGAGTCTGTCCATACCGGGCACAAAGATACGAATTATTATGGAGAAACCCGATAAGAAGAACCGCTTTTTCCGCCTCACCCTGCAGGATGCCTCCACCCACGAGCGCATCTGGAGCCTGCGGTACAGTAAAACCACCTTCATCGTAGGTGCCGTGGGCGCCGTGGTCATTGTAGTGGTGGCGCTGTATTGCCTCATTGCCTACACTCCCATAAGAACCTTCATTCCCGGTTACCCGGATGCCTATACCCGCCGTCAGGCCGTCCAGAATGCCCATCGCATAGACTCCCTGCAAACGCGCATCCTGCAGTGGGAACTGTACACGGAAAACCTGCGCCGCGTGGTGGCAGGGGAGGAGCCCATCTACATGGATAGCCTCATACTGGGCAGCCGGGGCCGTTCGTCGGCCGGGGACGCCCGTTTCCTGGCCCTCCGGGATTCCCTGCTTCGGGCCGATGTCCAGGAGGAGGAACAGTTCGAAGTTTCTCCCGGTGCCGCCCGCAACCTGCCCATCGAAGCCCTGTCCTTCTACAAACCCGTAGAGGGCGTCATTTCGGCCCCCTTTGTGCAGCTGGTACATCCCTGGGTAGACATTACCGCGCCGGCCGGCAGTATGGTCAAGAGCGTTCTGGACGGCACGGTGGTCTTTACCGGCTGGGATCAGGAAGCCGGCTACATGCTGGTACTGCAGCACAAAGGCGACATCCTTTCCGTGTACAAGCACTGCCAGAAGCTTCTGCGCAAAACCGGCGATGTCATTAAAGCCGGCACGCCGCTGGGCTTGGTAAGTGCATCGGCCTCGCTCACCAAAGGGGATCACCTGCACTTTGAACTGTGGTATAACGGACAGGCCATGGACCCGGCCCGCTACATAGCCTTTTAAGTCATGAAAAAGCAAATTGCCATCCTGGGCTCCACAGGTTCCATTGGTTCGCAAACCCTGGATGTAGTGCGTCAGCACCCAGACCGTTTTTCCGTGTTTATGCTGTCGGCCGGCAGCAATGCCCAGTTGCTCATAGAGCAGGCCCGTGCCGTCCAAGCGCCGCACGTGGTTATATGCAATCCGGAAAAATATGCGCAAGTGCGGGACGCCCTTCCCGGCACGCAGGTGCATTTGGGCATAGACGCGGCCTGCCAGCTGGTGCAGGCGCCGCAGGTAGATGTAGTGGTGGCGGCCATGGTGGGGTTCAGCGGGCTCAAGCCCACGCTGTCGGCCATCGCGGCCTCCAAAACCATCGCCCTGGCCAATAAGGAAACCCTGGTGGCGGCCGGCTCGCTGGTCATGGCATCGGCGGCGGCGCATGGGGCCCCCATTTATCCGGTCGACTCCGAGCATTCGGCCATTTTCCAGTGCCTTTTGGGCGCCCAGGGAAATCCTGTAGAAAAGATACACCTAACGGCTTCGGGCGGTCCTTTCCGCACCTGGTCCCGGGAGCAAATTGCCCTGGCCACCAAGGCGCAGGCCCTCAAGCATCCCAATTGGGAAATGGGCGCCAAAATTACCATCGACAGCGCCACCATGATGAACAAAGGCTTCGAGGTCATAGAGGCCAAATGGCTCTTTGGCGTAGAGGCTTCCCGCATTCATGTGGTAGTGCACCCGGAGTCGGTCATCCATTCCATGGTAGAATTCCGCGACGGCGCCGTGCTGGCCCAGCTGGGCTGCCCGGACATGCGGCTGCCCATTGCACTGGCCATGGCCTACCCCGAGCGCCTGCCGCTGGAAGGGAAACGCCTGTCTTTCGGGCAGTTAAAGGAACTCACGTTCTTTGAGCCGGATGTAGAGAAATTCCCTTGCCTTGGCCTGGCCTTCGATGCCATCGGCCGGGGCGGCAACATCCCCTGTGCCATGAATGCAGCCAATGAGGCCGCCGTGGCCGCCTACCTTCAGGACCGCATTGGGTTTTACGATATCTCGGAAACGGTGGCTCGCGTCATGGATGGCGTGAATTTTGTAAAAGAGCCTTCGCTGGACGATATTTTTGCCACGCACGAGCAAGCTTTTGCCATGGCATCCTCGTCCTTCCCCAAACTATGATTGTACTCATCAAAACCCTGCAGGTGGTCCTGGCCCTTTCTGTCCTCATTCTTATCCATGAGGCGGGGCATTTTCTGTGGGCGCGCATCTTCCGCATCAGGGTGGATAAATTCTTTCTGTTTTTTGACGCCGGCGGCCTAAAACTTTTTTCTACCCGCATGCCCTGGTTCCAGAAATTGGTGCCTTCATCGGCCGGGTGGGAAACCGAATACGGCATTGGCTGGCTCCCCCTGGGCGGCTATTGCAAGATTGCCGGCATGATAGACGAGTCCATGGACACGGAGGCGCTTCGGCAGCCGCCGCAGCCCTGGGAATTCCGCTCCAAGCCCGCCTGGCAGCGCCTGCTGGTTATGGGAGGCGGGGTGCTCAATAACTTCCTGCTGGCCATAGCCCTCTTCATTGGCATCCTGGCGGCAAATGGACAGAATTATGTGCCCAACAATAGCCCGGTGTACGTGAACGACCTTGCCCAGGAACTGGGCTTTCGCACCGGAGACCGCATTCTTCTGTACGACAACTACGCCCCGCAGGATTTCCTGGATCTCCAGCCAGACCTTGCCCGCCGCCAGGTTAGTAAGGTAACGGTGCTGCGCGGGCCCGACACCCTGGTCCTTTACATGGATCAGTCCCTCATGGGAGAGGTTCTCAATACCCCGGGTATGTTCGACCTTGCCCTGCCTTTTTACATAGACAGCATTATGCCTTCGTCGGCCAATTACGGAAAGGCGCTGTGCAAAGGAGACCGTATTGTGGCGGTAACAGGGGAGTCCACGCCCTATTTGCAGGATGCCCAAAAGCTGCTGCGCAGACATCCCGGAGAGGAAGTGGGGGCCACGGTGCTGCGTGGGGCCGACACCCTGGAGGTCATGGTGCAGGTAGACAGCCTGGGCATGCTGGGCGTGTATCCCCGCAACCCTTCGTGGCAGCACCGGGACTATACCCTTTTGCAGGCGGTGCCCGCCGGGTGCTCTTGGGCCTGGGAAACCGTTACCGGTTATCTGCGAGACCTTAAACTGGTGGCCACACCCTCTACGGGCGCCTATAAATCGGTGGGCAGCTTTATTGCTATCGGCCAGGTGTTCCCGTCGGCCTGGAACTGGACGCAGTTCCTGTATATTCTGGCGCTCCTTTCCATTATGCTGGGCGTGATGAACCTTCTTCCCATTCCGGCGCTGGACGGCGGTCACATGGTGTTTTGCCTGTACGAGATGTTCACCGGGCGCAAACCGTCGGACCGTTTCCTTACGGCTGCGCAGCTGGTGGGCATGTTCCTGCTGCTGCTCCTCATGTTCCTGGCCTTCGGCAACGACATTGCAAGATTAATCCATTAGCCATATGAAATACCGTATCCTTACCCTTCTTTGCCTGGTGCTCATGCTGGTTCCCGGGTGCAAGAATTCCAAGAAAGCCGCCCTGCTGCCCAATGTGAGCGGCAAGGCAGGAGAAGTACTGGTGGCCATTGAACGGGCGCAGTGGGAAGGCAATCTGGGCGTGGCCATCAGGGAAGTGCTGGCGGCCGATACCCCCTATCTGGCGCAGCGGGAGCCGCTGTTCGTCCTTTCCAACGTGCCTCCGGGAAGTTTCAACAATATGTTCAAGATGCACCGCAACCTGCTGCTGGTGAACATTAATCCCCAGAACCAAACCACCGGGGTGGTGTTCAAGAACAACCAGTGGGCCCAGCCCCAGGCGCTGGTGCAAATCAACGCCCTGGACGAGGACGGTGCCCTGGAATTGTTCCGCGAGAATAGCTACAAGATTGCCGAGTTCTTCGAGCAAAGCGAGCGCGACCGCATTATTGCCAATGCCAAACTGTACGAGGAACGTGCCCTGCAGGCGCCTGTGCAGCAGGTGACGGGTGGTATCCTGCATTTCCCTTCCGGCTACCGCTGCCGCAAAATCACAGACGATTTTGTGTGGATCGCCGACGAAAAACAGTACACTACACAGGGCGTCCTCATTTACAAGTATCCGGTCTCGGGCCCGGATGTCTTTAGCCTGGAGAAAATCATTGCGGCGCGCAATGCCGCCATGCAGGCCAATGTGCCCGGCATGTTTGACGGCTCGTACATGACCACCTCCCAGGCCCAGGAGCCCACCACGCAAAGCCTGCGCTACCGTGGCCGCGATTTTATGGAAACACGCGGTTTCTGGGAAGTACACGGGGATTTCATGGGAGGGCCTTTCGTGTCGCATTCCTTCTATAGCCCCGACGGGCAGGAGGTCATTGTGCTGGAGGCCTTTGTGTATGCTCCCCGCTACGACAAACGCCAATACTTAAGACAAGTGGAATCCATACTATATTCCTTTGAATGGAAAAATAAAACAGAAGAAAAACAGTGAAAAAGATCTTATTTTGGATGCTGCCGTTAGCCTTTATGGTTAGCGGCTGCATTATGCCAGAGATGGACGAGCGTCTGAATGACCTCGAGGAGCGGCTGGACAAACTGGAGACGCAAGTTAGCCAGCTCAACGACCAAGTGAGCCTCATTAGCCAGCTATTAAGCGGGAAATACTTTATTCAAAGTGTCTCCGACCTGGAAGACGGCAGCGGTTACCGGCTGGTGCTGGTGGACGGAAACGGGGTTACCGTAGAGAAAATCGTACACAACGGGGCCGACGGGGCCGACGGCGCAGCCGGAAGTTCCCCCCAGGTTTCCGTGGCCCAGGACACCGATGGCAATTATTACTGGACCCTTAACGGCAGCTGGCTGCTGGTTGGCGGGCAAAAAGTAAGGGCCAACGGACTGGACGGTGCCGATGGCGCCGACGGCACGCCCGGAAAAGACGGCGCCGACGGGCTCACGCCCAAGTTCAAACTTGAAGGCGACAAGTGGTATGTCAAATTGGGAGACGGGGAATGGACCTATGTGGGCGAAGCTGCCAAGCTCATCTCCGGCCCCATTGCCAGCATCGACTACACTTCCAAGGAAGGCGTGGTTATAATTACCCTGTCCAATAACACGGTTCTGGAGGTGCCCAAGGCATCATCGGCCGTCAAACTTCAAATCCTTTTGGCCGACGAAAGCGTCTTCCAAACCATGCAGGGCGGGGAAACCCGCGAAACGGCCTATGAAGTGGTGGCGCCTGTAGGCGTGTCCTATTCCCTTGATTCGTATAAGCCTCAGGGCTGGACGGTTACCTATACCCCTCCCGTACAGCATAAAGGGACGCTCTCCATTACGCTGCCTGCTGCTACCCAGCCCGGAGACGTGTTGCTCATCGCACAAGCCCTGGACGGCAGCCAGCAATTTGTGAAGGTGCTGCATGTGGGCCAGTCTTCGGGCGCCGTTACGCCCGAGGAGCCTGTAGTCATAGACGACACCGTAGATGCCGGGGAAGGCTCCCTGGATTTACCGGCCGGTGCCACCAATATTTCCATCCCTCAGGAAGCGGCTTCCTGGGTAAGCTTTGTGGGCGGGAAACTCCAGATTGCCGCCAACACGGAATACAGTTCCCGTACGGTGGTTGTTTCTTTCATGGTGGGGGATAAAGAATATGCCCTTACCATAACTCAGGCCCAGAAAGATGCCATCCTTATTACCTCCAACGCCCTTGTGGCCAAGCCGGAAGGGGAGGTTCTTCCCCTTGTGGTGCAGGCCAACGTAGAGGTGGAGGCACAAACAGACGCCAGCTGGATAACCGTGGAACCTGCCACTAAAGCGCTGGAAGACAAACCCTACACCATTACGGTGGCGGCCAACGACTCCGGCAGCGCCCGCGAGGCCGTCATTACGTTTTCCTACAAGGAAATCTCGCAGGAAGTGACGGTTTCTCAGGAGGCCGCCACGGTGGTTCCGCCTGTTGACGATAGCTATATCCTGGTTACCGACGCCGATGATTTGCAGGACGGCGACCAACTCCTTATAGTGAACAAGGCCGGCACTTATGCCATGGCCCAGCAGGTGGTGGGTAACAGCCGTTACCGCAGTATCGTGGCCGTATCGGTTGCCGACGATGTTATTGAGGAGGTTCCCGAGGAGGCTGCCGTGGTTACTCTGGAAAGCGACGGAGACTTATGGCACCTGGCTGTTACCGGCGGCTATCTGGTTTCCATGTCTTCGGGCAACAATCTCAATACAGAAAGCTCGGCTTCTTCGGCCAATGCCAGTTGGAGCATCTCGGTAGATGCCGATGGAAACGCTGTCCTGGTGGCCCAGGCCGGCGCCAGCACCCAGCTTTCCTATAACGGCTCTGCGCAGCGATTCAGCTGTTATAGAACCACATCTCCTTCGGCCACTACCGTTTGCCTGTACCGGAAGCCCACCGTACCCGCTACGCCGGTTACGCAGTACACCCTTCCGGGCATCTATATGGGCAGCAAAACCTGGGAATATGTGGCCGGACAAAATCAGTATTGCCGTTCCTATAATGGCAATGCGCTCACCTTCGTGCTGCTGGATCCCGAAACCCAGTCGCAGCTGGAGATAGAAGGATATAGCGCCGACAAAACCGTTGGAAGTGAGCTTTCCGTTAGCGTTAACTGGCGCAAGGGGAGTGCGCAGGTTCTTTCCAAGACCTACTCCATGCAAGTGCTGCAGGAAGAGGGTAAGACCGTATGGATAGGGGACTCCCGCGGCAATGGTTTCATTCTTAAAAAGTAGCGCTCATGAAAAAGAAGATATTTGTTATTGCAGCTATACTCACACTTGCCGTGAGCGCCGCCATGGCCATGCCCGTCCGCCCCGGTAAGATACTCTATACCCAGCCCGATGGTACGGTGGTGGAGATTTACCGCCACGGAGACGAATGGGGGCACTATACCACCAACGCCCAGGGGCAGGTGGTGAAGCAGGACGCCGATGGCTTTTACCGCGTGATGGAAGGCGTAGATGCCGGAACTGCCGCCCGCGCGGCCAGCATGCGCCGAAAGGCCATGCGGCAGCATAGCAGGGCGCGCTCTGGAGAGCACATTGCCCTGGGCCAGAAGCATTTCCTGGTAATTTTGGTGGAATTCAGTGACCTTTCCTTTACCGTGAGCAATCCCAAGAGTGCTTTTTCTGAATTGCTTAACACGCAGGGTTATTCCACTAGCGGGGGTACGGGCAGTGCGCGCGACTATTATTACGACAATTCGCATGGCAAGTTTGAGCCCATCTTTGACGTGTATGGCCCGGTAAAGCTTTCCAAAACCATGGCCTATTATGGCAGCAACGACTCGGACGGCTACGATCAAGCCCCGGAACAAGCCATCATAGATGCCTGCTCGGCCCTTAAGTCCCAGATTATTTTTGCCGATTATGACAACGACGCCGACGGCGAAGTGGACCTGGTGTTCATGTACTATGCCGGCTACGGAGAGGCCGACGGTGGCAGCGAGGATACCATATGGCCGCATCAGTGGGAACTTTCATCGGCCGGGAAGAGTTTCTCCGACGACGGAAAGAAGGTGGACAAATATGCCTGTACCAACGAATTGGTGGGCACGGGCGCATTAGCTGGAAAGATGTGCGGCATTGGAACGGCCTGCCACGAGTTTGGTCACGCGATGGGCCTGCCCGACTTCTACGACACCGACTACGACGACAACGGTGAGGCTGCGGCGCTGTTCGACTTCTCCCTCATGTGCGGCGGCGGTTATAATAACGAAGGCCGAACCCCGCCCTATCTGAACATTGTAGAGCGCATTATGCTGGGTTGGATAGAAGAAGCAAATGCCATTCAGGCCTTCTCCAAGAATGGGCAATACACTCTCAAGACCGTTCACGAAGACTTTGCCTACTCTTCTCCCACAGACATGGAGGGCGAGTTTTTCCTGTACGAGTGCCGCTCGGCCCAGGGCTGGGACCAGTATGTTCCCGCCGAGGGACTCATTGTCTATCACGTAGACAGGAGCTCGCGCCTTGTTAATATCGGCTCGTCCAGCGTTAAGGCTTCGGAGCTTTGGAGCAGCTGGGAATCCTACAATGCTATTAACGAGAATGGGAAGCATCCCTGCTTCTATATTATTCCCGCGGCCGACCAAAGCAATCTGATGTTTGGGTACGAGTATTATCCCGGATATGGGTACTACTACAATTCGGCCAATGACCCGCTCATTCCGTTCCCCGGTTCCAAGAAGGTAACGTCCTACACGCCCAAAAGCTGGAACGGCGTGTCGTCCAGCATTACGCTCAGCAGCATTGCCTACGGGAGTGGAACCTCTACATTTACCGTGAGCGGTGTCCCGTCTTCCGCTTTGGACTATCACGTGATTGCCAATCCCGGAAAAGGCGTTTACACGGCAGGTTCTTCCTTCACCCTGGCGCTGGAGGAGGCCGAAGACCGCCCTGTTGCCTCCGTGTCCTGGACGCTGGACAATACTCCGGTGAGCGGCGCCTCCGTGGTGTTAACCGCCGGGTCGCATGTCATTGAGGCCACAGTAAAGCTGCAGGACGGAAGGACAGAAATCCTCACTTTGGAGCTTACAGCCAAGTAGCCTAATGTTTTTTTAAAAGGATTGCAAAAAAGTTTTGTAGAAAAAAAATTAATTACTACCTTTGCAATCCCAAGTTTGGTGGGTTCGTATAACGGTTAGTACTCGGGATTTTCATTCCCGCAATAGGAGTTCGATTCTCCTACCCACTACCAAATATAAAAAAGTAAAATAATGGCAAACACAAAATCAGCCGCGCGTGCCGCACGCCAGAGTGAGCGTCGCCGCCTGCATAACAAGTATTATGCAAAAACAACCAGGAACGCTATCCGCGATCTCCGTAACATCACAGACAAGGCCGCAGCCCAGGAAAACGCTCCCAAGGTCTATGCAATGATTGATAAACTTGCAAAGATTGGAGTTATCCACAAAAACAAGGCTTCCAACCTTAAGAGTGGTCTCCAGGTTTACATTAATAAGCTCGCCTAAGAGGGAGCTTTTTTTATCATCTGAAAGCGGGATGTAGCGCAGTTGGTAGCGCACTACGTTCGGGACGTAGGGGTCGCTCGTTCGAGTCGAGTCATCCCGACACAAAAAGGGACTAACCTTCAAGGTTGGCCCCTTTTTTGTTGCGTCTGGTCGCCACGGCCGGCGGAGGGGAAGTGTCGATTCGCTAAGTGATTGATACTTAGCGAGTTGCTGATATTTCATCCGGCTTTTTGCCGGATGAAATATTCATAATTTGCTGAATATCAATAAATTAAGCAAACATTGAGAGGGCGTTGTTGTGCCGATTGGGCGGTGGGGAGAGGGCGCACCTTCGGTCAGCTGTCAAAAAAGGGGCGGCACCGCTCACTTTGCGTCTCAACTCCTCCTTATAGTCCCGCCTTCGGCGTGTCTAACGTCGTCGAACAAGTTCCGCAATCCCGCTGCCGCGGGACCGCTTGCTGCACCGGCCAGCGCGCGCATCCCTTTTTTGACAATTCCCTCCGGACATCCCTCTCCCCGCCGCCCAAATGCCTTCAGTCCCGCTCACTGCGCAAATAGGCCCCATTTTGTCCACCTGACGGTACCTAAGGTACTCGGCACTCGACAAAAAGTGCCTAGAATGTAAAGTGCGCGGTATTCTGCTCGCCCAACGAGAGACATTATTCCTTACCATTCATGTAGGCCGAGGGCGTTTTGCCGAATTTTTTCTTGAAGCGTAGGGTGAAGTACTTTTGGGAACTGAAGTTGAGGCGGTCGGCCACCTCTCCCACGCGACTGTTCTCTTTGAGCAGCATGGTGGCGGCATATTTGAGCTTGATATCCTCGATAAAGTCTCGGGGAGACATGCCCACCAACTCTTCCAGCTTGCGGTTCAGGGTGGTTTTGCTCACGCCCAGTTCCTGGCAAAGGGTTCCCACATTCAGGTCTTTGTCGTATAGGTGACGCTCTACTACACTGATGGCGGCATTGAGGAACGGCGTGGTTTTGCTTTTGGCAACGGGGGCAATCCTTTCTTTAAGCGTTTCGCGTCTGAGGATTAGGGAACGGCACTTGGCTCGCAGAATCTCTACAGAGAAAGGTTTGGCCAGATAGTCGTCGGCCCCAGAATTGAGGCCTTCGATGAGGTTCCTTTCGGCGGCGTGTGCTGTTAGGAGGATGATGGGGATGTGGCGGGTTACGTATTCTCCCCGTAGAGCGGAGCAGAGGGCCAGGCCGTCCATCCCCGGCATCATGACGTCGCTGATAATAAGGTCGGGCTGTGCCTTCACGGCCATGTCATAGGCTTCTGTGCCGTCATGTGCCATCAAGAGCGTGTACTCTTCTGAGAAGATGTCTTCCAGCATGGCCAACATGTCTGGATTATCGTCGGCGATGAGCAGGGTGTGCGCTTTGGGAATAAACTGAACCGGGGGAACGGCGCCGTAACTGGGAAGGTCGTCAAACTTGATGAGGTCTGTGTCTTCAATTTCGAGCAGTTGTGACAGGGCTTTCTCCATATCTACGGTTCCGTTCCATGCCTTGTGCAGATACCGGACACCCGTCACGTTTTTTCCAAACTTTTGAAGGTACAATTCCAAATTTCCCACAATGGCCGAAATGGGGGTGCGTAGCTCGTGGGACAGTTTGAGCAGGAGTTTTTGCCACTTTTCGTTCTCCAGTTCCTTTTCATTGAGCCGCTGGGCCAGCAGCTGTCGCGAATAGAGCAGGTTGGCCAGAAACCATCCGGAGCCCATCAGGATAAGGATATAGGCAAGAAAGGCATAATGGGAGAAGTACCATGGCGCTTTAATGCGGAACCGGAAACTGCTTATTTCCTGGCTCCCTGGAAAACGGGAACGAATGATATAGTGACCGGGCTGCAGATTAACCAAAGACAGCGGGCTGGAGAGATTTGTTTTGTGCCAATCGTCTCCAGAGGAAGAGAAGCTGTATTCGATACTGCCGTTCGCTTCATCTTTGTAGTCGAAGTTACTGAATTCCAGCCGCAGCGTGTTGTCTCGATAGCTTAAGGTGATGGGTTTTCCGTCAATGACATGGATGTCGCGGCCTTGAAGATGGATGTAGTCGATGTCGGGAACCGTAGAGGAAACTTCGGGCCGAAGTTTTTGCGGGTCCAGCACGGCGGCTCCGTCCAGCCCGCAAATGAGGAAGCGCCCGTCTTTCATTCGCACCACCGAGCCGTTTCGGGCCGAAGACATAAGCAGACCGTTTTCCTTGTTGAAATTGCGGCAGGAGCTTGATTCGGTGTCCAGAATAGAGAAGCCCGAGCGGGTTGTAAGGAGTACCAAGCCTGCTTCGATGGCCGAAATAGAGGTAACGGAATTGTCTTCCAACCCGCACAGGTCACTGTCCCATAACTGGGCATCGGCCCCGGTTAACTGCCACACACCCTTTCCAAATTCGGCGGCCCATACGCTGCCCTGGGTGCATTGGACCGTTGTATAAAGCCCTTCCTGCACCAGCCGCGCTCCTTTCTCCGGGTCCACCATAAATAATCCGTTTCCTGCAGCCCAAATGTTGCCCTGGGAGTCTGGACTAAGCGAGAAGAAGCGAATACCTGTGGCGTAGCTTCGCACTTCTTCCCACCTGTTTCCTCTCCGCTCCAGAAGAAGGATGCCGGAGCCTGTGGCGCACCAAAGGCGGCCGTCAAGGTATAGTAGATGGTTGACGGTTTGCTGAGAGAAGACGTTGGTAGAGGGGAAGGTTTCGATGTTGTAGTTTTGCCCCGGCCGAAAAGAAAGTGCCCCCCCCATATGAATCCCAGCAAAAAAGAGCCCGTCTTTAGGGGAATACACGCCGCATTGGAATTTATAGTTCTCTGAGTGGCTTATGAGCTGGAAGCCTTCTTTACTGTTGTAGGTCCAGGCGCCGTTTCCGTCGGTAAGAAAAACCAGGTCTTCGCCGGCCGACCTTGCTACCGCGCGGAAGTTGTGCAAGGCTTTTGGGTAGGGTATATTTTTCACCGCACCGTCTTCGCTCTGAATGCGGTAAACCCCCGAATAAAAGGTGCCGGCCCACAGATAACCGTTCCGGCTCTTGCAAAGAGAGGTTACAGGCTGGTGTTCCAGCGTTCCAACCGGGGGAGACCAGACGGTTCCCGTGGTGTCGATATAGGTAAGTTCACTCTCCGATCCCACATAGAGGCCGGCGTCACTCTCGCAGAAGGTGCGAAAGTTGTTGCCGTTAACCTTGTATTCATGGGTGAGGGACTTTTGGCTGTTGTAGCAGGCCACCCCTCCTGTTTTATAGCCCACCCACAGGTTGCCGTTGGCGCTGAAATACAGGCTCCTGGCCTCTGACTGCAACGGAAATACTTCCTGGAGCGCCGTTCCGTTAAGAGTATAGACAGAAAGGCCCGCTGTGAGCCACAGGCGGCCTTCCCTGTCCTGCGCCATGGCATCTATACCAAGGCCATCTTCCAAACTAGTAATCCTTTGAAGCGAGTTCTCTTCCAGGGGACAAAACCACAGATAGCAGTCCCTTGCAAACCACAGCCCGTCTCTTGCGGCGCAAAGAAGGTCGGCGTTTTCGCTGGGGGCCGAAGGGAGAGGGATACGCCGTACCTCCAGGGTAGAAGTGTGGTAGGACAGAATGTATTCGTGCGCGAGCGCGTACATATACTCTTGTCCGTCAAACAGCAACTCATGCATGGGCAGCGGGTCTTCCAGCTTGGTAAGGAAAGACCCGTTAAAACGGGCAAGACCCTGGCTGGAGCTAATCCACATGGCATCTGTCTGGTCAGTGATCATAGAATAAATGGTGGCGTTGTCAAGCTTTTCCAGCGAGTTTCTACGTACAAGCCTGAACTGGGCTAATGCCGGCAGGGATATGATAAAGGCAAGCGCCAGAAGGAACAATTTTCTCATGGGAGCAAAGATAGGCATTATTTGCCAAAAATAGTCCAAACTGGTTCAAAAATACCCAATTTGTGGCTAAGTGAATTGCTTTCTTTGTACAAAAAAAGTAACCGCATGATTAAGGTTCTCCTCCTTGTTTCGCTTTTGGCCCTGCCTCCCATCGGCAAGGGTAAGATTTATCACAAAGGCTGGATAGACTTTAACAAGAATGGCCGGATGGATGTCTATGAAAATCCTTCCGCTCCCATCGATGCCCGCATCGAAGATCTGCTCTCCCAAATGAGCATGGAGGAGAAGACCTGCCAAATGGTAACCCTGTACGGTTACAGACGGGTTCTGCAAGACGATTTACCCACCCCCCAGTGGAAGGAAAAACTTTGGAAAGACGGTCTTGGTGCCCTGGACGAACATCTGAACGGTTTCCGTGGCTGGGGTGTGGCCCCAGATTCCTCCAATCCCCATGTTTGGCCTGCTTCCAACCACGCCTGGGCCCTTAACAAGGTGCAGAGCTTCTTTGTGGAAGAAACCCGCCTTGGCATTCCCGTAGATTTCACGAACGAAGGCATAAGGGGCGTAGAAGCCTACATTGCCACCAACTTCCCCACCCAGTTGGGCATCGGCCACACTTGGGACCGCAATTTGGTGCGCCGCATAGGGGAAATCACCGGCCGCGAGGGGCGTTTGCTGGGATATACCAACGTGTATGCTCCCATCCTGGATGTTGGCCGCGACCAACGTTGGGGCCGCTACGAGGAAATATACGGCGAAGACCCCTGGCTGGTGGGCGAATTAGGCACCGAAATGGTGCTTGGCATGCAAAAAGACTTTCAAGTTGCCTCTACGGGCAAGCATTTCATAGCCTACTCTAATAATAAAGGCGCCCGTGAAGGCATGGCCCGCGTAGACCCTCAGATGGCTCCGCACGAACTTGAAAACGTGCACGTGTGGCCCTGGCAGCAGGTTATAGAGCGTGCCGGCATGCTGGGCGTCATGAGCTCCTACAACGACTACGACGGCGAGCCCGTTCAGGGAAGCTACTATTGGCTCACGCAGCGTCTGCGGGAGGAAATGGGCTTTAAAGGATATGTGGTCTCGGACAGCGATGCCGTAGAATACCTCTATACCAAGCACCACACGGCCAAAGATATGAAAGAGTCGGTGCGTCAGGCCGTTATGGCCGGGCTCAACGTGCGCTGCACCTTCCGTACCCCAGACAGCTACGTGCGTCCCCTTCGGGAACTTGTGGCCTCTGGCCAAATTCCTATGGAGGTCATTGATAACCGGGTGCGGGACATCCTGCGCGTGAAATTCCTGGTGGGCCTTTTTGACCATCCCTATCAGCTGGATTATGCCGCCGCCGATGCCGAAGTGAACTGCGCCGCGAACAACGAGGTAGCGCTGCGCGCTTCGCTGGAGTCGCTGGTGCTGCTGAAAAACGACGGAACACTGCCGCTCGACGCCGAAAAGCTGCGCAAAGTGGCTGTTGTGGGCCCCAACGCCGATGAAACCTCTTTTGTACACACCCATTACGGCCCTCTGGCCACAGACGCCGTGTCTGTGCTGCAGGGCCTTCGCACCGCACTGGAAGGGAAGGCCGAGGTTGTCTATGCCAAGGGCTGTGAACTGGTAGATGCTTCCTGGCCAGAGTCCGAACTCATCCCCGTGGATCCCACCCTCGAAGAAGCCGCGCAAATTAGTGAGGCCGCAACGCTTGCCGCAGGAAGCGATGTGGCCATAGTTGTACTGGGCGGCGGCATGCGCACCTGCGGGGAAAACAAGAGCCGCACCAGCCTGGAGCTCCCCGGCCACCAGGATTTACTGCTAAAAGAAGTCCTGGCCACCGGAAAACCTGTAGTGGTGGTACTCATCAACGGCCGTCCTCTCACGGTGAACCGCGCGCAGCGCGACGCCAGCGCCATCCTGGAAGCCTGGTATCCCGGCTCCCATGGCGGCACCGCCATCGCCCGTGCTCTTCTTGGAACATATAACCCCGGAGGAAAACTAACGGTCACCTTCCCCAAAAGCGTGGGCCAAATTCCCTTCAATTTCCCCTACAAGCCCAATTCCCAGGTAGATGGCGGCAATAAACCCGGCCCCAAAGGCAATCAGTCCCGTGTGAACGGGCCGCTCTATTCCTTCGGCCACGGCCTAAGCTATACCACCTTCGAGTATGGCAACCTGCATCTGGATAAAACAACCCTGTCGGCCACCGACACACTCACGGTAACCTTTACCATTAAGAACACAGGCTCCCGTGCGGGCGACGAAATACCCCAGCTCTATGTGCACGACCGCCTTAGCAGCATCACAGTCTTTGAAAAACAGCTTCGCGGCTTCGAGCGCATTACTCTTGCACCCGGCCAAACCCAAACGGTTACCATGACCTTGCCGCCGGTGGCATTCTCCCTGCTGGATGCCCAAATGCAGCGCGTGGTAGAACCCGGAGATTTTGACATCCTCATTGGCGCTTCTTCCACCGATATCCGGCTGCGCTCGGCCGTGCGGATAGGGGAGGTGAGCGGTACCGGCCCCGAAGATGTGCTTAGTTGCCGGCCCAGTTTCCCTGCCAGCCTTTCCCGCGGCGAAGATATTACCCTTCCTGTGCGGGATGGAAAAATGATCAATAATCTCACAATAAGCTGGGATGCTGCCACCGATTGCAGCTTCGAGATTCTTTATACCAACGGCGGAGGCCAATTCCTTCCTTTATATAAAGGAACCCATAAAGGCGCCGCCACCCGTTCTTATTCCTTCGACCCCACAGAGGCCAGCGAAGTGCGCCTTAGCATTACGTCGGGAAAAGCTACGGTAAAACTTATGGATGATATTGCAATAGAAAAATCACAACTATGAGAAATTGCATCAGAATCATGCTTGCGGCCGCGGCCCTGCTTTTCCTGCAGCCCGTTGCCCTGCGCTCCCAAAGCGGTAACGTGTCGGGTACCGTAACCGACACCGACGGCGAACCCCTTTTGGGCGCCGCCGTGTACTGGCAGGGAACCAGTACCGCCACCATGACAGACCTGGACGGAAATTACAAGATTTCCTTCAAGAAGGGCGGGAAACTGGTTATTTCACTCATTGGAATGAAGGATGTAGTTCTTACTCCTGCCGCTCCCGGTGTTTTCGATGTAACCATGGAAGCCGACAACCTGCTCCTGGAAGACGCCGTTGTGATTGGTTACGGCACCCAGTCCCGCAAAGACCTCACCGGCTCCATCTCGTCGGTAAGCTCGGACGAGCTAAAGAAAACCGGCAGCAGCAATGTGATGGGCGCCCTGCAAGGTCACGTGGCGGGCCTTAGCATTGTGTCCCAGTCGGGCGAACCCGGCGCCGGAACCCAAATCAAGATTCGCGGTAACAACTCCATTAACGCCGGCACCACACCGCTCTTTGTGATAGACGGCATGCAAATGGACCTGTCTTCCGGGGAAGTAGCCACAGAATCCACCACGGGCGCCGGCTCCTTTGACCCCATGTCCTTCCTGAACCCCAACGACATCCAGTCTATCGAGGTGCTTAAGGATGCGTCGGCAACGGCCATCTATGGCTCCCGGGGCGCCAATGGTGTCATTATCATTACCACCAAGAGCGGTGCGGGAACCAACAAGACCATGGTAAACTTTGACGCTTCCGTGGGTATCTCCAATGTGCCCAAGTACATTTCCATGCTGGACAAGCAGGAATTTATGGATTACAAGTTCTCCCGCGGCGATTATGGCTGGCAGGGTTACGGCGTAGACACCGACGGTGACGGCATTGCCGATACCCCCAAGGATGCATCGGGCTATGAAGGCTACGATTGGCAAAAGACCATGTACCGTACGGCTGTTACGCAGAACTACAACCTTTCTGTGAGCGCCATGGCCGGCAACAAGACGCAAATCCTTGCCAGTGTGGGTTACCTGAACCAGCAGGGCCTGGTCATTAACAACGACTATGTGCGTTATACCGGCCGGCTCAAGGTGGACCATGAGATTAACTCCAAAGTAAAGATGGGCCTCAATGTGAACTTCGGCCGAAATGTGAGCACCGGCGCCGTGTCTTCGGGCGGCGGAACGCTGGGCTACAACGGCCTCATCCAGATGATTTATCTGGAGCGCCCCATCAACTTCATCACAGAAAACGACCGTACCGAATATCCGCACGGCCTTAAAGACCTTAGCACCCTGGTAAGCGACCTTACCTACCGCAAGATGGACTACAACCGCCTGGCGGGCAACGCCTACACCCAGTGGGACATTATTCCGGGCCTCACCTTCATGGCGCAGGCATCGGGCTCCTGGTCGGGCTCCACGCTGTGGCAGTACTACAACTCCGAAAGCCGCTGGGGCGCCTCCAAAACCGGTTACGGCACCAACAAGCAGGTGAACTCCCTTAGCTGGAACGCCAGTGCCACGCTAACGTACAAGCACCAGTGGGCCTCCCGGCACAACTTCGACGCCATGGTGGGCGGCGAGATGAGCATGTACCACTCCGACTACATGACGGTGAACGCCTACAACTTCACCGACGAGAGCACCGGTGCCTTCTATCTGGGGAAGGGCGGCGTTACGGAAATGCCCCAGCAGGATTATTCCAACAGCACGCGCATGTCTCTGTTCGGCCGCGTCAATTATAATTACGACTCCAAATACTACGTTACTTTGAACATGCGCGCCGACGGTTCCTCCAAGTTCTATGCAGGCAACCGCGTGGGCTATTTCCCCTCGGCCTCCATCGCCTGGCGTCTGTCCAAGGAAAACTTCATGAGCTGGTCGCAGGGCTGGCTAGACGACTTCAAGTTGCGCGTAAGTGCCGGTTCATCAGGCAACGACCGCATTAGCACCTATGCCGCCCTTGCCACACTAAACATTAACTATTATGCCGCCAACGGCTCCGAGATCATGGGCATGGCGCCCAATACCTCGGCCAATCCCAAGCTCAAATGGGAAACCACCTACCAGTACGACGCAGGCTTTGACCTTAGCCTGTTCAAGGAGCGCCTCAAGGTGGCCTTCGACGTCTATTACAAAGACACCCGCGACATGCTGTACCGCTCCGTGGTGTCGGCCCAGGGCGGTTATACCGAAAAATGGGACAACCTGGGAAAAGTGAGCAATAAAGGTATTGAACTTAGCGTAAATACGCACAATATAGATACCCGCCATTTCTCCTGGGCCACCGACTTCACCTTCGACCTGTCCCGCAACCGCGTGGAAGACATTGGCGGCGTAGATTATACCTCGGTAAATATTGCCGCCGGGCAGCTCTCCACCGACATTTCCCGCATCATGGTGGGCTATCCCATCGGCGTGGGCTACGGCTATGTGTGGGACGGCAACTATCAGCTGGACGACTTCATTATCACCGACAAATTCGGCAATGAGATTCCTTCCAGCGTCATTACCTCCGACAATGTGAACAACTTCAACTATACCTTAAAACCGGGCATCCCGTCCATCAATTCCAAGAGCGTGAAACCCGGTGACAGGAAGTACAAGGATATTTGGCCCGTGAACCCGGACGGCACTGTAGGTGACGGAGAAATTACCACCGAAGACCGCACCGTAATAAGCGATTCCAACCCAGACTTTACCATGGGTATGGGCAACACCTTCCACTACCGGGACTTTGACTTTAACTTCTTCCTGGAGGCCGTGGTGGGCCGTCAAATCATGAACGAGTTCAAGCTGCGCTCGGAATCCGGCGAAACCGGCGGCACCGAGTACAACAACCTTACCAAGGACGCCTGGTATGGCCACTGGACCCCGGAGAACGGCTCCCAAACCTACCCCCGCCTGCTTAATACCACCAATACGTATGTGTCCTCTTACTTCGTAGAGGATGCCTCTTACCTAAGAGTGAAGACCATTTCGCTGGGCTACAACCTTAACCAGAAAGTGTGCGACAAGATGCACCTAAGCGGTCTTCGCGTTTCCCTCAACGTAGACAATGCCTGGGTATTTACCCGCTACAGCGGCCTGGATCCAGATGTTAGCTACAACAACACCCTGTTCCCCGGTCTGGACCGCATGGCATACCCCAAGGCCAGAACCTACACCCTTGGTTTAAGCGTTAAATTCTAATCGGGCACCCCTATGAAACTTAGATATATTCTTTTCCTGAGTGCAGCCGTGCTGCTTGTAAGTAGCTGCGAAAATGCCAAATTCCTGGACCAGGCGCCCTGGTCACAAACCTCGCCCGAAAACTTCTACCAGAAGGAGAGCGACATGCGCATGGCCCTCATTAGCTGCTACGAGACCATTAATACACACAAGATTCCGGGCAAGGGCAATGCTCAGCGCGGCTCTTATGCGCAGGGGCTCATCTATATCATGAACGCCCCCTCCGACGACCTTGGCGCCGCAACTGCCAGTGGCACAGATGGTTACGAGATGGAGTGGGCCAGCTACCTGGAGTCCACTGAATGCGTACGCGATTTCTGGAAGGTATTCTACACGGGAATCAACCGCTGCAACATAGTGCTGGCCTATATAGATAAAGTAAAGATGAGCGAGGATGCCCGCATCCAGTACCAGGCCGAAGCCCGGTTCATGCGCGCTTTCTTCTACTACCACCTGGCCTGGAACTTTGGCGGCGTGCCCATTGTATTGGACTATGCCTCCTCCGGCGACGAGCCCCGCTCCAGTTTGCAGGATGTGTATGAGCTCATTATGGAAGACCTTGACTATGCCTGGACTAACCTCAAGGGCGTGGGCATTGTGCCGGGCTGCTCCATTACCAAGTGGGGCGCCGGCGCCTATATCGGCCGCATCTGCAACTACTTGGCTGCCTGCAAGCGCTATGGCACCGGCAGCCAGTTTGTGGCGCAGCAGCCGCTCAACGACTTCTCCTGGGTAGACGCCAATGCCATGAGCGCCAAAGCGCGCATGGTGCTGGCCGAAGTAGCCACCAGTGCGCCCTATAGCCTGAATCCCAACTTCATGGAAAACTTCCGCGAGTGCAGCAAGACGGAGCAGAATATGGAGTGTCTCTTCCTGTCCCAAATGGCCCTGGCTGGGTCTGAGGGCTGGTGGCCCAACAGCTTCTTTTTGCCCACTCCGGCTTCCAATGGCGGGGAATTCCCCACCGCCTACGGCGGACGCCACGTACCCATGCCCCGCGCGTTTTACATGTACGACAAGCGGGATCCCCGCCGGGACCGCTTCTTCTCGGGGCGTCTCCAGGAAGGTTATATGACAGAAAAAGCCGATGACGGATATACCTATGCCCGCTGCAACTACCAGGATCCTAAAGGCGTTATCCAGTATGACGCAGATGGGAATCCGGTAAAGGATGGCTCGGGAGAATATGTCCGTATTCCCAACCCCCTTTATGAAACCCCGGAACAAACCTATATGCCCACATCTGGCATGCAGTGCTGCCCCGGTAAGTTCCAGCTCACCATGGTGGGCGCGCTGCAGCACACCTATCAGCAGCACGCGCTTTCTTATCCGCTCATGCGCATGGCCGACGTCTATTTAATGTACGCCGAGGCCCTCTACTTCACCGACGACGAAATATCGGCCCGCGAATGGATGAACAAAGTGCTTAAACGCGCCGCAGGTAACGATGACGCCCTTTACAATGACCTTCTTACGGCCTATCACCGCGCCGATTTCCTGGAGGAACTGCTGGAAAGCCGCGAGCGTGAGCTCATTTTCGAGTTCTCCCGCAAGTGGGACCTTATTCGCTTTAACCGCATAGACCAGGCCATTACAAGCCTGAACAGCGAGAAAATTCCAGAGCTGGAGGGCCGCTTTGACCCCCATTACATCAAACTCCAGAGCGATGGTGTAATAAAGTTTGCCATAGAGAATTTGCAAAGTAACTGGGCCCCGCATAAAATATGGCTTCCCATCTCGGAGGAGCAGCGCGGCGTGAACCAGAGTCTTACACAAAATGCCGGCTGGTAATAGTTGAATGATAAACAAATAATAATACCAAAACTACCATGAAAAAGTATCTGTTTCTTCTTTTAGTGCCCGCTTTCATCTGGGCCTGTAATAAAGAAAACGAACCCGACCAGCCCGGTCAAACCGATTACCCCGAGCCTGCAAAGGGAACCACCTATGTCCTCAAGGGCAGCGTGAACTCGGACGGATTCACCTGGGCCAGTAATTCCATCGTGGGCCTTTACAGTGCCACAGAAGGTGTGAAAGCGCTTAACCTCAAGTGCCCCATCCAGGGATACACCGACATTCGCTACGACGAAGAAGGTAATCCCCTGGATTATACGCCCTCCCCGTATGAAGGGTCCGTTACCGCCCTTTTCAACACGCCCAAGATGGATTTGGTAAAGGGAAGCAACAAATTCCTGGTATACTACCCCTGGTCCAAGGATCTTATTTACAGCGATGGCGTTATTCTGGGTCTGGAAATTCCTTCCCAGCAAAGTCAGGTAGCCGCTAATGTGGCGGGAGACGGCTTCTACTATGGCACCGCCGAAGGTATTGCCGCCGTAGACGAAGCCTTCACCTTTACCATGAAGCCGGTGTCGGCCCAGCTCAAGGTGAATATTGCCTCCACCGAGCTGGCTGGCTACGAGCTCAACCGCGTTACCATCTACGACGATTCCGGCAAGGCTGCCCTGGGAGGTGGTTTTAACGTGAACGTGAATACCGGTGCCATCCAGGCCAAAACCACCTACAGCTCCATTGCCAACACCATTAGGAAGCCTTCCGTACTGGAACCCGGCAAGCCCCAGGCTGTATATCTGAATGCCCTTCCCGGCGACTTCACCGGCGAGAATATCTGGATTGTCATTGAGATGTCCGGCGACAAAGGCGTGGTAACCCTTCCCATCTTGCGCGACGACCTAAAATTCGAGGCCGGCGTTACCACAGAAATCAACCTCACAGATATCAAAGCGGCCGATTGCGGCGTAAAGTGGTTCTGCCCTGTAGAGAACCGTCACCTTACCGGCGGTCGCTACGCCTACGGCGAGGCCAACTGCTTCTTCATCCAGTGCAAAAATGGCAGCACCTATACCGGCGCCACCTATCAGCCCAACGCCTCCTACCCGGAGAGTGTTACCATTGACTATCGTCCCCGCGGAGACTTCTCCAAGGTAGAAGACCCTTCTGGCTGCACCTTCGAGTGGGCCAAAGTGGGCACCAAAGTTTATACATCCCGCGTAACAGGCTATAGCGCCAGTGCCGTAGATCCCACCGCATTTGATATTTCGCAGGACGAAGCCAATTACACCGTTACCGTTAGGAATACCGGTGCCTTTGCCGGCGCCCCCATCCTGCTCATGGTAAAAGGCGGAAAGATTCTCTGGGCCTTCTCCTTCTGGAACATTGCCGCCGATGGCACCGAGGTGCGGGGTATCCCTGTAACGGGAACTTCCGTAGAACTGGCTAACCTGGATCTGGGTACTTCCTCCAACCAGTACACTACCTGGATTGCCAACAAGAATGGCAGCAACCCCGATCCTGCCTTCCGCACCACCTACTTCTATCAGTGGGGGCGTCCCACTCCCACTTTCTGGGAGTCTTTCTGGAGCCTTACCTGGAAGGATAAAACGGGAAATGTGCCCGGCCTGGAGGGTCCCATGACGCTGGAGCAGTCGCTCGCAAATCCTGTGGGTATGATTCTTCACCCCACCTCCAAGACCGATATGCCCAACTGGCTCAATATGCCCGAAGGAGAAGAAATCGGTGACCTGTGGGGCAACTGCACCACCGACTCTACCACGGTGGGCCGCAAGACCATCTACGACCCTTGTCCCAAGGGTTGGCGCGTAGCCGATGCCGCAGCCTATGTAGCTATCGGCGAGGCTTGTAAGGGTGGCTCCGGCTTCTCCTACTCCGACGTCAGCGGTATGGTGGGCAACTACATTGACGCCGCCGGCGGGGAACAGAGCTTGTTCCTTACCCAGGGTTATGCACTGGGCAAATACGAAGAGAAATCGGCCACCGACAACCGCATCATGACCATGGGCGGCTCCAATACCGGAACCAAGAATGACTGCAAGTACGGCCTCATTTGGTCCAACTGGATTGGCGCTCCCGAAAAAGTGATGCCCATTTGCCTGTACTACGGTTCGTCGTACACCCGCGATACAAACGTTCCCAAGTTCCCCCGGGTAGCTATCTACAATCGTTCCACCTCGGCGGCCGTCCGTTGCCAGGTAGATACAGAAAACAGATAAACATGAATTACCAGTATAAATACGAGTCCCCCTGCGCCGCCACTATCGAGATGGACTGCATGTCTGTCCTCTGCGAGTCCGACGGCCAGGGCGGAACTTTCACCGAAGTAGATTGGGAACAGGAGATTATGTCTGCCCTTTCACTGTAATAACCTTGTTTTATGAGACATCACTACTTCTTATATATTTGTGTAATGGCCATGGCCGCCGTCTCCTGTAACAAGGGAAGCATGGGAAAAGAACCTGCTCCTACATCGCAGGAGCCAGTAGGTACCATTGGCGGTTACGCCGTTTCCGACGAGGTTACCAAAATGGCTATAGAAGCCGGGAAAGGGCATGGATATCCCTGTGTATGGAATGCCGGTGACCAAATTGCCATTCGCACCTCGAACGGCAAAACGGTAGCCTCGGGCACCCTGAACACCGGGGCGGGGGAGCGTTATGCTACCTTTACCCTAACTCCGGGAACCGTTACCCCGGAAGTGGGGGAAAGCGTTCGTGTAGTGTATCCCCGTTCGCGCATGGCCAATTTTGGCACCAATACCCTTCCTTCCCAGCAGGAGCAGCCCGGTGCCGGTAATCCCAACAACAGCATCAGCGCCAACGCTTTTGCCTGCGCCGACATAACCTATACGGCAAGCGGCTTCCCCCAGGATTTCACCCTTCGGCATGTGCTCACCTATGTAAAGCTGTCCCTAGCTTCCCAGCCCTTTGCCGGTGTTAAGCTTAACAGCGTTACCCTTTCCTGTGAAGGCGCGGCCCTCAGTGGAACCTATACCACCAACTACAATACCCTGGCGGTTTCTCCTAAGGAAGGGGTAGACCATGTAACCGTTACCTTCAAGGACCCGCTCATTCTGAACGCTGCACCCAAGGACATTTGGTTCACGGTGCTGCCGGTGAATCTTAGCGGAAAAACCGCTACCCTCACCTACAGCCTCACTACCCCCGACGAGACCTTCGAAGTGAGCACCTCGCTTGCCGGAATAAAATTGGAGCAGGGAATGGCCTACACCATAGACCGCACCTCCTTCAATCCCGTTCCCGGCTTCTGCCCCATCGACACCCGCATCCGTGCCGGCGAAGGCCATGCCTATGGCCAGGCCAATACCTTCCTTATCCAATGCAAGGACGGCAGCACCTATACCGGCGGCACCTATAAGGAGAATCCGGACATCCCTTCCCAGGTTACCATCGACTATCGCGTAAGGGGAGACCGCTCCACGGCCGTAATCCCAGATGGCGTGCAGTTTGGCTGGGCCACCAGGTATTACGGCATTGCCACCAGCAACATGTCGCTGGCCTACGTCCCTCACACCGACGGATATACCGCCAGTAACGTAGATCCCACCGGCTTTAGCTTTACGGTAGACAAAGCCAACTACACGGTAACCGTTACCAACAACAGCGCCCACGCCGGCGCTCCCATCCTGCTCATGATGAAGGATGGAAAGATTCTTTGGGGCTGGTCGTTCTGGAACATTGCGGCCGACGGCACAGTTCTTCAAGAAGAAACCGTGGGCCAGTATCCGCTGGCCAACCTGGAAATTGGCTGCCCCACCACCAACTACGCCCAGTGGGCAGCCAACCAGAGCACCTCTGGCAACCCCGATCCCATCTGGCGCATGATACACAAGTACCAGTGGGGTCGCTACCTGCCGGTCTTCTGGACCACCTACTGGTCGCTTCGCGTGGCCGAGAATGCTACGTATGGGAGCAGCGGCAATGTGCCGGCGCACCAGGGCCCGCTTACCATAGAACAATCCCTGGAGTATCCCTATGGCCTCATTGTCCCAGACCCTGCAACCACCAATGTTAACCTGGACGATTGGCTCACGCCCGCCGACGGTTCCCTTTGGGGCAACTGCAGCACCGACCAAACCGCCATGGGACAAAAGACCATCTACGACCCCTGCCCCAAGGGCTGGAGGGTGCCCGACTTCTATAACTTGCAGTCGCGCCGATATAGCGAGTCCTGGACCTCTGTCTCTACCGCCGGTTACTGCGGCTGGCTGGGCTCACAGTCCCTCTTCCCGGCATCTGGTGCCATTCTGAACAAGATTGGAGCGGCCAATCCAGTGCGCATCGCCACCATGGGAGGTAGCAATACCGGTAAAAGCGCCGCCGGCGGATGGTGGACCAACTTCACCATGGGAGCTAACTACAGGCCTGCTGCATTGGGTACGGTTGCCGGTGGCGAGACTCCTGCCGCCAATCCCAATTGGTACAACAGCTCCACCAGTACCGGAAGTCCTTCCAAAGCCCACGGATTCTCTGTGCGCTGCATGTCAGACAAGGACGTCAGATGAGAAAGCCTATGAAAATGAAGATTCAATATCTGCTGCTGGGCAGCCTGCTTTTACTGCCCGTTGCCTGTAAGACCATAGAGATGGAAGAAGAGGTGGCGAAGCCGCATGGGGAAACCGTCTTCTGCGGTTATGCTTCCCCGTCGGCCGACGCCCCCACGCGCATGACTATCGGCGAGCCCTATACCCAGGGCGGCGTAAAGAAGTATGATGCGCTTTGGGAAGACGGCGATGCCATTAAGGTGTACCGCGAGAGCGACGGCGCCCATCTGGGCGATGCCGTCCTTTCCGAAGGCGCCTCTACCAATACCGGACGCTTTATTCTGGGCGCCACGGTGGGCGATGCCTCGGTGCGCATCCTCTATCCTTCCACCGCGTCGTATGCCGGCGTGCACAGCCTGGCGCCCAATCAAAGCCAGGAAGGGGAGGGAAGCCGTGACTTGTCGGCCTATACCTTCGCCTATTCCCAGGTTACCAGTAAAGCCGAGGGTAACAACTTTACCCTGCAGCATGTGCCGGCATTTGTGAAGATTGCCATCAAGGCTTCTTCTACGTCCGACACCTGGTATGGCTGGAGCGTGAACGCTGTTACGCTGCGCGCTCCCGGTCAGGTGCTTTCCGGAGACTTTACCTATAATTATGAAGAAACCGAGCTCACGCCCGGCAAAAACGTCTACGACCAAGTTACCGTAACGCTGGACCAGCCCTTTACCATTGGAACCAGTGCCAAAGACGTATGGCTGGCGGCACTTCCTGCCAACCTTACCGGCTGCATGGTGCTGGTAACGCTGCATCTCAAGAAGGCCGGAACCTCCAGGGATGCCATGGTTAAGTTCACTGGGCGCCCCCTTCTCTCGGGAACCGTGAATGCCATGGGAATCTCCCAGCTTTCCAGCATTATAGAGCCCGGCAACCCTACGGCCAGTGAATACACCACCACGCCCGTTCAGTCCAAAACCAACGGTGCCACCAGCTATACCGGCTACTCGGCCCGCCTCATTTCGGGCATGAACCGCATGGACAAGTATTTGGTGGATACCCGTGACGCGTGGGGCGGCTACAAAGGCGTAAAGCCCGACCATGTAACCAGCTCTAACTCCAGTGGGTTCTGGCGCACGGGCACTTATCACGGCCGTCCTATGTTCATTAACCCAGATGGAAATGTTTCTTTCCTCTGTGGAATGAATGGCATGATCCCCGATCCTCTGTCCGACGCCGCCGACAGCCGCACCACCGCCTACTACAACAGCAAGTTTGCCAGCGTGGAAAGCTGGGCCAACTGGAGCGCCGAGAATCTGGCCAGCGTAGGGTTCAACCTTTACAGCTGCAATCCCAAGCGCATTCGTACCTACCGGATGGATCCCGACAAAGGAATGGGCATCTCCAAAGCGGCCGAAACCCGCCTGCAAGAGGGAAACCATAACGCAAAGCTAAGCCAGGTAGAAAACCTGTATTTGCTGCGCACCTTCCTATGGGACTACAACGCCCGCACAAAAGTGACGTTCAATACCCAAACCTGGAATCCTTTTGTGCTCATGTGGGATCCCGACTGGACCGACTTCTGTTACAAGACGGCCCTGTATGCCGCAGAACAGTTCAAGGACAACCCTAACTTTGTGGGCTATTTCACCGACAACGAGCTGCCGTTCATCGACATCAACGACACCTACTGCTATCCCATTTCCCTGGCCGACTGGCTCATTCTTACCGTAGATCCGGGTGGCTCGGACTACTATCGCTGCAATCCTTATGCACAGGCATGGGCGCTGCAGTGGATGCAGGACAACTACGGCACCACCGAGTACAGCGAAAGCATGGAACCGGCCTTCCTGCGTGCCGTGTCGGAATATTACTACCGCACCACCGCCGAGGCTGTGCGGGCCGCCGACCCTAATCACCTCCTTCTGGGAACCCGCCTGCATAAGGATTCCAAGCAAACCCGCGAGATAGTAGAGTCTTGCGCCCGCTATCACGATGTAGTTTCCTTGAATTTCTACGATTATTGGGATGTGAGCACCTTTGCCGCCACCCCGGATATTAAGGTTTGGGCAGCTGGAAAACCGGTGGTAGCCACCGAGTTCTATGTGAAAAACGTGAACCAGAAAGCACCCGATGCCACGCCCTATAGCAACCAGGAAGGCGCCGGTTGGATGGTCCAAAGCCAGGCGGCCCGCGGCCAGTTCTACCAGAACTGCGTGATTCGCTTCGTAGAGGAAGGCACCTTTGCCGGCTGGATGTGGTTCAAGTGGACCGACGACTACCGCTCTTCCATTCCCGGCTGGGTGAACAAGGGCATTGTGGTCCCCGACTATTCCGGCCTGTACACCGACTGCACCTCGCTCATGCAAAAGGCGCACTGGAACCTGTACCAACTGCTGGATTATTACTGGGGAGCCCCTGCCGCCGGCGACCACCTGGCCGGAGACATCCCGGAAGGCGTTTGGGAATAATAACCAACACTTTGTCTTTATGAGAAAGTCATTCTATATACTGGCAGCGCTTCTTCTTCTCCCGCTCTCCTGCGGGGAGAAGAAGCCCGAGCCTGTAGAACCACCCGTTGGGCCCGAAGACCCTGTAGAGCCCGAAACCTTCAAAAACCGCTTTGTGCTCATGGGAAGCACCTTCTGCCCCTGGCAAGCGCTTTGGCAGGCCACCGACAATTTGTCGGTCTGGTGCACCGCCGATGGCGAAAAAGCCGGCGAGGCCACCCTCCTGGATGGCGCGGGCAAGGCTTCGGCCAGCTGGGTGCTCAAAACTAATGTCGATGCCGGTGCAAAAGCACGCATCTTTTTCCCCGCTGAAGCATCCCTGCAGGGGTATGTGCTCACGGGGGCCAACACCTGCGCCTGGTCCGACGAGGTGACGCTGGACAGCGCCTGGCCCGTGGAATTCAGCTTCCATAGCCCTCTGGCCTATATCCGTTTGGTTACCTGCGCCCCGCAGGGAACAGAACTAAGCGGATCCAGCCTCAAAAGCGTGCGCTTCAGCGCAGAAGGCGCTGCCCTGGCAGGTGCTTTTACGCCCGACTTTGAGAAAGAGGCCGTGGTTCCGGCCCGCGATGCCGTAGACTGGGTAGAGGTAACTCCTTCTATGCCGTATGTCATCGGCCCCACAGACAGTGAGCTTTGGATGGCCGTTTTCCCCTGCAATCTTACCGGGCTCAAATGCGAGTTCCTGTGCTCGCTCACCGACACAAAAGGCACGAGCCGCAGCGTGTCGGCCCGCCTGGAAGGCCGGGAGCTTAAGGCAGGGGAAACCTACACCATCAGGCTGCAGTCCCTTGGCGGCATTGTTACCCCCGGAGACCACAGCAAGGCGGAATATACTCCGGTGAGCATAGACTACAAGGTAAAAGGCACCGACGCCTCTTACACCCGTGGCAACCAAATTACCCTGGATGCCATGAACTGGATGGACAAGTACAACACCAATCCCTGCGACCGCTGGGGTGGCCTGCCTGGCGTAACGCCCGACGAAATTGTGAGCACCAATCCCCAGGGCTTCTGGCGCGTAGGTAAGAAAAACGGCCGCCTGGTAATGGTGAACCCCGACGGGAACATTACCCTGCTGCATGGAATGAACGGTGTAGAACCCGACATCCTTAAAGAAGCTACGTCCGGCCTTAGCCAAAGGGAATTCGATACCCGTTTTGGCACCGACTATGTGGGCTGGGCCTCCTGGGCCGGCAGTGTGCTCGCCGACGCTGGCTTCAATTTCTACTCTACCAACACCAAAAACGTGGCCGCCTATCCCGGAACCATTACCCCCGAGGTAGAGAATGCGCTGCATGCACCCCTGGAAGACAAGCAGCTGGGGCAGGTAGAACTGGCTTTCCTGCTGCGCACCTTCCGCTACAACTACTATTCGGCCTCGCACTCCAAGCGCGGCTTTAACGACGAAGAACTCAATGTGCTGGCCCTCATCTTCGACCCCTACTATCTGGATTACATAGACGGTATTGCCCAGCAGTGTGGGGCCATTTCCCGTGGAAAACAGAACTTCATTGGCTGGTACCTGGACAACGAGCTTCAGTTCCGCTGGGACAACGACTCCAAGCCGGGCGTGTATCTTAAGGACTGGCTGGTGCTCCCGGGCGGCGAAGATCATTGCCAGGCGGGCCCTTATGCCAGAAAGTTCGCCGAAGATTTCATGAAAGACCATTACGGCGTAGAGCCCCTGGTACAGAATGTTACCCAGGAAATGGAGGACGCTTTCCTGTTGGAGGTGTGCCGCTATTACTTCAGAACAGCCTCGGAGGCCATTCGGAAGTATGACCCGGATCATCTTATTCTGGGAAGTCGCTTGCATGGCCGTCCCCGCCATCTTTCGCAGGTGGTAAAGGCCTGCGCCGAGTACTGCGACGTGGTTTCCATTAACATTTATGCCATGTGGGAACCCCAGGACAGCTACTTTGTGGACCAGTATTCCCAGTGGGTGAGCACCTGGGACCGTCCGTTCATGGTAAGTGAATTCTATGTGCGGGACGCCAATGCCACCTACGACGGAAAACCTTATTCCAAAACCGGCGAAGGCGGCGGCTGGTATGTTAAAGGCCAGCAGGACCGTGGCCGATTCTACCAGGGCTATACCCGCAAACTCACCAGTTACCGCAATTGCGTGGGCTGGGAGTGGTTCCAAATGACCGACGACTACGCCGAGAGCTACAATGGCTGGAACAACAAGGGCATAGTTAGCCCCAAATACCAGCCCTACGAGGAATCGCTGGGTTATATGCGCCGCCACAACTGGAATCTGTACCAAATCATGGACTATTACTTCCCCGGCATTGCCCAGGGCGCTTCCACGGAAGACATCCCCGGGGCTGTGTGGGAAGATTAAAAAGATAAAGTTTTAAAGAATAATGATATGAACAAACAATTTATGAAACCTTACGAAACACCAGCAGTGTGTGTAGTACAAGTGGTGATGAACAGCATCATTGCCGCTTCGCAGTCGACTGAGAAATTCACAACAGATACCGAGGAGGATTGGTAGTATGAAAAAGAGTGTATTTTTTGCAGCCCTGGCCGTAGCGGCCACACTGTGCGCCTGCACCCGCGAACCTCTGGATGTGAATACAGAAACGGAACCGGCCACCGAAGGTGAGGGCTTGTTGACCATCACTGCAGGCCTTGAATCCTGCGCCGACAACACTTCCTCTGCCGCCCCTTCCACACGCACGTATTTGGATACGGACAAAGAGACGCCCCTGTGGAAGGCGGGAGATAAGTTTTATATGATTGGCCGTTATTCGGTGGATGGAGATGAGAAAGCATATGTCTTGGAAGACGGAGCGGGAACATCAAAAGCCGTATTTGTCCCTGAAGGCAGTAGCTTTGGCGGAAGTTACCCGCATTATGCCATTTATCCCAGCAGCCTGGGCATCAGTAGAACCTCGAGTTCCTACATCTTCAACTTCACTCTTCCACAGACCCAGACGGGATCCGAAACTGCCAGCGGGCAGATGCCAGCCTTCGCTTTTATTCCCGATGCCGAAGCGCAAAGTGGTAATGTCATCTTTAAGAATGTCTGCGGCCTATTCCGGCTGGCACTCACTTCGGCTTCTTCCGTTACTGTTGGAAAACTGGAAATCATCGACCTGGCTGGGAATACGCTCTGGGGAAATGCCCATTTCAATATGAAGGATGCTACGGAAGACCCTGGCACCTGGGGATGGAGCATTGACAACACGGACACCGGCAAGAGCCATCTGTTTGTGGATTATTCGGACGCTCCCAAGACCCTATCTTCCACACCCACTTACTTTTATGCTGCCGTTCCTCCGGGAGCCCTGTCCGGGGGTGTCCGCGTAATTATTTACGATGACTCCGATAACCCCATCGACGAATTCTGCTCCGGGAAAAACTTGAGCGTGGCTCGTGCCCATATAAAGCCCATCAAATCCACAGCTGTGGGAAATTACACCCTTTTGGATCTGGACGGGACTGCCAACTGCTACATGGTGGACCGCAGCGAGACTTCTCCCACCTATAAATTCTGTGCAACGCAGGGTAACGGCGGCGGGGTAACGTCCATCGCCTCGGCGGCAACGCTTTGGGAAACCAATAATAACAACGGAGCTTCGGTTAATGCCGTCCTTAACAATGATGTAACCTATGCCGCCGGCTGTATAAGTTTTTCCATTACTGGCCAGCAGGGCAATGCGGTCATTGCTGCAAGCGATAATTCCGACAATATCCTATGGTCCTGGCATATTTGGCTTCCTAATTCGCTGCCTGTTGGCTTTGCGGAATTGGGGAACGGCGTGACATCGATGGACCGCAACTTGGGGGCCATGAAAGAGTCAAGTGAGTATGCTACCGGATTTCTTTATCAGTATGGGCGCAAAGACCCTTTCACAGGACCATACCATGTGGGTTCTTATAATACTGCGTTTACAACAAGTCCAGCCGCTGCCATTACCAATGAGGCTAAAACCGATGCCACTATTGCCTGGTCCATTGCCAATCCTACTGTATATGTAGACAGGCGGGGAGCATCCTGGGACAGTGCAAATGTGGCTGAATGGACAGATGCCAAATCTATTTACGATCCCTGCCCTGCCGGTTGGAAAGTCCCTGCCAGGGCCGATTATAATGGTCTCTCCTTCGACTCTTGGGACGGAACCGCCTGGGGATATCAGGAAACTACTTCCGAGTATTGGTTTCATGGGACCGGCAGACTTTATTACAATTCCAGCGACAAACATGCTGCCGAAACGGCTAAGAACGGGTATTACTGGACCACAAGCAAAGGCGTTACTACTGCATATGTCCGTATGACCACTGATGCTAAAACATTTACGGAAGGAACCATCGACAAGGGAACGGCCGCAGCCGTCCGCTGCGTAGCAGAATAATCCTCAAAAGCTTTTGGGATATGAAGGAAAAGTATAGTACTCCCTCTTCCGAGGAGCTCGCGTGCAGCGTGGAGGAGTCGCTGTGCCTAACCACCTCTCCATGGTTTGGCACGGAAGAATTCGGAGAAGAACTGGATGGGGATTGGTAAGATGAGAAAACAATCATTTCTTTTCGCATGGGCTGGCCTGTCCCTCCTTTTCTTGGCATCCTGTGAGAAGGAGGCCGACCAGCCGGAGGTTATTCCTGCGGGTCATACCCAGCTGGTAGCCCTGTCCGAGGAACCCACCCGTACTACCCTGGACGGACACTCCGTTCTGTGGCAGACGGGGGACTGCATCAATGTGATGGACATTGGCTCCCATAGCAGCGGCTCTTTTTTCCTTGTTTCGGGAGCGGGCACCACTACCGGTACCTTCCAGGGCGGCGACATTCAGCAGTCCAAAGAGTACTATGCCCTTTATCCCTTTATGACGGGGTTAAGCAAGAGCAACAGCCGCTACAACTTTCGCATTTCCCAGGATCAGGCCTGGCAGGAGGGCTCGTTTGGCCAGGGCGCCAATATCATGGTGTCCACCTTCACCGACCCCACGCAGCCGCTTCTGTTCCGCCATGTGCTGGGCGCACTTAAGCTTTCCCTTACTGGCAGCAGCTGCATCTATAAGATTAGCGTAACCGATGCCAATAGCGAGCAAATGCTGTGGGGGAATGCCAAACTCCTTTTGAACGGGACGCAAGGTACCAACGAGCAAACCCTGGAGCTGGACGGCGGCGACAACACGGCCCACCTGCTGTGCCCGCTTGGCGTACAGCTGTCGGGGACTCCCACGGCCTTTTACCTGGCCCTTCCGCAAGGGGCGCTTTCTTCCGGCATGACGGTTCGCATCTATGCCCAGGATGACATCCTTCTGGACGAGTTCTCCACTACCAAGGACAACTCCATAGCGCGCGCCCAGGTGCGTTCTATGCCCACCCGTGAAGTGGTCTCCGACCCTTCGCTCAAGGAGAGTGCCAACAGCTATATCCTTTACAGGCCTGGTAAGTACAAGATTAAGGCGGTGAAGGGGAACAGCGCGGAGGCGCTCACGGGGGCAAAGGATGCCGTCCTACTATGGGAGGGCAGCAATTCTGCAACGGCCCCTGCGCAGAACTCCATCGTTTCCAACGTATCCTACAAGAGCGGTTACGTGTACTTTACCCTGGAAGAGGGGATAGGCAACGCGGTAGTTGCCGTGCGCGACGCCGAGGAGCACATCCTCTGGAGCTGGCACATTTGGGTGCCGGAAACCGAGGTGCAGGCGCTCCCGCGCGCCTCCGATTACCTGATGGACCGCAACCTTGGTGCCTCGCTCTCTGAATCCACAGACGGCGTAGCCACCATCGGCCTGTTCTATGAATGGGGCCGCAAGGATCCGTTCCCTGGTTCCTCGTCCTGGAGCTCTTCGGGTACCATCTCCTATATGGGAACTGTGGGGAATTCGTTCACAACCAGCGAACGTAACTCCACTACAGGAACTATAGACTATGCTACGGCACATCCGCAGGAGTACTTGTACTGCAAGAGCGGCACCGACTCCAATCAGGACTGGCTGTATGAGCACGACAATACCCTGTGGGCAGCCGAGAAGACCAAGTATGATCCCTGCCCTCCGGGCTGGCAACTTCCTGCTCAGGCTGTTTTCAGCGGTTCTGCCACTTACACGGCAGATACTATTTTCGGCGCAGATTATACTTACTACGGAGCTGCAACTACCTGGCTCCCTTGCGGAGGCTATCGCTTTGCATCGGACGGGAACAACCATAGTAGCGGAACGCAGGTTTACTATTGGTCCTATGAGGTGAACGTTAATAAATCCCGTGCCACCATGTTTAAGGCAGTGGCAGGTTCAAAGACGAGTGCCAGCCTGGGCCGCTCCGTTGGCTGCAACGTGCGCTGCATGGCCGGCTCCCTGCCCGAACCCAGCGTGGAACCCCGTCCTGCTGCAGGAGGTGGAGCGGACGAAGTGAAGGACTTCCTGAACGGCCTCCCTGCCGGAGCAAAGGTGAGTTCCATCACTTCCACGGCTTCCGGTCCCCGGGTGGAATTCTCTACCGGGGACGAAGTAACCCTGGATAGCAGCGTCTTTTCTACCGACACGGCCGTGGCCGAAGGCTATTGGCATGCCGACGGAACCCAGACCGATGCAGCAACTACCTCTGGCAACTACCTGCTGCACCTGCCCAGAAAGGTGCTTTTCCACTTTGCCGACGGAACGCGGAAGAGTTTTGACAAGGACATTTCCTGGGGAATGGTTGTGGAGAAGCAAAGTAACAAGCTGTTTGTGTGGATGGGACATAGTGGCTCCAACCAATGGATTCGCCATACCGTTAACTACCGTTATAAGGCCTATACCGGCGGCACCACTTATCCCGATTACTACGACAACTGGGGACTGGGAAAACCCACCGTATGTACCTGGAATGGCGGCACCAGCTTTACTAATGGCCAGGAGCTGTTCCTGGGCGGCGAGGCCGAGGCTGCCGTCCAAACCTATGACGTGCAGGCTTCGCCCAAGAAGACCTATTCCGGTGGCGTGCTGCACGGCTGGGAGAATATTTACACAGACGGCGAAGACCGCCTCATCTCCTTCACCATTGACGGCGAACCCGTGGGCGAGACAGAAACGCTTTCCCGCCGCGCCGCCTCAAGGGTAGAGATAGTGCAGAAAACCAAGATTGCCCGCGCCTATTCCCCGGAAGGCCTGGAGAACGCCTATGCCGATGTGCTCAAGCATTGGGTCATAGAAAACGGCACCGTGACCATTTCTGTGGAATACACTTTCCTGGAGGAAACGGAAGTTTTCCAGGGTAAGTTTGGTATGTTCTGCGTGAAACGGCTGGAAACCGCGGGCGATACCGGCTCTACCTACATTACCCGGCTTGCCTGGAAAGACAGTACACCGGGCAGCCTGTATGAGGTGACGGAAGGCTGGGAGTCGGGCGTTCCTGCATCGGCCCCGCTCAAGAGCCGGGATAGCAGCGCCACGCGCGTGGAGGAATACGGCGATGCCGGTGTTTCCTTTGCCATGCAATTTGACAGTGGCACGCTCAAGAGCAGCGGCGGCTTCAACATTGGCACCAACGGAAACAATTACAACAAGATTTATTTTGATATCTGCGGCGGCTATACGGCTTCCCAAAACGAAAAACTTTCCAGTACCGTTCACTGGGAACTGGATTTTGTAGACGATCATGACAAATTCTAACAAGTACATGGCTCCGGTTTCAGAGGAGCTCACTTTTACCGAAGAGGAATCGCTGTGCCTTATCACCTCTCCATGGTTTGGCACGGAAGAATTTGGAGAAGAACAGGAAGGGGAGTGGTAAGATGAGAAAGCAATTGTTTCTTTTCGCAGTGGCGGGTCTGTCCCTCCTTTGCGCGGCTTCCTGTACCAATTTGGAGCCCATGGACCCCGAAGAAGAAACCGTCCAGGTTTGCATAAGGGCCCATTCCGGAGCGCAGGAGTCCACCAAGACAAGCCTGTCGGGGCTTCAGGTCCTTTGGTCCCAGAGTGACCAGATAGCTTTTTTCTCTTCCGGCGGGGGGAAAGGAACGCTTAGCCTTAAGAGTGGCGCCGGTGAATCATCGGCCGTGTTTGAAGGCACAGTTCAAGGAACGGTGACTCCCTATTATGGCTTTTATCCCGCCGCAAATGGTGTGAGCAAGGCCGGGGGCAGCGTGAACTTCACCTTGCCTCAGGTGCAAACAGGAAAGGACGGAGGCATTTCCGAAGGAATGAATCCCGCCCTTGCCCTGTGCGAGACGGCTTCCTCCGATGCGGTTTTCTACAATCTGTCGGGCATGCTCAAATTAACGCTCAAGGGCTCCCAAACCATTTGGCGCGTCAAGCTGGTGTCCCTCAATCCTCAAGAGCAGCTGTGGGGCAACGTGGCCGCTGTCATTAACAACAATAAGGAAGTGTCAGAATGGACGCTTAATTTCAGCGATGGAAACAACGTCCTTTACCTGGATTTCCCCGGTGGGCTAACGCTTACCCCGGAAGGAAAGGCGGTATTCTTCTCGGTTCCGGCCGGGACCCTTTCGTCTGGTTTCAAGGTTGTAGTGTACGACAAGTATCAGGCGGTAGATGAATTCCTTACCTATACAGATTATACCATCAGGCGCTCCTACATTAGGCCCATGGCTGCCATTCAGGTTGGGAAATACAACGTACTTGACGCCGAGGAAAGTGCCAACTGCTACAATGTGTGCAAAACCAACACGGAGCTTCCGTTTAAATTCTGTGCGGTCAAAGGCAACAGTTTCCAGGCGCTTGCCGCCACCTCGGCCGTGGAGTATTGGGAAACCCTTACCACCTCTTCCGGCGAGTTTAACGGAGGGGAACTTGGGTATCTTCTCTCCGACGTGGCCCTTAGCAAGCATTGCGTTACCTTCACTCTTCAGGGAAGGGCGGGCAGCGCATCCATTGCGGCAAAAACGGGAGACGATATCCTTTGGAACTGGCACATTTGGATTACCAATAGCCTGCCTTCCTGTGCAAAGATGGCCAACGGTACCCGTATTATGGATACCAATCTTGGCGCAGTGGGGCCTGGCACCGGGTCTCTCCAGCCGGTTGGGCTTCTGTACCAGTGGGGCCGTAAGGATCCTTTCCCCGCACCCTATCACGTGGGTTACAGTACCATGATGACTTTCCAGCCTGCCGGTGTCATTACCTATGATGTTAAAAGTGACGCAAGCCTGGATTACACGCTGGCGCACCCGGGATCCTTCATCGATGTTACCACCAAGTGGGAAGCGGGGGCCAACAACGGGGTGTGGGCTGCCAGCAAAACCATTTACGACCCTTGCCCTCCCGGCTACCGCGTGCCCACCAAGGCCGAAATGACAGGGCTTACTCTTGGGGATTGGGATGCTACCTATTACCGCTATACCGAGAGTGCGAGTGCCTATCATTTCCATGCTACATCCCGTTCCTATTACAGTAGTAAGGGAACCCACGTGAACGAAACGGCCCATACCGGTTATTACTGGACCAGCGACCACGCAAACGGAAATCAAGCCCAGATGGCCACGTTCTCTTCCACTAAGGCTGGTACCATCGGCGGCACCTCCAAATCTATGGGTATGGCCGTTCGCTGCGTGGCCGAGGTATCGGCCCAGCCGGCCGCTTCTCCCAAGACCGTTAAGGTAAGTATCATCGGCGACTCCATCTCTACCTTTGGCGGGTACATCAATACGGGAAACTATGTGTATTATCCGCGTGCCGAAGCCGACCGCGCCGCCGCCGACATTGAGGTGGTGGACGTGACCCAAACCTACTGGTGGCAGCTCATTTACAACTATATGTCCAATGCCGCCCTGGAGAAGAACGACGCCTGGTCGGGCTCCTGCATGGGTGGGTATGATGCCACTTGTATGGTTACCCGATACACACAGGATCGTGTGGGAAGCCCGGATGTGATTCTTATCAATGCCGGAACCAACGACCTTGTGCGGGGAGGACATTACCTCATTGAAGGCGTGGAAATGTCGGAAGAAGACACCGTGCATCCCACCGACGAGGAGATGGAGGCGGTGTTTGCCAAAGCCGAGGCCGACTACACCACATTGTCTGAATCCCTTTTTATTGAAAGCTATGTAAAAATTCTCCATAAAATAAGGGCCGATTTACCCAATGTGCAGTTCCTGCTCATTATAGGAGACCGATTCTCCCAGGCCGAGCGCAAGGCCATCATTTCCATTGCCGAGAAGTACGACGCCAAGTATGTCGATTTCCTGGCCCTGGGAAGGAACTGTCTGGAGAAACAGTCCTACGTTCATCCCAGCATTCGCGGTATGGCCACCATGTCAAAATACATCTACGACTGTCAGGGTGAGTGGCTGGAGAGTTTAGGTAATTAATTTTGGTAAGTATGAGAAATGCGTTTATAGTAGTGGCGGGCTTGTCCCTCCTTTTCTTGGCATCCTGTGAGAAGGAGGCCGACCAGCCGGAGGTTATTCCTGCGGGTCATACCCAGCTGGTAGCCCTGTCCGAGGAACCCACCCGTACAGCCCTGGACGGACACTCCGTTCTGTGGCAGACGGGGGACTGCATCAATGTGATGGACATTGGCTCCCATAGCAGCGGCTCTTTTTCCCTTGTTTCGGGAGCGGGCACCACTACCGGTACCTTCCAGGGCGGCGACATTCAGCAGTCCAAAGAGTACTATGCCCTTTATCCCTTTATGACGGGGTTAAGCAAGAGCAACAGCCGCTACAACTTTCGCATTTCCCAGGATCAGGCCTGGCAGGAGGGCTCGTTTGGCCAGGGCGCCAATATCATGGTGTCCACCTTCACCGACCCCACGCAGCCGCTTCTGTTCCGCCATGTGCTGGGCGCACTTAAGCTTTCCCTTACTGGCAGCAGCTGCATCTATAAGATTAGCGTAACCGATGCCAATAGCGAGCAAATGCTGTGGGGGAATGCCAAACTCCTTTTGAACGGGACGCAAGGTACCAACGAGCAAACCCTGGAGCTGGACGGCGGCGACAACACGGCCCACCTGCTGTGCCCGCTTGGCGTACAGCTGTCGGGGACTCCCACGGCCTTTTACCTGGCCCTTCCGCAAGGGGCGCTTTCTTCCGGCATGACGGTTCGCATCTATGCCCAGGATGACATCCTTCTGGACGAGTTCTCCACTACCAAGGACAACTCCATAGCGCGCGCCCAGGTGCGTTCTATGCCCACCCGTGAAGTGGTCTCCGACCCTTCGCTCAAGGAGAGTGCCAACAGCTATATCCTTTACAGGCCTGGTAAGTACAAGATTAAGGCGGTGAAGGGGAACAGCGCGGAGGCGCTCACGGGGGCAAAGGATGCCGTCCTACTATGGGAGGGCAGCAATTCTGCAACGGCCCCTGCGCAGAACTCCATCGTTTCCAACGTATCCTACAAGAGCGGTTACGTGTACTTTACCCTGGAAGAGGGGATAGGCAACGCGGTAGTTGCCGTGCGCGACGCCGAGGAGCACATCCTCTGGAGCTGGCACATTTGGGTGCCGGAAACCGAGGTGCAGGCGCTTGCCCGCGCATCCGACTACCTGATGGACCGGAACCTGGGCGCATCGCTTGCCGAGTCCTCGGATGGCGTAGCCACCATCGGCCTGTTCTATGAGTGGGGCCGCAAGGATCCCTTCCCTGGCTCCTCTTCCTGGACCACCGGAACCTATACTGGTACAGTGGGTAATGCCTTTAGCCGTAGCGAGCGCACCTCTGAAACCGGAACCATTGAATATGCTACGGCGCATCCGCAGGAGTATTTATACAGCAAGGCTACAGATCAAGATTGGCTCTATGCTCATGATAATACTTTATGGGCAGCAGAGAAGACCCTCTATGATCCCTGTCCTCCCGGTTGGCATGTAGCTCCTTACACCGATTGGAGCACCTGTTCTACCACTTTCCTGTACGATACAAATTACGGTGCAGAAGTGCAGTATTACGGTGAAGACACATCCTGGTTCCCTGCCGGAGGCTATCGCTATACCTCGGACGGAAACAACCACAACAGCGGCGAATATGCCTATTACTGGTCCTATGATGTCAATGGAAACAAGTCCCGCTCCACAAGGATTAGAATCAACGGGGCCAGTAGCGCTATGGGCGTCTTCTCCATGGGACGCTCCGTTGGCTGTAATGTGCGCTGCATAGCCGGCAGCCAGCCACAGCCCAGCGTGGAACCCCGTCCCAGCGGCATTTCCGTAGAAGGAACAGTAACCTGCAGCGGCCAGCCCGTGGAAGGAGTTGTAGTGTCTGACGGCGTGGAAGTGACGGTCACAGATGCACTGGGCCATTATGAACTGGTGTCTAAAAAGCAAAAAGGATATGTGTTTATCTCCATTCCTTCCGGCTACAGCGTGGACACGCGGGGCGCCAATACCCCAGATTTCTTCAAGTACACCGCGCAGCCTGCCGGCACCTTGGAAACGCTGGACTTCACGCTCAACGAGGACCCGGACCAGAGCAGCTTCAAGATGGTTGTGATTGGAGATATCCAGGTGAACAATATGAATGGCGGTGATGACATTCGCCAGTTCAATGAGGTGTTCATTCCGGATTTCAATGCCTTCCGTGCGGCTCATTCCCAGGAGAAGATGTTTATCCTTACACTGGGAGACCTTTCCTGGAACGACTACTGGTGCGACCATAACTTTAATCTGGACAATTACAAGACGATGTTCGATGCGGCGGTGAGCGGCATTCAGGTGTTCAACACCCCTGGTAACCACGACAACGACCGCGGCACCAACGGCGTTTTCCCCCAGACCAACGACGAGTGTAAAGCCAAGTTCCGTAGCCTCTTCGGCCCCAGCAACTACTCTTTCAATGTGGGAGAATACCATTTCATCGTTCTGGACAATGTGGAGTGCTACAACATAGGCCAGCAGGACGGAACCAAGAACCGCGGAACCATGAGTTACCGCTTTACCCTGTCCGACGAACAGCTCACCTGGGTAGCCAGGGATCTGGAACATGTGCCGGCAGACGCCCCGCTCATTATCAGCGGACATTGCCCCTTCTACCGCTATGACGGGTCGGAGCGCTTGTCTGACGGCGCAACCGGGCGGTTGGTGTCGCTGCTGGGCGGTAGAAGAGCGCACCTGCTTAGCGGGCACACCCATTATGTCTATAATGTAGATCATTTGGCCGACCGCAATGTGTTTGAACACAACGCCGGCAGCCTTGCCGGAGGCATCATACATACCGACAATTATGCCATGACGCCAAACGGCGCGCCTTGCGGGTATAAGGTATTTGACATCGACGGGACAAACTTAAGCTGGCTCTACAAGGGTTACCGCCTTACGGAAGAGGACCAGTTCAGGGTATATGACCGCAATGAGGCCTGCCTTGCATCGGCCGTATGGATTCCGGATTGTACCCTGGACGATGTGCGCACTGCCTGGGAAACCAGGGTGAGCTGGTATCTTGACCCCAGTACGGACAACTACCTGATAGTGAACGTGTTTGACTATGACCCGGCATGGACGGTGGAAGCCTTTGAAGGCGGCACGCCACTGGTTGTGGAGGCAGTTTCCACGGCTAAGGCCGATGAGGCCCAACGGCTTGACCCCATGTACCTGGCCTCCTTTGAAGCACCTCTGTATTTCAATAAGAACAAGGCCGATGCCGGAAGTTTCCGGGCAGTCAGTGACAGTCGCATGTTCCGTGTGCAGGCAACGTCGGCCACCTCTACGGTCACCATCCGCGTGACCAACCGCTTCGGCCGCGTCTTCACCAAGGTCATTGAACGCCCCTATACCTTCTCCACATCGGCTTATATCTTATAGTTATCTATGAAAGATTCTTTATGCTATTGCGCTCCCAAGGCGTATATGTTGGACATGCAGGAAGAGGAAGATTTGCTTGAGACCAGCCCCCTGTATGAAAATGAACCGTCGCCATGGGACAATTGAGATACTGCCTATTGTTCCCGCTGCTAGTTGCCTGCACGCAGGAAGTTTTTGAACCCGAGGTAGAGGATGTGCTTAGCCCCGGAACCGTTACCCTGCAGGTTAGCCTGGAGGACGGCGCCACCAAAACCATGCTGGGGGAAAAGACAGGTTCGCTGTATGCTGTAAACTGGGCCGAAGGAGACTGTATCTCCGTGAACGGAAAAGGGTCCAGGGCACTGACGGCACAGCAGGCAGGCGGTACCAGCGCCAGTTTTACCGTGAGTGATGTCACGGCTCCCTATACCATTGTTTATCCGGTGGGGGCCACTTTTGGGGACGGCATCCAGCTTCCCAAAAACCAGCGCTTCACTAACTGGGGATTTGATCCTGCCACTGCCATCCAGGTGGGGAAGGGGAGTTCCCTTAACCCGGAACTGCACAACCTTTGCGCCTTCCTTCGCATTACCGTATGTCGCTCCGGTGAAGAGACGGTCAAACAAATTAAGGTTATTTCCAACGACAATCTCTACCTCTGCGGCCGCTTTGCCGTGGATTATGAAAACGCCTCCATGCAATACCAGGAGGCAGGGATGAACTGCGTGGTGATGGGTCGCCCCGAAGACGACCCCGACGTGGTGATTCCCTATGACTCCGAGGGGAAATGCACGGCTTTTATTGCCCTTCCTCCCGGCTCCTACCCCAGCGGTTTTACCGTGGTGGTGAGCACTTCGGCCGGAGACAATATGGTGAAGCGGGCGCACAGCAAAGGTATTGTCCTGAAACCGGGCCAGGTGTATCCGATGGATGAAATTGGCTTTGCCGACAACACCTACCGTTTCAGCGGCGGAAGTGGCACAGAAGCCAATCCCTATCTGCTGGCTACCTCCGACGATATAGTCATGTTCTTCAATTACTCCAACCATGACACCTACTACGTCAATTACGTTGGGAAGCACTATCGCCAGATATGCGACATTACTGTGGAGAACAAGCATCTTGTGTCGGCATGCCGGGAACCCGGGAAAGCCTTTACGGGGGTATATGACGGCGACGGGCACCTGCTGGAGTACCTTAGCGTGAAAAACTATGACGATGGACAGACTAAGTATGCCTGCGGCCTTATTGCCTATACGCAGGATGCTGTTATCAAGAATCTTGATATCCGTTACAAGTTTTATCGCTCCAATCCTTCCCAGATTACGGGAAACTACAACGGCGGATTTGTGGGACATATGACGGGCGGCCGCATTGAGCATTGTACGCTCTCCGGAAATATGCACGCCGAGGCCCCTTATGTGGGTGGTATTGTGGGATATCTGGACGGCGGCACCATTGTCGATTGCCTGGTGAGCAGTAGCGTCTCGGGAGATGCAACCATCACTTCCTCGGGATATGACAACGCTTATGTGGGCGGTATTGCGGGGATGGTAGCTTCCGGAAGCATTGAGAACTGCACCCTCACGGGACACGTGCGTTCCATGGGTTCCTGTGCCGGCGGAATCGTGGGACAGCTTTCCCAGGGAACCATTATCGGCTGTAGCGTAGACCGCGCTTATGTGTATGCCGACAAACCCCGCGTGGGCGGCATCGCCGGCTTCGTGAACGGCGAGGGTTGCACTATCCAGGACTGCAGCATGAGCGGCATCGTGCTCTCCAAGGGCGGGGAAACCGGTGGTATTGCCGGCTATGTTCGCGGTGGAGAAATCCTTTCCTGCCAGGTGCTTAAACCTGCCACGGTAACGGGTAGTGGCGGCAGCGTGGGCGGTATTGCCGGGAATATCTATTCCACTGTGGCCGCCAATGCGGTCACCATTGACGGCTGTACGGTGTTCGCTCCCGTTAGCGGAACGGCTAACTTGGGCGGCATTGCCGGCACGGTGAATTCCCATGGCGGGCCCATACGCATCATTAACAATGCCTGCGGGTACACTACCCTAAGTACATCGGCCTCCAATGGCGGGGCCAATATGGGTGGCATTGTGGGCATCGTTACCGAGTCGGGAACGGTCCCCGTCACTGTTGCTGGAAACCTTAGCCGATCCATTAAGCTGGTAAGTACCTTCGAGGGCTCCCTGATTTACGATATCGGCGGCATTGTTGGAGATTTCGCCGGGCCGGGAGAGCTTGCCTGCTGTTGGTCCGATGTTAAGGCGGGGGATATCATTTCTACGGCGGGAACGCAGCAGAAACGGGGCAGCATTGTGGGTAATTGCGGACCGGACGCCCTTCCGGGCTGCTACTACGACGCCAACAGTACCATTAAGGCCACTACCACAAACGGAAAGACCTCTTTGGGCGCCTCTGTCGCGTCCTTTACCGACGGCACGCTGCTGGCGGCGCTGAATACGGCGGCCTCATCGCGGCCCGAGCTGCAAACCTGGACAGACGCTAGCTGGACAGACGGCGTCCCCGTACCCGAGGGAACCGCATCCAGTGAAGGGCAACTCACGGGCCAGACCCGGCGCATCAGCGTTATCGGCGATTCCATTTCCTCCTTCGACGGTTATATCCCCGAAGGCTATGACGCCTATTATCCCACGGCTACCTGCCGCACCTTCAAAGTGCAGGACATGTACTGGTACCGGCTGGCCTATGAAAAGATGCAAGACGCCATTCTGGATGTGAATATTGCCTATTCGGGCAGCCTGGTAACTTATACGAACAACGGAAAGAACAACAATTTCCCTCGGCGCTACATAGAGCGGGGAGGCATGGGCAACCCGGATGTGATCCTGCTTTTTGGTGGGACCAATGACTATACGGCACAAAAAACGCTCTATGGAGACTTGAAGTGCGACACGGCTGCTTCGGCCCCCTCGCAGGATGCCCTAAATTCGGTCTTTGCCACCACCGACGCGGCAACGACGCTGGCTGAGGCCGAGGCGCTGAGCGACTTGACCTACTTCGAGGCCTATATCAAATTAGTGAAGATGATGGTGCTCCAGTATCCTCAGGTTAGGATTGTGCTCATCATCGGCGAGCACTTCAGCGTGGGCATGAAGGAAACCATCGAGGCCATTGCTGCGCACTATCCCAGCAACTGCCGCACCGTGGACTTCCTTTCCGTGAACGGGCTTGACGGCATTACCATCAATCCGGACTGGTGCCCCATTGCCAAGTGCCTGGACGGCGGCAAGAACCTTCACCCCAACGAGGCCGGTATGAAGGTAGTGGCCGACAAAATTTACCGCGAACTGGGCCCCTGGCTGGAAGGAAACTAGTGGCTAATGATTATTAATGGGTTATTCATCTCATGAAGCAAAGGATAATTCTGTTACTTTCCCTGCTACTTTCGCTGCCGCTTGCTGCGGCCACGAAGGCAGAGCAGGCGGCGGCCGGTTTGGCAGCGCGTGTGCTGCCGCGCCTGTCCTCCGGTATTGAGTTCGTTCAGGTGCCTTCTTCGGAAGACTTTTATGTGCTGGAGAGCGTGGGCGGGAAAATCCGCATCAGCGGCAACAACGCCAATTCTATGGCCATGGGCCTGGGAGATTACCTTCGGGACTGGTGCCTCATCACTCCCACCTGGTACTCCCGGGATGCTATTAAGGAGCCGCGAAAGCTGCCGGCCGTTTCCGGGCGCATCGAGCGCCGGGCCCTGGTAAAAGACCGCTTCTTCCTAAACTACTGCACCTACGGCTACACCGTGGGTTGGTGGCAGTGGGAGCAGTGGGAGCGCCTCATAGACTGGATGGCCCTGAACGGGGTGAATATGGCCCTGGCCAATACCGGTCAGGAGTCTGTTTGGCAGCAGGTGTGGATGAAACTGGGCCTTACCCAGGAGCAAACCCTGGCCTATTTCCCCGGCCCGTCTTTCCTTTCCTGGCACCGCATGACCAATATGGACAGCTGGCACGGCCCCATGCCGCAGCATTGGCTGGACGCCCAGCGGGACCTGCAGAAGCAAATTATTGCCCGCGAGGTAGAGTTGGGTATATCGCCCATCCTGGGCTCCTTCACGGGCCACGTGCCCAAGGCTTTGAAGGAACTGTACCCAGAGGCCGATATCCGTAAGCTCAGCGCCTGGGGCAAGTTTGCCGTGGAGTACAATCCCTGGTACCTGAACCCCAACGATCCCCTTTACCCGCGCATCCAGAAACTGTTTCTCCAGGAGCAGAAGGCCCTGTACGGCCAGGACTGCCATGTGTATGGGATTGATTTGTTTAACGAGGTGGACCCGCCGTCCTGGGAGCCCTCCTACCTGGAAGACGTGGCGCGCCGCACCTATGAGATTCTCTCCGAGACCGACCCCGACGCCGTGTGGCTTCAGATGAGCTGGCTGTTTTTTCACAAGCACAAAAACTGGACGCCGGAACGCATTGCCGCCTACATTAAGCCCGTCCCTGCCCACAGGCTCATCATGCTGGACTACTACTGCGAGAAAGTGGAGATTTACAAGCAAACCAATGCTTTCCACGGACAGGACTTCATTTGGTCTTACCTGGGTAACTTTGGCGGCAACACCATGATAGCCGGGAACGTAGAGGATATAAGTGCCAAGCTGGATGCTGTGCTGTCTCCCCAGGTAACCAACTGCGTGGGCCTTGGCTGCACGCTGGAAGGGCTGGATGTGAATCCCCAGATGTACGAATATGTGCTGGGGCGCGCCTGGGAACGCAGCCTGGACGATGCCGCCTGGTTCTGCCAGCTGGCCGACCGCCGTCTGGGTCGCGCCGACGAAAACTACCGCCGCTGCTGGGAGATTCTACGCACCAAGGTGCACAGGCACTGCGCCGGCAACATTGCCTCGCTCATTCCGCACAGGCCCAATCTTCGTGGCAAACACAGCTGGAACAAGATTCAGAAAGACTATTCCAATGACGATTTAATGGAGGCTTGGAAATACCTCACCAAGGTGCGTCCTTCGGGAAGCCCCTCCTATCGTTTTGACTGTGTGAACATTCCGCGCCAGTGGCTGGACAATTATTTCTCGGAGCTGTATGTGAAGTTGCTGGACGCTTACAAAGCCGGGGATGCTTCGGCGCTTAGTCGCATCGGCGCAGCCATGCTGGAAATCCTGGACGACGTAGATGCTCTTGTATCGGCCGATGCCTATTTCCTTTTGGGCCGATGGATTCAGGAGGCCCGTTCCTGGGGTGATACACCTCAGATGAAGGACTACATGGAATGGGACGCCAAAGATCTTCTTTCCTGCTGGGGCTACAAAGGCGGCCACCTCACCGACTACGCCAACCGGGACTGGAACGGCCTTATCGGCACGTATTACAAGCCCCGCTGGGAACGCTTTATAGGTCTGCTGGAGGCCTCTTTGGCAAGCGGCGAGCCCTTCGACGACGACGCCTTCCTCGCCTGGTGCAACGACTTCGAGTGGAACTGGATAGGGGAGAAGTGCTCCTATCCCGCTACGCCTTCCGGCAATCCAACAAAAGCCTGCCGGACACTGTATAAAAAATATTCTTATCTTTGTAACTAAATCACATAAGTAATGAATAATCTATTTGACATCAAAGGAAAAGTGGTGGTGATGACTGGCGCCTGTGGCGTGCTGGGAGAGACCATCGTGAAGTATTTCGCCGGTTGCGGCGCAAAGGTAGTTCTGCTGGATCTGGAGCGCGCCCGCGAAAAAGGGGAACAGATTGTGGCCGATATCAAGGCTGCCGGTGGCGAAGCTATGTTCCTGCCCACCAATGTGCTGGAAGAAGCCGCCCTGGAGGGAAACCTGGCCGATATCCTCAAGGCCTATGGCACCATCGACATCCTGCTCAATGCCGCCGGCGGCAACATGGGCCCTGCCAACGTGCAGCCCAACCAGACTATCGCCGACCTGGATATTGACGCCATGAAGAAGGTGTGCGACCTCAATATCTTCGGCACGGTTATTCCTACTAAGGTGTTTGTAAAGCCCATGGTGGCCCAGAAGAAGGGATCCATCATTAACTTCTGCTCCATGTCATCGTTCCGTCCACTCACACGTGTGGCGGGTTACGGCATTGCCAAGGCCGGTATGGCCAGCTGGACGCAGTGGCTTGCCGGCGAGTTGGCTACCAAATTCGGCGAGGGCATCCGTGTAAACGGCATCGCCCCGGGCTTCCTGCTTACTAACCAGAACCGGACGCTCCTTACCAACCCCGACGGCTCGCTCACAGACCGCTCTCACAAGATCCTGGCGCACACGCCCTTCGGCCGCTTCCTGGAGCCCGACGAACTGGTGGGTGCCCTGCATTACCTGGCCTGCGACGCCTCCAAGGGCGTAACCGGCACCGTTGCCGTGGTAGACGGTGGGTTTAACAGCTTCACCATCTAAGCCTATGTACCTGATGAAACAATCCTGGCGGTGGTATGGACCTAACGACCCCGTCACGCTGGACAACATCCGCCAGGCGGGTGTAACCGATATTGTGAGTGCCCTGCACCACGTTCCCAACGGGGAAGTATGGACGATAGAGGAAATTGAGAAGCGCAAAGCCCAGTGCGCCGCCAAGGGCCTGGTGTGGAGCGTAGTGGAAAGCGTTCCCGTGCACGAGCACATCAAGACACGGGAAGGGGAGTACCTTAAATATATAGAGAACTACAAGCAAACCATCCGCAACCTGGCTGCCTGTGACATTCACTGCATCACCTACAACTTTATGCCGGTGCTGGACTGGACGCGCACCAACCTCTTCTACGAGATGCCCGACGGCTCCCGTGCGCTGCGCTTCGAGCGTGCCGCCTTCCTGGCCTTCGACCTGTTCATTTTGAAGCGCCCCGGCGCCGAGAAGGAGTATTCGGCCGAAGAAATTGCCAAGGCCAAGGCCCGCTACGAGGCCATGGACGCCGATGAAATAGCCCTCATTACCCGCAACATGATTGCCGGCCTGCCCGGCAGCGAGGAAAGCTTCACCCTGGAGCAGTTCCAGGCGGCGCTGGATCGCTACAAGGGCATCGGCCCGGAAGAGCTTCGCGCCAACCTCATTTTCTTCCTGCAGCAGGTGTGCCCCGTGTGCGACGAGGTAGGATCCCGCATGGTCATTCACCCCGACGACCCTCCGTATCCCATCCTGGGCCTTCCGCGCATTATGTCCACGGCCGAAGACTTCCGCAAACTCATTGCCGCCGTCCCCAACCCCTCCAACGGTCTAAACCTTTGCACCGGTTCCCTGGGTGTGCGCGCCGACAACGACTGCCCCGCCATGATGCGCGAATTCGGCGACCGCATAGACTTCGTGCACCTGCGCAGCACCAAGCGCGACGCCGAGGGTAACTTCTTCGAGGCCAACCTGTTGGAAGGTGACGTTCCGGTCTATGAAATGATGAAGGCCATGCTGGAAGTAGAGCAAAAACGCGGTTTCCGCATTTTCCTTCGCCCCGACCATGGCCACCAAATGTGCGACGACCTTAACCGCAAGTCCAACCCCGGCTACTCCTGCTACGGCCGCCTGCGCTCCCTGGCCGAGCTTCGCGGCATCGAGTACGCCCTGGCGCATTCGTTGTAAACCCTGTGAAAAAACTGTTTTCTCTCCTTCTTATCCTGCTTCCTTTGTGTGTGGAGGCACAGGATAACCCCGTAGCGGCGCCTGGCGCTGTTGTTACCTTCGGCAATGCCCGGTTCACTGTTCTCACTAACCGTCTCATCCGCATGGAATGGGCGGCCGACGGCGCCTTCGAAGACCGCGCCTCGCTGGCCATCGTGAACCGCAACTTGCCGGTGCCCAAGTTCAGCCAAAGCCTTAAAGGGGGCGTCCTTACCATTTCTACCGGGAAGGTTACGCTCACGTACAAGGGCGGCCGTTTTGCGCCCGAGAACCTGAGCGTGAAATTCGGCATGGGCACTTGGAAACCCGGCATGTTGCCCACCGGAAACCTCAAGGGTACCACGCGTACCCTAGACGGCTGTCTGGGCTTTGAGAAGCTTTCCAAGCGGGAGACGGAGCTGGAAGACGGCATTATTTCCCGCGACGGTTGGGCGCTGGTAGACGAATCGGCAAGGCATCTTTTTGGCGCCGACGGGTGGGTAGTCGAGAGGCCCGAAGGCGACCGCCTGGACTGGTACCTTTTTGCCTACGGCCACGACTACACCGCCGCCCTGGGAGACTTTGTGAAGGTGGCCGGGCGCATCCCCATGCCGCCCAAGTGGACCCTGGGCTACTGGTGGAGCCGCTACTGGATTTTCACCGACGACGAGCTCCTGGCCCTGGGTCGGGAAATGAAGGAGCACGGCGTGCCCATGGACGTGATGATTGTGGACATGGACTGGCACTATACCTATAAGGACATGAATAAACGCCTGGGCCCCGACGACTTTGGCCAAAGCCGTGGCTGGACAGGCTACACCTGGAACCGGGATCTGTTCCCGGATCCGGAAGGGTTCCTGGAGGAACTTCACCGGATGGGCTACAAAACTGCCCTCAACCTGCATCCCGCATCGGGCATTCGTCCCTTCGAGGAGTGCTATGAGACTTTTACCGCCGACTATCTCTCCCGTACGCAAGACTACGACGGCCCCCAGAACTATGTCTTCGGGAAAGAGGGTTACCAGTATGCCGGCAATGCTGCGCCAGTGGGGAAGTCCGGCTACAAGGCCAGCGTCCCGTATCGCATGTCGCAGAAAGCCTGGGCCGACGCCTACTTTAACAGCGTCATACGCCCGCTGGAGCGTCAGGGGGTAGATTTCTGGTGGCTGGACTGGCAGCAGTGGATAGAGTCCCGCTATGTGAAGGGCCTCAGCAACACCTTCTGGATTAATCACGCATTCTTTGCCGACAAAGCGCAAAACGGGGCCCATCGGCCACTCATCTATCATCGTTGGGGCGGCCTGGGCAGCCATCGCTATCAGCTGGGCTTCTCCGGCGACACCTACGACGAGTGGAGCGTTCTAAAGTTCCTGCCGTACTTCACGGCTACGGCCTCCAACGTGGGCTACGGCTACTGGGGCCACGATATCGGCGGCCACATGCAACTAAAAGAGCATCAGCGCCTTACAGACCCCGAGATGTATACTCGCTGGCTGCAGTTCGGCGTGTTCACCCCCATTTTCAAGACGCATTCTACCCAAAGCGCCAACCTGGAAAGAAAGATTTGGGCGTTCCCGGAGCATTTCGGCTACATGAAGGAGGCCATCCGGCTGCGTTATACGCTCTCGCCCTATATCTACACCATGGCGCGCGAAGCCTTCGACACCGGCGTGTGCCTATGCCGTCCCCTGTATTACAGCTATCCGGAAAAGGCCGAAGCCTACCGCTACAATGAGGAATATATGTTCGGCGACCGCATCCTGGCAACGGCTGTCTGTGAGCCTGCCGGGGCCGATGGAAAAGCTTCCCGCGAAATGTGGTTCCCTTCCGGAAGCGACTGGTGGGATATGGCCACTCATACCCTGCATAAAGGCGGTAGCCGGGTAACGCTGCGCTATTCCATTGATCAGAATCCCTGGTACGTGAAGGCCGGAAGCATTTTGCCGATGGCCGGCCGAGATATCCCCAACTTGCAGGAGCCGTCCGACGTTTTAGGCATCCTGGTAGTTCCCGGCGCTGGAAAATCGGCCTTTAAGCTATACGAGGACGACGGCGTTTCCAAGGACTATGCCGGCGCGTTCACGCTCATCGAGAAAGCACGTAGCGGCAAACGCCTCACCCTTACCGTGCACCCGCGCGAAGGCTCCTTTGACGGTGCCCCGGCCATGCGCAGCCTCTACCTGCTGCTGGAAGGCGTGTCGGCCGTGCCCGCCCGGGTGCTCCTGAACGGCGCTCCGGCAGGGGAGTGCAAGGCCGAAGGAACCAGCATCCTTGTTACGCTTCCGTCTGTCCCCGCCACTTCTCTCACCACCATCGAAGTGCAGCTGTAGGGTAGGTGCTGTGTTTCGTAACTATTTAACACTGTGACACATACGTAATCTACGGGTGCACCTGCAAGTGTACCCGTAGATTTGTTAACGTGCTGATAAATAGACACTTAGCAATCATGGAAAAAGGAGGCAACTCACTTATGAGTCACCTCCTTTTTGCTAACTGTCAGTTTTGCAGCAATGACCGGACCTTTTCTTCGGGTAGGCCGGTATACTTGGCTATAACCGCAGGGTCTAGTTTATCGGCAAGCATGGCTTTGGCAATGGTGAGCTTTTCTTTTGCTTCTCCTTCGGCAATCCCTTGCTCTTTCGCAAACGCATTTTCGGCTATTCTGTCCAATTCGTTATGCATAATCTTGTCGTAGTTTTGTCTTGTGTTTACCGTCATACTGGCTAGCTCCGTTGCGGTGTATAGACGCTTAAGCAGGTCGTCTTCGAATACATCGGGCTTTGCCTCCAGTGTGTGCATATACTTCAGTGAGAAAACAAAGCGTTCCAGCAGACTCTGGCACTTTTCCGGCTCCAGTTGGCTTAACTTTAACCTGTCCAGTTCCAGGTATACGAAGTTCAGACTGGGTGTCATCAGTTCTCCGTTTCGTCCGTTCCGGATTTCGTAGCGGCTAATGTAATCATGCTCAACGGCCTCTTCGCTTTCGTGGGTGAACGGGAAATTTACCATGCTCACCACATATACAGGCTTTAGGCTGTAGTCCATGGGGTCCGATACTATGCCGTCCCTAATCTCCTGCACACGCAATACCATTTGCTCCCGGATTGGATAGGTGGCATACACCAACATCCTGTCCCTGAAACTCTTTTGCTCCCTGTTCTGTACCTCTACCAGAAACTCCTCACCAGTGTCCTGGTCTTTGCACAACAGGTCAAATGTAACATTTTTTTCACTAATCACCAAGCCATGCAGCTCTTTGTTAATGAATGTGATGTTGGCGATGTGCTTCCCCGGAATGAGCAGTTCCAGGATTTCGATGAGGAGTTTTTCGTTTTCCGGGGTGCAGATAACCACTTTGAAGGTGGCGTCGGACAGGAGATAGGCATAACGGCCGGCTCCATGGATTTTGTTTTGCTTTGTCATAGACACAGTTGTTTGGGATGAAACATACTGCATCCTTCATTGTGAAGAATGCCCGGCTTTCAAGGGCTGAAAGTCGGACTACAATGATATACAAATAATAATTAAACCATCATCAAAAACAGAAAAATTTTTTTAAGATTCCCTTCATTCGTCCCTGAATAAGGCACATTTGTCACATTTTTCTGTTTTTTACGATTATTGTATTTGGCCCTTCCCAACTATTTGTCACTCTGCCACTGCGCTTACCACCATCGAGGTGCTGCTGTAGGGCTGGTAGGCGGCCGTAACATGCCCCAAGGTCCAGGGGTGGGACGTTAGCCAAGAAATCAGGCAGACAGAAGGCGGAGGAGCCAACGACCACCAATGCCTACAAACGCATAGTCGGCATAAAGTAGTTCTCTTGCCGTTTGCTTAATATATTGACTATCAGCGGTTTACAAAAATTTCATCCGGCAAAAAGCCGGATGAAATATCAGTAACTCGCTGTTTAACAGTCATTTAGCCAATCGGCGTTCGCCATCCCGCGATAGCAATGGACCATGATTCGTAATTGCGTGATACACAGTTAGATGCTGACTTTAGGGTGCACCTGAATGTGCCCCCTAAAGATAACAATCTACTGATAATCAGTAAATTACAGGCCATAGAACGCTGCAGATAAGTGTGCTGCTGTGGCACACGGCAAGCCGATGAAACCGCTTGTTTAGCATTTCTTAATCTCAATGCAAAAACAACCGAGTTTTTTACATTGATCCGGTTTTTGCGGTATAATTGACAAAAATGGTTGGTAACCTTGACATTTATGGTTGGTGTCAAGGTTACTTTTTCTTCTTTTCATCGTTGAAGAAAAGGTACCATTTTATGAAGTTGTCAATCCTTGATTCGGCGAGT
>Ga0265300_10000062_pt1 | contig 122676 bp, 118 predicted proteins | sample AusTroGonzalo_MG_FD_193482 | JGI IMG/M metagenome (GOLD analysis project Ga0265300, IMG submission 193482) | Bovine rumen microbial communities from tropical cattle in Woodstock, Queensland, Australia - Gonzalo_03 | ecosystem: Host-associated > Mammals > Digestive system > Stomach > Rumen ... | reverse complement strand
CTGCCCAGGCGGGAAAACTCCCCGATTTTCAACTTGTTTTTACCCATAACAATTCGTGCACTTTTGTTATTCGCCGGCAAAGATAATACATGCCGTAGGGTACGAGTCAAGAGAAAAATGAAAAAAGGATTGTTTTGCCAGATGATTCCTACTTTTGGACAAGTGGCCGACCGGCACACCTCGTTATCCTGAAAGTACAGCGGTCGCTTCCCCTGAGAATCGTATTCTCAATCCGGACATCGAACTGGCTGTCAGGTTCAAGCTGCGACAAAATATATAAAATGCTTTGTCTGGAGCACTCGCATTGTTCCGGATTGCTCCTAAGTCCACATTTTACCTTCGGGCAAGAACATTCCAAATAACTCAGTTCATAAACCTTCCCCGGCTCAATAACCCGGCCCTGATACGACTTGTTATTGTACCCTTCCGAGTAGATTCTGTCGAAATCCCCATTATACTTGGCATATATTTGCTTATGTACCTGGAGAACATGATTTTTACACATTCGATGGCTTCTTCTCTATAGCGCATATAATTGCTTGTTGCTCATTATTCTATTACAAAACTACGTGGATAGAAATCACTATAGAAACGGCCGTCGGTGGCGGTGAACTTCAAGACGCAGTAGTTCGGGTCGGTCACACCACCGGGATAGTACTGCTCATCGCCGTCGCGCCAGATCATCTCCTTCGAGGCGGCATCCGTCAGCACCTCCATCGTACCGCGCAGCATTATGCCCTTGAAGCCCTCAGCGTCACAGAAATAGATGCTGGCCTTGGGGTTGGCTTTATATTGAGCCACACGTATAGAGAAGGTGTTGGTTGTAAAGTAGAAGGTTTTGATACCCTCGCATTTGCGAGGCTTCAGCATGGCCTTGGTCCAAGGAAAACCTTCTTGGTCTACTGACGAGATGTAAGCGATGGGCAGTTTGTCGGCCATGGTGCCAATGAGTTCCTTCACCCCGGCCAAAGCAGGGTTCTCCGGCATGGAGTCCGCCAGCGTCAATTCTTTTCGCCAACGCTTAAGATGCGGGAAATACATCTTCATCTGGCCGATGTATTCCTCTTTCGTGAGGGGCTGTGGCAGGCCTTTGTTCACCTCGTCCACAAACTGGGCGCAGTGCTCAATCATCTCCTCCATTGTGCACTCCTGCAGGAACTTGCCATCTTTATAGCAGTACATGCAGTAATCTTCATTCTTGCTCCCATCGGCATTGGTTCCCAGGATTTCCTGAGTAAGCGGCATTCCGCAGCTCTGGCAAAATTTCTGTTCCATATCTTTGGCTATCATTTTTTACAAAAGTACTGATTTTTCTACATTCTGGCCTTACTGTCGGTGCCGGCGCCGGTGCCGCGGTACTTGCTCTGGGCGGCGTTGAAGTTATAGCGCACGGAGAGTTTCACCCTCTGCGTGTCCATCAGGTTGGTCTGCCTGATGGTGTGGCTTCCGAAGTCGGAAGCAGTATTGAAACTTGCTGTGTGCGTTAAATCTTCTCCTTCCAGACGAATGACAAGCGAACCGTCACGGAGCAGCGTTTTCTGCACGGCAGCCGTGATATTAATGTTCCAGTTGCTCATATAAAGGTTTCGGGAGTAGCCGGGACTCATAAGCACGCCTCCCAGTTCAAACTGCCATCCTCCCTTCACTGTGAAGGTATTGAAAAGCTGGGCAAAGAAGATGGGCTTATGGTTGAACGTTGTCACGCGAATGCCGGATGCTTCACGGGGATCCGGGGCATTTATCGTGAACCACTGAGGAAGGATACCCAATGTATAATTCATATTCCAGGGACCCACGGTAGGGGTCAGGTTCACATAGGCCGCCATCATGCGGAAAGGCGTTTCAATGTTACGGGGCTTCACCAGCACTACGCCATCGGCACCGTAAGGAGCCGACCAGGTGACGATGGCATTATCTGTACGGGAATAGTTGACCATTATCGTGAGGAACTTCCATACGGCGGAAAGGCCGATATTATGGGACAGCTCCGGCTGCAACTGGGAATTGCCGCTCTGCCAGATATATCGGCTGTTGTAGCGTATTGCACTGGACAGATTCCCATAATGAGGTCTGCTGGTTTTGGTGCTGTAATTCAGCATTACCTGAACCGGATTCTGCGACTGAGCGCCGATGACCCCGGCGTAGGACACATTGGGGAACCAGTTTCCGTAGTCGCGCGACAGGTTGTTTGCCGGCGTCACCGCATCCTCGTATGCGTAATGCACCCACTCGTAGCGCACGCCGGCGCTGAACTGTCCCACCTTCGGCAAGTAGCAGCCGTAAGAGGCAAATCCGGCGATATTGTCTTCCTTCACCGTAGCCTCCGAAGCCGGAATGTCGATTCCGTCCACCGAATAATTGTCTATCCGGCGGGAGAAAGTCTCCTCCGTTCCGGCTTGCAACTGGCCTTTCCAGACGGGATAGGAAAGGACTGCTTTGGCGGCATACATGCGCCCGACATTTGTACTGCTGCTCTTGATGGCGGCATCGTGCGTCATATCGCTCGTTTCCATGGATACGGACTTGGTGCTGTCGTCCGTGCCGTAATAGTCCAGGTTCACGTCAATACCCAGTTTCCCCGCAACGAGACCGTTGTAATAGAGGTTGGCGCCCAGGTTGTACGGTGTCCGCTCCCCAATGATATCGTCAGAGGCCGTAGAGAGGCGGTCCACCAGCGTACCGTTCTCAAACACGTTGTCATCCACTTCTGTATGCACGTTGTAGGTCAGGTGCCGTCCCCATTCCACTTTGCCGCCAAGGAAGTGATTGTCGGCCATATGCCAGTTCACGCCGGCATTGCCATAGAGGGAGCTGCCGATGTATTCGTTCAGCAGCGTTCCCTTGTTCTCGAAGAGCCAGTCATCCCCGGCGGCAGTGATGCCGAAGGTTTGTTTCTCCAGGTAACTTTCCTGCCGGGAAGTATTGCGGGCATAGTTCACCCCTGCGAAGATATCCACACCGCCGGTGCGGTAGTTCACATTGATGGCCCCGAAGGGGTCATTGCCCTTGGCCCAGCACAGGGACTGTTCGTCGGAAGCGTTCAGGCTGAAGCTGAAGCCGTCGCCCTGGCGTCGGATGGTTTTGATGCGCACTACAGCCCTCACCGTAGCATCGTACTGGGCGCCGGGGTTGGTGATTACCTCGACGCTCTGGATCTCATTGCTTTGCAGGCGGTCTAGCTCGGAAGCGTCGCTTACGCGGCGGCCGTTGATATACACCATCGGCGATCCTTTGCCAATCACCTCCAGTCCGTTTTGTCCCTTAATGAGACCAGGTGTTTTAGAGAGAACGTCCCTGGCCGTGCCTGCATTCTCCAAGACGGATCCCCTGACGTTGGTCTGGAGTCCTTCGCCCGTGAGTTTGGTCTTGGGCATGATGGCACTTGCTATGGCCCCTTCCAGCATCTGCGTATCATCTGTCAGGGTAATCACGGCACCATCAACGGGAGCGAGATACACCGTCTTGTAGCCCAGCATGGCCACCATCATGATGCCGTCCGTCTCATTCGTTATTATATTAAAAGTGCCGTCTTCCTGCGTCACTACACCGCACACTACGGTGGAGTCGGCTTTGGAGAGTACAGCTACGTTGGCGTAAGCAACCGGCTCACCTTTCTCATCCACAACTTTCCCCTTCCAATCGCCCTTTGCCAGGCAAGGAAGCGACATGGCCGCAAACACAAATAAAGTAATCAGTCGTTTCATTGTTTGTCCATATTTTTTCGACTGCAAAGTTAGTGTATCCTGCGTTCCAAAATAAAAATCGATATGGACAAATATGTGGACAAATACGTATAATTCCCGAAAACTAATTGGACAATCCCGCTCCTTTGCGTAATTTTGTACCGTACTATTTCGGAACATCGATTATGGCAAGACCGGTTACTGTCACAAAAGAAAGAATCCTTTCTGCCTCCCTTGATTTGGTGCGCTCCGGAGGTCCCTCGGCCCTTACGGCCCGGAATCTCTGTGCCCGCCTCGGCTGCGGTGCCAACGCCATCTTCTCTTCCTTCGGATCCATTCAAGGAGTCCGGGACGCCGTCCGGGAGGAAGCCCGGAAGCTGTACCGGAAACGGGTGGGTGACGGGTTTTCGCTCAATCCCCCGTTTAAAGGCTTTGGGATAGCCCTTATCTGGTTTGCCATGGACGAACCGCAACTGTTCTCTATGGTGATGGAATCGCAGGCCCAGCCTACTTCCTACAGGGAATACATCGATTCCTACGTGGGCTTCAAGACAGAGAGCCTGTCGGCCATAGAAGAAACCTTCGGCCTGCCGGAAAAGGATGCAGAAACGCTTTATTATCAACTTGTTCTGGTGGCATTGGGACTTGCCTCGACCTGCACCAGCGGCAGAGGTCAGTTAAGTATCCCGCAGGTAAGCGAAATCCTCGGCAAGAATGTCCGGGCCTTTCTGATGGTCATCCGCGCCGGCAACGACGATAGGGAGAGATTTGTACCGAACGCCGGCGAGGGTCCTGGCGGCGAAGTCGATTCCTATGTGCTGATGCACACGCTCGTCGGACAGAATCACCTGCTCCAGCAACTCCGAGCAAAGCCCCGCTATATTCAGGATGAAGAGTGGGCCGAATTGGAACGGACGCTCCGAAATTCATACAATCTTACGCCCGAATCTCTCCGTCAGGAGCATCCAGACCTGACAAAGGGCGATATCCGAGCCTACATTCTCTCACACCTGCAATTCTCCGTATCCGAGCAGGCCATCCTGTTGGGAATCTCACCTGCATCCGTCACCAAAGCCCGTCAGCGACTCAAAGCAAAAATGAGTTAAGAGCCGATAACTTGGAAGCTTGGGAATACATCAACGATACACATTCCCAATTATTTTGATTACATTTGCAGAAAAGAGATTGTATGAACCAGTCCGTTACAGCCAAAATTTGCGAATACTTCTCGACGAAACCCGTCGTGAGGGCGTTCGTGTTTGGCTCTTTTGCCAGAGGAGAGAACGGGCCGGATAGTGATATAGATATTCTGGTCAAGTTTGATCCAGAAGCCAAAGTCAGTCTCTTTGACCACGTTAGTATGACCTATGATTTGGAAGAGATTCTGGGTATGGAAGTAGATTTGGTGACGGAGGGAACTCTTCTCCCCCGTATTGCGGAAGCGGCCGATAAAGATAAAGTCCTTGTCTATGAGAGAGCCAGTTAAAGATCCTGCACGCCTGGAACATATGATTGAAGCCATTGACCGTATCAATGGCTTTGTCACTGGCAAATCCCAGGATGAAATCAAACAGGACAGCATCTTGTACTACGCTGTTGTGAAGAACATCGAGATTATCGGCGAGGCGGCATATATGCTCACTCCGGAATTCAGAGACGCTCATCCCTCCACTCCTTGGAAGGTCATCATCGGCATGCGTCATTTTCTGGTTCACGGCTATTATGAGGTAGATCCCGAGGAAGTCTGGAACGTTATTGGGAAAGACCTTCAGCCACTCAAAGAGCAATTGGTGTCATATCTCAAAGAGTTCTAATATCTATCTGTAAACTAAACAGATACACTACTCTAAAATCCTCAAAATTGGTTCGATAATTGTCCCATTGCCCGCACGCGGATTAGCCCGGCCTTTGACGGCCGGGCTTTCGCGTGCTAGGGTGAAGGGGCTGCGCCCCCTCAAACACCCCCTTGTCGGCCTTCGGCCTCCGAAATTCCTTCGATTCAGCCTTCCGTGCAGATGGGAATTATTTGTAATAACAAAGAATTGTATTACCTTTGTGTTAACAATATTGTTGAACAGGATTGTTAACATAAAGAATGAAAGAAAACAAAAACACGGAAGAGATTATACTCGAGGCGGCGGAAGCTGAATTTCTGGCAAAGGGATTTGACCAGGCCAGGACCGTTTCCATCGCCCAGCGTGCCGGAGTGACACACGCTATGCTCCATTACTATTTCAGAACTAAGGAGCAGTTGTTTGACAAAATTCTGGACGGGAAAATCGGCCTTATTGAGGAAATCATTACCTCGCTGTTTTCGGCTCCGGACTTGCCACTGAAAGAGCGGCTCACACGGGTAATTTCCGCGCATTTCGACCTTCTGGTTGCCAATCCTTCGCTTCCCCGCTTTCTGATGGGTGAGATGACCCGTGTCGCTCCTTTGATGAAAGAGCGCGTGCTCGCCAAGGTGCTGCCAGCCCTGAGTGACCTTCAGAAAGAGATCAATATGGATGCTTCGCAACTGTTGCTTGACATCCTGTCGCAGAATATCTTCCCATTCCTTATGGCTCCTGTCCTGGAATCAATGGTCGCTGGAACGAATTGGAAAAGAGAAGAGCTGGAAATAATTAAGCAGGAAAACATAACCATCATCCTTAAACGGCTGGATTTAGTATGATTCAAATTGACCACATAAGCAAATCCTTTGAAAAGCAGGCGGTTTTGAAGGATTTGTCCATCAGTGTCCCCGGGAAAACCATAACATGCCTGCTGGGCCCGTCCGGAAGCGGAAAGACAACGCTTATCCGGCTCATTATGGGCGCGATATCGCCTGACCAGGGCAGCATCCGGATTGACGGCGCGGAGGTGCCGGACAGGAAGCTCCTGGGCCGTATCGGCTTTATGCCCCAGGGAGACTGCCTTTACGAAAACCTCACTGGCGCTCAGAACCTGGCCTTCTTCGGCCGACTGTATGGTTTGGATAAAAAGGAACTGTCATCCCGGATAGAAGAATCCCTCTCGCTGGTGGGTCTTGAAAATGAAAGCGGCAAACTGGTAAAGAAGTATTCCGGGGGTATGAAAAAGCGTTTGTCGCTGGCCATTGCTGTCCTGAGCCACCCGGACGTACTGATCCTGGACGAGCCCACCGTGGGGATTGACCCGGTCCTGAGGCGCCGTATCTGGCGTCAGTTCCAACAGTGGCGGGACCAGGGCAAGACCCTCCTTGTAAGCACTCACGTGATGGACGACGTTACTGAATGTGATCGCGCCATCGTCCTCAGTGAAGGGCGTTTCATTGCCGATGATACCGTATTGGCCCTTATTTCACGCACCCCTACGGGCAAGATTGAAGATTTGTTTTTTGATAATTCCAGGCAGTAAGATATGAAAGCATTGTTTATAAGGATTCTTTGTCAGATCCGGAACGACCGCCGGACCCTGGCCCTGATGCTGCTGGCACCCCTGTTTGTTGTCTCGCTCCTGTACCTGATGCTCGATATGACTCCGGATGCTCCTCCCGGAGTCCAGCTTCCTACATATTTCGAGGGCTTTGCCTACATCTTCCTTGTAGCCCTGGTGTTTATGTTCACGTTCATAGTGAGTGGGATGACCTTTGTGGGAGAGCGGATGAGCGGTACCCTGGAGAGGATGCTGATGACTCCCGTTCACCGTTTTCAGGTTGCGGGCGGATACATTCTCGCCTATGGCCTGGTGGCCATCATTCAAACGGCATTATTACTCCTTCTGTGTGTCTATGGATTTGGAATCCAAGTGAAAGGAAGTGTATTCCTATGCGCCTGCATTATGTTCCTTTTGGCCATTGTTGCCGTTGAAATGGGGTCGCTGGTTTCCATTTTCGCCGGCAGCGAGTTCCAGGTAGCTCAGTTCATACCCATCCTCATTGTTCCGCAAATCTTTTTCACGGGCCTTATTCCTCTGGACCGTTTCCCGTATCATCTTGGAAACCTGTGTTACATTATGCCGATGTATTATGCGGCTTTACCCCTAGAAGAACTCATGAAAAGTGGCAGTCTCACTGGCAACAACCCTCTTTGGGTATGCATACTGTTTTTATGGGTGGTCGCACTTTTCATTGCCAACACCCTTAGTCTCAAACGTTACAGAAGACTATAACTATTCCTCGTCAGGCTGCTGTCCGTCGTGGGCTTTCCAAGCGCACTCGGTGATCTTCATATCTGTAAAAACGGCCGTGAAGGAAGACTCTTCCGGCGAACAGGCATAGATGCCGAAACTGATGGCGTCCGTGGCTGCGTACATGTGGCAGACACGCATCTGGCTGAAATCTACGCCATTGGTGGAGCACTCGATGCAGAAATCGTCCTCCCGACGGGAGAGGCGGTACCACATGGTTTTTACTTCGGCCGATATGGCCGTGGTGGCCCAGTCTGAATAACCGTTGTTGGTGGCCACGCTGCCCAGGTGCTGGAACTCCTCGTTCTCAAACTCCACGGAGCCCTTGAGCCAGTTGTCGCTGTCCAGATACATCACAATGCCGCACTGGTCAAAGCGCTGGTGGCTCTGGGTGAAGTCCGTCTTCACCACGAAGCTAAAGAACTTCTCCTTAGTCTGCATCTGCAGAACTGGGGCGTTGTCGTTACGGAAATGGTAGTAAGTGCGCTGCCAAAGGTCTGTGTGCGGGGCCGTGGTAATGGAAATGGCTCCGTCCTTAATCTCACAGGCAGCCGGCTCCCGTGTCCACTGCAACTGATCCTGATTGATCTGGCCGCCATTGGCGAGAGCCTTGGCCACGCTATCGACAAACTCGGAATCAGAGACCTTCTGAGCAGGATTTCCACAAGCAGCAAGAATCAGTGTTGCCACTCCTGTCATCAATAAACAAGTCTTTTTCATATTCACGTTACTTTCGAATAAACGATTGGTCTGAAGCCGGGACATCCTCTTCGGCCCGGATGGCATCGGCCGTCCCGCTGCTCTCCATCTCCTCCACGAACTTCCGGGCATTGCCGTCCACGCCGGTATAATAAAGATTCATCGTTATGGGACCACTTGAATTCTGCTTGCATGACATGACCAAAGCGACTGTCAAGATTAAACCTATTTTCCAAACTTTCATAGATGATATACGCTATAATGACAAAGTTACAGAAATATTTCCTTCCCCCGCCTTCAAGAACGACTTTAGTTCATCTAAAGAATCGTATTGTATCTTGCCGAGGCGAGTATAACTCCAAGTATTGCTTCCGTAAAAGAGTACTATCTGGTTGCCGCTGAACAGAATCACATCCCCTGCCTGGGTGGTAATCTGTGTGTCGCTGGTGGGCAGTGAACGACCAAGCGCTCCCACCTTCTCGAAGCCGCCATAGTCGTGGGCCTCATAGGTGATGGATGCTTCTCGCAGGGCGGCCACGAGGGCCTTGGTGGCGTCGTTACTTTCGATATTGACGGGAAGCGTCTTTCCGGAAACGGTTATTTTTATTTGATTGGGCATGGCATTATCAATCAAATTGAGTTCGGTGAGCCAGTTTTTGACTAATTCATCTTGCTTGCTGCGATTGGACTGGTTGATCCAAAGGGCTTCTCCCATGAATGTAGCGTTCGGCAGGAGCCGATTGGCATCGGCGACCACAGAGGAAATGCCGCTGGAATGGCTGGAGACGATGAGCCCCACGTTTTTTCCGGCCATTTGGGCTCCGTACTTGAACAGGTAGGTTTGCATGAAAGCGGCCATATGGCTGTGCCAGAGCGGTGTCACAAGGATGATGGTCTCGTAGTCGGCGGCATTGCGGTCGATGGCTTTGATGCCGGGAGAACTGGTTGTCTCGCCGGGCTTTGCATTGATGGCGTTTATAAGGTCTGCGCCCAACTTGTAGTTATTTGCCGCAAAATCCTGACCATCGACGGCAGGCTTGATTTCCATCACATCGGCCTTGAGGAGTCCCGTAACAGTAGAGACGATATCCCTGCAATTGCCGGTGTAGCTGTAGTAGACAATGAGCGTCTTGCAGGTAGCATCCTTGTACTCGGGCGTTTCGTCTCCGTTGCCTTGATTGTCACCTTGATCACCCGTGTTCTCCTTCGGCTCCTCCTGCAGGTCTACCGTTGCCGGAATCTTCTCGCAGCTAAAAGCGGAGAGGAGGGTGGACAGGGCCAGAAATATGGACAGTGCCTTCTTCATGAGTTTTACTTCAGGTTATCTTTGAAGAAGGACTCAATCTTGTCGTAGGGAATCACACCGGCCTGATCGTCATAAAGGTCCACGTGCGAGGCTCCGGGGATGATGAGGAGTTCCTTGTTCCTGCCGGTCATCAGGCCATAAGCATATTCGCTGAAATAACGGCTGTGGGCCTTTTCGCCGTGAATAAGGAGCACGGGCGTCTCAATCTCGCCCGCCCAGGCGAGCAGGGGCTGATTCAGGAAACTCTGGCAGCCGATGACGTTCCAGCCGTCGTTGGAGTTGCCACTGCGCTCGTGATACCCGCGAGGTGTCTTGTAATAGGCGTGGTAGTCCTTTACGAACCAGGGGGCATCCTCCGGAAGCGGGTCGATGACACCGCCGGCGCGCTCATAGGTGCCAGAAGCATAGTCCTTCGTGCGCTGAGCGGCAATTGCGCGGCGTTTCTCCATCCGCTGGGCAGGCGTATCCTCGCTGGCGAAATAGCCTTCCACATTCACCTTGCTCATGTCGTACATCGTGCTGGCCACAGTTGCTTTGATGCGCGGATCAAGCGCCGCCGCATTGATGGCCATTCCACCGAAACCGCAGATGCCGATGATGCCGATGCGTTCGGGATCGACCGACTCGCAGGTTGAGAGGAAATCCACTGCTGCCAGGAAATCCTCCGTATTGATGTCCGGGGAGGCCATTCTTCGGGGCTCACCGCCGGATTCGCCGGTGTAGGAAGGATCGAAGGCGATGGTCAGGAAACCCCGCTCAGCCATGTGCTGGGCGTACAGGCCGCTGGACTGCTCCTTCACGGCGCCAAAGGGACCGGAGACAGCAATGGCGGGGAGTTTGCCTTTCGCATCCTTGGGCACATACATATCGGCCGCCAGTTCGATACCATAGCGATTGTGGAAAGTGACCTTGCTGTGGTTCACCAGTTCGGATTTCGGGAAGGTCTTGTCCCAGTGCTGGGTAAGATTCAGGGTACTCATATTCTCGTTCGTGTTTGATTTGCAGGAAAGCAGCAGGGCTGCGGCGGAAACTGTAATGAATTGCTTGATGGTCATATCACTGTGATTTACTGTTGCAAAGGTCGGTACTCCGAGGGACTTTCTCTTACCTATTTTTGTCCAATATCTACCAATATCGCAGATTATTGCTATATTTGCTACGATTACTTACCCTTTCGTTCGTCATGAAGAGCCTTTTGCGCGTCTCCGACCCTAATGTCTATGCCCGCTATGTGAATGCACCCGTGCTGCATCCGCTGGTGAGCGTAATCCACTATGATGAGGTATCTCCCATCCACTCCAGCCTGAACAACTATGGGGTATATGGCCTGTTCATCCAGCGGAACTTCCCGGAGAATCTTACATACGGCATGAAAATGTTCTCACCGGTGGGCGGATCCATCATTGCCGTGGAACCTGGCCAGATTGGCGGAAAGGAAGATGACGGCGAGGAGATTACCATCAGCGGCTGGGTGTTGCTGTTCTCCCCGCAGATCCTTCGTGGAACAGAACTGGAGGCCAAGATGAAGGACTACCTTTTTTTCTCCTACTTCGCCACGGAGACTCTGAGGATGGAACCTTCGGAATGGGGCAGGATTACCCAACTGCTCACGCAGATGCGACACGAACTCCAGGAGAATGCCGATTCTCCCACGCTTCGGTCCGTCATTCTAGGATACATACGCCTAATTCTGGAATACTGTAACCGCATCTATCTTCGCCAGTTATCCCAGGAAGACGCCAAATCATCGGACCTCCTCAAGCGCTTTCACAACCTGCTGCGTGAATACTATCTGGACGGCAAACAACTGGAACTCGGCGTTCCGACCGTCCAGTACTGCGCCGGACAGTTGGCCTATTCTCCACGCTATCTGGGCGATGTCATCCACAAAGCCACCGGCGGCACCGCCATCGGCTACATCCATTCTTTTGTAATAGACCAGGGGAAAAACCTCTTAATGAATGGTCACAACGTCAACGAAACAGCCCACCTGCTGGGTTTCGAATACCCGCACCACTTCACCCGCCTCTTCAAGAAAGTGACTGGGATTACTCCGACGGATTTCCTGGGAAAATAGCATTCATTTATCTATCTGAACGCCAAATAAATACACAGCCATCAAATCGTCAAAATTGGTTAGATATTTGTCCCGTTGCCCGCACGCGATTTTGCCCGGCCCTTAACGGCCGGGCTTTTTCATTCTGCAAGTTCATCCATGATTTTGGCCTTTTTTATGGATGAAGCCATGTAACAACGGGTTAGGCGCCACGCGGGGGCTATTAGCGGGAGCGTTTGGTGAAGGCCAGGGAGTCGCCCCAGGCGTTGTAGAGGATTCTGTGGCCGATGGCGGCGAGGCGGATGTCCAGGCAGGTTTGGCACTTGTCCGGAGCGTCTTTCACGCAGGCTTTGTTGGGGTAGATGAAGTAGCTCTCGCGGTACTCGCCGGGGGTGAGGTTGGGCATTATGACGTTGGCACCGGCCGAGATGGCTTTTTCACGGCCCTGGGGGTCGATGGTCTGATTGGCCGTGGCCGCCACCATATTGATCTCGGGCATCATCAGGCGGGTGACGGCAATCATCTTGAGCGTCATATCCATACGCTCTTTTGCTGAAGGGATGATGTCCTTGAAGCGGAACAGAGGAGTGTCCGGATGGGGAATAAAAGGGCCGAGCCCCACCATAGCCACATCCATATCTTTGAAGAAGAACACATCGGAAACGAGATTGTCCAGCGTCTGGAACGGCAGGCCGACCATGACTCCGGTCCCGGTTTGGTAGCCGATGCGTTTTAGGCTTTCCAGACAGGACAGCCTTCTCCGGAAACTGTGCGTACTGTTCCGAGGGTGAATCTTGTAATAAAGCTCTTCGTCCGAGGACTCTATCCGAAGCAGATACCGATGGGCTCCGGCCTCGAACCAGCGTTTGTATGTGTCTTCGTCCTGCTCTCCGAGCGACAGGGTGATGCCAAGGCTTCCGCCGTCGATTTTCTTGATCTCGCGCACCAGTCGCGTAATCCTGTCGATAAATTCCGAATCGCTGCGCTCCCCGCTCTGAAGGGCCACGGAACCGTATCCGAGTTCGTGGGCGAGACGGGCGCATGAGAGAACTTCCTCGTCCGTGAGACAGTAGCGATTGACCTTAGCATTCCCGCTTCGAAGACCGCAGTAAAGGCAATTCTTTTCGCACGTGTTGCCAAACTCAATCAGCCCTCTCAGATGAACGTAATTGTCCAGGTGACTGAGTTTAACCTTCAGGGCGCGATGGAGAAGGCTCTCCATCTGAGGGCCCTCTGCCGACAACAGCACCTTGACAGAGATGACGTCAAGGTGCCGTTTAAGCAGTATGTCTTCGAACACGGGGCCCATTCTACTTCCGCTCAAGGATTTCCTTGAACTCCTGCATTCCCTTCGTGGCCACGGCGCGGATGTGGGTGAGGCGCGGGTCGTGGACGGGAACGTCTTTGGGGTCGATGATGTATTGTACAAAGTCAGGATTGCAAGCCATAATCAGATACGCTTAAGATTATTCCTTGCCTGCGGATTGTTTTGCCAGATGGCGCCGACCTTCGGACAAGAATCCTGCTCCGGGCAATCTCCACAGGTTTCGAATCCTTTGCTTATCGCACATTGACGTATCTGGCACAGACGGTCGCAAAATATGGTTTTCTGTCCGTCCATTCGACAGCCGTTGCAGTTGATGTGCTCTGGAAAAATGGGAGCATTGTTAAGTTCTGACCAAAGTTTGGCAGTCTTTTCTCGCAGCATCTGGTCGTTATTCTTTGTGGCAATGTAGGCGTCGCACTTCTCGCAGTCCAGTCCACAAATGGCAATCAGTCGCTTCATACCGGCACGCCTCGTTATCTTGAAAGTACAACGATCGCCTCCTCTGAGAATCGTATTCTCAATACGGACATCGAACTGGCTGTCAGGTTCAAGCTGCGACAAAATAAATAAAATGCTTTGTCTTGAGCACTCGCATTGTTCCGGATTGCTCCTGAGGCCACATTTTACCTTCGGGCATGAACACTCCAAATAACTCAGTTCATAAACCTTCCCAGGCTCAATAACCCGCCCCTGATACGACTTGCTATTGTACCCTTCCGAGTAGATCCTGTCGAAATCCCCATCATACTTGTCGTATATTTGCTTATGTAAAGGGAGGACATGATCCTTAACGCAATCTTTAGCCTCTTTTCTATAATCCATGTAATTAGATTGTTGCTGAATCCATAAACTGATTTATTGAAACAAACATACTCATTTTATGACACTTTATCAAATCAGGAGTTGTTTTTGTATTCAAAAAAATCTTGGAGAGCCGATTCTGGATATTACTCTATATCTATCCGAATACCAAATAAATACACGACATCGATATCTTCAAGAATAGTTCGATATAAGTTAACGACCCCGCATTTTTGAGCGACATTTTTGAGCGACATGGCTTGGAAGTGTCGCTCAAAGTTTGTAGTTTTGCAGGGAATAAGACAGTATTATGGACGATTATCACTATATCAACCAGCAGGAACCGGAAAAAAGCAGGAGGTACGTCAACTGGCAGGCGGCAAAGGGGTTGCAGGATGTCGATGGGCTCAAGACTTCGGACTATCTGGACAAGGTGGCGGCCGACAACATTGAGGGTAAAATATCGGCTTACGAGGCCAAAGACCTTATTGACACTTATTACGATGTAAAGGAGGACAGGGAGAAGGATTCTCTGTATGAGGAGGCCGATAAGGTGGCCGCCAGGATAAACATCCTTATCGGCGAAATAGGCTTTTCGCTATCATCGGATGAGTTGAAGTCCATTCACAAACGCCTGTTTGAAGGGGTATTTGAGCATGCCGGGACATATAGAAAAAACAACATCCTCAAGCACGAATGGGTTCTTGACGGCGATACCGTCACTTACGGCAACGCATACAATCTTGAAGACAGCGTTGAGAACCTGCTCCGCGGAGAAAAACTCACGCCGTTCAGAAGTCTTGACGAGGAAGAGACCGTATGGCATATCGCAAAGTTTGTCTCTGAACTTTGGAGAATACACCCGTTTGCAGAGGGCAATACCAGAACCACGGCCGTATTTGCAATAAAGTACTTACGGATGTTGGGCTTTGACGTAGATAATTCCATCTTTGAGGCACATTCCCGCTTCTTCAGAGACGCCCTGGTAAGAGCCAACTACGCCAACATCCGGAAAGGCATATACGAAGACAGGGAGCCGCTGGATGACTTCTTTTCAGACCTTATGATTGGAACGAAGCATGAGTTCCATAGCCGAAATCTGCACATATATGCCGATAAAACTAAATTAGATACGACAGACATTGATGCCAGGATAATGGAGATGATAAAGAATAATCGGCGCATAACCCGCCAGAAGATAGCCGATACCCTTGGCGTCAGCGTAAAAACCGTTGAACGTCACCTCAAGAATCTTCCGGTTCACTTCTCCGGCCCGGCAAAGACCGGAGAGTGGGTAATTGATTAATGGTTCGATATTTGACCTGTTGCCCGCACGAAAAAAAGCCCCGGCATTCAGCAAGGATGTCGGGGCCTTCTTCGATAAACAGGTATTTACCTGACTATTGTTTGAGTTTCTCGATTACATCGTCCAGCATGCCGAAGAGGCCCGGAACGGTTTCTGGAGTGACACTTTCGCAGAGGACGGCGTTGCCCACAGTCTCCGGGACTTGGGTCAGTTCCTTCTGAAGGTTTCGGCCTTTCTTTGTAAGCTTCACTATCATCTGGCGCGCATCCTTCTCGCCCTGGCTACGGGTCACGATACCCTCGGCCTCCATTCTTTTCAGAAGTGGCGTGACAGTATTGGTCTCCAGCAGCAAGCGCTTGGCGATGTCGTTTACCGGCTGCTCGTCTTTTTCCCACAGCACCAGCAGAACCAGGTACTGCGGGTACGTAAGGCCGAATTCTCCAAGCAGCGGATGATAGGCCTGAGTGAGAAGCCGGGATGCTGTGTATAGCCTGAAACAGAGCTGGTTCTCCAGTTTGAACTTTTCTTCCATTATAACATCTCTTCAATGTCCTTCTCAAAAGAGGCAGGCTCGGCAACGGGTGCAAAGCGCTTGACGACGGTGCCGTCACGGTTAATCAAGAACTTGGTGAAGTTCCAAAGGATGTCGCTGTCCTTTTTGGCTGTTTTACTGAGTCCTTTGAGCATCGTTCGGGTAGCTTTCCCCTTAAGACCTTTGTACTCCTCGGCGGGAGCGGCCGATTTCAGATAGGTATAAACCGGGGCCTCCTGGGGGCCGTTGACTTCGATTTTGGCCATCAGCGGGAAAGTGACGCCGTGGTTGATGCGGCAGAACTCGGCAATCTCCTCGTTGGAACCGGGCTCCTGGTGGGCGAACTGGTCGCAAGGGAAGCCCACGATGGACAGTCCCCTATCCTTATATTTCTGGTAAAGGGCCTCCAGACCGTCGTATTGAGGGGTAAAACCGCACTTGGACGCGGTGTTCACAATGAGGAGCACCTTGCCTTCGAACTGCGCGAAGTCAAATTCAAGGCCCTTGTTGTTAAGGGCCTTGAAATCGTAAATCTTTGCCATCTTACAGTTGCTTTACGAGCCAGTTCTGATAACCGATCTTCTCAATGAGGTCCAGTTGCTCCTCGTCCCAATACTGGTCCTCTTCCTCGTCCAGAAGGTAGGCCTTGGTGATGTCATAGGTGGTAGGATCACTTGCGAGAGCGGGCATGGCTTTGTAGAGTGTCTCAACGCCTTCTTTCTGGAGCTTGTGATCGGCCTCAATGTAGGCCTTGGGGTCTTCGATGAGCTTGGCCTCGCTGCTTACCTTCACCTCGGGAACTACGCCAAGGTCCAGCAGGCGGTTGGTGTATTTTTCTACCCAGGCCATTTCTTCGGTATAGTGGCCGATGTACTTTTCGCCCAGTTTGGTGAAGCCCTGGCTCTTGAAGAGTTGTCCCTGCATCTTGTGCACGAAAGCGCTGCCGGTGAGCTCGTTGATGATCATTTGAGAGATCTGGATAGTGTTTGTAAAGTCCATGATGTTTTGTATTTTATTGTTAGTTTATATCGTTCACGATGCAAATATACAACTTTATTTTTATATCGCAAGCGATATTTTCAAAAATCGTCAAAATTTTATTAGAAATTTCAGTCCCCCGCACTTTACATTTTGCCCCCATTTTGTCAACTGCCGAGTACCTGAGGTACCGCTTGGTGAACAAAAGGAGGCCTTTTTGTTCAGTGAGCGGGACCGGCAGCCAACAAGGGCGAGAGGTCGGATCCAGACACCGAGCCGAAAAGATAATAATTGTGAATAGCTGGCAATCTGGAGCGAAGAAAACAAATCTTATCGGCTGCAGATCAGTCGCACGTACAGGTCATCGCCAAGATCGGGGTCAGTGGCAAAATGGACGTGGTATTCCGGCTTGTGCGGTGTCGAATGGCCTAGGGGGTGCCCTTCCTCGTCCAGAATCAGGCCTGTACGGGAGTAAACGGCAACGCAGAGGGAATGCATTTCCTCGAACGTGACTCCGTTCTCTTCTCCGGAGGTGATCACCATATCCGTGCGTTTATATTGGGTCAAGTCTTCGTTGAAGTATTTGACGATATTATCGACAATATACTGCGCCCGGGTCTCTTTGCTCGTTGTCCTGGAGTAGAATTCGAATACATAGAATTCCTTTGTGTCAAAGAGGTATTTGTAGTCTGCGTAGTCTGAATCCCAGGTGGTAGCCACGATGCTGTCTATCAGCCGTTGGATTTTGCCCATACGCTCATACTTCGCTATCTGGCGGTCCTGGCGGGCATCACGCATCCGCTTTGCCCTGTTGCGATGTGCTTCGCGGGCATGGTAGATGTCCCATTCTTCCATTGACAGGGAGCAACGGAGTTCCCAGTCGGTGGGATTCTTCTTGGGCTTGATGCGGGCATAGTTGCAGAACTGATGATACCCCAGCAAAGAAGCCTTGCGCTCGTATTTGTTTTTGATTTCATGGCTTCTATACCCTTCGTGCTCTGGCGTGAATCCGAAGAACGTGATATGCCAAAGGATCTGCGCCAGGGCTCGAATCTCGGTAATATCGGCCTCGATGACCACTTCTTTCGCCAGGGATGACTCCCAGAGGTCTCCTTCGCAGTTAGATGCGTGCAGGTAACGTTCGATTTCGGTGCCGTCTTCCTCGGTCTCCACCTCTAAACTGACAACAATCTGCTCTCCCTGGGCATCTCCCGGGGCCATACGGCGTAGAGTGTCGAAGGCCTCTTTGAAGGCGTAAAGGTTGTCCTTGATGGGCTCGTCAACGGTAAGGAGGTCCGGCACTACGGTGTCGAACTCATATTTGAGAAGCAGTTCTTTGAGTGTCATTCTTGGTAAGGATTATCGATTTTGTGTTTCAGGGCTTCCAGATAGCGGTCTACGTCTGAGATGCCGACTTTGGCAAGGACTTCATCGGCACTTTCCTCAAAGTAGTCCCGGCAGCGCTGCAGGAGTGCGGTTTCCAGCGGAAAACCTCCCGGGCGTGCTGCCGCTTCCTTCAAAAGAACTTCCTTGAAGCGTGGGAGGTCATACTTGTCCCACCACCAGAGCCGGTTCTTTTCCTGGTCGGAGAACTGCTGGACGGTAAGCTTGACTTCAATGGAGAAATCGTTGATACGCAGAACGTCCGGTATGGACCAGTTCATGTGGGTGCATAACGCGTGGAGAGCGTAGCAGATCTTGATATGCGCCAATTTGGGATGCCGTAGTGGACCTTCGGCCCAGGAATCCTCGTCATCCATAATATTTGCGCATTCCAGCTCCGCGTCCGTGGCCGACGGAGTTTTGTCCTTCAAGCGAGTCCAGTCACAACTGACATCGGCCATGCCGGACTTATGCTTCTCCGTTTCTTGAAGAATGGCCGCCATACGGATGAAGTCTGAGCCGTAATAGTTGTCATCCTCAAGACGCAGAATTGAATACGGGATGTCGAATAGCGGAACGAGCTTGCCTTCCAGTTCATAGTCATCGTCCATTTCGTCCTTCTTCATCACAATAAGCGCACGCATCATATCGGCCGTGCGGTGATAAGTCCGATTGGTCATCTCCAGAAGCATGCCGTTGATTTTCTCCAGTCGGGCCACTTCGGCCGGCGTGCAGTGTATTTCGAACAGGAGATTCAGGATGTAACTGCGGTCCAGCATCATTTCCTCGACCGCCTCGACCTTCGCATCGTCCCGGCACCAGTCCAGGAACGGGCTATAGTGCTTATAGTCGATGGGATCGCCGGTAATGTCGAGAATCTTCTTCTCGAGCTTGATGAGTTCATATTTGAGCTGGACCTCGTTCATCGAACGATAGTCGGGCTCTTGTTCCTTCTGTTTCATGCCGCGAAGTTACGGCACGAAGATGCCAAAGAGTGGCAGAGTTCTTAATACAAGCTAGTATAGTTGTTATGCTTATTGCTGTCTATAAGATGGAGCTTATCCTGTCTATTCGGCATTGTCTTCTGCGACGTTTGAGGAAGATTGGAGTTGAGAATCATAATTTTGGAAAACAAATTGAACACCGTCAGGGCCATATTCTTTTTGAAGGTATTCTTTCCAATCAGGTCGAAGAATGACTTGCGAATACTTATCATAATAAACCTTCCCGCGCCAGACAGATTTTTGCTCTTTATACACGCGGTTTTGTTCATCTGAATTATTCCAAAAAGCCACATTAAAGTGATCTTTGTCCCACAATCCCTGCGTACAACAAGCAGAATATACAATGGCAAGTTCTCTATCCTCCAAAGAACTACCTAGATAGTCAAATAAGTTATTCTCTTTAAAGAAATCGACTCTTTTACTGCGCAGAAAATCCTGAAGCGTTCCGGGGAAACCAGAAAGGAAAAAATCGCGATAGAAATCGAGGAAAGGTTTGGAACGCACAATCCGCTTCCATGTCCTAGAGTCATAGTTGAAATAGTACGAAGGCGATTGTCTTAACCAGAAAGCTTGATTATCTGAGTCCTTATAAAAGAGCAAAACATTCTTTATCAAGTTCTGTTGGCTGACATTGTTTCCATCAAGTTCAAGAGAAGTAAGATTGCTCATAAGTTTTGTCAACGAAGCTATCATATCATCTTTGTCAACAATCTTGGCTTCCAAGAAGGAATAGAAAGTATCACCACCTACATCTCGTCCATCCTTGAAATATGGAATGTCTTGTGTCTTCCATATTGCTTCTTCCAATTGAGTTACAAGGTTAGGGGTAGATGTAGCAATTGAATTAATAATACTACTTAGGACAGTCTCCTCCATACTAAAGAGTTTTCCCTTCGCAGAGCCTTCCTCATCGTCAGATGACTCGTCTTCAGAGTAGTTGGATATGACTAGTAATGAGTTATGGGAGTCTTGAGCGTTGCTTATAAGCGTTTCAATGACCTTTCCGACAGTTGAAGCGGATCGTCTATAAGCAAATACTCTGCTATAGTATAGTCTCATTATTCTAATCAATAGATCCGTATCATTAGGAGTGCCGTTGTTTTTTTGTAAATAATACATCCACGGCCATAGCATCATTAGCTTATTTCTGGTTGGAGATGCATTAGCGTATGCTCCTCGGTCAGATTGATTAGGCAAACTCCAGTCTGAAGTATCATTAATATACTTCCAGATTATGTCAATGCAATCATCAAGCCAGGAATGATATTTGGGATAAAGTTCCGTCACACGAGACCTTAATTCATCACTGCTTATGAATGTCAACGCCTTGATGTACAATTCAATTCTTTCCAAGGGCACAGAATCAGCATTCAACAACACCTTCTCCATGCTTGTAATACATGAAAGATATGAGTTAAAACCTTCGTCAGCATCTGCATTTCCTCCTCTCCTTCTCCAGAAAATAGTTTGCCACTCTTCCCATTTTGCTCCCCATGCTTTTAGACCATCATAGTCTTTGGGAAGCAAAGAGGCTTTCTGGAGTTCATTCTGTGATAATTGTTCACCACGTGAGTTCATGGTGATGTATAGCGCTTCGCCCTGGGATGTCACCTCCGTTTTAAAATGCCAGAAATGAATAGCTTGCAGAATGAACTCGAAGAAATGATAGTCAGGATAAGACTCAAATGTGGCATCAATAATTCCTAGAGTCTTTAGCATTGTGTCTACCGTGGGGTCTTCTTTATAGTCAGATAAAAACCAGGAAGGCTTATCATCTCCAAGGATATCTTTGATACAATCCGGATTATCTTTATGGAGAATGACTTGCCTCATCAAATCGTCAAGGAACTGCTGCGTAAGATCACGCACTTTGTAGCTAAAGCAGCGGCAATGACCAGAGTCGTCAGTTCGAGTGATTGAACAAAACTCGCTGACGCAACCTTCTTTTACGGCTCTGGAGAGTAATAGAAGAAATACGGTTGTGATTCTTTGTTGACCATCAATAAGATATTCGTCAAGATATCGTTCATTCTCAAGTATCACATAGGGTGGTTTATAGGAGTAGAGGAACCCTACATTCAAACCATTCTTAATATGTGCACGATGGCAGGAATCACAACGATCGGACTGTGCAATAATGTCGTTTAAGAACTTAGTGACAACCTTTTCATTCTGCCCCCAAACATACTCCCGTTGAATTTCAGGAACAATCAAATTATTGAGAGAAAACAATGTTAAGATGTTCTCATCTCTAAGAGTAGCATTATTGTTCATCTTTCTTCAATTCGCCAAAAAAACCAATTATCTTTTCTTCAATCTTCATTCTGCGGCTCACGATATCCTTCACCGTCCAGGATGTCATTTCATCCAAGTGGGCATTTGAAACATCCGACTGGAGCCATTCTTTATCGAACGCATCAAGAACATGTGGTCTTATATATACGCCCCCGCGACTCTTTGAAATAATAGCTATACGTTTCTCTGTATAAAACTCGTTTCCATAGCCGCGATTGACATTATCTGAAAGAAGGCAAACATTTCCTAAAGAATTAATTGGAACTGCTTCCAAGACGGCCTTGTTAATTCTTTCTTTAAAATTCTGCAACCATTCTTCATCGTCCCACCTAGGCTCGTCCTGAGTAAGCTCAAATAGAGGTAAGCTATTATCAGAACGATGTCTGTTAACTAGATTAATGTAGTTGTTAAGAATAGAGGTTCTATCAACAGCTTTCTTTTTATCAATTCTATCCCCGATTGGCGTTTGTGGGAATATATGCTCCTTGTCCTCGTTATGAGCGGAGAAATACTCAATAGGAAGGAATCCTGCAGTTTCTGAGTTAACGATATCTATTATATCCAAGGCAATCATCAGCTTGATAATGTCATTATCGATATACCAATCTTCTCCTCTGCAAACATCGAGATACTTCTGAGCATCTTCTTTTATCTCTTGACTGGTGCAAATAGGCTTGAGGGCAGTTAGAATGCTATTACACTTCTTTCTAAGAATCTTACGGAATTCAGCTCGTGTATTATTCTGCCATTCGCGGAACAAATCAACAAAACGATCAGTGATATCATCTTTGGAACTGTAGGAGTCTCCTTTATAATAAAGAAGCACATATAATAGCAAATGATAAATCTCACGGTCATCAATCCAACTTTCGAGGACTCTTTGCAAGTATTGAATTTTCTCCCAATGGCTGATAATATCTTTTTCGAAAAGGTCTAGCCCAATCGTTTTCCTATCGCCATTACATGTGAGAGAATACAACTTATAGAGACCATTAATTGGATATGCATTCTCGTCAAATTGAATATCAGAGTTGGTTTTTACCTGCTTTGTTATAGGCTTAAAATAGTTTGCATGTAAGGGATTCTTCCACCAGCGCATCATTTCATCAATCTGAATACCAATCCTTACACGTGACTCGTTCAATTGAACAGTAGATTTAACACTTGCCTCAACTTCCTCAAATCTTGCCATTGCGACATCTGTGATAATCATAGCGCGAATGAGGTCTGAGCCGTCTAACTGAACTTTTCCCCCATTTAGATTACCGAACAGTTTTTGCTCATCATTAGATTCAACATTGTTGACAATCAACTTCACGTTGTTCAGAATCTTTCTTCTTAAAGCATCCTGCTCGGTTTCGGTTTTGGCCGTAAACCATTTCCATACACAGCCGAAAGCAGCAAACAGGTAATAGATATCTTGATAATCCATATCTTCATCTTGATGAGACTTCAAAAAGTCTTCCCACTTCCCATCTACAGTCTTAAGTGTTTCTCGGCCTTTATCAGATAACAAGTAAGAAACGATGAAGCGTTCTGTCTGGGGGCGTACATCATATTTTATCTTCCCCTTTATCAAGCTATCTTCACCTATGCTTGAAAGCAGTACTGCGATAGTTGTTAGGCGTTGTTGACCATCAACAACATTGTATATCCGATTCTCGCTAACTCTCTCAACAAGAGTAATATTCTGGAGGCAGTAGAATTTGTCGGAGTCTTTTTGGATATTAAATGCTTCGATATCCTTAAGCAGCTGCTCTACGGTGGACTTGTTCCATTTATAACCGCGTTGATACGCCGGAATGACAAACACCCCATCACCGATAAAATCGGTGAATAGTTTGGAAATGGAGTAGATTAGTTCATTCATATACTGTCATTAATATGTTATCAGATTAAGTGCTCGGTTTAGTTCTTTCATCAAAAAGGATCTCTATGCATCCTGTTTAACACATATTATTTTCGACTTTCTCATTACGTATCAAGCCATCCTAATATACCTCCTGAATATTGTATAGCAGCATCGTCAATGTCAATTATTCAAATGTACGCAGGTATCCTGCTAAACCTTAGCATGTTTTAGTACGATAATACAAAGATAGCGTATTTACTGGGCTTTCGACAATTATCATGATAACCGACGGCAAGTTGCCAGGCTTTGGCAGAAATAATGCTTAAATTTGTAATCATAAACAATGAAACCCATGGAACAGAATCATAAACCAGCAAAAGATCAGTTTGATGATAATAGCATCAAGACCCTTGAATGGAACGAGCATATCCAAAGGCGGCCGGAGATGTACATCGGCCAGCTGGGCGATGGCTCCGACCCGAAGGACGGAATCTACACCTTGTTGAAGGGGGTTCTGGTCATGGCGATGGATGAGTTCCAAATGGGATTCGGCAAAGGTTTTTCTGTCGAGGTTAAGAATGACTATGCCGTTGTCAGGGATTATGGCAGAGGGATTCCGCTTGAGTCCGTTGTATCTGCCATAAGCGGCATATCCGTAGGAATGGGGGCAAATTCCAAAGGAGTTACCATTCATCCCGTCAAAGTGACGAACGCTCTCTCCATTGACTTTTATGTAGCATCCTTCCGTGATGGGGAATGTTCTTGGGCTAAGTATTCCAAGGGGAATCTTCTCGAGAAAGGAATTGAGAAAACGGCCAAGGACAACGGCACCTTCATCAAGTTTGTGCCAGATCCGGAGGTGTTTACCGGGTATGCTTTCCAAGAAGCGATAGTAAAAGATATTCTCCAAAGTACTGCTCGTCAAAACAAAGGATTGTCGATCTCGTTGAACGGGGCTATCGTTCCAGATTCCTTCTGAGTTCCTCGAAATATGACACATTGAGAAAGGTGGTGCCGCCGAGCATCGCCTTTCTTTGTAGGCCTTCTTCGTGGACGTGGCCGAAGATGTGGTACTTCGGACGGGCACTGGCAACGGAGAGGAAGAGCTGCTTGCAGCCCAGGTCCCGGTCCAGGTGGGAATAGGCCGGGCCGTGGGTAATGAGGAAATCGACATCGGCCGGGATAGTGACTTTAGTTTCCCTTAGGTAGGGCCTTGCCGGTACACTATAGAACTTGATGCCGTCGAACTCTACTCCATCATTCTCCAGATATACAACACCTCCTGGAATCAGATTCCGCGCCCGAATGGGCTCTTGGTTAAAGATGCGGTCGTGGTTGCCAGGGACAAATATGCGGAGTTTAGCGGGGATGGATGTGTACCAGGCAAAGAAGTCCTGCAGATCAGCCGGGTTAAAGCCTTCGCAGGCATCTCCGGCACTGATGAGGATGTCAGCCTCGGATGGTATAGCAAGCCGCCGATACATCCCGTGGGTATCGGAGAAAGCAAAGATTGTATGCCCTTTGAATGGAATTACCATAGCGTAAGCACGTTATGAATGATACAAAGTTAGCCCTTTTCGGGGATTTCAACCGCAGGGAATCGGCGTCTGGCTTCGCGTAAGGCGAATGCTTTCAGTTTGTCCATGTCTTCACCGGGCTCTTCCATTGCGATATTGATATGATCCCCGGCCCAGTTATCTGCATCTATATCGTATTCATTGTTTTCCGATTCAGCGCTGGGAGAAATGGTGATTTTCCATCCCATCCCTTTCGAATCAAGGAACTCAAAGCACCAATTATTAGACTGTGTATCTTTGTACCATTCATACATTGGAGTCTCGATTCCCTCTGAATCATCATATTCAAACAGATATTCCGCTTTCTTAAAGTACCCCGTTTCCTTATCAAGAACAAGATTTAAGACCATTTCGCGTCCGTCTTCTTTGAAGAACGGATGTCCCCACGGAAGGATCATCTTGTAGAAATCCTTTAAGACCTCTACCGGGTGAAATAGAATAATCTGGTCACAAAAAGAATGTGCTTCAGTAACGTCAAGAATATCCCTGATTGTGGGCAGTTCGCTCTGCGGGAAGTTAAAGTCGGATAGCGATGACTTGACAATAATCACAATCCCGAGGGCTTCGGCCAGGGCCTTCAGAATGCGAAGGACAGAGTTTAGTTCCCGCTCCCTGGTCCCACCATCCAGTTGTGAGGTATTTATGTTCTGCAGACCATCTATGACTGCCATTCCAATCTCTTTCGTTTCGGCTAAATGGAAGATCCGGTCGACGATGTATGCAATCGTCATATCGGGAGTGTCATCAAAGAACAGCGGTAATTCTTTGATGTTTTCCGTTTTAATCTGGCCGCTATCTAATGCTTGTGGCCCCACCTGCATACGCAGTAGCGCCCTTCGGATACGCATTGAGTCACCATCCGGCAGGAAATATGCGACGGGGATTTCCTCCTTCGTGCCTGCCACTATGCAATTCCCCAGGACATACTGGTTCTTTCCGCCCCAGGAACGCGATGCAACCAGTATCAAGTTGCCAGGCGTCCATTCCATGCCAATAATCTCGGGACGGTAATCATTGTATTTTTTCTTGCTCATATCAATTGATCTTTGAGTTCCGGTTTCATTTCACGAACTATTTCAAGCACTTTCTCCATCAGGAAAGGGTACTCTTCATCGTAATAGTAGTCTTTGACAAGACCGGGAGTATGGTCTTTTTCTTCAAGGAGGTTAACATCATCCAGGCTGTCAGGGATGTGTTCCCAATTCTCGTCACAGCGCAGCAGCTCGGCAGACCAGGGCTCGTCACCTCGATGGCCGTCCCAGCGGAGATAGATAAGCCAATGGCCGCCGTCGTTATCCTTGAAGTAGTAATATATCTGCGCCGGACACCAGTGAGTAAGATGTTTCTCCCATTGGTTCAGGACTATCCCGTTATCCAGTTCTTTATTTTGCGCCATATTGTTGTTCGATTTGATAATCATGCTATTCAGCGGTGTTCACTCTTCATTTTCCACCAATGTAAACCAGGTCTCAGTCCATTGTATGCTATTGAGGGAGTATTTCTCTATCTCTATTCTTCCATGCTTTTCGACTGCCTCGCAGATCTCTTTTGATATGGCAATCGCTTCCTGTAGTTCGGTTGAAAGGTTCTTGATTTTGATGAGGAAAGAAGCGGACAATCTCATAGGAAGACGCGTTTTCAAGAAGATACTATCTCGCCTCATTTCATACCAGTAGGCCAATCCGCTTCCTTCAAAGGAAGATGTAACCAAATCTGGCACTGTGGCAGAATATACTTCCTGGATGCGTTTCAGCCTCAAATCTTGCTGCTGTTCCTCAAGGATTTCCTTCTCAAGCTGGTCAATCTTGGGCACCACGATTGCAAGCAATTCCATCAATTGCTCAATAGTCCTGTAACGACAGTAATAACGAGACGATTCAATCCTTGGCAAGGCCCTGTTTCTTCTATAGGATAAAGTGAATCTTTTTAGATATACGTTGCCTTTCTTGTATGTCGGGTATGAGTATATTGTGCCGGGGACCTTGTCGATGAAATTGAAATACAAATCAGTCTGGTTATGTCCTGCTGCGCGTTCTGCGTCGTATTTCTCGAAATCAAACCGGTATGCGTAAGGAGACTTGCGCAAGGCATCTACCAATTCGGAGTAGCTGAAGTACGTGAGATCGGTCTGGTGGCCAACCTCGTGAAGGGCTTGTGAAAACTCATGAATTATCTGGTTGGAAATAGGTCGTGCCATAATCTATACTGGTGGTAATATTGTGTACTTTGACTTGGGAAGGCTTGCGATCCATCTTATATCGGTGTCCAGTTCTGAATACTCTTGTCTGCGGTAGGCATCGTCATTATATATCATCCAAAGGATGTTTCCATAGAATCTATTCGGGAACCTGGGTCTCGATGCATACCCGTCTGTCAGCATAATCAGCCCATCGTAGCGATTCTCAAAGAAGAAATCCAAGGGAGCCTGGAAATCTGTCCCGCCTCGGCCCGAGATCTGGAGGGATTTCTGAGCTTTTTTCATCGTGAGAATGTCTCCCTGCAGGCCGCAATCAAACTGGATTACGTCGATGCACTCCACGCCATATTTGAAAAAGCGGTTGATAATCGAGAGAGCTTGAGACACCTGTCGGTTACTGACGGAACCACTCACATCGATGGCAACCAGCAGCCTGGTTGCAAAGTCCCGCTTGCTGCCCATATACTGGAAGCCGTAGCGCCGGCTTGGAATCATCCGGGTACGGCTGCGCTTGCTGCTTAATACCGAGGCGCGGAAGCCGGAAAGTATTGTTCTGTAGTCTATCCGTACGATTGTTGTGGCTACAATTCTGTCCTTCAGATTGCCCCCGACGGAGCCCCATTGTTTACTGCGTTGGGCTCGACGGACGGTCTCTTTCACTTGCTCTGATGCCAATTGATCTTCTTCCCAGAGTTCCGCAGATTCTGAGGCCTGGGCCGCCAGTTGCTGGAGAGAATCGTTGTCTGCCTGGCCGAAATCTTCCTCCGGCCCATCTTTTTGTCCCGGTTTTTCTTCAATCTCACCATTGCCAGAACTTTCATTCTTCTCTTGCTCGGGGACTGCATTGCCAACAGGGTCTCCGGAAGATTCTGCATCGTCGGATACGCCCCCTCCGCCATCATCAATTTCGCCCTCGACATCATAGGGCGGAGATTGCAGATTCTGGTCCAGGAATTCTTCCACTATGGCATAATACTCCTCGAAGCACAGGCCACCGTCAAAGCGTAAGCCTTCGGGAAGGGTAATCGTGCGGATCTTGTGGTAAGAGGAAGTAAGGGTTACATCGCTTGCTATGCCGAGGGTCGCTTTTTTCGCCATATAGGGTTGCCTCTGATATGGATGACCCAGCAGGATGCGTATTACTTCAAAGCGCAGACGTTCCTCAATTTGCGCTTTTCTCCAGTCCTTCATTAAGTCTGGGTTGTATTCTATGCGCATCTTTCCGGTACGCATAGGCACCGTCATCCTTGTATTCTCCACCAAGGTGTGAGTACACCAGGCGGAGAACAGAAGGGGTTCGGTCAGAAACCATTCCTCGACAATCCGGGAGATTATTTCTTCCATCAGAGGTTCTTAATGAATTCAGTTATGGTCTTGAAACACTTGGGCGCTTTGCTCATCATAAAGAGATTCGCCTTGGTGTATGTTGCACCCTCGAAGACAGAGCAGAAATGGGCCATGGACTCGCGTTTGCCACCATTGGCCAGCCAGTTCATGTACTTGATAAGATTGTCTGCTGCAACCTCGTTGGTGCCCTGTTTGTCGTTCTCGATGCAACGGAAGATACTCTCATTGATAATAGCGAGATCGTGGGCCTGATACTTTTCAAGCGTAGATTTCTGTCCGTCGAAATCCTTCAGAATGGTTTCAGCGCTGAGGATGCTGCCCTGGTTAAAGCTCTCAAAGAACTCGGCTGCTGCCTTTGCGCCCACAATGCCGGCAATCACTTTCTTGGTCGTTGCCGTGACTGTGGGTGTGGTTTTAATGATGTCCGAAACACGTTCCCATCCACGGCGGTCCGGCGTTTTCTCAAGCGACGATGATGTGTCCGTAGCGGCACCATCGCCGTCGAGCATCCGGTTGTTGCCTTCTATGAAACTGATGACATGTTTGTCGATACCGGCATTCGAGGCCCACAACACCCATTCGCCCACTGTAGGGCGGAAGTTGTAGATGTTGAATCGGGACACGAGTGCTGGATCGAGGTCGGTGAGTTGATATTCCTCACCATCATTGACAGCAGACACAATCCGGCTGCCCGCCGGCAACTCGCGGCCTGCAAGTCTCCTGTTCAGGGCCAGGTCCATAATTGTCTGGAGTATTTCGGGACGGGCTCGGTTCAGCTCATCCAGGAAGAGGACCACTGGCTGGTTGTCCGTGGGAAACCAGTATGGAGGCATAAATACTGTCTTGCCGGTCTTCTCGTCTTTGTTCGGCAAACCGATAAGGTCTCCCGGGTCGGACATCTGCCCCAGGAATAAGGTGACTACTTTCCGGCCCTTGGCCGAGAAATGGTCTGTGATGATCCTGGACTTGCCTATACCGTGCTTCCCGGACAGCATAATGTTATGCGTGTGGGGTGTGCTATCCAAGAGGTTTTTGAGCTCTTTTACGTTGATGTTAATGGACATAGGGTTCTATCGTTTTTTGTAAATCTTCTTCGAATGAGTCATAGTGAAGGACTGCAACGGCTACATCCGGTTTCTTCATCCAGAGTTTCAACGTCGCAGTCAAGGGGTGGAACGTAATCTCGAATTTCATCCCGGTTCCTTTTAGTGCGGCCTTGATCATGGGCTCTGCGTTGCCTTCCAGAATGGACCGGAGTTTGTCTGCCTTGAGATACTTGCGGTTCACCTCATACGTTATTGTGCGGAACTCTTCAAGGGCGGGATGCAGAAGATCTGTGATGATAAATCGGAAGAACTTTACGACTTCTTCCTTGAAACGCAGCGCTAAAGTCCGAGCTCCTATCCACAACTGGCCACAGCCAAACTTGATAAAAAACGGCAAGGGAGTATCCAGAAACAAGTCGTATCCTTGCAATCTGAATTTGCATCCTTGGGGAAGTATGAGGCCCTTACGGATTTCGTTCAGAGCACCAAGCAAAGAGTAACTATCGTCTTTGACAACGATGGTGTTCAGATTCGCTCCAACGTGTGCACATAAGTGTTGGAACATATCCTCGGCGATATGCTCACTATACTTGGATATGAGGGCGTCTTGTGTCACCGGCCGGTATTTTTACTTTTTGCTGTCCAGTTCTTGAATCTCTTCAGCCGTAAGCGGCCGCTCTCCTATAAGTTCACAATCGATGTTGCGGAGCTGAAGTTGGTTCTCTTTGCGGCAAAGGAATCCTTCTTCCTGAACACCGACCATCTCGCCGGCTTCGTCCCGGCTGATTGCCTTCCTCTCTTCGGCTTTCTCGTCCACTACGATGTATTCGTTTTTGGTAATGACGACAATGAAGTCAGGCAGTAATGCTAACCCAATGTAGTCTTTACGGTCAAACCGATCGGGCATGAGGTACCCAATCTTAGCGGACTTTCTGCCTTGAATGCGTAGCACAATTCGCGGCATATACATGTTTCCAACGTGTCCTTCCATTGTATGGACACCCACTCTCGAGAAGGTTAATTTTGCGGTTTCTAACATGGCTTTGTGTGTTTTGTTTCTGCAAAGGAAAGAACCCTCGCTGCTAAAAAGTGGCAGCAGGGATTTTTTTAATCATCCCAAGTGAGAAGTTTCGTGCGGAACATCTCCCAGAGGAGGTTCCAGGCTTTGTCGAAGCGGAGGCGCTGGGCCTTGCACCAGAAGTGATGGCCGTCGTAATCCGGGCTGGGGAAGCGCTTGCGGTTTTTGAAATTGACGTAGCGGGAGAAATGCTTGGCGTCAAAGTAGTTGTTTTCCTTTTCTGTATGCTTGTACTCCGATTCGCCGCCCCAGTCGAGTATCACTCCCATCAAGCTGATGGTCCGTTCCATCTGGTCGGCATAAACCGGTCCGTTGGCGATGGGAGACCAATGACGCATATATTCTACCATCATTCCCAATTTGACTTTCATGACTGACATAAGATGGTACCAGCCCCAGTTTTCGTTAAAAGCCGAGGCCCATTTGACAAGCAGCCGGTCTTCCCACTCTTGCCTGTTCTTTGCCCGATCAGCCCTGGCCAAATGCCCTTGACAGAAGAGATCTTCGTAGTCTTTATGGTCTCTCAAGAATTCTGCTTTCAACTCATCTTCTGAAAGCGTAATCTTCTTACCGCACTCGTGGACAAATTGATTCAGATAGTCACGTGGATACTCGTTCCATTCTCCTTCAACGTCGTACTTGTATTGCTGCAACTGGTGGTGGAGAGGATTGCTTTCCACCTTCTTAGCCCATTTGATCATACCAGCGTCAGCCATCCTTGTGACAGCGTCGTAGATGACATCATGGCCAATCTGTGGATGCTTTGTATAAACTTCTTTGCAGATGTCACCAATCGTTTTGGACTGGGCTTTGGGTGTGGCGGCAAATACATCGGAGTACAGGTATGTGCGATAGGGATGGAAGAATGTCCCGAACTGGCTTACGAGTACCGGACTACCCAGGGCATCTTCTCCGCCCCAGCTTTTCCAGACCTCGTAGTACTCTTTCCTCATCTTTTGAGTAACCATCCTTGGCCGGAAGGATTTGCGAGAGACCGAGTCTCTATCAACATCGCAGTCAATATAGACTTTCACCTCCTCGAGCCGCTCAAAGTCCTCATCATACGGCTTCCAGTTATACCGTCGGTCTTCAGGCGTCACATCGATGGCGTAAAACCTGTGCTTATACGTGTACGCGAATAAATAGAGGAGTAGCCGAGAGTCGGCGTCCTCTGCGTGCCAGACAATCACCTTGTCATACTTAGGCCCTTTTTTGACGGTCTCGATAAAGTCCATCAAGTCCTGATACAGGTTGGCCACTGGATATGAATTGGGCTTATACCACGATATGGCCGTCTTCATCATTTCCACGTCAGTCAGAGCGTCTGGCTGATAGTGAAGGTTGGTGGGGACGGGGTACTGGATTACCTCATGATTTGCTTTGTCCGGCTCGTCGCCAATCCATTTCTCGACGATGAGGGGCCACATGATTCCTGAAGGGATGATGTGCAATGTTTTTCCCATACTTTATGTCATTTTCACGGGGACAAAGGTAAACGGCGTTCGTGCCAAAATCCGGCAGCGTTTTTTTACATATTATTCGTGGCAGCCCACGGGATGTCGATTTTTGAAAACGCCCCGCTTTTTCAGCGAGGCGATGGTTTGCAACTATATGGGGCAGGGATTGGAGAAATCCAAATGAGGAGATGGAACAACAAATGACCCTCCACATCCCAGAGTAGGTGTATTCAATCGGCAATCGGCATCAATTACATATATGCCCATGTCCCCCTTAATGACATTATACTCATTAAGATCCCCAATATAGAGACTGTCTGTGCAATAGTTAAGATGCATGCCGAAATCTTCCCCGGCATCTTGAAAGCCAAGTGCATACATGAAATCGCAGCGTTCTTTTTCAGAAACAATTCCTCCACGACAATACGGTTGCTCAACAATTACAACAAACTGTTTATCCAGATTTCTGCCAAATCCGATAACCTTCAAACCCGTGTCCGGGAAAATAGCATTGTGGATGATAATTCTATCTAATGCAAGCCGAAGAATATTGTAATGTTTGAGTGAAATCATTTTACGGACAATACATTGATCCACATCAAAGTAGACCTCACTTTCTGTTCCGTAATCTTTAACCTCACTCAAAGACGAAAGGTATAATTCCGGAGAATCATACCAACAACCGGTAATGCGAGCCCAAGCCTCAACTAAACGCTCTTGGATTCGGCCTTCCCCGACGAGATCATCTGTACGGTAGATCTCCCGAAGTTCCGACTCTGTTCCAGGACATCCTCTACAGATAAGCCCCGCCGCCGTAAGGACTGCAGTTCCCTTTGACAAGCCTGGCTGTTGCGCTTGTGGTATTCGTTCAAATAATGTGGTGCCATTGTTAACCTCTTCTGTTATTCTTCCCAGTGCCGTTAGTGTTTCTGTAGTGAAACCATTATTCCAGATAGCCTGATTCAACTCATCCAGTCTTCTGGACGATGTCTCCATTATGCTCTGTCGAATACGGTTCATTCCTAAGTATAAGACACTCAAAAGGCAAATATACTGTTTTTTAATACAAAACTCAAAACAATTGGTATTATCAACGTCCAAATAACTTGTTTCCATAACTCTTCCATTTACTCATTGCCAGACTTTAGCATTAACGATGGTTTTCTTTGCAGAAAATTTCAGAAATCATGGCTGGCACATCCTACAACGAAGACAGTATCAGAACCCTTGCCTGGAACGAGCTTATCCGCGAGCGCGCGGGGATGTATATTGGTCAGCTGGGAAGCGATGAAGACGAGCACGATGGCATCTACGTCCTTCAAAAAGAAATCATGGACAACTCCGTGGACGAGTTCACCATGGGGTATGGAAAAATCATCGAAGTGAATATCACTGAGAAATCGGCCAAAGTCCGGAATTACGGACGCGGTATGCGGGAAACGAATGGATATCATTGAAATCACTCATTAGAACTATGCACGAAGAGTTTACTATTTACAGGTTTGCCATCGAGGATGTGTTGAGTCAACACAGGATAGAGATTAAGGATATAAAGCTTCACTTCTGTCCCCGCGTTTATCAGTTCAAGATTTTCCTTGCCCACGGTGGAAAGGCCGCAAAGGTCCTTGCGCTCGAGGATGAACTCACCCAGGCACTGGGGGTCTCCAGTATCCGGATGGTCAGAATGGACGATTGCATCGCGGTCGAGGTTCCTATTCGTAAGGGCGGTGGCGTTTCAATTTCGGTGATGATGACCCGTAATGCCTTTTACGAAAGCAAAGCTAGACTCCCCCTCGCCCTTGGCGCCACATGGGGCATGAAGATTAGGGCCATCGACCTGGCGGATGCGCCGCACCTGCTGGTGGCCGGTGCCAGCGGCCAGGGAAGAGATATGTTCCTAAAAGGCGTTCGTGCCTGCCTAGATGCGAAATCTCCCGATGCCCGGCAGGTCTGGATTGACACCACTGCGAAGGATGCCGATATGGTTGGGATAGCCGCCCGTCTGGAAGGGCTCTGCGATGAAATGGAGCGGCGGCTCCGTTCTGACGAAGCGCTCCCCTACATCATTGTCATCGTCAACGAATACGCCCCGCTGGTCGTCTGCCGGTGGACTTATCGCTCCATTATCCGCCTGGCGCAAAACGGACATAGGGCGGGAATTCATTTTATTCTTGCCACCCAGCGGCCCTCGCGGGATGTCATTACGATGCTCATCAAGTCTAACTTTCCCACCCGGATTGCCTTCAAGGTATCTACAAAGAGCGATTCCCTCCTGATTCTAGATGAGGCTGGCGCCGAAAAACTCCTTGGGACCGGAGATATGCTCTTCCTCTGGGGCGGACGGGTGGAACGCATCCAAGGACCGACTATAGACTAGTCGTAGGCTTTCCAGAAAATTTTCATCGTTTTTCTTTCTGCTGCCGCTTTTTGGCAGTGGAACTATTTTACTTTGCATCCGGAAACCAAAAAAGATTCGTATGAAAAAGGGTAAAAACAACTTCGAAACCCTCTACAAAGAACTAGAGGAAGAAGCCTGGAAAGAAATCTCACGCTGCGAAGCTTTAGTAGAAAGCCAGCTTGACAAGTTCCGCGACAAACTGGACTGGGAAGAGCTAAGCGCCAATCAGGAAATCCGCTGGACCGCCTCCATGCTCGAGCGCTTCGCAGACCTTGTCAACTGGTCAAGAATCAGTGTCACCTTGGATGCCACTAGCCTGTCACCCGAGATTATCGAGAAATTCCTTGACAGGTGGGACTGGGAGAATCTCTCCTGGAATAGCGATCTTCCGTTAGCGGTAATTGAGAAGTATCCCGACCGACTGGATTGGAGCACAATCATCAATCGCTATGGCAGCTGTATAAACAGCATCTGTCTTCTGGAGAGATTTGCCGAATACATCCCTGCAGATTCTCTGAAGGATTCCCGTTTATGGAATGAATTGGTCTCCGAGAAAGAGGACGAGCTGAAAAAACGTCTTTGTTCAGAATCTTAGCCGTCCTTTTTGAAAGGTGCGTTCCCTCAACTATTGGGAGGTAAAATGGAATAATTAGGTAACCGGAGACGAAAAGAGCAAACCGTATGAGCAAGACTATTATCGAAAGCATGTGCAGCATTTCGGAGCAAATGCGCCCGGCGCCAGACTCCGACCGTATGGACCTCAGTCGGATGATGGAGGCGTCCGACGACATCAGCGCGCTGTCAGAGACGCTGGAGCTGAGTGCAATGCAGGTGGTTCTCCTGACAGCCATTATGCAGCGGTCGGCCCGCTCGCGAATCGCGGCGGACGATGTGGCGCTTACCCTGGGCCTGGATTATCTGAAGTTCCTCACTATGAATGACGATCTGGAAGGACTTCGGAAGAAAGGGTATCTACGAATCGACGATGAGGGAAGTATATGCGTCCCGAAATCTGTCATAGATTGCCTGAAGACCAATGCTCCTGTCAAGCCACTCCCAATGACCGGTCTGCATGTCGACGAACTGCTCAGCCGTATCAAGAGCGCTCTGGAGATTCGCAGCCAGAACGAATGCACGACGAATGAATTAATCGACGAGCTGGATAATCTGATGGACCTAAACCCGGACAACAGTGTTTCCCGCACAATCCGGAAAATTCTAAACAAGATTAAACCAGAGATGGGCATCACTCGGTTGGAAGACATTGTTCTTTACGCCCTGGTTTACCGCTATTATTTTGAGAACGATGATAGGGTATGCTGGGGGGACTTGGAGGATTATTTTCACCATGTTCAACTGGATGTCCTAAAGATAAACTACCGCAGCGAAAGCCTGCGCCTCCAGAAAGAGCACATCATCGAATACGCCGACCGCAACGGGGTTATCGAAAAGTCTTATTTCCGCATCAAAGATGAATACAAAGAGGCGATTTTCGAGGATGTAGGCGGCATTCAGAAAAAATCCGCCGGTGTCACGTCTGCGCGGAAGTTCAGCGCCGGGGACATCGCCCAAAAGGAGCTTTTCTACGCCCCGGACGAGGGGCGGCAGGTCGCAGAACTGCGCTCTCTCCTTGCCGGAGAACGCTTCGAAGAGATCCGCTCCAGGATGAAAGAGATGCACCTTAGGACGGGGTTCACCTGCCTCTTCTACGGTGCTCCCGGAACCGGGAAGACCGAGACGGTCTATCAGCTAGCCCGGGACTCCGGCCGCGACCTTTTCATCATCGACGTCGCGCAGGTGAAAAGTTGCTGGCATGGGGAAAGCGAGAAGAACATCACCGAGGTATTCGACCGCTACCGCTCCTGCGTCGAGGCCGGAGGGCCCGTCCCGATCCTCCTTTTCAATGAGGCCGACGCCATCTTCGGCGTCCGCAGCGAAGGAGCGCTCCACTCGGCCGACAAGTCGGACAACGCCGTCCAGAACATCATCCTCCAGGGGATGGAGGACCTTGACGGCATCCTCATCGCCACGACGAACCTCACCACCAGCCTTGACAAGGCCTTTGAGCGGCGTTTCCTCTATAAGATACGCTTCAACCAGCCCACTCCCGAGATCAGGAGCCACATCTGGCAGTCGATGATCCCGGATCTCTCCCCCGCCCAGGCCACCTCGCTGGCGACCGATTTCAGCTTCTCCGGAGGACAGATAGAGAATGTTGTCAGGAAAAAGACCGTCCGGGGGCTCATCTCCGGCGTGCAGCCTTCCTACGACGAGCTCGTTTCCTACTGCCAGGAAGAGAATATCGAGCAATCAGCCGATAAACGAAAGATTGGATTCTAATACTACCGCCATGAACACAGACACGACCTTTGATTCGACCCTCGCTTTTGAACGCATCTTTTGCGAGTTCATAGCCATCGACAACGATGTTGTCCTCACCTCCGACCAGAGCGATTCGTACATCCCTCTCCTGCAGGCTAAACTGAAGGCCGACCTCGAAGAGGGCCTTCGCTGGATGGAAGACGACTGGCATCGCGATAGCATCAAGCACATCTTTGTCGAAGACCGGATGTACCGGGTACTGGAGGATTCCGAGAAGACCTGGCAGGAGCAGTTCGACACCATCCTCACTCAGATGAAACAACACGAGAGCCTCCTGCATCGTCCCATCTGCGAGAGCGACATCGAGAAGCTTCTTGAAACCGAAATAGCCGACCTTGCAGAATACGATGTTCGCGAGGTAGGAAAACGCATCCAGCGCCTGAAAGAGCAGATGACAGAATGCCGAGGGGAGTTGGAGGATATCGAGCGGTATACCAGCGATTGGCTCTCATTCCATCACCTGGCAGGGGTGGAAGGCGCAGATGCGGAAGGCCGAGTGGGAAAAATCATCTTCGGCGTGTCGGAGTCCGTCGCCAACGTGCGTGCCTTCTATAAGGACCCGGACACGGGGTTACTTGAAACTAGGACAGAAGCGCTCTATCGGGCGGTCCGCCGAGCTGGCGCCACCACCCTCACCGTCATGCTCTTCACAGGGCAGATGAAGCACGTTTACCAGTATACGCCGAAGGGACAGAACTCATCCTCTGAGCCTGAAGACACGCCCCCAGGTATCCTCCTGCGCTGCGAAAGGGCCAGACAGGAAAACGCCCCCCTTCGTGATCCGGATGCATTCCGAGAGGTTGTCGGCCCCGTTGCCAACTTGCTACTTCTGAAGGACAGTCCCCGTCCGAACGTCTTCCTCAATGTCGAACCGCTGAATTTGGCGTAGAATTTATGTTACTGCTTGTTTTTGGCAGTAAGTATCCTTACCTTTGCAACAAGAAAAGAAACACATCATGGCAAAAAACTACTTCGACCGTTACATATGGCTCATCAGCCTCATCAACCGTCACAAGTACATCAGCTTCGAGGACATCAGCCGCGCCTGGGCGCACTGCCCTCTGAACAGCGGCGACAGCGCAAGCGTCCAGCAGAGCGCCCTGCCCCAGCGGACCTTCTTCAACCACATCGACGCCATTTACGACACCTTCGGCATAGAAATCAAGTGCAACCGCGCCAGAGGGTACTATATTGCCCACGGCGACGATCCGGAAAGCGACGGCATCCGGGAGTGGATGCTGGAGTCCCTCTCCCTTCGCAATCTGCTCAACGAGAGCGCCGGGATGCGGGAACGGGTTCTTTTCGAGCCCATCCCCCCGGACCAGCAGCAGTGGCTCAGCGCTCTTCTTGGGGCCATCCGGGACGGCAAGGCGGTTCTGCTCACCTACCAGAGCTTCACCCGCGAGGGACCTAACTCCTTCATCGCCCATCCCTGGTGCCTAAAACGTTTCCGCCAGCGGTGGTACCTGCTGGCCCGGAGCGAAGAGTACAAGTACCCGCACGTCTATGCCCTCGACCGCATCCAGAATGTACAGGAGACCGACAAGGAGCTCCGCATCCCCAAGGGGTTCAACGGCGAAGCTTTCTTTGCGAACTACTTTGGCATCATTGTCGGAGACGACTGCAAGCCCGAGACGGTTCGGCTAAAGGTGGACTCCGGCCACGTGAAATATATCGAGTCACTGCCCCTCCACTTCACGCAGAAGGTCGTCGAGGAATCCCCCGGCTACAAAGTATTCGAATATCGGCTCGTTCCTACCTTCGATTTCAAGCAGGAGATACTCTCCAGGGGCCCGGAGGTAGAAGTGCTGGAGCCGGAGTGGTTCCGCGAGGAAATCAGCGAAGATGTCAAAGCCATGATGAGCCGCTATGAGTAAACTCTCCTCCTTCAACGCCATCGATTTTGAGACGGCGAACGAGCAGCCCTGCAGCGTGTGTTCCGTGGGGGTGGTCATGGTGCGGGACGGGGCCATCGTGGATTCCTTTTACAGCCTCATTCACCCGGAGCCGGAATACTACCAGTGGTTCTGCCAGCAGGTGCACGGACTAGGGCCCGAGGATACCAATAACGCTCCCCTCTTCCCGGAGGTCTGGGAGAAGATTGCGCCCCTGCTTGAGGGCTATCCTATGGTGGCCCACAACAGCCGCTTCGACGAGCGCTGCCTGAAGGAGGTCTTCCGGGTTTACCGAATGGATTATCCAGATTATGTTTTCTATGACACCCTTGCGGCGTCGCGCCACATCTTCGGGGCTTCCCTACCGAACCACCAACTACAGACAGTAGCAGCCGCCTGCGGGTATGACCTCACCTGTCACCATCACGCACTGGCCGATGCCGAAGCCTGCGCACAAATAGCAATAAATCTTTTGTAAGTCCCCCGCACTTTACATTTTGCCCCCATTTTGTCAACTGCCGAGTACCTGAGGTACCGCTCACTGAACAAAAGGAGGCCTTTTTGTTCAGTGAGCGGGACCGGCAGCCAACATAAAGGCGCCAAAGCTAATACAAATCTCCTTTCTCGGTGATGTCTTTGAGGAGGGCCACATAGCGGGCAACGACTTCGTGGACATAGCGGCGGCCTTTTTCGGCCGAGGAGCGGGAAGGGTTGCCGATGCCGGTGTCGGCGGTGATGCGCGACCAGTTGCGGGGATGCCAGGCCACCTTGTTCACAAGGCCATCAATGGCAAAGGGTTTGGCCGATCCCGGGCCGGCGAACTCCATCTTTACCAGCTGGGGGTAGTAGTGCATCATTACCGACGTTTCCTGCTCTCCGGCGTGGTCGTCTACGTCGGCCTCGAAAAAGCCCTTACGCGGCACTACCGTGAACCATTCGCTTTGAAGGATAAGAAAGTCTGGGTACTGGGCCATCAGGTCACGGATCATACCCTTAAAGCTGTTACCGCCATGGCCGTTGATAATGAGCAAGCGGCCGATTCCCTGGTGCCGAAGAGAGGCTACAATGTCCCTCAGAATAGCTGCCTGAGTCTCCTGACGTGTGTGAATACAGAAAGGAAGATCTGTTTGCCCGGGATTCTGGGAGCCAAAGGGAACGCCAGGCAGCACCATGGCATGAATCCCCTCCTCTTCCAGCTTGGCGGCCACTTCCTGGCCAATAGCGGCACTGGAAAGGACATCGGTACAGTAGGGCAGGTGCCCGTTATGCGGTTCAGTGGCACCCCACGGCAGGATGGCCCAATGGTAGTGGGCGCAGCGCTTCACTTCGCCCCATACGGCGGTGGTAATATCGTAGTTCATAGGCAATTATCTTGGCGTATCAAACCACGCCGCCACATTTGCGGCGTCCTTTTTTAGCTGCTGCTGCAGGGCTTCCAGCGAAGAGAACTTTCGCTCGTCGCGGATGCGGTGCAATAGGTGTAGCTTGAGCGGCAGCCCGTAAATATCCTCATCAAAGTTTAGGATGTGCGTTTCAATGGTTCTGGTGGTACCTCCCACGGTGGGCCGATGGCCAATATTGCACATACCTTTATATATAGCGCCCTGTACTTCCACCTGCACGGCATACACGCCGTCGCGTGGGACCAGCTTAAGGGGCTCGTATAGCTGCATATTGGCCGTGGGGAAGCCCATGGTGCGGCCCAGGCGGTTTCCGGCCACCACTACGCCGTACAGCTCATAGCTATACCCCAGCATGGCATTCGCTTCCTCTACGCTCCCATCCTGCAATGCCTTCCTGATTTGCGTTGAAGAAACAGGCGGCAGAGCAGCTGTGTGGCTTGCAGGCCCGTGGCCACCCTCGGCCGCGTAAGAGGGAGGGGCCCACTGAGTTGTACGAAGTACAACGATATTTGGGACGGGTAGCGAAGCGACGGCCTGAAGGTTACACAGCTGCTCTGCCGTTTTCTTATCGCGGCCAATCCTATTGTCATAGCCCATGACAAGCAGCGTGGCACCATAGCGGTCCTGGAGCAGCCGAAGGTATTCTTCGGCAGTCATGGCGGCAAATTCCCGCGTAAACGGGAGCACCTCTACGCGGTCTATCCCCGCCGCCAGCAGCAGGGCCTTCTTCTCCTCAAGCGAAGTAAGCAGCCTGAAGTCCCGGGCATCCTGCTGGAGGACCGTGCGGGGATGGGGCCAAAAAGTAACAGCAGTGGCCTCTTCTCCCCTTTCGCGGGCAGCCTGGACCACGGCCTTAAGAACATGACGGTGCCCAAGATGGACACCGTCAAAGAAACCTGTAGTTACTACAGCCACTTTACGCACTCAAAAGCCTGACGGTGCGCCAGCAGCGGATGCTTGGCAAAGAGACGTGCGCCCACTTGATAGGCGCCTGTCTTCTCCGGCATCACTTCCACGCTGTATTTCACTACACCGTCTTTGAAAGACTCTACCTGAGCCTCCTGAACTGCTACAATATGCAGCTTGCCATGAACATCGGTTTGGGCAAAAACGGCTTCCAGTCCTACTTCCTCCGGGGTAAGGGTTCCCAGCTGAACTTCTATCTGGGCGTGATAGGGCGTGGCCATGCTAAGGTCGTAGGTAGTAGCGCTCTGGCTGCGGGAAATCATGCTCACATTCTCCCATTCGCGGCGCACGCGGGACTTCCAGGCGGCCAGTTCGCGGGCCCGGGCAAAGTCGTCGGCCTTCATGGCATTGCCGTCAAGGGACTGGGGCTGGTAGTACTGGTTAATGTAGTCGGTGAGCATGCGGTTGGTGGTAAAGTTGCAGGCCACCTGCGCAATGGTATTCTTAATGTAACCAATCCACTCGCTGCTTCGGCCGGTATTGCGGTCTACGTTGTAGTACGCGGGAGCAATGTCGTTTTCCAGGATTTGATAGATGGTAGCGGCATCCAGTTCGTTCTGGAAGTTGTTGTCCTCGTACACCTGCTCGATGGGAAGGGCCCAGCCAGCGCCTTCCTTATAGCCCTCTACCCACCAGCCGTCCAGCACCGAGAAGTGCATGGTTCCGTTCATGGCCGCTTTTTCACCGGAGGTACCGGAAGCTTCCTGCGGACGGGTGGGGTTGTTCATCCACACATCCACGCCCTGCACCATGCGTTTGGCCAGCGTAATGTCGTAGCCGGGCACAAAGACAATCTTGCCGATGAAGCGGGGATCCTTGGAAATATCGACAATCTGTTTAATGAGATCCTGGCCGGCTTTGTCGGCGGGGTGTGCCTTACCGGCAAAGAGGAACTGCACAGGCTGTACGGGATTGTTCACAATCTTGTCCAGGCGGTCCAGGTCACGGAACAGCAGCGTGGCGCGCTTGTACGTGGCAAAACGACGGGCAAAGCCAATGGTAAGGACATCGTCGCGCAGGTTCTCCAGGATGGTAATGAGCTCGGTGGGGCTGTAGTGATTAGAGCAGCTCTTGTCCATGAGACGCTCCCGAAGGAAAGCAATGAGTTTGGACTTGAGCAGTTTCTTGACATTCCACACTTCGGCGTCTGACACGCCGTATATGCCCTCGAAACAGGATTTGTCGTAGTGGTGGGTGGCAAAGGCCGGGCCGAATACCTTGGCATGGACGGGCTTCCACTCCGGAGCGCACCAGGTGGGATAGTGTACGCCGTTGGTTACATAGCTCACGAAGAGCTCCTCTGGCAGATAACCGGGATACATGTGGGCAAAAATGTCCTGGGACACCTTGCCATGCAGCATGGACACGCCGTTCACATTTTGCGAAATATTGGCGGCCAGGTTGCTCATGGAGAATTTCTCCTGCACGTCCATGGGATTGTCCTTGCCCAGGCTCATGAGGGTTTCCCAATCAATTTTGAGACGCTCCGGGTAATGGCCGATATACTGGCGCAGCAGGCCTTCCTCGAAGGCGTCGTGGCCGGCAGGAACCGGCGTATGGGTGGTGAACAGGGAACTGGCGCGCACCACTTCCAGGGCCTCGGAGAAGTCCAGGTTGTTGTGCTCAATGTACTCTCTCAGACGCTCCAGGCCGATAAAGGCAGCATGGCCTTCGTTGCAGTGGTACACCTGCGGATCCATGCCCAGCTTGCGCAGTGCGCGTATGCCGCCCACGCCCAGCAGGAGTTCCTGCTTAAGACGATTCTCCCAGCTGCCGCCGTAAAGGTGATAGGTTACCTCACGGTCTTCGGGGGAATTGGCTTCGTAGTCTGTGTCCATGAGGTAAAGGTCTGTGCGACCTACCTCTACTTTCCACAGACGGGCTGTAAGGTTACGGCCGGGGAAGGCCACCGAAACGGTGAGCCAGTTCCCATCCTTGCCCATCACGGGAACTGCGGGAATCTTGGTGAAATCCTGGGCGTCGTACCCGGCCACCTGGTATCCCTGGGCGCTAAGTACCTGATTGAAGTACCCGTAGCGATACAGAAGACCCACAGCTACCAGATTGGTGTTCATGTCGCTGGTTTCCTTAAGGTAGTCGCCGGCCAGGATACCCAGACCGCCGGAATAAATCTTAAGGGAAGTATCCAGACCATACTCCATGCAGAAATAGGCGATGGAAGGGTCTGTGCGGCGGGCCTTGGCGGCCATGTATTCGTCAAATTCGTCCAGGACGCTCTTCATGCGGGAAAGGAACACGCTGTCCTCGGAGAGCTGCTGGAAACGCTTGATACTTACGGTATCCAGCACTGCCAGCGGATTGTGCCCGCTCTTGTGCCATACATCGGGGTCTATGGAACGGAACAGGTCCTTTGCACTCTCGTTCCAGCACCACCACAGGTTTTTGGAAAGTTTTTCCAGCCGGGAAAGTTTCTCCGGGAGGTGACGGGTTACCAGGATGCTTCGCCAGTTGGGACTGGTGACATCGGCTTTAAAATATTGCATAGTTTTCTTTTTAGCTTTGTAGGAGGCCAGGCGGTCCTGCACTTTTTCAAGGGCCAGGGAATAGGCTTCCTGATAATAAACAATCTGATGGTCCCAAAGGGCAATATGGGACACTTCACGGGCATTTTCCCGATACTTCTTGCGCTGGACTTTGTCCAGGGCCGACAATTCCTCGATGCGTGCCACCACACCGTCTACCACCTGCTGATAATTGGTGTCGTCGCGCTCCAGGACCGTAATGCCGGGATGTTTCTTCCCGTAATGGGTTTGCACCCAAAGGCCGAAGCCTGCCAGGGTGGTGGTAAGGGTGGGAACGCTGAACGCCAGTGCTTCCAGCGGCGTATAGCCCCAAGGCTCATAATAGGAGGGGAACAGCGCCAGGTCCATGCCGCAAAGCAGGTGGTAGTAGGGCATATTGAACACGCCGTCGTCGCCGTTAAGGTACGAAGGGATGAAGTACACCTTCACTTTGTCTCCCAGGGCATTGTTCAAGCCAATTTCTCCCAGCCTGCGGGTAATGGTGTCGTACGCTGCGTTCATGAGCAGGTGCGAGCTTTGGGTTTGGTAATGGGGATCTCCGTCCCCGGAGAGCTTGGCCACCACCTCTTTGTCGGGGCCGTGATGGCCCGACGGAATCATGATAAACGCCTGAATGCTGCGGCCGCTGTAATTGGAGCGGTTAAGCTGGTCCAGGGCGTCCAGGAATACGTCTATGCCTTTGTTGCGATACTCATACCTGCCGCCTATACAGATAAAGAGGGCATTGGCAGGCACTTCCTCGGCGCTCATGGCGGTAGCTACCTGTACCAGGCGCTCCCGGGCAGCGTTGTGCAGCTGTGCATATTCTTCGGGGCTGGAAGGAGTAAAGCTGTTTTCAAAGCCATTGGGCGTTACCACGTCTACGGGGCGTTCCAGGAACTGGGCACACTCCTTTGCAGTAATCTCACTTACGGTAGTGAATACATCGGCGTTCTGGGCGCTTTTTTTCTCGAGCGAATAAATGGCCGTTACGTTGAAGCGACGGGCCATTTCGTCGCCGTTATAGCTGGCAATGTTATTGTAAAGGGGTAGATTGTTGCCCGCAAGGCAACGGCCCATCATGGTGGCGTGGGTGGTAAAGGCCGTAGCCACCGGAATGCCTGAGCGCTTGAGCTGCAGAATGCCGGCCCCGGTTTGCCACTCGTGGAACTGGGCCACCACACGCTCCCCTCCCTTGAGGTTATAATTCCAGAAACTCTCTACCACGCGGCCGGCCGCCCAGCCAAACACCGCGCTCTCTTTGTAGTCCCAGTTCCCCGAGATGGAATCTACGCCGAAGTCTTTCCAAAAGCCGCCAAGAATGTCGTCGGCCTGTGGAAGGAACTGCTTGTAATCCACCAGGATGGCCACGGGTTTGCCGGGAATGTTCCAGCGGCCCACCCGAAAGCGCAGCCCCTCCGTAATGGCCTGCGCTTTCCAGGAGCGGTACAGCCTGGGATCTTCCAGGAAGTCCGGGTTGTCGCTGCGATGCATCCATACGTCCGGACCAATGAAAATATGGCGCCGGCCCAGTTGGGAACTTAAGTGGAGGGCTTTGGTGGCAACCACGGTATAAATACCGCCCACCTTGTTACACACCTCCCAACTTACCTCGAACAGATAGTCCGGTTGAAGGAATTCTTTCTTACTTACCATTACTTCTTTTTCGCCGCTTTCTTCCGCACAGGCTTTTTAGGTGCTTCCTTAAGTTCTTCTACAGCCGTTTCCTTTACATCCAGGGCGGCACGTTTCTCGTCCAGGCGAATCTGGAAGTCGGAGATTACGTTCATGTAATTGATGAAGGCCTCGTAGGGGGTATCGTAGGGATTGAAATACTTATGCACTTCCCCGTCGCTGAAGAACTTGGTGCACATGTAATAGAAATGGTCGCTCTCCTGCAGATGGCCGAAGTCTTCCCAAAGGTCTGGGTCGTTCACGATGGAGAGTTTTTCGGTCATGGCATAGACCTTCTTGAAGGCCTCGTGCTGCAGTTCATTGCCCAGCCAGGCGGTGAGGTCGCGCTCTTCGTCGGCCCAGGAAATGGGATCTTCTACGGCAATGTCGCTCACGGGTTTGTGCTTCTTGGTGGCCTCACTGGGCGTAACGAAGCCAAAGGTGCCATCGGCGAGAACTGCGGCGGGCAGGGCCCTCATGAACTCGAAGATGCCGGTTTCGGCCTTCTGATGCTCCCCAAAGGTTTCGTAGTCCATGAACAGGTTCACAATGTCTCCTTCCTTGGCGTTTTCCTTGAGCCAGCCCACATAGGTTTGGGCGGTAACGGCATTGGAGGCAAAACGGAAAGCAATATCGTCGGACAGGCCGTAGTTGCGCAGCAGGAGCTTCAGTTTGGGCTGGGTTTCCCCGGTGTACACGAAGTTGGGGCTTTGCCAACCCATGATGTGACGGGCGCCCTCTGTGAGCATGGTTTTATACCCCATGTCATACACCATCTCGCCGATGCCGTTGGAGTAGATGAGCTCTGTGTTGCGGAATGCCGTGGGCACTACGCCAAAGATTTCCTCAATTTTGGCGGCATGCTTCTGGACCTGGTGACGGAACTCGCTTTCGCTGCCCAGCGAGGCCAGCGAATGGTTGTAGGTTTCGGCCAGGAACTCCACGCGGCCGGTGGCGGCCAGCGCCTTGAAGCTGTCGATGACCTCCGGGGCAAAGCGCTGGAACTGCTCCAGGGCGCTGCCGGAGATGGAGTAGGCAATCTTGAACTTACCCTTGTTCTGGTTGATGAGCTCCAGCATGAGCTGGTTCATCGGGAGATAGCACTTCTGGGCTACACGGCGCAGAATGGTACGATTGGCAAAGTCGTCGTAATAGTGCGAATCCTTGCCGATATCAAAAAATCTGTACAGGCGCAGCCGGGTGGGTTGATGGACCTGGAAATACAGGCAGATGCTCTTGGTTGCCATAATATCTTATTTTACTACTGATTCATAAACTTTTTTGAGTTTGGCGCAGGCGCCGTTCCATTTGAGGGCGTTCACTTCGTCGTAACCCATTTGGGCGCTGAAACGGGCCAGCGCAGGATAACTTAGGAGGCCGTAAATGTCGTCGGCCATGGCGTCCACGTCCCAGAAGTCTACCTTAAAGGCATAATGCAGGACCTCGGCGGCGCCAGACTGCTTGGAGATGATGGACGGCACGCCGGTGCGCATGGCCTCCAGCGGAGAAATGCCGAAGGGTTCGCTGATGGACGGCATGATGTATACATCTGAGAGAGCGAACATCTTTTGCACGTCCACGCCGCGCAAGAAGCCCGTGAAGTGGAAACGGTCGCTGATGCCCAGACGGGCCGCATGACGGATGGCACGGTTCATCATGTCACCGGAGCCGGCCATCACGAAGCGCACGTTCTTGGTGCGTTTGAGCACCTTGGCGGCAGCTTCGATGAAGTATTCGGGGCCTTTCTGGTAAGTGATGCGGCCCAGGAAGGTAACCACAGGTTCGCGCACGCCACGCTCTACCACCAGGTTTTCGCGGCCGCTGAAGTCTACCGCGTTGTGCACGGTGACCACCTTGGCGGGGTCTATGCCGTAGCGGGTGATAACGATATTGCGGGTGAGGTCACTCACGGTAACCACCCTGTCGGCCATTTCCATGCCTTTCTTCTCGATGGCAAATACGCGGGTGTCTATGTTGTCCACGCTGCCGCGGTCGAAGGAAGTGGCATGCACGTGAATGACCAGCGGCTTGCCGGTGAGCTCCTTGGCGGCGATGCCGGCATAGTAGCACAGCCAGTCGTGGGCGTGAATGACGTCAAACTCGTCTTTCCTTTGCATGGCAATGGTGCCGCCCACCATGGCGTAGCGGGCTACTTCCTCCATGAGGTTGGCGCCGTACTTGCCGGAGAATTTGTACTTTTGGCCGTAACTGATGGCAAAGTCCTTTACCTGGCGACGTTTTTCTTCCTCAATGAGCTTGCTGAATTCCTCCGGGTTGGCGTAGGGTACCATGTTGGAGCCAATGTGGATGAACTTTACCTTGTCCAGGTATTCTTCCACGCTCTCGGACACGGTATCTACGGGAACGTCTGAGGCGTTGATGATGGTGGTGGCGCTCTGGTCTTCGTCGCCGGAGGCCGACGGCATCACGAACAGGGTTTCCACGCCGTTATAGGCCAGGCCCTTTACAATTCCTTCGCAGGCTGTACCCAGACCGCCCGCAATATGGGGAGGGAACTCCCAACCGAACATTAGTACTCTCATGTTTTATTCCTCCCTGTATTTTGCAATGAGCCAATTGATGTTGAGAAGGGCCGCGGTGGTCATGGCCGATGAGATGGCGCCATGGGCCTCGTGCGGCGGGTCTCCGTCGTAGAGTTCGCTGAAGCAGCCCACGCCGTGCTTGGAAAGGTCTTCGTAGAAGCCCTCGGTGAGCCATTCGGCGCGTTTGATGAAGTTGCGGCCCATCATATTGAAACTGGCATAGCAGTACTGGGCCAGCAGGAACGGGAATGCGCAGCCGTTGTAATAGGCTTCGTCGCGCTCTTTCTGGGCGCCTTCGTACACGCCCTTGTAGCGCACGTCGCGGGGGCTCAGGGAGCGTATGCCGCGGCGGGTAACTAATTCGGCGTTCACTACCCGCATGACCGAGCTGATTACTTCGTCGGAGACGCAGCGGAAGTCTGTGGAAACGGCCCACAGCTGGTTGGGACGAAGTTCCAGGTGCTGGCCGCCGTTATCTACGTAGTCGGCCAGGAAACCCAGATCCGGGTTCCAGAACAGGGGCTCGAAGTTTTGTTCGATGAGCTCCTTCACAGGCGTCCACTTCTTGGAGAACGCGCTGCCCTTGCGTTCGTTGGAAAGAGCAAAGCAAATGGCGTTGTACCAAAGGGCGTTGGTTTCTACCTGATAACCGGCACGCTCTGTAACGGCGCGCCCGTCCGTGTAGCAGTTCATCCAGGTTAGGGCCACGCCGTCCATCTGGGCCCAAAGCAGGCCGTTGGGCTGCATGGCTACCTCCTGGCGCACGCCGGGCTGGTAGCTTTCGATGATGGATTTTAGCACAGGGCCATATTTCTCCCAAACGGCCTTGGGATGGCCGTTATAAGCAATGTACTGCTGCAGGGTAACGGCCAGGAACAGCGGAGCCTCTACCTGCGTGGTGCGGCGGGTAAGGCGCTCCTGGTTGTCGGCGATTAGGTTGTCCAGAATCTCTTCGAATTCGGCCGGGGAATTTTTGCCGTACAGGGCCAGACCGGCCACCGACTGCAGGGTTTCGCGCAGGAGACCGGTGTACAGCCAGCTGTAACCCGCCACGATTTGCTTGTGGCCGCCATCCTCGCGGATGAGGGAATCGGCCTGGCGCACCAGTTGGTCGTGGAAGGAGGTGATGGGACCTATCTTGTTAACAACCGTGGTGAAGCTGCGCTTGAGGCTGGTGGCGCTAACGGGAGCGCCCGCTGCGGCCGACAGCACGATGGAGTCTCCGCTGCGAAGTTCCACCTCGAAGGTGCCGGGCACCCAGAGGTCTTCGCGGCAATCGTAGCCGCGGCGCATTTCGTCTGAGTAGGTGACACCTTTGTACCACACGGGGTTGTACTTGAAGGCCGATGCGCTGGAACTTAGCTGGATATTAAGATCCGGGTAATCCTCGTAGAGGTTGAAGGAAGCGCCGTTCTGGACGGGCTGGAAGCCCGTGCGGGCGGCGTCGTTCTCACTGGTGAGGCCATGCACGCTGCGGAAGGCCAGGAAGGGTTTTATCTCCAGTTTAACCTTTGCAGGGGCATTGAGCAGTTCGTAGTGAACGAGCACCTGGTTGGCATCCGGGCACAGGGCGATGCGCTTACGGAACACGATTTCTCCAATTTTGTACGTTACGGCCGGCACAGGGTCTGCGTCAAAGTCTACGATGTACTTGTGACCGCGGGGCTCGTAGATGTCTCCGTAGCAGTGGATGCCCAGATTGAAGCGCTTGCCCCTGAGGGTTAGGCTTTCGTCCAGGGAGCTTAGCAGCAAATGCCGGTACCCGCCAAACTTTTCTACCGGAACGGCCAGCAACCCGTGATACCTTCGGGTGTTGCACGTGACGATGGAAGTATTGCAATAGGCGCCGGTTTTGTTGGCCAGGATAATCTCTCGCTTGAGCGAGTATTCCAGATTAACCAGCTCTGACTTATTGAATTTCAAAAACGCCATATAGTAGAGTTTATATTTTTTTCAAAACTACCCCCGAGCGGGCGGGCAGGTACAGCTGCAGGGTATGGTTGTAGGCCTGGTTCCCGTTGGGGCATTTCCCGGGTACGGCAATGTGACGCTCCCCTTCCTGCAGGCGGCCGAAACCGTTGAAGCGGGGCTGGTCGCTGTCCAGCACATTTTCGTAGGTTCCCTCCGGGGCCGAAAAGCCGTAATTGGCAAAGGAACCGGTGGGCGAGAAATTGAGCGCAAAGATACAGTTTTTCCTACGGAAAACCAAGATTTTCTTTTGCTCGTCGGCTACCAGAAGTTCCGGGCGGGCGGCCAGCAGGCCTTCTTTCCTAAGAAGGTGCACCATACTGGCGTCGAAGTCCCTCAGGCAGCCGTAGCGAAGAAGGCCATTATCGGCCAGGGACCACTGCCTGCGGGCATATTTGAAGCTCCAGCCGTTTCCTTCCCGAGGGAAATCTATCCATTCGGGGTGGCCGAACTCGTTGCCCATGAAATTGAGGTAGCCATCCCCTGCCGTTCCGGCGGTTACCAGGCGAATGAGTTTGTGCAGGGCCACGCCGCGGTCCACTATTCCGTTCTCCGAGGCTTTGTTCATGGCAAAGTACATCTCCTTGTCCATGAGGCGGAAGATGATGGTTTTGTCGCCCACCAGGGCTTGGTCGTGGCATTCGGCATAGGAGATAGTCTTTTCGTCGGCCCGCTTGTTGGTGAGCTCCCACCAAACTTCTCCCATGGACCATTGCTCATCCGAGCGCTCTTTGATCCACTTGATCCAGTGGTCGGCCACGCCCATGCTCATGCGGAAGTCGAAGCCCACGCCGAAAGCCTCATAGGGAGCGGCCAGGCCGGCCATACCGGACACATCCTCGGCGATGGTGAAGCCGTTGGGGTTCATTTCCTTTACCAGCATGGTGGCAAGGGAAAGGTAGGTAACGGCATTTTCGTCCACGCCCTGGTCAAAGTAAAGGGCATAATTGCCGAAGTCCTTGCCCAGGCCGTGGTCCCAGTACAGCATGGAGGTAACGCCATCGAAGCGGAAGCCGTCTATGCGGTATTCTTCCATCCAGTACTTTACGTTGGAAAGGAGATAGTATTTGGTTTCGTCTTTGCCGTAGTCGAAGCAGCGCGACCCCCAGGCGGGATGATGGCCCTGCGGCCCGCTGTAGAAGTACAAATTGTCCCGGCCGTCAAATTCGCTGAGTCCTTCGGCCACATTATCCACGCTGTGGCTGTGCACGATGTCCATGATAACGGCAATGCCTTTGCCGTGAGCTTCGTCTACCAGGGCCTTGAACTCTTCCGGGGTGCCAAAGCGGGAACTGAGGGCAAAGAAGTTGCTTACCTGGTAGCCGAAGGATCCGTAGTAGGGGTGCTCCTGCAGGGCCATGATTTGGATGGTGTCGTATCCCAGGGCTTTTACCCGGGGCAGGACATCCCGGCGAAACTCTTCGAAGGTGCCCACTTTTTCCTTTTCCGTGGCCATGCCAATGTGGCATTCGTAAATCATGGGATGCGGGCGTTTCCCGGCATAGCCGTGCTTCCAGACATATTTTTGGGCAGGGTCCCACACCTGGGCGCAGAATACTTTGGTTACGGCATCCTGTACTACCCGGGTGGCATAGGAGGGCAGGCGCTCCCCGCCGCCGCCGGGCCATTCGATGTACAGTTTGTACAGCTCCCCGTGATGCAGGAACATGGCCGGCAGTTTGAGCTCCCAGTTGCCGCCGCCAAGGGGTTTCAGGGCATAACCTTCCGTGCGCTTCCAGTTGTTGCCCTCCCCTATGAGGTAAATCTTGTTGGCGTTGGGAGCAAACTCTCTGAACACCCAGCTGCCGTCCTGGCACTTGTGCAGGCCGTAGTACATGTGGTTGTTTACGGCGTCCTTTAGCAGGCCTTCCCCGGCAATGTGTTTTCGCATGTCCCCAATGCGGCGGTGGCGCTCATCGATGGCGCCCTTGAACGGCATTAGCCAGGGATCTGTTTGATAAATCTTTTTCATATTATTTGTCCAGCGAATCTATCTTTTCCTTTACCGTGCGCAAATACTGCCTGCATTGCTCCAGGAGCTCCCGGCTTCGGCCCACCAGGGCGTCTATGTCGTCCAGTTTGGTTTCCGGATTCTCCACTTTTGCGGCAATTTGCTCAAGTTCGGCGATTGCTTTTGCATATTCGAATTTTTCGGCCATCTTGCGTTCTCCCCTAATTGGTTAACAAACTTTTGGTTAGTTTACAAATATAACAAAAATTCCATGCAAAATCAACATTGCTCCGTCATTCCTCAGATTTTTGCTATCTTTGTCTCTACCTGGCCGCCAGGGCAGGTCCATTAGCTATGGCACAAAGGGATTACATAGATTTATTGGAGTTACAGACCCGCATCAAGGAAAGCATAGCCGATGCTTTCCCGGGAAGGTATTGGGTAAAGGCCGAGATTAGTTCCTGGAGCCCCCGGGCCAACGGACACTGCTACCTAACCCTGGCGCAAAGCCGGGGCGGCAAGTCAGTGGCCGAGTCACGGGCCATGATTTGGAAGTGGCACCTGCCGCAGCTGCAACGCTTTTTCGAGGACGCCACCGGCCAGCGGCTACAGGCCGGCATTACCGTGCTGGTGCGCGTTCAGGTGAGTTACAGCGAGCTGTACGGGATTAGTCTTTTTATTGACGACATAGACCCCGCCTTCACGCTGGGAGAAAAAGCGCTGGAGCGCAAGAAAGCCATAGAGAAACTGCAGCGGGAAGGCTACATGGACCTGCAGCAGGAGCTGGCCCTGCCCGACATTCCGCAAAAGCTGGCCATCATTACCTCCCTCACGGCCGCCGGATATCAGGACTTCCGGAATCACCTCCTCCATAATCCGGAAGGTTATGCCTTCCAGCTGGATGTGTACGAAGCCCTCATGCAGGGAGAGCAGGCCCCCTCGTCCATTCTGGATGCCCTGCAGGCCGCCCAGGAGAAGGACTACCACGCCGTGCTCCTGCTAAGGGGCGGCGGCAGCGAACTGGACCTCTCCTGCTATGACGACTACTCCCTGGCCGTAGGGATTGCCACCTGCCCCCTTCCGGTCATAACGGCCATCGGCCACGACAAAGACGTGCACATCGCCGACCTAGTTGCCCACACTGCGGTAAAAACGCCCACTGCCCTGGCCGACCTTTTCCTGGATGCGCTAAGGGCCCAGGACGCCCTATTGGACCGGCTGGGCAGCCGCGTAGACAACGCCGTCCAGAACCGGCTGGCCGCCATGTTACGGCAGGCCGAAAACCTGCACGCACGCATCAGGCTGGGAGTTGGAGAAAAAATCCATGCGCTGCAGCGAGTGGCCGACCAAGTAATCCATCGCATTCAGTTTGCCGCCGGTGCCAAACACAGCGCCGCCTATTCAGAAGTGGCACTGAAAGAGGCCATCATTAAAGCCACCGACCCCCGCAACATTCTGTCGCTGGGGTATGTACTGGTAACCGGCCCCGACCATAAAATGCTCAAAAGCGTCACGCGCGTGGAGGCGGGAGACCGCATTGGCGTGCGGTTCCAGGACGGTTCCCTCACCGCTCATGTAGAAGAAGTATTGGGGCTAAAAACTCCAGCCAACCCCGAAGCACCAGACAAAACTGGTCTCCTTGAAGTCGGATAGCTTGTAGATGTTTGTGGTGCCCTGGCGCAGCTCCGTGTAGATTTCGAATTTCCACACCACAAAACTGAGCCCGGCGTTCACGCCAAACTCGAAGCGATTAAAGCCATCTACCCTGCGAAGGGGAATGCTGTAACCGTATTCGTCCTGCTGCGTACCCCACAGGTCGTAGGAAACATAGACGCCAGCCATGGCGTCCAGCCTCACTTTTTCGCCGAAGCGGATGCTCCAACCCGGGCGGATGGCCCCCAGAAGATTCGAGGTTTGCAGGCTGCCGTAATCCCGCACCCATCCGCGATGGCTCATACCGGCCTGGAAAGACATGAGGAAGCCGGAAGGGGTTACCAACCGGGAGTCGTCCAGGACATCGGCGCTAAGGAAGGACCCGGAGATGCCCTCGCTCTGGAGCACCTGGGCGCTCAAAAGACCTACCCGGCAAAAAGACTGGCGAATGGCTTCGCGGTCCCCACGGGCGCTAAGCGTTTGAGTGATAAGCAATCCAAAGAGGATGCATGCTATTTGAAACAGTTTTTTCATAACCTTCCTTGTCTAATTACGGGGCAATAAAAAATGAGCTAATTCTTGCTCGTCCAGGGTTTGGTAATCGTACTCTTTGACCATAGCGCCGTCCCGGGAAAGGGACATCACCGGCATAGCGCCGCCGGTAACGGGGAGGAACGTGAGCGGATCCAGCACCTGGAAAGGATAGGCGTGCGCATCCATGTTCTGCTGGAAGAAAGCCGGCACTTCTGCTGCCGTAGTGTCACTCACCTGCAGGAAAAAGAATTGTACCTGCTCCGGGGCAGCCCCATGCCGGGACAGCATGGTTTGAAGCTTTCGGGCGCAATCCCGGCAATACTCGCAGCGGGTACTCATAAAACACACTACTGTTTCCCCCTCTACGGGATGCTCCTGCATGAGCGCCTCCCACTTTTCCGGCAGGATGTACTGAACCTCCTGCTGCGTGTGCCGATAATACCAGTCCGGGGGAGAAAACACAAAGAGCGCCACGGCTGATGCTCCCGCCAGCACCGCCAGATAGAATGGTTGCAGGGGCGTTTTGTATAACTCCCGGGCCGATGCCCCAACCAGAAGGGCCAGCGCGGCATTTTTCACCAGCGACTGCAGGGGATTCAGGTCTACAAGATCCCCAAAGCAATGGCAGGAGCCGGAATCCCCCACCGCCATGCGCCATCCAAGGAAAGCCGAAAAAGCCAGCAGCTGCGCCCAGGCTATCCACCGGGCCCATTTGAGCTGCCATCCGCTCAGAAACCATAGGCCGGTAAGACCCTCCAGCAGAATGAGCAGCCGGGCCGCTATGCTGGTAAGGTCAAAACTGGCCAGCCCCAGCGAAAACACATAGAGTTCGAAGGACTGAATGGACAGCAATTTGGCCACGGCCGATGCTAAAAACACCAAGCCGCAAAGCACCGTGGCCGCTTTTCTAAGATAACGCATCCTATTTTTTTACAAAAAAGCATCGCCGCAAGACTGGCGCCCGGCAGCGATGCAATAGATGGCGTAATACGGCTACTTGCAGGAATAAGATACACCGCCTGCGCTATAGTTCAAAGTTGTGCAGTTGCCATCTTCGGCCTCCGTCTCAGCGGTAACGGTAACGCCCATCACGGTAGCGGTGCAAAGGCACTTCTTGGAGCTCTTCTTACAGGAAGCGAGACAAGCGATGGCCAGAACGGCAGCAGCAATAATGATAACTTTCTTCATGGTAAAATAGTTTTGGTTAATAATAAGTTACAATTTAGGTTTAGAAGTTCACTGGGTGCAAACATGCTAAAAAAAATCTATAAATCCAAAAGTTTTAGCATTTTTTTGTAATTTTGTTCCATAAACGCTTTCACTATGTTTAACGCAAAAGAAGTAAAGGACGCATGCGTCCAATGGATCAGGGACTGGTTCCAGGAAAACGGAAAGGGCTGTAATGCCGTACTGGGCATTTCGGGCGGCAAAGACAGCAGCATTTGCGCCGCGCTGTGCGTAGAGGCGCTGGGCAAAGAGCGCGTCATTGGCGTTACCATGCCCAACGGAGTGCAGCCCGATATAGCCGACTCCATTCAGCTTATCGGCCACCTGGGAATCAAGCGTTACAATGTGAATATTGGCCCTGCTTTTCAGGCGCTCATGGAAGAAGTGGAGGCTCGTCTGGGCACTGCGGCCAGCGAACAAACCCGCATCAATATGGCTCCGCGCCTTCGCATGACGGCCCTCTATGCCATCTCTCAAAGCAATAACGGAAGGGTGGTCAATACCTGCAACCTGTCAGAAGACTGGGTGGGTTACAGCACCCGCTACGGAGACGCCGCCGGGGATTTCTCTCCGCTGGGCGGCCTCACGGTGGCCGAAGTACTGGCCATTGGCATGGAGTTGGGCCTGCCGGAAAACCTGGTAAAGAAAACGCCCTCGGACGGCTTGTGTGGCAAAAGCGACGAAGACAACCTGGGCTTTACCTATGCCGTTTTGGACAAATATATACGCACCGGCATTTGCGAAGACCCTGCCACAAAGGCCCTCATCGACCGCAAACACGCACAGAACCTCTTTAAGCTAAAACCCATCCCCCACTTTGAGCCGGGGCTGTAGCGCCCACCCGGGCACCTATTTAGCGCGCGTATAAACCTGTATGGGGCAGCCTTCGAAATCGAAGTGCTCCCGCAGTTTGTTTTCCAGGAAACGTTTGTAGGGGTCCTTTACCCACTGGGGCAGGTTGCAGAAGAAAGCAAACTGCGGCGTACGGGTGGGCAGCTGGGTAACGTATTTAATCTTAATGTATTTCCCCTTCCATGCCGGCGGCGGATAATTCTCTATCTCTGGCAGCATGGCGTCGTTGAGCTGGCTGGTAGGAATCTTGCGGGCCATGTTGGCGGCCACGCGGGCGGCGGCATCCAGTACGTCCAGGATGCGCTGCTTTTCCAGCACCGAGGTAAAGATAATGGGAATGTCGTTAAACGGGGCCAGGCGACTCCTAAGAGCCTCGGTGTAGTCCCGCATGGTATTGACATCTTTCTCAAAGAGGTCCCACTTATTTACCACAATCACGCAGCCTTTGCGGTTCTTCTGGATAATGTTGAAGATGTTCATATCCTGCGCCTCCATGCCCAGGTTGGCATCGATCATAAGGATGCACACATCTGAGTGCTCGATGGTGCGCATGGCACGCAGCACAGAGTAAAACTCCAGGTCCTCGGTTACTTTGCCGCGTTTGCGCATGCCGGCGGTGTCCACAATCATGAACTCGTGACCAAACTTATTGTAATACGTGGAAATGGAGTCCCGCGTGGTGCCGGCTACGGGCGTCACAATGTTGCGTTCCTCTCCCAGCAGGGCGTTGGTGAGCGACGATTTTCCCACGTTGGGGCGCCCCACGATGGCAATGTGCGGAAGCTCCGAGTGGTCGTCGTCGGCCGAAGCATCCTCTGGCAGGAGCTTCACTATCTCGTCCAGTAAATCTCCGGTGCCGCTGCCGTTGGCGGCCGATATGCTCCACACTTCTCCCAGGCCCAGGCCGTAAAAGTCGTAGGCGTCGTACATTTTTTCGCCGCTGTCTACCTTGTTCACGCACAGCACTACGGGCTTTTTGGAGCGGCGAAGAAGATCGGCGATCTCGCTGTCGTAGTCGGTGATGCCGGTGGCAGCTTCGCACATGAACAGGATAAGGTCGGCCTCTTCGATGGCAATCACTACCTGACGGCGGATGGCATCCTCGAAGACGTCGTCGCTGTTGGAGGTGTAGCCGCCGGTGTCTACCACCGAGAATTCCCGGCCGCACCACTCGCATTTGCCGTAATGACGGTCCCGCGTAACGCCGGCGGTCTCGTCTACGATGGCCTGGCGCATACCCACCAGACGGTTGAATAAGGTCGATTTGCCCACATTGGGGCGTCCTACTATCGCTACCAGTGCCATAATTCTTCTATTTATATCTTTTGTGGCTTCTCCAGTTCATACAGGGCGCATGAAGCGCAAGCGTCGGTTATTACACCGGTGCAGTGCCGCTTGGGACCCTTTTTATCGGCCAGCATTTCCAATTCTTCCTGTTTGGCGCATTTAATGCCGCGTTTTTGCATCTCCGGATTCCCGGCTATTTCCCCGTTGGGGAAGGGCCTTTTGAAAAAGAAGATGTTCACGCCCAGCAGCAGCACGGCCAGGCCCACGAATACAATAGCGGCAAGCAGGGTTTTCATTTACAGGGGGAATTCCGACGAAATGGGCTCGTAGTTATATACGCGCAGGATCATGCGCGCAAAAGTATCGGCCAGGGACACCACGCGGAACTTTCCCTGAAGGTCCTTTTTGGCAGGATCCAGCGGAATGGTGTCGGTGACGTATACCTCTGTGAGGGCCGATGCGTCTATGCGTTCATAGGCGGGGCCGGAAAGCACCGGATGCGTAGCGAAGGCCCTTACGCTGCGGGCGCCGCGCTTGATGAGCTCGTTGGCGGCTTCGGTGAGAGTGCCGGCGGTGTCAATAATATCGTCGATAATTACAATGTCGCGGCCTTCTACTTCTCCGATGGGGGTGATGCGCTCCACCACATTGGCCCGTGCACGGGTTTTGTGGCAAATGACCACCGGCGTGTGCAGATTCTTGGCATAGGCGTTCACACGCTTGGCACCACCCATGTCCGGGGCCGCCAGCGTGAGGGTGTCCTTGAATTCCTTTTGGAGATTTTTCAGGATGCCCAGGAAATCGTAGCTGGCATAGAGGTGATTTACCGGGAAGTCAAAGAAGCCCTGAATTTGGTCGGCGTGAAGGTCACAGGTCATGACGGCGTCGGCGCCTGCCACCTTTAGCATATTGGCCACAAGTTTGGCGCCAATGCTAACGCGCGGCTTGTCCTTGCGATCCTGGCGGGCCCATCCGTAGTACGGGATTACGGCAATGACCTTATTGGCCGATGCCCGCTTGGCTGCATCGATGGTTAGAAGCAACTCCATGAGGTTGTCGCTGTTGGGGAAGGTGGACTGGATGATGAAACAAGTGGCGCCTCGAACGCTTTCGGCGAACGAGGGTTGGAACTCACCGTCACTGAAGCGGGAAATTTCCAGGGGGCCCAGTACCACCTCCGGGTCATTCTCCGGTTTCATGCGGTTCATGGCAGCAACTACTTTCTCGGCGAAATACCGGGAAGCATCACAGGAAAACAGCGCCATACGGTGCTTATGCACGTCGTTGATCATAGTGTTTTGAGAATTGAGCCTATGTATTCCAGAATTTCTTCCTTGCCGGTTCCTTTAACCGACGAACTTACAAAACAGGGAGGCAGCTCCTCCCACTCTTCCAGGAGGCGGCCCTGGTTTTCCAACACCTGGCGCTGAAGGGCCTCGGCCCCCATTTTATCGGCCTTGGTGAAGATAATGCCGAAGGGAATGCCTTTTTCTCCCAGTTCGGCCATAAAGCGGCGGTCTACTTCCTGTAGCGTATGACGGGAATCCAGCAGTACCATGAGCATAACCATCTCCTGGGAGTTGTTAATGTAATCCCAGATAATGTGCCTAAGTTTTGCGCGCTCTTTGTCCGGTAGCTGGGCATAGCCGTAACCGGGGAGGTCTACCAGGTACCAGTTGTCGTTGATGAGGAAGTGATTTACCAGCTGGGTTTTGCCGGGAGTTTGGGAAGTTTTGGCCAGCTTGGAGTTGGAGGTGAGCATGTTGATAAGGGAACTTTTGCCCACATTGGACCGGCCGATAAAAGCGAATTCCGGCAGTTTGCGCGTGGGTTTTCCGCCCACGCGAGTGCTGCTGCCTGCAAATTCTGCTTTGCTTATCCTCATATCGTGCAAAGATATAAAAAATTAGTTATATTTGTCCTATGGAGAAGGACGAAAAATTCATGCGTGAGGCCCTGCAGGAGGCCCGCGCCGCAGCGGCCGCCGGGGAAATTCCCATTGGGGCCGTAGTGGTTTGGAAGGGCCGCATCATTGGCCGGGGTCATAACCAGACAGAGCAGCTGCACGACACCACCGCCCACGCCGAGATGATAGCCATCACGGCCGCCACCGGGGCCATGGGCGGGAAGTATCTGGCCGATTGCACGTTGTATGTCACGGTAGAGCCCTGCCCTATGTGCGCCGGCGCCCTGGCCTGGTCCCAGATGGGCCGCATCGTGTACGGCGCCCCGGATCCCAGCCGCGGATACTCGCTCTTCTCCCCTTCCCTGCTGCATCCCAGGACCCAGGCCACCGGCGGCGTCCTCCAGGAAGAATGCTCGCAGCTCATGCTGGAATTCTTTAAAGACAAAAGATAAGATATGAAAGGCGTACATCTGTTTTTGGCAAACGGCTTCGAGGACATGGAAGCCCTGGGCACCCGCAACGTGCTGCTGCGGGGCGGTATCCCCGTAGTTACCGTATCCATCACCGACGACTATCTGGTAGAGAGCTCCCATGGGCTCCAGGTAACGGCCGACACTTCCTGGGCCGACTTGGAAGTGATGGAACCGGGAACAGATACATCTGATGTGATGATTTTCCCCGGTGGCATGCCGGGCTCCAAGCACCTGGCCGCTCACGCAGAGCTAATGGAGATTCTGCAGGACCACTGGGCCCGGGGCGGGGCCGTTGCCGCCATATGCGCGGCCCCCGGACTGGTAGTTTCCCAACTACCCGGCCTTGCGGGGCGCCACTTCACCTGCTTCGACGGTTTCCAGGATGCCCTTATCGGCCAGGGTGCTGTGTATCAGCCCCAAGGCACCGTCACCGACCTTTCGGGCGCGCCCCTTATCACCGGGCGCGGCGCCGGCTGGGCCGTGGAATTCGGCCTGGCCATCCTATCCCACCTTCGCGGCCCCGAAGCAGCCGCCACCGTGCGCGCCGGCCTCATGCTTTAGCCTCATCGGCGGCGATTGGCCAGGGAAATGTAGTAGAGCAGCGTGGCCAGGGAGCCAAGGGCGGCTACCACATAGGTGCGGGCGGCCCATTTGAGGGCATCGGCGGCCATGGGCTTGGTTTCGTAGCTAAGGATACCGGCGTTTTCCAGCCAGGTAACGGCACGCTCCGAGGCATTGACCTCTACGGGAAGGGTGATAAAGCTGAACAGGGTGGTAAGGGCAAAAAGGGCGATGCCCAGCCAAAGCAGCTGCGGGAACCTTTCCATAACCAAAACGCCCGCCAGAAGCACCCAGGACACAATATTGCTGGCAAAAGAAACCACAGGCACAAGCGCCGATCGCATGCGAAGCCAGGTGTAGCCGGTTGCGTGCTGCACCACGTGCCCGCACTCGTGCGCAGCCACCGCGGCGGCCGCCACCGACTTGCCGTAATACACCCCTTCGCTCAAGTTCACCGTGCGGGTGGTAGGGTCGTAATGGTCTGTGAGTTTGCCCGCTACCGAAACAATTTTCACATCCTTTATGCCGTGTGCCGCCAGCATGCGGCTGGCTACCTCGGCGCCGGACAGCGAAAGGGGAACCTCTGAGTACTTTTCAAACTGGCGGTTTAGCCTGCCCTGAATGAGCATACTGGCCACCATGACCGCTATAAGAATAATCCAAATAAATGTAGAAGACATATTCAAAAATTTTTCCGGGAGGGGACCACAAAAGACGGGCCCAACTGCAAAAATACGTTTTTTATGGCAAAATGTCAGAGGGAAATGCTAAATTTGCAGCCGATATGATTGAAATGCGCGCAATGGAGGACGACTTCTCCCGGCTGGAATTAAACCTGAACCACGCCGTGGAGAATTATCGGTATTTCCGCTCCCTGCTGGAACCGCAGACCAAACTGCTGGTGCTGGTAAAGGCCAACGCCTATGGGCATGGAGCCGTAGAATTTGCCGCCATGATGCAGCGCGCCGGCGCCGATTATTTAGCAGTAGCCTACCCCGTAGAAGGCCTGGAACTGCGCCGTAACGGTATTTCCCTACCCATCCTGGTGCTCACCGCCGGCACCGATTTCTTTCCGGAAATCATCCAAACCCGCATGGAGCCCAGCATTCCCAACCTGTACTCCCTACAAAAACTGGTGGAAGTATTGCGGGAAAAAGGCCTGCGGGACTATCCCGTGCACATCAAACTGGACACCGGCATGCATCGGCTGGGGTTCAGCACCAGCGAACTGCCGGAGCTGGCCCAATACCTGAACGCCAACCCAGAGGTTCACGTTAAAGGCATTTTCTCCCACCTTTGCGTAGCCGAAGACCCGGGGCAGGACGCCTTTACCCAGGAACAAATAGCGCTTTTCATGCGTAATACCCAAATGCTGGCCAGCCAAATAGGCTACATGCCCATGCGGCACATCCTCAATTCGGCCGGCATCGAGCGTTTTCCGCAGGCTCAGCTGGACATGGTGCGCCTGGGCATTGGCATCTACGGCATTAGCGCCCTCCCGGAAAAAAAGCTTGCGCCGGTGGCTTCTCTTAAGTGCAAAGTTCTTCAGGTTAAACAATTAGGCCCCGGAGACACCGTGGGCTATGGCCGATGGGGAAAAGCGCACGAGGGAACCGTTATTGCCACCATCCCGGTGGGGTACGCCGACGGAATAGACCGCCATCTGGGCAGGGGCGCCGCCTCTTTCTCCCTCAACGGTCACCGCGTCCCCACCATCGGCAACATTTGCATGGACATGTGCATGCTGGACGTAACGGGCGTCCCCTGCGCCGCCGGCGACACCGTTACCATCTTCGGCGAAGACCCCACCGTCCAGGAGCTGGCCTCCATCCTAGGTACCATCCCCTACGAAATCATGGCGTCTGTTCCCCGCCGCATCGAACGCCTGGTGGTGCGCCAGCCATAAAAAAAGGGAGGCTCAATCGAGCTTCTCCCCTTTTTCATTAAACATTTCATGTTGCAGGACAAAAAAGTCCGTTACTTCTACCAGTTCCAGTTTTACCTTGTAGCGTTTGCGCCACTTGTGCAGGAAGGAGCTAAAGAGCCCCCGTTTTAGGTAGGCGCCCAAAATAGGGCTGGTTTTAAGGACAATGGACCTGAGACCTTTTTCTATCACATAGAAAGCTATCTTCCTTTCAATTTCCTCGTCGATTACGGCGCTGGAATGAATCTTTCCGGTTCCGTGGCACACAGGGCACTGCTCCGACGTGTTGATTTCCGTTACGGGCCGAATGCGCTGACGGGTAATTTGCATGAGTCCGAACTTGGTGAGCGGCAGCACGTTGTGCTTGGCTCTGTCGGCCTCCATGAGCTCCTGCATGTACTTGTGGAGGGCGTTTTTGTGGTCGTTGGATTCCATGTCTATGAAGTCCACGATCACGATGCCTCCCATGTCCCGGAGCCTTAGCTGACGGGCAATTTCTTCGGCGGCTATCTTATTGACCTCAAAGGAGTTTTCCTCTTGATCGGCCGTTTTGGTGCGGATGCCGCTGTTTACGTCTATGACATTCAGTGCTTCTGTGGTTTCAATAACCAGATAGGCGCCCTGCCGCATGGGGACCACCTTCCCGAAGGAGCCCTTGATTTGCCGCGTCACTTCAAAGTGATCGTAGATGGGCTGTTTGCCTTCGTACAGGTGAACAATCTTTTCTTGCTCCGGAGAAATGAGCGAAACATACTTCCTGGCTTCTTCGGCCACATGCTCGTCGTTGATCCAGATATTGGAGAACGAGTCATTGAGGAGGTCCCTCAGGACAGTGGTGGTTTTGCTGTACTCCGTGAAGAGCAGCTGGACGTTTTTATTTCTGGCAATCTTCTTCCAGGAGTCTTCCCATTTTTGGATGAGGGATTCGGTTTCCCCTACCAGCGTGGCGGCGTTTTTGCCCTCGGCCGCAGTGCGGATGATGGCGCCGTAATTCTTGGGAAGGATGCTCCTTACCAGGGTCTCGAGTCTACGTTTCTCTTCCTTCGAGGCTATCTTCTGGGAGATAGATACTTTTTCTGCGAAGGGTAGAAGTACTACGTTGCGTCCTGCTAATGAAATTTCCGCAGTAAGTCGTGATCCCTTGGTGGAAATGGGCTCCTTTACAATCTGGGCAACAATCATTTGGCCCGGCTTGAGGATTTCTTCAATCTTTCCCTCCTTGGGAAGGGGCTCTCCAATCTTGATACGGGAATACAGGTCTTTTAAGTTGGTGTTCCCGTTGGATTCCCGCACAAACTGGTCGAAGGCGGGGAAATAGAGTCCCAGGTCCAGGTAATGGATGAAGGCTTCCTTCTTGTCGCCGATATCCACAAAGGCAGCATTGAGATTGGGGAGAATTTTTTTCACCTTACCCAGATGAACGTCTCCCACGGTGAATTTGTTCCCAGTGCTGGACTCCGTGTTGTACTCTATCAGCCGATGGTTTTCCATGAGGGCGATATGTACCTCTGTTGGCGTTACGTCAACAATCAGATCCTTGTCCGGTTTCTCTGACTCCATTTGGAAATGTGGGTTTAGCTAAGACAAGGGCTCGCGAAAATCGCAAGCCCTGTACTGCGAAGAAGCATTTTACTTCTTCTTGTGGCGGTTCTTGCGCAAGCGCTTTTTACGCTTGTGCGTAGCCATTTTATGTCTTTTTCTTTTTTTACCGCTAGGGCACATAATTAATAATATTTAGGGATTATTTCTCTTTCACTGCGTTCACGAAGGTTTTGGCAGGTTTGAAAGCCGGAATATCGTGAGCGGGAATGGTCATAGTGGTTTTGCGGGTAATGTTGCGGGCGGCCTTCTGGGCGCGATGCTTGATGATGAAGCTGCCGAAACCACGGAGATACACGGGGTTGCCAGCGATGAGGGAGCCCTTTACTACGCTGGTGAATTCCTCTACTACTGCGAGAACTTGGTTCTTCTCAATACCGGTAGTTTTTGCAATTTCGTTTACAATCTCAGCCTTAGTCATAGTTATATTTTTTATTAAAACACGTTATTTTCTCAAAAAGTCTCGCAAAATTAGACTTAATTTTTGAAAATTCAAAATGTTATATTTAAAATATGGGGGCTGTGCCTGCGAAATCGTCGCTTTGCGACCCCTCCCACCGGCAAGCCGGCGGGCCCCTCCCTCTTACGGGGCCGAGGGTGGCCACGGATTTCGCAGACACAGCCCCGCATATTTTTCCCATTGGCACAAAGATTGACCATATAGGGGCCGGGGGATTTTTGCCCCCTTTTCATGACAAAATGGCAGAAAATATGAAACTAAACGATATGATAATGCCCGCCGGGGTGGAAGTAAACATTATGCCGGTAGTGGGAGAAGCCTCGCCCATACAAGTAGATGCATCGGAATTACCAGACCGCCTTCCGGTACTGGCCCTGCGCAATGCCGTACTCTTTCCGGGAACCGTTTTCCCCGTCACCGTGGGCCGCGAAAAATCCATGCACCTGGTTCGGGACACAGAAGAAGGCAGCGGCTGGCTGGCCGCCGTGCCCCAGATGGACGTAACCGTAGAAGACCCCAAAGAGGCCGACTTGTGCAGCCATGGAACTGCCTGCAAGGTAATCAAGACCCTGGAAATGCCCGATGGCACTCTCACTGTTATCCTGCAAGGCGTAAAGCTTACCCGCATAGAGCACATCGTGGCCGAAGAACCCTATCTGGAAGCCCTGGTAAGCTACCTGGAAGAAGGCGTTCCGCAAGGAGCCGACGAGCGGGAACTGCGGGTACTGGCCGATTCCCTCAAGGAAAAGGCGGCCTTCGTGGTCAAAGCCTCGTCCTTCGCCCCCAAGGAAGCCATTGGGGCGCTGCGCAGCATAGAAAACTTCCACTTCCTGGTAAACTTTGTAGCCACCACCATCGAAGTGGAAAACTTCCAGGAGCGAACCGCCCTGCTGCCCATCACCGACATCCACGAGCGTGGCCTGGCCCTCCTCAAGGTGCTGGACACCCAAACCCAGCTGCTGCAAATCAAGCAGGAAATTAACCAGAAGGTCAAAATGGACATTGACCAGCAGCAGCGGGAATACTACCTGAACAACCAGCTTCGTACCATCCAGGAGGAACTGGGCATGGACGAAGGCGAGGAAATGGAAAAAATGCGCCGCCGGGCCGACGAAAAGAAATGGTCCAAAGAGGTGCGCGCCATCTTTGACAAGGAAATGGCCCGGCTGGAAAAATTCAACCCCACCACGCCCGACTACAGCATCCAGCTCACCTACCTGCAGTTCATGCTGGATCTTCCCTGGGGAGAGATGTCCAACGATAATCTGGACCTCAAACACGCCCAGGAGGTCCTGGACCAGGACCACTTTGGCCTGGACAGCGTAAAAGACCGTATCATCGAGTATCTGGCGGTCCTCAAGCTAAAGGGTAATATGCGCTCCCCCATCCTGTGCCTATGGGGCCCTCCCGGCGTGGGTAAAACGTCCCTGGGCAAATCTGTAGCCCGGGCGCTGGGGCGCAAATACATTAGGATATCCCTGGGCGGCATGCACGACGAAGCCGAGATTCGCGGCCATCGCAAAACCTACGTTGGCGCCCTTCCCGGCCGTATCCTTAGCGGTATCCAGCGTGCCGGCACCTCCAACCCCGTCATTGTCCTGGACGAGATAGATAAACTGTCCCAGGACTTCAAAGGAGACCCTTCCAGCGCCCTGCTGGAAGCGCTGGATCCAGAGCAGAACAGCGCCTTCCACGACAACTACCTGGACGTAGACTACGACCTTTCCAACGTACTGTTCATTACCACGGCCAACGGCATAGGCACCATTCAGCCGGCCCTGAAAGACCGCATGGAAATGATTAACGTGAGCGGCTATCTGGCCGAGGAAAAACTCCAGATTGCCCATCAGTACCTGGTGCCCAAACAGCTCACTGAGCACGGCCTGCGGGAAGACGAACTCACCATCTCCAACCCGGCCCTGCAGGAAATCATAGACCGCTACACGCACGAAAGCGGTGTGCGCTCCCTGGAAAAACAGATTGCCAAGATTGCCCGCGTAACGGCCAAGAAGATGGCCCTGGAGCAGGAGTTCCCCCGGGAAATCAAGCCCGAACATCTGCACGAATACCTGGGGCTTCCCACCGCCTTCCACGATGACGTTGCCGGCAACGAGGGCGTGGGCGTAGTAACCGGCCTGGCCTGGACCGAAATGGGCGGCGAGGTTCTCTTTGTGGAAAGCCAGGTAAGCGATGGTAAAGGAAACCTGTCCATGACGGGAAACCTGGGCGACGTTATGAAAGAGTCGGCCCAGATTGCCTGGCAGTACATTAAGGCACATCCCCAGCTGGCAGGCATCACCACAGAGGAGTTCATGAAAAAGGATATCCATCTGCATGTACCGGAGGGTGCCACGCCCAAAGACGGCCCGTCGGCCGGCATTACCATGGTAAGCGCCATGGTGAGCGCCCTGCGGGGCCAGGCTGTGAAAAAGGGTATTGCCATGACCGGCGAAATGACCCTCCGCGGCCGTGTACTGCCCGTGGGAGGCATCAAGGAGAAAATCCTGGCGGCCAAACGTGCCGGAGTGCACACCATTGTTATTTCGGAAGAAAACCGAAAAGATGTAGAGGATATCAAGGATATTTACATAAAAGGTCTTATCTTTGTCTATGTGAAAACGATAACAGACGTTATCGATTTCATCTTTTAGGCAATGGACGTAAGAATAGAACAGAGTTGGAAAGACGCACTGGCGCCGGAGTTCGGGAAACCGTACTTTGAGCAGTTAGTGCGCTTTCTGCATGAGCGTAAGTCCGCCGGGGCCACCATATACCCACCCGGAAGCCTCATTTTCAGGGCCTTCGAGCTCACGCCTGTAGAGCAGGTAAAGGTGGTTATTGTGGGCCAGGACCCCTACCACGGGCCCGGACAGGCCATGGGGCTTTCGTTCAGCGTCCCAGACGGCATCCAGGCGCCGCCCTCCCTGCGCAACGTGTTCAAGGAAATAGAACAGGATCTGGGCATCCGCATGAGCGGCCGCACCAATCTGGAGCCCTGGGCCCGCCAGGGCGTGCTGCTCCTGAACAGTTCCCTCACCGTAGAGGCTGGCCTGGCGGCTTCGCACAGCCGCATCGGCTGGCAGGAATTTACCGGCGCTGTTATCAGTTATCTGTCGGCCCACCGGGAAGGCATCGTGTTCCTTCTGTGGGGACGGCATGCGCAGGAAAAAGCTGCGCTCATAGACCGGAGCCGGCATCATGTGCTCATGGCGGCCCATCCCTCTCCCCTGGCGGGCGGGGCTTTCTTCGGCTGTCGGCATTTTTCTCAAACCAACCAAATCTTGCAATCCCAGGGCCTTGCGCCCATTAACTGGCAATTATGAAACGCATCGCACTCTTTCCAGGCTCCTTCGACCCTTTCACAGCCGGGCACCTGAATATCCTCAAACGCGCCCTCACCATGTTCGACGAGGTAGTGGTGGCCGTGGGTATCAATCAAGACAAACGCGGTTTTTTTGACATGGGAAAAAGGCTGGACATTATTAACCAGGCCACGGCTGGCATCCAGGGGGTCTCCGTGATCCAGTACGACAGCCTTACCATCGATCTTTGCCGCAAGCTGGGTATCAGGCACATCGTGCGCGGCGTGCGCAACATGATAGATTTTGAAACCGAACGTTCCATCGCCGACGCCAACCGCCGCCTGGCCCCGGACATTGAGACCATCATCATCCCCACGGCGCAGGAATTCGCGCACATTTCCTCCTCGGCCGTACGGGATATCCTTAAGCATGGCGGGGACTATTCGGCCTTCATTCCAGAGGGGGTCGTACTATGAAAAAGTGGGTAGCCGCAATCCTTTTAGCCTGCCTTGTCCCGCTGGCGGCATGGGGGCAGGAATACCCGGAGCTGGGAGCTAAACTGGACCAGTATTTCACCGCCCTGGCCGGCGAGAGCGCAGCCGTACAAAACGCCGAATGCGACTTTCTCATCTCCTCCTGCCAGGATTCCCTGGTGCAGCAGTTTGTAGCGCTCAAAATTTACGACCATTACCTCCATTCCAGGATTATGGGCGACGATGCCGTGGCTGTACATGTGGCCCAGGAATGGTTCCTTTCCGGGAAAGTGGCCATGCACGGAGACGACGACCTGCTCAATGCCAAAGTATTCGTAGAGTTTAACAAGCACTCCCTGGTGGGCATGCAGGCGCCCCAGGTAACGCTTTTTGCGCCCGACGGCTCTTCCCAGCGCATTCCCGCACTGGCTGGCGGCTACGCCGCGCTCTTTTTCTACGACACCGGTTGTGCTACCTGCAAAAAGGAAACGCCGCAACTGCTGGAACTTGCAGGGGCGCATCCTTCCCTTACGGTCTACGCTATTTATGTAGGCTCCTCGCGGGAGGAGTGGGACGCATGGCGCGCCGGAAAATCGCAGTTTGTTCACCTCTGGGATCCCAGCATGCAGTCTAACTGGCAGCAGCTATACGGCGTGCTGCAAACACCTCAGTTGCTGCTCGTCTCCCCCACCAGAGAAATCCTGGGACGTGGGCTGGACACCCCGGCGCTTCGCATGCTGCTGGAGAGAGAAACCGGCGCCAGCCACTACACGTACGGCGAAGAAGGCCAGATGGAGCGCTATGCGCAGCTGTTTGCGGTGTATGCCGACACCCTAAAGGTTTCCCATGTGCTGGAGGTGGCCGATTATTTGGCCGCCAGAACGGCGTCGGAGGGCAACATGGACGCATTCAAGCAGGTTCAGGGCGATTTACTGTACTACCTTTCCTCCCAGAAAACGGAAGTTTACAGAGACGCCATTGCACCCTTCGTTCAGCGCTACATTCTTATGCCCGATGTATGGACCTCGGAGGAAGATCAGTTGCAGGTAGTGGCCCTGGGAAACTTTCTGATGGAACTTACATCCCGCACTCCTGTGGGGTCGCAGGTACCGGACTTCACGGTTCCGGGCGTGCTGCGCCGCAGGCCCTGCCTGTTTGCGCGGGATGGCAAAAGCGGGCTGTATCGGCTCCGGAAACTGGGCGGTCAGCCCGCCTACCTTGTGTTTTACACCGCCGGCTGCTCCAGCTGCCAATCCACGCTGGAGGCCATCGAGCGCGTGCTATCGGCCCATCCCCGCGCCCGGGTGCTCCTTATCGATATGGACGCCCTCATGAGCAACCAGCCCGAACTCTCCCGGCAGCTCCTGGACAGCTTTGACCTGTCGGCCCTCCCCTTCACGCTGGAGGTAGACAAAAAAGGCGTGGTCCTTCACCGCTACGTTCAGCTTTAGCTTTTTTTAGTATCTTTGCGGCAGAAATGGCAAGAAAAAAAAGAATTCCGGGCGTAGATCCGGCCTATCTGGAGAAGCAGAAGCAAATGCTGCTGCGCCGAAACCGCTATGTCCTGCTTTTCAACGACAGCGAAATGGCCGCCATTGACGAGTATTGCACCCGCTTTAAGGTGCACGCCAAATCCACGCTGTTTAGGGAAGCCATTATGAGCAAAGTACTCTCGGAACTGGAAGAAAATCATCCAACCCTGTTCTAATTCCAGAATTATTTGTATCTTTGCACCCCCGATTGAACTGTGGTGTAATGGTAGCACTAGGGATTTTGGTTCCCTCAGTCAGCGTTCGAATCGCTGCAGTTCAACAGAGAGGAAGGTCTGCTGCTTGCATGCAGGCCTTTTTTATTTCTGAACGTAGTCTTTCCACTTGGCAATGAGGGCCGACATGTCTTCCGGGAGAGGCACCTCGAAATGCAGCCGTTCCCCCGTTCGGGGATGGGTGAAGCCCAGGGTGCGGGCATGGAGCGCCTGCCGGGGACACAGCGCAAAACAGTTGTGAATGAACTGCTTGTACTTAGCATAGATGGTTCCCTGCCGAATCTCGGAGCCGCCGTAACGCTCGTCGTTAAAGAGCGGATGGCCGATAGAGCTCATGTGCACCCGGATCTGGTGGGTGCGCCCGGTTTCCAGCCGGCATTCCACCACGGTAATGAAGCCATAGCGTTCCAGCACGCGCCAGTGCGTGACAGCCCACTTGCCTTTTTCGGGGTCCTCGTACACTTTAAAGCGCAGACGGTCGTTGGGATCGCGGCCGATGGTGCCTTCGATGGTACCCTCGTCTTCGGCCAGATTGCCCCACACCACAGCCGTATAGATGCGGTCGATGGAGTGCACGAAGAATTGGTCGGCCAGATGCAGCTGCGAAGGCGGATTCTTAGCCACTACCAGAAGGCCGCTGGTGTCTTTGTCGATGCGATGTACCAGCACGCCCATTCGCTCGTCATCGGCGTCGGGCGCCTGACTAATGCCCAGATGGAAGGCCAGGGCATTGACCAGCGTTCCGCTGTAATTGCCATGCCCAGGGTGCACTACCATGCCGGCGGGTTTGTTCACTACCAGTACATCGTCGTCTTCAAAAACAATATCAAGGGGGATATCTTCGGGAAGAATCTCCAGCCCGCGACGCTCATAGGGCATCACAAACTTCACTACGTCACCGGGCCTGATAATGTAATTGGCTTTGGCCGGCTGGTCGTTCACCAGCACATACCCGGCTTCAATAGCCTTCTGTACCCGGCTGCGGGAAGTGTCTTCCTGATGGAAAGCAATGAATTTGTCAATGCGCAGGGGCTCCTGCCCTTTATCGGCCACCAGCCTGAAGTGCTCGTAGAGCTCTTCGGGGTCGGACGGAGTGTCTGCTATGACCGGGAACTTGTCTGGCATGGCCTATTGGGCGGGGAGTTTTCCTTCGTCCAGGGTGAGGGAAAGACTAACGGCCGATCCCAGGGGCACGGCACTTCCTGCCTCGGCGTCCTGCTTGTACACGATGGCGTTCACAGAATCGGCGTAGGTGCGAATGCCATCGTCGAAGCGGATGCGCCCGGCGTTTAGGAAATGGTCGTGGAGGGCATCCACGGCGCTGATGTATTTCATGCCGATAAGGCGGGGAACGGTGGTCTCATTGTCCTCTTTGCCCACCCCCACTTTAAGGTCTATGGTGGAGCCGCTCACTACAAGGTCCCCTACTTTTACTTCCTGACCCTCGACGTATTGACCCAAGACAGTATTGGTGGCAATGTCCTTCACATAATTGAGCCGACCCAGGTTAAGGCCTCGGTTCTGAAGTTCGGCCCGGGCTTCCGTGACGGAATAACCGTACAAATTGGGCATGACCACTTTGCGGGGAACTACCGAGTTAATGGTAAGGAAGATGCTGCGGCCCTTTTTAACCGTAGCGCCCGCCTTGGGAAGCTGCCGATACACCACGCCGCCGGGGAGCCTGCGCACAAATACCGAGTCAATCACTTTAATGCCCACGTGGCTTTCCCGGGCCAGATGGCTGGCCTCCTGCATGGTAAGATTGGTAAAATCTGGGGCGGTAACGGTTTTTCCGTGACGGGTAATGACCCTGAGCCCCAGGGCCGCCGCCACAAAGAGCACTATAATGAAAACAGCGCCCCACACCAGATTTTTGACTATCCAGTTATCTTTTTTGCCCAGCGTTTTGGCCTTTTGTTTTGCTGCCATGTGTTTTATCGATTATTAACTATAGCTCCCCGAAAGGGAATGGCTTCCAGCTTGCGAAGTTACGAAAAATATTCATAACTTTGTGCTGTTATGCGCGCAAGTGCAGCATATGGTTCCAAGGTTCGTCCTGCCGCAATGGCCGGATGCATGCTGGCGTTTGCCACGCTCATGAGCATCCCCTGGCTGGTGCCGCACATGGGCTGGACGGCCCTGTTGGGGCTGGTACCGCTGCTGGTCATGGAACGTCTGGCCACCCAAAACGGCATCAAGCACTTCTGGTGGTGGCATTACGGCGCCTTTGTGCTGTGGAATGCGGCCACCACCTGGTGGGTGGGAAATGCCACGGTGGGCGGCGCCGTATTCGCGGTCCTGGCCAACGCCCTGCAAATGTCGGTGGTGTTCGGAGCCTTCCGCTGGGTAAAACGCCGCACCGGGGGCATCCTCCCCTATCTTTTCCTTGCCGCAGCCTGGATAGCCTGGGAACGCTGGTACCTCACGTCGGCCCAAATATCCTGGCCCTGGCTGGTGCTGGGAAATGCATTTGCCGGCACCACCTCGCTGGTACAGTGGTACTCGGTGCTGGGAAGCCTGGGCGGCTCGCTGTGGGTGTGGGCAGCCAACCTTAGCATCTTCGGGCTCATGGTTGCCTTGTCCAACGGGCGCTTCTCGGCCTGGAACGGAAAGGCCCGCAGCTGTGCCCTCGCCGGTACAGTGCTGGCACTCTTCGGCCCCATGGTCTGGAGCCTGTGCATTCCCGCGCCGCCAGCCCCGGAGGCTTCGGTAAGAGTGGTCATCGGCCAACCCAGTCTGGATCCCTATCACAAGTTCGAATCCCTAACCCAGGAGCAGCAGGACTCCCTCTTCCTTTCCTTGGTGCAGGAGGCTTTTGCGGCCGATTCTTCGTCGGCCCTTATCCTGGCGCCAGAAACCCAAACCTGGCGGGTGTACACCGACGACATTCCCCATCACCCCACGTTCATGCGCTTCCAGGAATTCCTGCAGCAGTATCCTTCTTCGGCCATTATTTACGGGGCCTCTACCTACGACCCCATCTACGCAGCGCAGCGGCCGCATCTCTGCGCCTACGACATGGGCCCGCGGGAAGGCGGAGTACATCTGTGGCTGCTTTCCCACAATTCGGCCATCTCTGCCGGAGCCAGCGGCCTCCTGGGGCTCTATCACAAGTCCAAACTGGTAGTGGGAACCGAGCTAACGCCCTACCCTTCCTTCTTTGTTCCGCTGGAAAATTTACTGGGCGGCGGCCTCATGGCCAAAGACCTGGGCCAGGACTCTATTGCCTGCCTGCCCGTGACCGTCACTGTCACGGAGCCAATGCCAACTACCGGCACTAAAACAGCGGCCGATGTCACGGAACCTATGCCCAATGCCGGCACTAAGAATAGGGCCGATATCACGGAACCTATGCCCAATGCCGGCACTAAGAATAGGGCCGATATCACGGAACCTATGCCTACTAACGGCACTAAAAATAGGGCCGATGTGCCGTTAGTAGGCATAGGCCCCGAAGAATCGGCCGTGGTGCCGGTGGGAACGGCCATTTGCTACGAGTCGGTGTATGGAGAGCACTGCGCCGGATATGTACGGGCGGGAGCTCAAATGCTGGCGGTCATTACCAACGATTCCTGGTGGGGAAATACGCCCGGCTACAAACAGCACTTCAACTATAGCAGGCTGCGGGCCATCGAAACCCGCCGATGGGTGGCACGCTGCGGCAATTCCGGCATCAGCGGCATCATCGACCCTTCCGGCCGTGTGCTGGACCGCACCCCCTGGTGGGTCCCCACGGTGCTGCAGGGCTCTGTCGGCCTTTCCACGCAGGAGAGCTTCTTCGTTCGCTACGGCGACATGGTGGGCCGCATCTGCGTATTCCTCTTCCTCCTGCTGCTGGCCGCCGCCCTCTTTCGGCCCCGATAGCGGCTTTTTCTGAAAGCATAACCAGCTGATTCACAGCGAGTTATAAAAATTTCATCCGGCAAAAAGCCGGATGAAATATCAGCAACAAGCTCACTATCAGCGAGTTAACGAAACCTAGAAGGAGCGCCTGCCGCCGCCCATGCCACGGCCGCCCATGCCTGGGCCGAAGCCGGGGGCGCCGCCACGGGCGCGCATATGCTTGCCAGCCTCGCCGAAGTTGCCGAAGCGCCAGGTGAAGGACAGCATAATGTAGCGCCCCAGGGTGTTGTTGGTGGTTTCCTGGTAATAGTTGTCGGAGGTGGTAACGCGCAGGTTCTTGGCCTGATCCAGCATGTCATAGGCCTTGAGGGACAGGGTGGCCCTACGACGGAACAGCGGCACAGAGGCCGATGCATTCCACACAAATTCTGACGGTTGGTCGGTGGTGTATCCCCGGTACCAGTTGTAGGCGGCGTCGGTGCTTAGTTCTACCCCGCTATTGCCGATGGTCCATTTGATGGAGCCGTTCACCTGGTTGTTCCAGGTTGCAGCCACTTGTTCCTGAAGCGTGTACCAGGGCTTGGAAAGCCGGGTGCGAATGCTGCTAATCACCTCTATATAGTCGTTACGATAAGTGGCACGGAGCCGCTCGGTCAAGATGAGCGAGCGAGTGGTATTCTCCAGGAAAGCAGCACCGGTCATAAACTTGCCGTCATTGTCAAAGTAATCGGCGTGGAAGTCGGCGTAATTGAAGCCAGTAACGTTGCCCTGGGCGTCTTTTTCAAGATACTTGTCCATGTCCAGATTGCTGGCGCCGATAAAGCTTCCGCTTCTGGAATAGGAGGTATAGGTCATATTGGAAATAGAGAAGCCCGATTTGGCGATGGGCGCATTGATCATGATGCGCATGCTTCCATTGTAGGTATTGTGACCGTTTACCGGGAATAGATAGGCGCGGCCGTTGTTGTCGTACCAGGAAGCGTTGGTAATGGGATTCTGAACCATTCCTCCCTCCAGGTGCACCCGTGCGGTGAAGAAGCTTTGCTTGTTGGAGAATTCAAGGTCGGAGCGCAGGTTGTGACTGAAATAAGGATTCAGATAAGGATTACCCAATGAAAGGGACAGCGGATTGGAATTGTCCAGCACCGGGTTAAGCTGGCTGGTAGAAGGCTGGCTGCTGCGGCCCCAATAGAACAGACGCACATTGGAGTTCTCCGTGAAATCATAGAACAGCATGGCCCGGGGCGAGAAATTCCAAATGGTGCCGGGATTGTAAATAACGGGCTCCCCTTTCTTGAAATTATTGGTTTCGTTGTAGGTTTTGGTGGGGATGGCCGATGCTCCCAGCTGCGCCCGCAGCGCCTTGTTCTGATACATGAAGGCTGCGCCGATGTTTTGCGTAAGGCTACGGTTCAGGATAGTATTGCTGTAGTCCTTGTTCTCCAGGCCTTCCCCTACGAAGGGCAGCATACCCATTCCCATGGTGAAGGGATCGGCGCCCCAGTCAAACGCTTCGCTGTCGTAGGTAATTTTTTGAGTCTTGTTCTGGGACCAGCGAATATTGTAGCTTCCTTCCAAATAGAAATTGCCTCCCAGGGGTTCGGTGTAAACCAGGCGTGAGCCCACGCTCTGGGACTGGGAATGCTGATCGATGCGCTGGTTTACGTCTGTATTGCGAAGGGCATATTCTCCCTGGCCCGTACGAACGGGGTTGCCATCGGCGTCCCGCTCCAGCGTTTGCGTGCGCGACTGATTGAAGCCGTCCAGCTTATTGTTGGAAATATTCCAGTCTACATTTATGGAAACGGTGCGACCGGGAATGCCCAGACGCTGGCGCAGCAGGAGGAAGCCCCGCGTTTGCCAGTTGCTGTTGCTTCCGGTATTATTGGTAAAGCCCTTATTTTTGAGGGCCGATTTATAGGCCTCGCTTTCTTTGTCCAGCGTCTTGAAATCGACGTCCTCGGCAAAACTGTGGGAGTCGAACTCGCTTTGCTCGGTGTAGCTGCCTCGTCCAAAGTTAAACTGAGGCTGGAACAGGATGGAGGTGTTCTCGCTGAACTTGTGATCCAGGCGCACGCCAAAGCGGTGACCGTCGGTGAACTTGTGGCTAAGGCCGTCGTTGTTGGAAACCAGTGTAGAGCCGTCGGTCATGTAGGTTTCCTTGTAGGTGTCTTCTGTAACATCGGTGATGGTGCCATTGTACAGATAGTTGCTCCCCAGTTCCATCTTTTTGTCAAAGAGGTCCCAGTTGCCGTTAATGCCGCCCATCCAGGAAGTGGTAATGCCGTTGGAATTCCCCCAGCCACCGCGACCACGGCCCATTCCGCCGCTATTGCCCATCATGGAGCTCATCATGGAGCCGGAAAGGTCGTTGAACCCACGATTGTTGGTATTGTTGGCATTGACAATGACGCTAAGCTGACTGCTCTCGGTGAAGCGCCCGCCCATAAAAGCGGTTTGCCAGCGGGCATGGTCCTTAACAGGCGTATAGGTGCCGGCCGAAGGAAGGTCGTAGCCGCCTCCCGCCATAGCATTGCCAAAGACGCCGTTCATCATGCCGCGCTTCACGCTTAGGTCTATCACGGTTTCCTCTTCGCCGTCGTCGATCCCGGTAAATTCGGCCTGCTCACTCTTTTTCTTTACCACCTTCACTTTCTCGACCAGCTTGGCAGGAATGTTCTGGGAGGCCAGTTGAGGGTCGTCCAGGAAGAAGGTTTTGCCGGCGATGGTAATTTTGGAAATGGTTTCGCCGTTGGAGGTGATGGTTCCGTCCTCGGAGACTTCTATGCCGGGAAGCTTCTTAAGAAGGTCTACCAGCATGTTGTCGTCGCTTATCTTGAAAGAAGACGCGTTATACTCTACCGTGTCCTTTTTAATGACGATGGGATTGCCCACGGCACTTACCGAGGCGGCGTCCAGCACTTCCAGGTCCTGTTCCAGCTTTACCTCTCCCAGGGCAACATCGGCCTTCACTTCCAGGGCCTGCTCATAGGTTTTATACCCCATGATCTCGGCCTTAAGGGTGTACTTTCCATGGTGCACTTTCTCCAGGGTGGCATGGCCCTGTGAGTCGGAGAGGGTGTACTTGGTCTGGCCCTTTTCGGGGATCACAGACACGGTGGCAAACCCCACAGGTTCGCCGGTAATGGCATCCTTGAGCTGGAGGCTTACTTTGTGACTTTGGGCGCTCAGTCCCAGGGCCATGAGGAGGGCCGCGACGGCGGCAATGAGTCTTCTAACCATAGTTATTACAAATACATCCTTTTTAGACACGAGGATAAAGGCAAGGTTTAAAACCACTTATACAATTTTTTCGGGATGGTCTTTCACAAACTTCTCCCAGCCTCCTTTCCCGCTGGCGGCCGCCAGCGGAGAAGAAGTCTCGTAGTGATGGCACAGGGCTATAGCCAGGGCATCGGTGGCGTCCAGGTGACGGCTTTCCAGCTTCACTCCCAGGGTTTTCTCCAGCATGAGCTGGACCTGCTCCTTGGAGGCTGCACCGTTGCCCACAATGGCCTCCTTGGCTTTACGGGGGGCATACTCCGTGACGCTTTCCACGCCCCACTCCTTGGCGGCCAGAATGGCGGCGCCCTGGGCGCGGCCCAGTTTCAGGACCACCTGGGCGTTTTTTCCATAGAAAGGGCTCTCGATGGCCAGTTCGGTGGGACGATAGCTCTTGCAAACTTCCCCTATACACTGGTAAATGGCCTGCAACTTGGCATAGGCATCGGCCTCCTTTCGTAAATCCAGCACCCCCATGTCCACGTATTCGGCCTTCTTACCTATAGCACGCACAATCCCGAAACCCATGAGCTGGGTTCCGGGATCGATGCCTAATATGATGCGTTCCTTAGTCAATGCGGTCGAAACCGGTATAGGGACGAAGGCACGCGGGAATTTCAATATAACCGTCTTTCTGGTTATCTTCCAGCAGGGCGGCCACTACACGGGGCAGGGCCAGCGAACTGCCGTTCAGGGTGTGCGCCAGTTGCATCTTGCCGTCTTCGTCGCGGTAGCGGCACTTGAGACGGTTGGCCTGATAGCTCTCGAAGTTGGAAACCGAAGAAATTTCCAGCCAGCGGCCCTGGGCAGCGCTCCACAGTTCAAAGTCGTAGGTGATGGCCGATGTGAAACTCATGTCTCCGCCGCAAAGGCGCAGAATGCGATACTTAAGTCCCAGCTCGTTTACCAGGCTTTCCACGTGGGCTACCATTTCGTCCAGCGCAGCGTAGCTGTTCTGAGGCTTCTCGATGCGCACAATCTCTACTTTGTCAAACTGGTGCAGGCGGTTAAGGCCCCTCACATCCTTGCCGTAGGAGCCGGCCTCCCGGCGGAAGCAGGGCGTATAGGCGGTGAGTTTCTGGGGGAAGTCGTTGGCGTCCAGAATAACGTCGCGGAAGATGTTGGTAACCGGGACCTCTGCGGTGGGAACCATGTAGAAGTCGTCCAGGTTGGCGTGGTACATCTGGCCCTCTTTGTCCGGGAGCTGACCCGTGCCGAAGCCGGATGCGGCATTTACCATCACAGGAGGCTCCACCTCTTTGTAACCGGCAGCCGTATTGCGGTCCAGGAAGTAATTAATGAGGGCGCGCTGCAGTTTGGCTCCCTTGCCTTTGTACACGGGGAAACCGGCGCCGGTAATTTTAACGCCCAGATCGAAGTCTATGATGTCGTACTTGCGGGCCAGTTCCCAGTGCGGAAGGGCATTCTGGGGAAGGTTCACTTCCGGGCCACCCATCTTGACCACCAGGTTATCCTCTGCGCCTTTTCCCTCCGGGACAATCTCGCAGGGAAGGTTGGGAAGCAGGACCAGTTGTTTCTGGAGCTCCTCGTTGTTCACGTCGGCCTGGGCCAGCAGCTCCGAAGAACGGGCTTTCAGGGCGGCTACCTCGGCTTTGGCGGCCTCGGCTTCGGCCTTCTTGCCGGCCTTCATGAGTTCTCCAATCGCGGCGGCAGCTTTCTTCTGCTGGGCCAGCAGGGCATCGGATTCTGTCTGGAGCGCCTTGCGGTTATTATCCAGGGCAATAACTTTTTCGACGATCTCTTTGGCGTCGAAGTTTTTAACGGCAAGTCTCCGGATTACAAAATCCGGAGACTCGCGTAAAAGTTTCAATGTTAACATACTTTAGTTCTCGAAAGGAAGTACGGAAACATAGGATTTGTCTTCACGCTTGCGGGTGAATTTAACGGTGCCGTCGATGAGGGCGTACAGGGTGTGATCCTTACCCATACCCACATTGAGACCAGGGTTGTGAACCGTACCGCGCTGACGCACGATAATGTTGCCGGCCTTTACTACTTCTTCGCCGAACTTCTTGATACCAAGACGTTTGGAATGCGACTCACGACCGTTCTTAGAACTGGATTGACCTTTCTTGTGTGCCATAATCTTTCAGTCTTTTAAAAGTTAAGCGATAGCGTCGATGTGGATTTTGGTGAGCTTCTGGCGATGGCCATTGAGCGTTTGGAATCCCTTGCGACGGATTTTCTTGAATACGAGCACTTTCTTGGCTTTGGCGTCATCGTCCAGGACGGTGGCGGTAACCTTTGCTCCCTTCACGTAAGGAGTGCCGACTTTTACCTTGCCCTCTTTGTCTACAAGCAGGACTTTGTCGAACTCTACAGACTCTCCGTTCTTGGCGCTGAGGCGATTTACGAAGATGTCCATGCCAGCTTCTACTTTAAACTGCTGACTTGCAATGTCTACGATTGCGTACATTGTACAAAAACTTGTTAAAAAGTTTGGGCCGTAAGCGCCTGCCCTCGCGGCAGGTCTTGATGAGCTTAGCGGTCATCTCAAAATTGGGACTGCAAAGATACAAATAAATACGTGAATACCAAATATTTTTTACACGCCTTCCCGCATTTCAAAGTAATACTTCCTTAGCCAGTACTCGAACAGGGGATCCAGGATGGTGGGATTGTCGGCGGCATCGAACTGCAGCACTTCCTTTTTCATGAGGGCATCCTTCACGCGCTTGACGTTGGCCGAAGAATGCAGGCCGTATTTGGCAATGACATCCGAGGCGCTGAAACGGGTAACGCCGTCCAGGGTGGCACGCAGCAGGCTAATCTGAAACGTGGTAAGATTCTCCATCCAGCCCCGGAAACGAGGCTCGTGAACGGCCAACATGCAGTTCAGGGCATCTACCAGCACCGGTTCCATAATATAGCCGCGGCTCATGGAGTCGCAGATGGCGGCAAAGTGGTTCATATACCAGGGATGCCCTTTGAACAGGTGACAGGCACCCTGCAGCAGCTCTTTTCCCACCACTTTCCCACTGGTTTGGAAGCCTTTGTGCACGTGGTCGGTCATTTCTAACTCGTCCAGGGGCGACAGCCGCACGCGCTCTACCCGGCGGTGAAACAGCAGGCTGCCCTCGAAAATGGCCTTCATGGCATTCACGGCCGACCCGCAGAGGATATACGCGAACTGCGTGCGCCCCATTTCCCGCTGCTCCTTCATGATGGCATCCATGGGCCTTAGGATGGCATCCGGGTTATCCAACTGGTTTATGCACTGGAACTCGTCCACAATGAGGAAAAGGAGGGTACCCCTGTCCTGCGCCAGCATAAAGGGGAAACGCAGCATGGCGGCCACATCTTCCTGGTCCAGGTCCCAGTTTAGGGACAGCACTTCTCCTTTTTCGGCGTATGCGTGAGGGTCGTAAACAAAATGCGTCCCTTTAAAATATTTGGCCGCTACGGCAGCATACTCTGTGGGGGACGATGCCGTCATGCGCACCAGCGCTGAACCCAACCTGAGGAGGAAATCCTCCGGGGTGCAAACGCTTAGGGCACTGAACTGCCCCACCATGAACGACTTACCCCGCATGCGCATGTCAAAAAGCGTTTGCTGGACAAGAGAGGTTTTGCCGGTCTTGGGAGGCTCGTAGATGCAAACGTGTTCCCCCTGGGAAATGAGGTTTCCCAGAAGGACCACGTCACTTTTTCGGCCGACGAAATTTTTGCCGGTCACATATTGCGAATAGGGAAAGGGACTTTCCATTAAAATAGCGGGCTGTTAAGGCCGATGGGAGCCAGGAGATTAAGGAGCCATACGGCTACAAGGCCGGCAATGAGGATGCCGCAAAACCAGCTCCAGAAGCAGCGCCAGCGAGCTTTCTTGCGGGCCTGGGCATCCACGGCGGTGAGCTTGGGGAACTTGGCCAGGGAGGTGAGCGTTTTGCCGAATTTCACGCGCACCAGCGAGGCAGCGTTGATGGCCCAGCCGTTGGCATTCAGAACGGGACCCAGGTCACGCTTGCGCAGCTTGCGCCAAGCAATGAACATGGACGGCCCGGAGATGAGGAGCATGATGCCCAGAATAATGAGGAGGAGTACCCAGAACTTTACTCCGGCAATTCCCTTGGCCAGCGCCACCAGGAACTGACCGATAAAGCCGATAGCCATGCCGATGGCGGCAAAAATACCGGCAAACTTGGCAATGTCGAAGGTAGAAGTGATGGCTGCGGCTGATTCCTTTCCGTCGCCTTCCGGCTTTACGGAAGTGGCTTTGTCGGCCGATGCGGTGAAACCGGCCATGGATTTCTCGTTCTTTTCGGCCGCGCTCTTGTCAATTTTGTCGTTGATCATGCGGGCCACCTTTTTGTAGGGAGCCCAGAAAGCCTGGCGAATGGAGATGGGATTGTCTACGATGGCCGTTACCATAGCGGTGTAGTCGTTGCCTTCACGGTCGTAGAAGACGGCGTTCTTGCCCACGCGCAGGCCATCTACATCGCCGTCGGTGAGCACGGCGGCAATGTTGAAGCTCTTGCCCAGTTTCTCGCTGGTGCAGGCGCAGTACAGGATGTACATGCCGCTAAGGGACGATATTTCCGGGCTGGGACCGGCCACTTTGATACAGAGGTCTGTGCTGCGCTGGTCTATGTACAGGCGGCCGGCCTGGAACATGGCCAGCTTGCTGGTGTCGTAGAAATCGGCCAGTACCACATAGTTGTTCAGGAAGCGGTAGAAGTGCTTGTTAAGGCGCAGGAGTTTGTCCACTTCTTCGATGGAAAGGGCGTTGGCTTCCTCGGCCTTATCTTTTTCTACCAGCTCCAGCAGGGCGGCTTTTTTGTCTTCCTTGAGGATGGCTTTAACGGCATCCAGGCCCAGGGCCTCTACCTCGGCGCCTTTCTTGGCATCCAGCCAGGCGGTGTAGGGGGCAAACTTGGCCAGGATTTCCAGCCATTCCTCTTCCGAGAGTTTCTTGGCCTTGGGAGCCACCAGAGCCACCATGGCATCTACGGCGGCCTTCCAGGCGGGGTTCACGGCTTTTAGCTCCAGCACACCCTCTGCGTTGGGTTTGGACAGGGGCTGCAGGCCAATTTCGTCGGCTGCGGCGGCCAGATTCCCGCTAATGGCGGCAATCTTGTCCACGTTCACATCTACGGCACCCGACAGGGAGGCTTCAAAGCCGATGAGCTTGCAGCGCATGAAGAAATCGGCCAGCTTGTCTTTCACGGCATTTACGGCATCCAGGGCGGCGGCGGTATTGTCTCCGAAGGGGAACACTTCTTTGGTGCCGGCCGCGTGCCAGGCTGCATAATCGGCGCAGGCCGCATAGAAGGCTTCAATCTGATCGGCCGTTACGCCCTGCACGCCGCTGCGGTCGGTGGCGCTGGCAATGCCGGCCATGGTTTCAATGAGTTTGGCCGTATCCTCATCCGGGGCACTGGCGGGGGTAATGATGCCGTCGCCGTTGAACTGGGTATCGGCAAAAATCTTTACATTATCGGCGGTGTCTTCCAGGGCTATGCTGTCTTTCTTGAGGCCCAGGTTCTTGAGAATCTGCTTGGCCGATGCCTGCAGCCGGGCGCCGTCGGGGTCTTCTGTGTTAAAGGCGTCGAAGGCCAGGGCGCTGCTCTCTTTCAGGAGTTCGTCCGGGTTTTTCACTACGCGGGTGAGCCACTGGGCGGTTTTAATCACTTCGTCTACGCGAATCTTGCCGTCCCCGTCCACATCAATGAGCTGGAGGGTTTTCCCGTCAAACTCCAGGCCGGCCGACGGGCAGCTTAATACGGTCCACAGTTTACGGTCCAGCTCTCCCAGGTGGCGAATATCCTCGCCGCTTTGGATTTGCACACGTACGGTTCCGCCCACAGAGGCGAACTTCCAGGGATAGGAATTAGTTTGAGCTTTTTTCATATAATTAAGGGTTATTAACAATCTTGTTATGTGCAAATTTATAAAATATATAGGAAAGATGGATGGCTTTTTTGCTTTTTCGGATAGAAAATTTTGCAGGTTCTCAGATTATTTCTAACTTTGCAGCCCAATTGAGAAAAAGGAGGTGTAAAAGCAATGATCATCGTTCCCATCAAAGAAGGCGAAAACATCGAGAGAGCCCTTAAGAAATTCAAGCGCAAGTTCGAAAAAACCGGCGCCGTTCGCGAGATGCGTTCCCGCAAGAACTTCGAGAAGCCTTCCGTAAAGAAGCGCATGGCGCTCCAGAAGGCCATCTATGTTCAGCAGCTTCGTCTTCAGGAAGAACAGTAAGCTTTTAACACTTTTCATCAAAAACCGGTCCCCTTTTTGGAGACCGGTTTTTTTACCTATTATTAACTTAACCAACTAAAAAACTAACCGGCTAAGAATATTGCAAGAGCTGTGCCAAACTTTATTTCCCGCTTTGGGACTGAACCTCGGCGCGGGCTCTTTCCACCGATTTGGAGCGCTTGAGAACAAAGCCGGAGCCCAGGTACTTGGTGCGCACATCCTCGTCTGAGGCTAGTTCCTCCGGCGTGCCGGCCTGCAGGATAACACCTTCATACAGTAAATAGGCGCGGTCGGTGATGGCCAGGGTTTCGCCCACGTTGTGGTCGGTGATAATGACCCCAATATTGCGGTATTTGAGTTTGGCAATAATGTACTGAATATCTTCTACGGCAATGGGGTCTACGCCGGCAAAGGGTTCGTCCAGGAGGATAAACTTGGGCTCCACGGCCAGGGCGCGGGCAATTTCACAGCGCCGGCGTTCGCCGCCGCTGAGCTGGATACCCATGGACTTCCGCACCTTGGACAGGTTAAACTCGTCAATGAGCTGTTCCATGCGCGCCACTCGCTCCTCTTTGGTCATGTTTGCCGTACTCTTGGAGACTTCCATGACCGACATAATATTGTCCTCTACCGACATCTTGCGAAATACGGAAGCTTCCTGGGGTAAATAGCCAATGCCTTTCTGGGCCCGTTGATACATGGGAAGTTTGGTAATCTCTGTGGTATTCCCCTGGTCGTCGTCCAGGAAAATGCGGCCGCCATTGGGTTTGATTTGGCCGGTAATCATGTAGAAACTGGTGGTTTTACCGGCGCCGTTAGGGCCCAGGAAACCCACAATTTCTCCCTGCTGCACTTCCATGGATACGCCCTTTACCACCGTGCGCACCCCATACTTTTTAACAAGTTTTTCTGCTCTTAGCTTCATGGCTTTTACTTAGTATCCAGTCCCATTTCGGCCACAAGGGCGCGAACGTCTGGGTTCTTTTCCATTAAATCCTTAGCCTTTTCCTCTGGCATGTACGGGACTTTTTCGGCCGATTCGTCTACCGGCGTTACCGACACCAGGATATTCACCTTGGGGCAGGCCGTGAGCGTGCGAATCTTGCCTTCCAGCTCCCGCAGCATTTTTTCCTCTACCCACTGCTTCTGGGAAGCGTTCATCACAAACAGCTCCATGAGCATGACGCCTTCCTGCTCCCGAATATCCAGCTTGCTGTTTTCCAGGAGCGCCTTCAGACGGGGTTTCGAGGCATAATCGGCTGCCATTTCCTGCCACTTGCCACGAAGGAGGTCTTCTGCGGGCAGCACCGCGCTCACGGCTTCTTCGGGGGCCGCGGCCTCCTGGGGCTTTTCCTCCATAAGGGCATTGATGGACAGGGCCGATCCCGTCTTGGCCGCCCGACGCCTTTGCGTGGGCGCCGCGGCTTCGGCCATGGTGGGCGCAGCCACCGCCTTTCCCGCAGGCGATGCAACTTCCTCGCCGGTATTCGATGCCTGTTTTGCGGGGGCCGAAGGGGCTACGGCCGGCGTTGCCTTGGCCGAAGGCTCTGCTGCCAGCGCCGATGCGGCCGGTTTTTCCGCCGCTGGCTTTGCGGTTGCCGAAGGGGCGACTTGTACTGCGGCCAGGGGGCCCTGACCGTTAAGGACGCTCAGGCGCATGAGGGCAAACTCTATATGCAACCGCTGGTTCACGGCCGCCTTGTATCCGCTTTCACACGAGGTGGTTACGGAAAGGGCATCGTACAGGAACCGGTGCGAACATTTGGCTGCCTGCTGGGCATATTGGCCCCTAAGGGAATCGGGGAGTTCCAGCAGCGGTTCCAGGCCGCCGGTTTTGGCTACCAGAAGATTGCGCAGATGCTCGCTGAGCGACCCCACAAAATGCAAGGCATTAAAGCCCTTGGCCAGAATTTCATCAAGTTTCAGGAAGGCGCTGGCATAGTCTCCGGCGAGGAAACTGTCCACCATCTTGAAACTGTACTCGTAGTCCAGGACATTGAGGTTGCGAATTACGTCCTCGTACTTCACATCCGTGCCGCAGAAGGCTACTGTCTGGTCAAAGATGGTAAGGGCATCGCGCATGGCGCCATCGGCCTTGGAGGCTATTACATGCAGGGATTCGTCGTCTATTTGCACACCTTCCTTGGCCGCGATGCCCCGCAGGTTGCGCACCATGTCCGGAATGCTGATGCGGTTAAAGTCGTAGGTTTGGCATCGGCTCAGGATGGTGGGTAGAATCTTGTGCTTCTCTGTGGTGGCCAGGATAAAGATGGCGTGTGCGGGCGGCTCCTCCAGGGTTTTGAGGAATGCGTTGAAGGCCGCCTGCGACAGCATGTGAACCTCGTCTATGATATACACGCTGTATCGGCCCACCTGCGGAGGCACCTGCACCTGCTCCATGAGCGCCTTGATGTCCTCTACGCTATTGTTGGATGCGGCATCCAGTTCGTGAATGCAATAGCTTCGGCCTTCCTGAAAGCTTACGCAAGATTCGCACGCCCCACAGGGTTCCATCTCCGGACCCGGATGCGCACAGTTGATCATCTTGGCAAAAATGCGTGCAGTAGTGGTTTTGCCCACGCCCCGGGGGCCGCAAAACAGATATGCGTGCGCCAACTGCCCCCTCCTGATGGAATTGGACAGCGTTCTGGCTATGTTATCCTGGCCGATAAGGCTTTCGAAGGAGTCTGGCCTGTACTTCCTGGCCGATACAATGTAATCACTCATAGACCACAAAGATAACAATTCGGCCGGTTATTTCCAATTGCCGCCATCAATCTCTTCCCTGCACACCCTAATTTGCCTTTTCCGCACCCTATTTGATTGCGTAAGTCACTGTATTACAGCACCTTCCAGATATTTCATCCGGCTTTTTGCCGGATCAAATTTTCGGAACTCACTCAGTGTCAATAGCTTAGGGATTCGCGGTGGCGGCCGATTGCCTAACAAGCTGACAGCCAGCGAGTTGCTAAAAACTCATCCGGCAAAAAGCCGGATGAAATTTCCACAAACGACTGACTGTAAACAAGTTACGCAAACAGCCAACCAGGCCTAGAGCAGATCCAGGGCGGCGGAGACGGTGTTGTCTATGGGGAGATAGTATTTGTAGAAGGCGTTTTCGCTCAGTTTGGAATAGCGGGCCACCAGAGCCTTGAGCTGGGGAACCAGATAGGGAGCCGATGCATCCCATTCGGCCTCCGTGCAGGGAATGCCGTCCTGGCGGCGGGCATAGGCGGGGAACTCTACCTTCCAGGCAATGCCGGAAAGGAAGCGGTCCATGTCGGAGAAATTGTCTATGCCGCGAAGACGGTTACCGTAACGGTCGCACAGCCAGGAAGCAAAACGCATTTGGGTGGCCTTTTTATTACAAGCAATATAGAAGGCCGATGCATGCGTGGTGTCCATGGGCACAAAGACATCAGGCATAATGCCACCGCCGCCATAGACGATGCGTCCGCTGCGGGTGCGGTGTACGTCGGTGCTATCCAGCTTAATGCTGTCGGCGCTGAAAATTTCTCCGTCGGCGTATCTGTAATAGATGTCGTAGGCGTAATCCCGCTCGCTGGTATAGGGCTTCTGGATGCATCGGCCGCTGGGCGTATAATAGCGCGCCACCGTTAGGCGCACCCCGGAATTGTCGCTGAAGAAGAAAGGTTCCTGCACCAGGCCTTTGCCAAAAGAACGGCGCCCCACTACCCTTCCGCGGTCGTTGTCCTGAATGGCGCCGGCAAAAATTTCGCTGGCCGATGCCGAATTCTCGCTGATGAGCACCGTGAGCCCAACCTCCTGCAGGGAGCCCCGGCCATCGGCTTTATAAACCTCCCGCTTACGGTGCCGGCCCTCCAGATACACCAGGGTATCGCCGGCATGCAAATAGTCGTTGCACAGCAGCAGCGCCTGATCCATATAACCGCCCGTGTTGTCCCGAATGTCAAAAATCAAATGCTGCATACCCTGCTCCTGCAGCTCCAGGGCCGCCTGGTGACATTCCTTGAAAGTGGTGCGGGAGAATTTGGACAGCCTGAGATAACCTACGGTATCGGACAACATGAAGGCGGCGTCTACGCTGTGCACCGGTATGCGGCCACGGGTAATCTCGAAGGGAATCACTTCCCCGCCCCGCCCTACGGTAACGGTAACTTTGGTACCGGAGGGGCCTTTCATGCGGCGCACCATACTGTCCTGGGGGAACTTGACGCCGGCAATTACTTTGTCATCGACCTTGAGCAGGCGGTCGCCGGGAAGCAGCCCCACTTTTTCCGAGGGACCGCCAGCAATGACCTCCAGCACAATAGCGGTGTCGTTGGGCACGTTGAACTGGATGCCGATTCCCTCGAAGTTTCCGGCCAGTTCTTCTTCCGAGGCTTCCAGCTGCACAGGAGGAAGATACACCGAGTGAGGGTCCAGTTTGGACAAAGCCGCCACGATGGCGGCATCGGTCATCCCCTCCCGGTTAAGGGTATCGACGTAGTTTTTTTCTACCATCTCCAGCACAAGGTTCAGCTTGCGCCAGTCTACATAGCGGGTTTGCAGCAAATGGCGGGTTTCCCGGTACCTGTACACAGAAATGGCTACCAGGGCGCCAATCGCTACCCCCAGTACCACTTGCAACACTTGCAAGGCAAAATGCCTGCGATAGTCCATAAAATTACTGTGCCTGTTCTACCTCTATGCCGGCACGCCGGAGCAGCTCTACGCCGTCCTGCAGCCTGTAGGCGTCGCGGTACACTACGCGTTTAATGCCGCTCTGGATAATGAGTTTGGCACATTCCATACAGGGAGAAGCCGTTACATAAAGCGTGGCGCCCTCACTACTGTTGCCGCTCTTGGCCACCTTGGTAATGGCATTGGCCTCGGCGTGCAGCACGTAGGGCTTGGTTACGCCGTCCTCGTCTTCGCAAATGTTCTCGAAGCCCGAAGGCGTGCCATTATAGCCGTCGCTGATAATCATGCGGTCCTTGACCAAAAGGGCCCCCACCTTCCTGCGCTTGCAGTAAGAGTTCTGGGCCCAAATCTCGGCCATTTCCAGATAGCTGTGGTCGAACTTCATTATTGTCTTTGATACAGGTAACGCTTGATGCTCTTCTTGGGCGTGCGCTCGAAGTCTTCCGGCATAAGCTCCATCTTTTTAATCTGGGCATAATTGGGAAGTTCGGCGTTAATGGCGGGGAGCATTTCAAACAGGCGTTTCTTGAACTCGGCGCGGTTCATGCCGTCAAGCTCTCCCAGATGCCAGTCCGGGTAAATGAGGGCCGTGAGGCCGCCGTCGTCTTCCACCACCAGGGAGTCTACCACGTAAGTGAAATTATTGATGGTGGCTTCCAGCTCCTCCGGATAGATGTTCTGGCCGGAAGGGCCCAGCACCATGCACTTGCTGCGGCCGCGCAGGAATAGGTATCCGTCCTGGTCCAGCACACCCATGTCGCCGGTTTTGAACCAGCCGTCTTCTGTGAAGGAAGATTTGGTGGCTTCTTCGTTCTTATAGTAGCCCAGGCACACGTTGGGACCCGCCACCTGCACTTCTCCCGGAATGTTCTGGGGATCTGGGGAATCGATGCGGATTTGCATGTTAAGGGCGGCACGTCCGGCGCTTCCCACCTTCACTTTATCCCAGTGGGCATAGCCAATGATGGGCGCACATTCCGTCATGCCATAGCCCACGGTATAGTGGAAACCAATCTTGTGCAGGAAGCGCTCTACCTCCGGGTTGAAGGCGGCACCTCCCAGGATCACTTCCTCGAACTGACCGCCGAAGGCAGCCGTGAGTTCGGTGCAGAATTTCTTCTCGATGGAAGGGCCCAGGATGGGGATGCGACGGTAGTATTTAGTTTTGTCGATGAGCGGTTTGAGCTTGGTCTTGTACACCTTCTCTATGACCAGCGGCACGGCAATGATAATGTCAGGGTGAATTTCCTGGAAGGCCTGCATGATAATCTTGGGGCTGGGCACGCGCGACAGGAAGTGCACGTGCATGCCGATGGTCATCTCGAACAGGAACTCGAACATCATGCCATACATGTGGGCCGACGGCAACATGGCCACTACATTCATGCCGGCCTTTAGCATGGGGCAGGCATCCTTGGCGGCAAACTCTATGTTGGAATAGAGCGCACGGTAGGGAATCATGACCCCTTTGGAGAAGCCGGACGTACCAGATGTATAGTTGATGATGGCCAGTTCCTCGGCTTTATCTTCGTAGTAATCCAGGTGCTCCTGCTCGAAGTCGTTGGGATAGCGCTTGCCGAATTCTTCGTTGAGGTGCATGCGAATCTGGCCCAGCTCTTCGCTGGCGGCATACAGGAACTTGAACGTATTGATTTGCACCACCACCGAAAGGTCGGGCATTTCGTCGGGGGTTAGGCCTTCCCAGATGACTTCATCCACAAAAAGCACGCGGGCCTCTGAGTGATTGACCAGGTAGTGGATATTGCCGGGTTTGAACTCGTGCAGGATGGGCACGGCTACGGCGCCGTAAGTGATGGCCGCCAGGAAACTTACGCCCCAGTTGGACTGGTTACGGGAACAAATGGCCACTTTGTCCCCCTTCTTCAAACCGCACTGCTCGAAGGCAATGTGCAGCTTGGCTATGCGGAGCGCCACATCACGGTACGACAGCGTCATGCCCTGATAGTTGGTCACGGCTGGGCGATCCCAGTTCCGGATCATGCTCTCCTGGAGGATTTTGTTAACAGATTTGAATTCCATATGGTTAGGTTGGTTTTAGTTCAGTTTGAAGTCTCTTGTTTTGCCGTCGTAGCACTCCCCGCTCACGCCTTTGGAGGTAGCCGAAAGCACAGCGTCCGGTTTGAGCATCTTGCCCCCCTGTTCCTTAAGGAGCGGTTCCCCGCCCGTGAAAGGATACACAAGGGTTTGCACGCTGGTGCGCACCACCCAGTAGCGTTTTCCTTTGGACTCCAGCAGCTCCGGAAGATTCTTCACGGTTTCGGGGGCCTTGATGCCCTTCCAGCCTTCCGGCTTCTGGCCGTGCAAATTGTAACGCTCCAGGGTATTGTCTTTGTGCAGCACCATAATGGTGTAGCCGCCGGCGCCGGTAAAGTCGTAGGCGTCCGGGCCCAGCAGCACGGGTTTTCCCAGATTCACGGGGAAACCGGCCACCCAGTGGCCCAGGCGGTCCAGCAGATAAAGTTGCGAACCGGCAGCAAAGAGGAATTGTATCTTTTTATTGTTGTAGTAGTCTATGCATTGGACCCTGCCGCACAGGGGCTCTTTGAAGGGAATGCCCCACACTCCCTTGCCATTGGCGTCGTTCAGGCAAATGGAAAGGTGACTGTTCTGGTACAGATAATTGGTTTCTCCGGTGGTATAATTCTTAACCGGGAACAGGCCGGTGGGCACCACCACGGTGGTATCCCGTTCCATAACCTGCACCTTGCTGCCCTTGAGCGCACGTTTGTCCAGGCGGATGCGCATAGAAGGGAACCCGGCATTCAAATCCAGCGTAATGCTGGCAGGAGCATATCCACTTCCGCGAACAAAGGCCTGCAGGGCCTGGGAGAGCTCTCCCGTGAAAAGATCCGGGATGAGGGAAGGTTCGTCGGAGAGAGAGGCATAGAGGGTATAACCGGCCATGGCGGGCACGGAGGCATCGGCCAGGCGGGCCTTGAGGGAATAATCCAGGAAAGATTTGTCGGCGAAGGCACGCGCCGAGGGAAGGTCTCCGAAAAGAATCCAGCGGGGCCCCACCGATGCGCAAATGGTGTCGGTGACGGCGAAGCGCTCTCCCAGCACGATGGCCAGCGCCCCGGCATAGGCATTCTTTTGCTCTGCGCCCAGTTTATGGTCACGGGCCGATTTTACCAGCACTACCTCCCTTAGTACGCCGTCTTCGGGGCGGAAGGAAGCGCGAACCAGTTCCTTGGGCTGAAGATTGCGGAACCACGCTTCCGGCGTTAGCTCGCGGCCTTCCCGGGCCTTGAGGGCTTTGTTATAGCGTACCAGCGTGCCCTTTCCGTCCTCGAACATGCGCTTGGCCTCCAGATAGGAATCGGCGTCCTGCACGGGCAGGGCCACGGCAGTGGAAGTGAAATAGGGCAGCACCTCCGGGAAACTGGCCTCCGGGGCAGGCTGACCTTCGTAGGCGGCAAACCAGCTGGCAGCTGCTTCTCCAGGGAGCATGGTGCCTTTAATCACAAGATGATCTGGGGCGGTGTCCTGTACCACCCAGGCGCTCCAGGGAGTGGCATCCTTTACGGCTGATGCCTTCTTCCTAACGGCCGCCGTTCCATAGACCCCCAGCAGTTTGCCGGCATGAGAGTGCGAGACCAGCACCACGGCCGGCCCGGAAACTTTTTCGGTGAGATCCTTGAGACCGCCGTTACCCAGTATGGAAGAGCCTTCTTCCAGGTGACGGGCCGATGCACTTAGGAAAGTTTCGGAGCGGCAGGCCAGCAGGAAGCCGTCCTTGCAACGGGTTTTAAGGCCGGCCCTGGCGGCCTGGGCCAGAAGGAGGGAATCCGGTTCCGGGATTTGCGCCACCACCAGGGGCACCAGCGTTCCGCTGTTATGCAGGGAAACGGCCATGTGTTCACGGCCCAGGGCCTGCAGGAAAGGCATGAGTTCCGGATTGGAAGGCGCCAGCACGCTGCGCAGAAGGCCGGTGGAATCCCCGGCCACCCTGGCGGCTTTGGCACTGCCGTCAAACACCATCACGGCCACGGCATCGGACGGAACGGCCCGCAGCACCGACCAGTTTGCAGGCAGTACCTGCTCCCGGGGCGTATCCTGGGGGGTACTGTACAAACGGCTAACCGCAAAGGCTATTCCCACCAGCAGCAAAGCCACTGCCGTAACGGCCACTATGGTATAGTGTTTTCCCATATTCTGCAAAGTTAACTATTTTTTGATAAAGGAAAAGTCTTTTTTCTAGATACTTTGCGTATCTTTGAGCGTTCATTCAGCGTTTTTGACATGAGACTTTTCTTTCCCCTTTCTGCCGCCCTGGCAATTGTCATTTCCCTTTCCGGCTGCAACCGCAGCAGCATAACCGGCACCCGCACAGCCGCCCTTGAAGCCACCGTGTGGGACTGCTCCAGGTGGATATCGGCGGCCGATGCACCGGTGGTTACCGGGGAAGTCACCGGAAAGGAAAACTATCGGGCCGCCGACGGCGCCAGCTGGTTTGTGTGCACGGTAAAGAATCCGGACAAGGTAGTACGAGCCCGCTGGATGACTACCGCCCTGGGCGTATATGAGCTGTATCTGAATGGAAAAACCATTGGCCGCGACGCCCTGAAACCGGGCTTCACCCACCCGGAGAAAACCCGCATCAGTTACACCTACGACATCACGGAGGACTTCTGCAAAACCGCCGGCGGGGAAAACATCCTTAGCGCCCAGGTAACCCCCGGCTGGTGGGCCGACAAAATTGTAACCCCCAGTCACCACGACGGCATGGTTGGAAAAAAGCCGGCCTTCCGGGCCGTACTGGAGCTCACCTTCCCGGACGGCCGCACGCAGCTGCTGGGCACCGACACCACCGCCTGGCGGGCCGGTATCGCCGGGCCGGTAACGCACGCCGCCATCTTTGACGGAGAGGAGTATGACGCCCGCATAAAGCCGGGCTACGAAACGCCGGAAAAACTGGGTACCCCGCAGGTGAACACAGAGTTTTCCGGAGAAATCCTCCCCACCGCCGGCGCCGAAATCTGCTACCGGGAAGACCTTACCCTGCAGCCCGCCAACGCCTACACCTACAAGGACATCGAGGGCGCCGTAGAAGAAGAAGCCTTTGGCACAGCCGTCATCCTGCAGCACTTCCAGCGCGGGCAAACGATATCGCTGGAGGAGGGACAAACCCTTGTGGTAGACTTCGGCCAGAATGCCGCCGCCGTGCCATCCTTTGTCTTCAAGGCCGATGAAGGCACCACCCTCACCTGTCTTCCCGGCGAAATCCTCAACGACGGCAACGGCGCGCTAAGCCGGGGCATGGACGGCCCGGAAGGCAGCGTTCACCGCACCAATCTGCGCAAGCACAAGGATTGCTTCCGCCTGGAATATACCTTCGGCCCAGAGAAGGGCTGGGTGCGCTATATGCCTCGCTGCACGTTTTTCGGCTACCGTTACCTTTCCATTACGGCCACCGCTCCGGTCCAATTCCGCAGCATTTGCTCCATTCCCGTTTCCTCCATTACCACAGCCATGGAAACAGGCTCCTTGAGCACCGGCAGCCAGGAAATTAACCAGCTCATTTCCAACATTATATGGGGGCAGCGCTCCAACTATCTGTCCGTACCCACAGACTGCCCGCAGCGCGACGAGCGCCTGGGCTGGACCGCCGACACCCAGGTATTTGCCCAAACCGGCAGCTTCTTTGCCAACACCCGCGACTTTTTCCACAAATGGATGCGGGACGTGAGGGATTCCCAAGGCCAGACAGGTGGTATCCCCGGAGTGGCTCCCATCGCCCAGTTTGGTTCCACCAGCGCCCACATGATGCGCCTGGGCTGGTCCGACGCCGGCATCATAGTCCCCTGGACCGTTTGGAAACAGTTTGCCGACGTGGCCATCATCGAGGAGAACTGGGACGCCATGAGCCGTTTTATGGAGCACGTAAACGACACGCGCTACCATCACCCCAGCATTGTGCAGGAAAACGGTAATTTCCAGTGGGCCGACTGGCTAAGCTACGAGCCCCTGGAAAGCCATAGCAAAAAAATATACACGCCCAAGGACGCAAACGGCAAGCGGGCTCTCCTTCCGGAAGCCATTGACTATTGGAACTATCTGGGGGCCTGCTACTGGGCCCTGGATGCCGGCATGATGAAAGATATGGCCGATGCCACCGGCCGAGATGCCGCGCGGTATGAAGCCATGGAGCGGGAAGCGAAAACCTATATCTGGGATAACTTCCTTAACGAAGACGGAACCTTCAGGCTGGACATCCTGAACAGCATGCAAACGCCTGCCCTCTTCGCCCTCAAGCTGGGCCTGCTTGACGGCCCGGCCAAAGAAGCCATGACCACCCGCCTACGGGAAAACTTCGCAGCCCACGACGGCTGCCTGCAAACCGGCTTCCTGGGCACCTCTATCCTCATGCAAACGCTCACGGAAAACGGCATGGCCGACATTGCCTGGAACCTTCTTTTCCAGCGCAAAAACCCCAGCTGGCTGTACTCGATAGACAACGGCGCCACCACCATCTGGGAGCGCTGGAACAGTTATACCATCGAAAGCGGCATGGGCCCCAAAGGCATGAACAGCTTTAATCACTACGCCTACGGCTGCGTGGGACAGTGGCTCTGGGAAACGGCGGCCGGCATTGCCGCCGACTCTTCACAGCCCAGTTTCAGGCACATCATCATGAAACCCATCCCAGACAAGCGCCTTGGCAGCATGGACGCCGTCTATCACAGCGCCGCCGGCACCATAAAGAGCGCCTGGAAATACGAGGGTGACATTTGCACCTGGACCTTCACCATCCCCGAAGGGGCATCGGCCTCGGTCACGCTGCCGGGAGAAAACGAAGCCCAAGACTACGGTCCGGGAACCTACGCCATTCAAATCTAACCCATGACGCTCTTTTAGTATTTTTGTTATCTTTGTGGTATGAAAAGAAAAATTACCATCCTGGGAGCCGGCATGATGGGATCGGCCCTTGCTTTCCCCGCCGCCGAAAACGGCCATGAAGTACATATCGTAGGCACCTGCCTGGACGATGAAATCATTGACGGATACATTCGTACCCACAAACACGAAAAATTCTGCCGTCCCTTCCCGGACAATGTGCAGTACCATTACTTTAAAGACTGGCAGGAGGTAGTAAAAGGCTCCGACTTTGTCATTGGCGGCGTATCCTCCTTTGGCGTAGACTGGTTCCTTGAGGAGATTCTTACCAAACTGGATCCTCAGATGCCGGTTCTCAGCGTCACCAAAGGCCTTCGCGCCACTCAGGACGGTACTCTTCTTTCCTATCCGGGCTATTGGGAGAGTGAGCTTGCCAAACGCGGCATCCATCGCAGCATCTGCGCCATCGGCGGTCCCTGCACCAGCTATGAGCTTGTGTTCATGGATCCCTCGGAGGTAGGCTTCTGCGGCAAGGACAACAAGGCCCTGCGCATGATGAAAGAGGCCATGCAGCGCCCCTATTACCATATTTCCCTCACCAACGATGTTATCGGTCTGGAAAGCGCAGTGGCGCTTAAGAACGCCTATGCCATGGCGGTAACCCTGGCGGTCGGCCTCAACACTCGCTGGCACGGAGAAAATGAGCCCCAGCACTATAATTCACAGGCCGGCACCTTTACCCAGGCCGTCCGCGAAACGCATGCCCTCATGCAACTGCAGGGCGGCACCTTCGAAAGCGAATGCATCGGCCTTGGAGACCTTTATGTTACTATCTTTTCTGGCCGCACCCGCCGCTGTGGCGTGCTCATGGGCCAGGGCCTCAACTACGACGAGGTAACGGAAGCCCTTGCAGGCATCACCCTCGAAAGCCTTGTGATTACCCGCGTCATGGGTCAGGCCATCCGCCGCAAGGCAGAGCTGGGTCTGGTAGATTTAAAGGACTTCCCGCTCCTTATGCACATCGTGGACATTCTGGATAAGGGAAAAGCCGACGCCGACCTCCCTTGGGAAGCCTTCACCTTCGAGCATCTCAAGTAATTAACGCAAGTCCAAAGAGCCCATGCGCTGTTTTAAACCATTATTTCTGTCGATTTTCCTTCTACTGGGGGTCGACAGTTTTTGTTGTCTGGCACAGGAAGCTCCCACTGTAGCCGCCCGGCTCCAGTTCGGGAAAAACGGAAAGTTCAAGATTGTTCAGCTGGCCGACACGCACGTAATTGCCGGAGACCCTCGTTCAGACAGGGCGCTAAGTAATATTGCCGCCATCCTGGACAGTGAGAAGCCGGATTTTGTGATTCATACCGGAGATATCCTTTATGGAGAACCGGCCGAAGAATCGGTGCGCGCAGCCCTTCAGCCCCTTGTAGAGCGGGGTATTCCCTTTGCCGTAGCCCTGGGCAACCACGACAGCGACTTCTCCCTTTCCCGGCAGCAGATGTATGAGCTTGTGCGCAGCATCCCCGGCAATGTGAATACGCCCGCGAATGAAAAGCTGGACGGCTACTCCAACGATATCCTGGTACTGCAGGGCAAAAACGGCGGGACGTGCCGCGTCTTCTATCTATTTGACAGCGGCAACAGGGATTATCCTGCCGGCGAAAAGAGCTGGGGATACATTCATGAGAGCCAGATTCTGTGGTACCGTGCCGCCAGCCAGTGGTTTACCGCCCAAAACGGTGGAGCCCCGGTCCCCTCACTGGCCTTTTTCCATATTCCCTTCCCCGAGTTTAACGAAGCGCTGCACTACAACGGCAAAAAAGCCCATTCCATTCAAGGGAATATCGGCGAAGAGCCGGCCAGCCCCAAGGTGAATTCGGGCCTGTATCTGGCCATGCGGGAACAGGGAGACGTGCAGGGCGTGGTATGCGGCCACGACCACAACAACGACTTTGCCATGCTATGGAAGGGCTTTTTCTTCCTCTATGGCCGATACAGTGGCTGCGATACCGTTTACAACGACTTAAAGCCCAACGGCGCACGTGTCTTTGAGTTCACCGAGGCCGATGACGGCTTCCGCACCTGGATACGCCTGTGCGACGGCCGCATCCAGCAGGAGCTGTACCTCTTCCCCGGCATGAAAAACCTTACTTCTCCGCGCTAAGGGCTAGCGGCGGGTGCTTTAAGGGCAAGGACTTCTACCGCAAAGAGCGGCGCCGGAGCAGGGACTCAAGGTAGTAGTAATCCGTGTAATTGAGCGGTTTGTCGATATCTTCCCCTTCGGGGAGGTTGGTCACTGAGTGCATCAGGAGGAATCCGTGGTTAGTTCCGGGCGCAGCTGTATAGGCTGGCGTAGACAGAGTGGTGAGTGTTTTATCGGCTTGTGAGAGATACTCTTTGTTACCGGTGAACGAATACAGTTCATAAAGACCAGACGCCATGACGGCACCTGCTGCCGCATCACGGGGCGCATCGGGTATGTCAGGGGCGTTGTAATCCCAGTATGGTACGCCATCTTCGGGGAGATTCGGATGATGGATCAGAAAATCTGCGACATGGACTGCCTGATCCAGGTAACGCTGGTATCCGGTGAAGCGATAGGCCATCGTGTAGCCGTAAAGCGCCCATGACTGTCCACGCGCCCAAGCCGATTCGTCGGCATAGCCTTGTACCGTATGTTTGCCGATGATTTCTCCAGTCTCTGGAGCATAATCCACCATGTGCCACGAGCTGTAATCGGGACGGAAATGGTTGGCGAGGGTCTTATCGGCATGGCTGACCGCCACCTTGAAGTAGGTTGAATCCTTGGAAATTTCACTTGCCCTGAACAGCAGTTCCAGGTTCATCATATTGTCGATAATGACCGGGCAAGTCCAGCCTCTCCGGGCGCCCCAGTCCCAGCTCTTGATGATGCCGGCCCCACTTTGGAAACGGCTGCAGAGGGATTTGGCTGCATTGACAATAACGTCCTCGTATCCTTCCGTTCCCTTGAGACGGAGCCCGTTGCCATAACTGCAGTAAATCATGAAACCCACATCGTGGGAATCTGTATTATACTGAATCTTGTTTAGAATCTCGGTATGCCGGCGGGCATGCTCTGCCCAATATGCGTCCCCCGTGTACTCGTACATATACCAAAGCGTCCCGGGGAAGAATCCGGATACCCAGGAGGTGGGCCGCACAAATTTGACGGATCCGTCCGGTTTGAGCGTCATAGGGATGCGCACTGTATCGCCCGCTTCGCATTCATCGATGAGATACTTCAGCTGCGCTGATGCATTGTCGAAGGCCCCCTTAATCACACTGGACAGGTTGCGATTCTCCTGTGCAGGGCGTGCCAGAAAGTAAAAGGCTGCCGCCAAAACAGCAATGACAGAAACGGCGATAATCAGTTTTTTTTGCATATGCAAAGTTAATTATTTTGTCACTTTTTGATAATTTTGAACATTATTTTTGTATAATTGCGGAATTACATCGGCCATGGCCGATAAACAGACTATTATGGCTTATAAGTGCATCGGCTTTTTACTCTTGTGTTTGTCTCTCTCATGCACAGGGCCCACGTCATTCCTAACCTCCGTGCCCCGGCCGGTTTATGACGCCCACCCCGAGTATATTGAGTTGTACGACAAGGCATGGGAACTGGCATACGAGAACATTGATACCATCCCGGGGATTCCCGCCCCGGTTTATATGGACGAAGCCCACCGGTCCGACCGCATCTGGATATGGGATACTTGCCTCATGGGATTGTTCTGCAAGTATTGTCCGTCTGTGTTTCCGGGAATTCAATCCCTGGACAATTTCTATGGCGTCTTGCTCTCTGACGCCGATGTTCCCCTTCCCAAGGTCCTCGGCAACAAGTGGTGCGGGAAAGACGAAGGAAAGATGCTCCCGCTCAGAGTTCAACATCCGGACAACCCTCCCCTCCTGGCCTGGACAGAGTACTGTTATGCCCTCCAGACCGGAGACTTAACCCGGCTCGAAAGCGTTTTTTCGGAGGAGAGATACCTGCAGCGCTGGTTCGAGATGTTCGATTCCTTCGACCCTTCTGCGCCCAAACCGCATGGCGCCGGAGTGAAGGTAAAACTGCAGAAATTTGAGGACGGCTATGCATGGGGCGGCAATCAGAGCGGGATGGACAATACCCCGCGCGGGAGGGCCTCACCGGGGCCCACGCCTCGGGACAGATGCCCGGACAACCCCGACCTCAGGTGGGTTGACGCCCTGGCATTTCAGGGATTGTCGGCACTTTGCATGAGCAGGATCGCCGGCCTGCTTGGAAATCAAAGTGAGCAGGAGTACTGGCAGGAAGTGCATGCGGCTCTCAGTGAAAAGTTAAATACCCTTTACTGGGACGAAGAAGACGGTTTCTACTACGATTGCTTTACGGGCGGAGAAAAATGCCGGGTGAAGACCATCGCCTCCTGGTGGCCGGTACTGGCCGATATGGCCGGCCCTGTCCGTGCCAGGCGGATGGCAGGGCATCTTCGCGACTCACTGGAATTCGGCGGCACGGTGCCAACGCCGTCACTTTCCCGCTCTGATGTGGATTTCATTCCTGACGGAGGCTATTGGAGGGGCTCCATTTGGCTTCCAACCACCTATATGGCCCTCAAAGCAACGGATGCTACGGGAGAGTACGACCTTGCCCGCAGGATTGCGTCATCCCTTTTGGAGCATATGTACCAAACATATGTTTCCTTTGAGCCGCACACCATCTGGGAGTGCTACAGTCCCACGGCACCCGAACCGGCAAGGAACAAGCAAGGCCATCTTGTGCGCCCGGATTTCTGCGGCTGGTCGGCACTGGGCCCCATTTCCATATTTCTTGAAGACGTCATAGGCATCAAAGAAGCGAACGCCTTTGACAAGACGCTGGTATGCTCCTTTGACGCCCATCCCAAAGGACGGGTGGGAGTAAGGAATTACAGGTTCGGGGATATCGTCTGTTCCATTATCGCTACGGAAAAGAGCATCAAGGTTACCACCAACAAACCCTTCACCCTCATCACCGACGGCCGCCGTATCGAACTCCCCGCCGGCCACCGTTCCATCCGACGCTAAAAAAGACAGGTGTATTATTCTGAAACAGGGCGAACAGAGCGACCGTAGTAACGGCCGCCGCCGTACCTGTCGACACCGGCGGAATAGAAGAACAAGAAGCGAGCGTCGCTCGGGTTGTCCGTACTGAGGGACGAAGACCAATAGCCGCCGTAGGAACCCACATTGGAGAGAGACGTGCCGTCCTGGTCACCCGCAGCCGGAAGAAAAATGGAATTGTTATTGACAAGATAGGTCACCAACCATCCGTTATGACCGTTCAATGATTTCCACTCCCACTGGTAACTGGCATTGTTTCTTGTGGATATCAGTTCATCCACCTCGCTAACCGTAGGCATACGCCAGTTGCCGCCAAGCACTATCCGGGCGGCATCGTCCTCGAGGTCCAGAATGATCTTATCCGAGCCGGTATACTTTGTAAGTGACGCGCCATTGGCAAACTTGTATGTACTCCAGTTGTAGTTGTTTTTTGGTTCTGTCTCGCCCCAGGCGTATAAATCGCCGTATTCCTCCGGCGCAGTAGCCCCCAGATTGGCATCGGCCCATTTAACCGAAAGGCCCATATCTATGGCCGAAAAAACAAATTCTTTAGTCTTGAAGCTCTTCACCTCCCCCACAAGGTTCGTTGTCCCCGTGTTGTAAAACGCCATGTAGTAATACGTGGTCGAAGACGTGAGGCCTGAGACTTGAACGAAAAACTTTCCGTTTTTATCTACCTCGGAAGATACCACCTTCTGACCGTTATCCAAGGAAGGAGTAGAAGAAGTTGACACGATAAAACCACTTTCTCCTCCCACCAACAGATATTCTGTATTCACATAACCATTCAGAATGGCGGAGTTCATGGTTACCTCTGAAGCTTCTGCGGTTACAACAGGTTCTCCGAACTTGCTTTGTTCTTGAGGGATGTTGTTATCCTCTTTCTTACAAGCAATCAGCAGCAGGGCCAGTGCCGCGCAATAAGCAATTCTTCTCATAGCAGACTTATCTCTTTAATATGTGCAATATTACATAATTCCGCCGAATAATCCAAAAACACCGTAAAAGGGCGCTCTGGAGGGCCGACGGATCCGGTTTTTGGGCCAGGTGGGTTTTTAGGACGCCCACCTAGCCCGCCAAATCGGCCACTCAGCGCGCCAGTGACCAAAACCATGGGCCAGGTGGGACACTCAAAATCCCACCTGGCCCAAATCTATGACCCACCTGGCCCAACAACCCCCAATCATCATTTTTAATGCACCTACTGTCCCGGTATTGGGACGGTAAGTGCAAAATCGGCCATATTTGAACCTACCGTCCCATTTTTAGACACACCAGGTGCACTCCGAGCTGGTCGCGTCGGGATGGCTACTAAAAGAGGCTGACTCAAATGTGAATCAGCCTCAATGATTGTAGCCCGGAGGGGAATCGAACCTCTATTTAAAGTTTAGGAAACTTCCGTTCTATCCGTTGAACTACCGGGCCGGGCCAGGGCCTTGTGGGCCGGAGCGAAAAAAAGCGCTGAGGTTATTCGGCGCTCTTTTCGATAATCTGACGACCACGGTAGTAACCGCACTCGGGGCAGACACGGTGATACATCACGGTGGCGCCGCAGTTAGGGCAGACGCTCAGCGTGGGAACGGGAGCGAAGTCGTGCGTACGACGCTTGTCCCTTCTCTGCTTGGAGAGTTTGTGTTTCGGATGTGCCATTGTTTATATACTTTAATTGTTTTATTTGCTTTCAAAAAGTCCTTTCAGAGCGGCGAACGGGCTGTTCGCCGGAGCCTCAGCCTCCTCGTTCTTTCGCTCCCTGTGACCCAGAAACCGGATGGTGCTTTGGTCGCACTTCCCTTCCGGATGCAACCTTTGCAGGGGCAATGATAGACACACAAAGTCATATATTGCCTGGCTAAGGTCCCAATCCACTTCTCCCCCACCTGGTGTGAGGGTTTCGGAAGGTTCGGCCACCACGGGAAGCGTTACGGGGTCCAGGCAACGGTCGCACGGAACGGTTACCGCCCCGCTTAAGCGAAGATGGGCTTCCACCTTGCTTCGGCCATCTTTGACCACTACAGCCTCCACGCTTACATCGGCATCCAGGATTTCTGTATTGTCAAACGTTTGAAAGAACTCTTTCCCTGCATGGAAGCGAAACTGCCGCTCCCCTGCAGCCCAATCGTTCAGGGGTATGATCATGTTGTCCATAGCCACATAAACAGATTAAGGGGTGCAAAGATACAAATAATTTTGAGAAAATCAATCCTCCGAGGCCGAATTTCTTTTCCTATCCAGCGGATCCAGCTGGATTTTGCGCATGCGCATGTGGTTGGGCGTGATTTCTACCAGTTCGTCTTCCTGGATATACTCCAGCGCTTCCTCCAGGGAGAACTTGATGGCCGGAGGCAGCACCACTTTCTCGTCGGAGCCCGATGCACGCACATTGGTAAGCTTCTTGGTCTTGCAAATATTAATATTAAGGTCGCGGTCGCGGGTGTGCTCTCCCACTACCTGGCCGCCGTAAATCTCTTCTCCGGGCTCTACGAAGAACCGGCCGCGGTCCAGCAGCTTATTCATGGAATAGGCAATGGCTTCACCGGTTTCCAGGGACACCAGGGAACCGTTGGTGCGCATCTCGATATCGCCTTTGTAGGGCTGATAATCCTTGAAGCGATGGGCAACCACAGCCTCTCCCTGGGTGGCCGTGAGAAGGTTCGAGCGAAGACCCATGAGGCCGCGAGTAGGAATTTCGAACTCCAGAAGGGTGCGTTCCCCGCGGGGTTCCATGCGAATGAGCGCACCTTTTCGGCGGGTGCTAAGCTCGATGGCCGCGCCCACAAACTGCTCTGGCACTTCGATGGACAGTTCTTCAATGGGCTCACAGCGCTTGCCGCCGATGGTTTTGTCCAGCACCTTGGGCTGGCCCACCTGCAGTTCGAAGCCTTCCCGGCGCATGGTCTCAATGAGCACCGAAAGATGCAGCACGCCTCGGCCATACACCACAAAGGAATCGGCGTTTACGCCGGGCTTCACGCGAAGGGCCAGGTTCTTCTCCAGCTCTTTCTCCAGGCGCTCTTTAATATGGCGGGAAGTGACAAATTTGCCGTCCTTGCCGAAGAAAGGGCTGTTGTTAATCATGAACAGCATGCTCATGGTGGGTTCGTCTACGGCGATGGGCGGCAGGGCCTCGGGGTTCTCGGCGTCGGCAATAGTGTCGCCGATTTCGAAGCCTTCGATGCCCACCACGGCGCAGATATCGCCGCACTGGACGCTTTCCACGTTGGCTTTGCCCAGGCCTTCGAACACCATGAGCTGCTTGATTTTGCTCTTCTCCACTATGTCGTAGCGCTTGCAAAGGCTAACCGGCATGCCGGCTTTGAGCGTGCCGCGGGTGATGCGTCCCACCGCGATTCGGCCCACGTAGGGGCTGTATTCCAGCGACGACACCAGCATTTGCGGCGTACCTTCGTTCATGGCAGGAGCGGGGATTTCTTCCAGGATGGTATCCAGCAGGGCCGATATATCCCCGGTGGGCTGCTTCCAGTCTTTGGACATCCAGCCCTGTTTGGCGCTGCCGTAGATGGTTTTGAAGTCCAGTTGGTCTTCGTCGGCGCCCAGATTGAACATTAGGTCGAAGACTTCTTCCTGCACTTCGTCGGGGCGGCAGTTGGGCTTGTCCACTTTGTTAATGACCACGATGGGTTTCTTACCCATGTCGATGGCCTTGTTCAGGACGAAGCGGGTCTGGGGCATGCAGCCTTCGAAGGCATCGACCAGCAGAAGCACGCCGTCGGCCATATTCAGGACACGCTCTACCTCGCCGCCGAAGTCGCTGTGGCCGGGGGTGTCGATGATGTTAATCTTCACGCCTTTATAGGTCACGGAAACGTTTTTGGCCAGGATGGTGATGCCTCGCTCGCGTTCCAGGTCGTTGTTGTCCAGAATGAGATTGCCCAGATCTTCCGGTTTGCGAACCAGGTTGGCCTGGTAAATCATGCGGTCTACCAGGGTGGTTTTTCCGTGGTCTACGTGAGCAATAATGGCGATATTTCTGATGTCCTGCATAGGTCCGTTCTATAAAAATCCCGCAAATTTATGAAAAATCCATCAATCGGCAAAACGGATAAATGCGGGGGTATCGGCCATAGGAGGCCATGGAAGGCCGATTCCCGGTGCCGTGTATTTTTCTCAAGTGCATTTATCCGTGTAGTGATGTTCAATTTTCGGCCATCCACGCACGCCAGATGCCGTTTTTGAAAGTAAACGTGTAACTTTTTTCTACACCGATAAGTTTTCCGAGCTTTGCCAAAAATTGTAGCGCCATGAAAGCAAAATTCTACTTCCTGCTTCCCCTCGCGCTCCTGCTGCTCCCCGCATGCAAGCGCGACTCCGCCACCCAGAACAGCCGCACGCCGGAAGGCATCTTCCACGGCATGATTGAACTGGGCGAGAAACTGGACGACCCCTACACCGTAGCCAACATGCAGGCTGCCGTAGAGGCCGTTTACCCCACCAAAGCGGGCCGAACGGGTATTTCGGCCACCGACCTTTACGTTCGCTTCCTGCCTTCCTCCGACGCCCAGCTGCAAAAGCTGCGCGCCCAGGACGTGTACCTGATGGACCACCCCATGGATTACCGGATTATTCGCGAAGGAGACTATTACCAGGACCCTTCGCTGGACAGCGAATCCATCACTTGGCAGTATGCCGTGGTACCCAAGGACTTTTCCTTCCCTTCGGGCATCAAGTACGAGGTACTGGACGAATGCTATCTGGCCGACCACGACCCCGCCACCAAGGCCGACGGCCTGGACTGGGACGCCATTGAGGAGGCCGCCTTCAAACTAACCGGCAACGAAGCCATGCTCCTGCCCCGCACCAAGGCCGAAGCCTTTGCACCGCAAGGACGCATCACCATCGAAGATCCCAATTTCAGCGGCGGAAAGGCCTTTGGCCTGGCCGGCGTTCAGGTAGCCTGCAACGTCTTTGTAAAAATTTCTACTTGCTACACCACAAGGGACGGTTATTACCAAATGTCCAAGACGTTCTCCAGCAAACCCCGTTACCGCGTAGTATTCCAAAATGAGAAAGGTTTTTCCATAGGCTTCAACTGGATTATCATTCCGGCCTCGGTGAGTACGCTGGGAAAAGGCGGTCCAGAGGGAATTGACTACCATATCACCGCCGAAAACGACGGGGCGCTCTTCCGCCGCTCTGTGGTGAACAATGCCGCCTACGACTATTATAACCGCTGCATTCCGGCCGATCTGGACATCCCGGAGCCGCCGTCCGGCATGAGGTTCTGGATTTTCCCGGACATTTCGGCCTCCAGCTGCGCCATGCTGCATCACGGTTCTTTTGTAAAGAATGCCCTTTTGGAAAAGTACCTGGGACAGTATATGGGCATCATCAAACAATTCCTGCCAGATATTACCATTGGCACCAAAGACCAAATGAACTACGCTTCCATTTACAGCAATGTGAGCCACGAGCTTTCCCATGCCAGCCACTATGCACAAGTGGGAAACGAGTTCTGGGGCCCTTATATCGAGTATGTACTGGAGTCCTTTGTAACCCAGGGAGGTAATTGCTATGGCGACGGAACCGCCGAAAATGCAGGATACTGCGAAGTGGGAGAGATGTGGGGATACTTTATGGAGGCATCGCTCTTCAAAGACCGCTACGGCGGCACGCTCAATTCCTATGGAAACAGCTTCTGGTTCAAGCCCGACATCTTTTCCTACCTTTACGAGCGAGGCATGTCCCGCAGCGAAATGTACCGCGCACTAACCAGCGAAGTCCATTCGCGAAGCGCTCTCAAAGAGAAACTCACCACCCTGTACCCAGAGCGCGAAACCATGATTGAGCAAACCTTCAACAGATATGGAAAATAGACAGTCGCTGGCCCCGGTCCTCCTCGCATTGATTCTTTGTGCGTTTACATCCTGTACTGTTGTGAAGGAGGACCGGACAGCCTGTCCATGCACGCTGTATGTACACTTAAACCAGGTTCCTGCCGCCGGGGTTTCCATTGATGTATCGGAGGCCGGCACCCAGGACCATTTAACCACACTCTACCTAACCGGCGGGGAGGGCGCCCCCGCCGACACCACGCTAACAGTCACCGTACCCAAGACTGGCGTTAGGGTGATGGCCGTTTCTGGTGCGCAGCTTGAGCCAGACGGCCGCGTGCTCATTCCGCTGGGATACGACGCCCCGCCCCTGTACCTCTTCGCCGCCCAGGTTCCCACGCCCGGAGACACCGCCCATGTTGCGGTGCAACTTCACAAGCATTACTGCCTGTTAACCCTTAGCATGGAAGAGCCACCCGGATGGGGAGAACCCTATTGGACCGAAGTGCGGGGCAGGGTAAGCGGAATAGAGAAAAGCGGAACGCCCCTGGAAGGAGACTTCCGTTGCCGGCTGGACCCCGGCGGAAGCATCCGCCTCCCCCGGCAACACCCGGCCTCTGAGCTGTGGCTGGACATTGTTATGCCCCGGAACGTAGTTCGCTCCTTTGCCCTGGGAACATACATGCTGGAGGCCAGATACGACTGGACGGCCCAGGACCTGGAAGACCTGCAGTTGGAAATTGTCCTTTCCGTAACCCATATCAACCTTTCCACGGGCAACTGGAACAAGACCATCCCCTTCCCTGTAGAGATATAAAAGTACCAGAGAAGAGAAACTGCAAATAATTATTTGGAGATTCGAAAAAAGTAAGTATCTTTGCAGTCCAAATCGATGCGCGGATGGCGGAATTGGTAGACGCGCTACTCTCAGGAGGTAGTGTCCGAAAGGACGTGTCAGTTCGACTCTGATTTCGCGCACAAGAGGGTGACTAAAGTCAAAAGACTCATAGTCACCCTCTTTCTTTATATCTTATGCTCTACTAGAAATAGCTTACCGTGGTGCCGGAGACGGCGCTCAGGAGCTTGTTGGCCAGGCTGGACACGCCAAAGCGGTACAGGTCCTTGTTCATCCAGGAGTCGCCAAGGATGGTGCGGCCAATGGTCCAGTAGCAAACGGCGTCCATGGCGCTGGCTATGCCACCGGCAGCCTTGAAGCCCACTTTCTTTCCGGTTACCTCGTAGAACTTTTTAATGCTCTCACACATGACAAAAGCAGCCTGAGGAGTGGCGTTCACCTTCACTTTACCAGTAGAGGTCTTAATGAAGTCGGCGCCGTTTTCCATGGCCAGGAAGCTGGCATCGGCGATGAGCTGGGAGCTGGGGAGAAGCCCGGTTTCCAGAATGACTTTGAGTACCACAGGGCGGCCCAGTTCCTTAGCCACACGGTCTATGCACTCGCGGGAAGCCTTGATTTCGGCGCCTGCGGTCTCGTAGTCTCCGGCCAGGAAACTGTTCAGGGCCAGCACAATATCAATTTCGTCGGCGCCGTCGCGTACGGCCAGTTCAATTTCCTTGAGCTTTACCTCTATCCAGCTTTGAGAGGTGGGGAAGCATCCGGCCACAGTGGTTACATGAAGGGCAGGGTCCTTGCGGGTTTGAGCCACCACATGGGCAAAATTGGGATACACGCAGCAGGAAGCGGGAAGCGGCCAGCCGGGGAAAGCCTTGGCAAGGCCGTTTACTTTCTCTACCATGGCTTTTACCGACTCGGGGGTGTCGTCGCTGGCCAGGGTGGTTTGGTCCATAATGCTAAAGCAGGCCTTGTAAACCTCTTCGCAGGCAATCTTGTCCAAACCAGAGGCAATGAGGGAGAGTTGACGGGCAATGGCCTCGTCGTTGGGCGTATAGCCGTACTTGCTTGAAAGAGACATAATGTTATCCTTTAATTTGAATGGTTAGTCCTTCATCGATAAGGGGTTGCACCATGCGGCGCATTTCCTCTACCGTATATTTTTTTAGGCCCTTCATGGGCGTTTCGCGGTCCAGGGTATAGACCATCACTTCACGGGGCCTCACCTCAAGCACCAGCCGCATCCAGTCCTGCACCCAGTCTTCTGTGGCCCAGCCGGGACCGCGCAGAAACATGGTTTGCAGCACAAACTGACCCTTAAAACGCTTGAGTCCTTCTACTACCTGGGCCACATGATAGCTGCCTGTGGGCTTGTTCACCAATGCCGCCTGCGCATCTGTTACGGCATCCAGCTTAAGGATGGCGTTATCTACCTTTTGTAGCGCCTCAAACACTTCCGGGACAGCAATGCGGGTAGCATTGGACAGCACCGACACCTTGGCCGACGGATAATAGCGGTTGCGCAGCGCCAGCGTAGCGGTCACCATCTCCGGGAACTCCGGATTGAGGGTGGGTTCTCCGTCGCCGGAAAAAGTGATAGAGTCTATGGGCACCCCCGCCGCCTGGCATTCGGCCAGTTTGGCCTCCAGGGCCTCCTGCAATCTTTTGGCCGTGGGTAACTGGCGGTCTCCCAGCCCGTCTTTGTTCCAGCCGCACTCGCAGTACACGCAGTCAAAGTTACATACCTTGCCTTCCTCTGGCAGCACATTGATGCCCAGAGAACTGCCCAGCCTGCGGCTGAAAATGGGGCCGAAAACAATCTTTTCCCTTAGCATAGCCGCACCGATTTTGCATTACCCCACAGGCGGAGCGATGCTGCAGACGGAGCATCGGCCCTCTTTTTAGCGAAGTCTGCGGCATCCTCCGCCTGAGGGGTGATGCGCACCAGACCGGGCTTTTTCCCCGGCTCCAGCGTGCCAAAAATGTCCTCTTTTCCCAGGAAGCGGGCGCCGTTAAGGCAGGCCCAGGTGAGGAGTTCTCCCAGCGGAACTTCCGGGAAGCCCTGCTGCAGGCAGGTAAGTTCGGCCACCATATCAAGATCGTCGTTGGACGACAGGGAATCGGTGCCCACACAAATGGGAATTCCGCTCTCCCGCATGACAGGAATGGGCGGCAGCATATTGTGAATAAAGAGGTTCGATAGCGGGCACACCGCCAGGAAGGGTTCCTGCAGGGCCGCTTTGGCCGCCGCCGCGCCTTCGGGCGTTAGGCAGCACTCGTGCACCAGTAGCACGTGCCCGGCTACCGGAACGGGAACAACGGCACGAAGCCGGTCCAGGAAATACTCCAGCGAGCTATGGCCTGTTACCGGCGGGGTGGGAATACCATTGGCCACGCGGTTGTCCCACATGGGACCGCTGCCCCACTTCATCATTTGCTCTTCCTCGTCGCTCTCTTCGCTGTGAAAGCTAAGAAAACCATCCTGTAGCCCGGCGGCCGAAGAGGCCGACACAAGCTCCGGGCTCATGGTATAGCAGGAATGCGGCGTAGGAGCGGCATCCAGGCCTAAAGAATGGGCCTGTCGCTGTAAATCGGTTACATAGTCCATCACGGCCTTGCACTCCTGGGGAACGGCGCCAAAGACCTCCAGGAAGGTGCGGGTGTACATGGGATGGGAGGCTTTGATGGCAAAGGAATCGGCGCAATTGGAAATATCGGCCATAGCCACCACGCCCCGCTGCCACATGAGGTCCATGGCGGCTTTTAGGTCGGCCAGCTTTTTCTGCTGGGACGAAGTATCGCGCAGTGCATTAATCTGGTCTATGAAACCCGCCATGCCCGTTCCCTTACGGAACATGCCCTTCATATGGGAAAGTTCCACATGACAGTGGGCATTCACAAAACCGGGGCATAGGATGCCGGGAGTCACTTCCTCTCCCGGAGCGCACTTCCCCACCCTGAGAACGGTGCCGTCGTCCTCTACCTCTACAAAGCCGTCCGTAATGGGCTCGAAAGAGGTTAAAGGAAAGACTTGCTGTGCGGTGAATCGTTTCATAGGGAATCTTTTTGAACAAAAAGAAGGGAATCGGCCGAAACCAGATCGAGCGAATCCAGCACCTTGTGCAGATAAACCGAATCGCGGTCAAAGCGAACGCGTAGCGTATCTACGGTGCGGGGCTGCTGCTGGGGCAGGCTGGCAGTATCTACCTTCGCATGATAGATGGAAAGCATCTTGCGGCGCCACTGCTCCAGGGAAATTTGCTTTTTTACATCGGCTTGCTCCCGTTCCAAACGGGAAGCTACGGCTCCCATCACCTTTTCCATGCGGTTGGCCTCGGCCAGGTAATACTCCAGGCTATAGCGAAAATCTTCGGTGTCGTAGCCAAAAGACTGGAAAATTCCCTCGTACACCAAACTGGTGTCGGCTTGCCTGCGCATCGAAGGGCTTTGCCTTATTTGCTGGTCCTGAAGGAACATCTGGTAGCAGATTTCCTCCATTTGCTCCCGTTCAATGAGCCTGGGCCCCTGGCAGGAAAGGGCCAGGAGCAGCAGGAGCGCTATATGAAGGAGGCGGCTTTGCATTATCTGAGCACGGCGCCACACTCTTTTTGGAGGGCGGTAAGCACGTTATCCATGGTCTTTTCTACGTCGGCGTCTGTGAGCGTGCGCTCGGGGTCTTGCAACACGAAGTTCAGGGCATACTGCTTTTTGCCCGAAGGAATCTTTTCTCCGCGGTACACATCGAACAGGCTCACGCTCTTAATGAGCTTTTTACCTGCGCGAAGGGCCACCTTGCGAACGTCGGCGTAGGCGGTGCCTTCGTCCAACAGAAGGGCAAGGTCCCTGCGCACCTCCGGGAACTTGGGCAGTTCCTTGAAGGCAAATTTATCCCGCTTGATAAGGGAGAACAGGACTTCCCAGTTAATCTCGGCGGCAAATACGGGCTGCTTAATGCCGAAACGCTTGCACAACGCGGGATGCAGGGAGCCCAAGGTGGCAAGGAGACGGGGCTCCTTGCCGGGGAGGCTGTAGGTGATGCCCTCGGAGAATAAGTCGGCCGGGGCAGCGCCCATGACCATCGAGGTGACATCTATCCGATAACGGGCCATCAGGGCCTCTACATATCCCTTGAGCTGGAAGAAACTGGATTTGGCTGCAGCGCTGCGCCACACTTTATCCGGAGTGCCCGTAAGGAAGAAGGAGAAGCAGCGATGCTCTTCATAGCCTTCCAGGTTGGTGCCGTCTTTTTCCGGCAAACGCCGATACACAGAGCCGTACTCGAAGAACTTGAGGGAAGTGGCCTGCCTGTTAAGGTTGTAGGCCACTACCTCCAGGCCGCTAAGGAGCAGCGTCTGGCGCATCACGTTCAGGTCCTGTGATAGCGGATTCACAATATGCACACACGCATGGGCCGGATAGGTTTCCAGTTGGGTATAGTAATCCTCCTTAGTGAGGGAGTTGTTCATAGTTTCTACAAAGCCATTGGCGGCCAGCCAGTTGGAGATGGCATTGCGGGTGGCCTCCGGGTCTGGCTGCTGCGAGGGATTCACGCTCATACGCAGGCTTTGCGGAAGCTCAATGTTGTTGTAACCGTAGATGCGAAGGATTTCCTCTACTACGTCGCACTCCCGCGTAACGTCCACCATATAGGTGGGAGCCGCTACCAGAGCGCCGGCTTCGCGTTTTTCAAGGAACTGATAGTTGTGGCCTTCCAGAATCTTCTCTATGGTGGCATGGCCTATCTTCTTGCCAATGAAATGCTCTATGCGGTTGTAGTCCAGCTCTATTTGTGCACGGCCGATGGGCTGAGGATAAAACTCCTGCACCTTGCCCACTACCTTCCCGCCGGCCACCTCCAAAATGAGGAGGGCGGCGCGCTTGGCGGCGTAGAGGGCGGCTTCAGGGTCTACGCCGCGCTCAAAGCGGAAGCTGGCGTCGGTGCTAAGCTGCTGGCTTTTGGCGGTTTTGCGAATGCTCACGGGGTCGAAGTAGGCGCCCTCAATGAAGACATCCTGCGTGGCGTCCGTTACGCCTGAATCTTCCCCGCCGAACACGCCGGCAATGCACATGGGACCATCGGCGTTGGCAATGACCATATCAAAGGTGTGAAGCTTGCGCTGCTGCCCGTCCAGGGTTTTAATGCCTTCACCCTCCTGGGCACGGCGCACGATCACCTTTCCCTTGGTTTTTGCGGCATCGAAGGTGTGCAGCGGCTGGCCGGTTTCAAACAGGACGAAGTTGCTGATATCCACTACGTTGTTGATGGGCTTTAGGCCGATGGACATGAGGCGCTCCTGCAGCCACTCGGGGCTGGGAGCCACCTTGACGCCCTTTATGGTTATGCCGCAGTAGCGGGGGGCGCCGTCGGGGGCCTGCACATCCACGGGGATGGCCTCTCCGGAACCTTCGCAGAAGGCGTCTACGGAAGGCCGAACCAGTTCACAGGGGATGTCCCGGCTTTTGAGGTAGCCGTACAGGTCCCGTGCCACGCCCCAGTGCGAGGCGGCATCTATGCGGTTGGCCGTTATCTCGTACTCAATAACAGCCTCGTCCTTGAGCTGGAGGTACTCCTTGGCGGGCGTGCCCACTACAGCGCTTTCCGGCAGCACCATAATGCCTTCGTGGCTGGTGCCTATACCTAATTCGTCCTGGGCGCAAATCATGCCGAAGCTTTCTACGCCGCGAATCTTGGACTTTTTGATTTTGAAGTCTCCGGGGAGTACGGTGCCCAGGGTGGCAAACAGGACCTTCTGGCCTGCTGCTACATTAGGCGCGCCGCACACTACCTGCACCGGTTCCGGTTCTCCGCAGTCTACGGTGGTAATGTGCAGATGGTCGCTGTCTGGGTGGGGCTCACAGGTGAGAACCTTTGCCACCACAACGCCCTTAAGGCCGCCGGGAATCACTTCCTGGGTTTCCAGGCTATCTACCTCGATGCCGATGGAAGTCATGGACTCGGCCACCTGCTCGGGGGTTAAATCACATTTGAGATACTCTTTTAACCAATTGTAAGATAGTTTCATAAGCTTGTCATTCTGAGCGAAGCGAAGAATCTATATCTTCTATTTTAAACAAATCCTTAACAAATGCTTCTTTATCGAAGACTTTTAAATCGTCCACGCCTTCCCCAATTCCCAGGAACTTGATGGGAATGTTGAACTGGTCCACGATGCCCGTTACAACGCCGCCTTTTGCGCTGCCGTCCAGTTTGGTAACGGCCAGGGCGGTTACATCTGTGGCCTTGGAAAACTCCCGGGCCTGGATAAAGGCATTCTGGCCGGTGGTGGCATCCAGCACCAGCAGGACCTCGTGCGGGGCATCCGGGACCACGCGCCTAACGACGTTCCTTATCTTGGTGAGTTCGTTCATGAGGTCCACGCGGTTGTGCAGGCGGCCGGCGGTGTCGATGAGCACCACATCGGCCTCTTTGGCCACAGCACTCTTTACCGTATCAAAGGCCACCGATGCGGGATCCGAGCCCATGGCCTGCTTCACAATATCCACGCCGGCTCTTTCGGCCCAGATGGTGAGCTGGTCTACGGCGGCGGCGCGGAAGGTATCGGCCGCACCAATGACCACTTTCTTTCCCTGGTTCTTCAGGCTGGCCGCCAGCTTGCCAATAGTGGTAGTCTTTCCCACTCCGTTTACGCCTACTACCAGCATCACGTAGGGTTTCTTGCTAAAGTCGAAGGGCTGCACAGGTTCGTCCGGGCCCATGAGATTGGCTATCTCGTCGCGGATAATGGCGGTTAACTCCTCCAGGTCCACGTACTTGTCTTTCTCTACCCGGTCTTCTATGTTCTCTATGATCTTGAGCGTGGTATCTACCCCCATGTCGCTGCTAAGGAGCGCCTCCTCCAGAGCATCCAGGACATCATCGTCCACTTTGGACTTGCCCGTAATGGCCCGCCCCAGCTTCTGGAAGAAGTTCAGGTTGGTTTTCTTTACGCCTTTATCAAATATTCCCATATCGTGCAAATTTACACAAAAAGCCGCCCTTTTGCAAGGGCGGCTTTATCAAGAGCATTAAAAGATTATTTCTTGTTGAAGAAATCTTTTTCCTTGCCCTCTTCTACCAGTTGCTCTACGAATACGTAGGCGCCGGTTTTGGGGCTTTTTTCCATGCGGATGACCTTCACCATGTGCTTGGCACCGGCTTTGGCATCAAATGTTGCAACAGCTTTCTTTGCCATAGTTCAAATTATTTACTTGATTTCACGGTGAAGAGTTACTTTCTTGAGGTACGGGTTGTACTTCATGCGCTCCAGGCGGTCGGGGGTGTTCTTCTTGTTCTTGGTGGTAATGTAACGGGACATACCGGGAACACCGCTAGCCTTCTGCTCTGTGCACTCCAGGATGACCTGCACCCTGTTTCCTTTTTGTTTCTTTGCCATAATTGATAAGGATTAAAGGGTTAAACAAGGCTTACATACCCCTTCTTCTGGGCCTCTTTGAGGGTGGCGTCGAGACCATTTTTCTCGATGATACGCATACCCTTGGTGGTCACTTTGAGGGTGATGAAACGCTGCTCTTCCTCTGACCAGAACTTCTTGGTTTTGAGGTTAAGGGCGAAGTCGCGCTTGGTGCGCAGTTTGGAATGGGCAACATTGTTACCAATCATTCTCTTCCTTCCGGTTATCTGACAAACCTTTGACATAATATTTAACTTTTTAATTGTTACTTGTTTACAGGTGGTTATACCAGTTTTAAAAACCGTTTCCACCGAATGCTTGCGGGGAAGCGTTTGCTTCCATCCGTCGAAAGCCAAATAATGGATGGCGTGCCCACAATGTGGTCTTCCGGGACGAATCCCCAGTAGCGGGAATCCAGTGAATTGTGCCGGTTGTCACCCATCATGAAATAGTAGTCTTGCTTGAACGTGTATTCGCTGGCCGGTTCCCCGCCTATTCGAATGACATCGCCTTCCACCTCCAGGGTATTGTGCTCGTAGTCGCGGATAATTCGCTCGTACAGAGGAAGGTTTTCCAGCGTCAACTGCACCGTGGCACCTTTTTGAGGAATCCAAAGGGGGCCGAAGTAATCGCAGGTCCAGCCGGTTTTCCCGGTAAAGGGGAAAATGGCCGATTCCTGGCCGATGGCGGGCGAGGTTTCGAGATTGGGAACAATCTCTTGCACTGCCTTGATGTCCTTCATTTCCCCAAGCATTTCTTCTGTTAGCGCCATGGCCGGATAACCGGGCAGACGAGGGTCGAAGTACAGTTCCTGGATATTGAGTCCCATCTTTTCCAGCTTGCGCTGGTTAATACGGGGACCCGATGTGATTACCTGATAGGTGAGCTGGCGACCGGGCTCATCGGCTTCCTTAACGCCGTTCACCCAAACCAGACCGTCCTTGACTTCCAGCGTGTCACCGGCAACGGCAACGCAACGCTTTACGTAGTGATCCTTCTTGTCTGAAGGCCGAACAATCACGGGGCCGAACTGGGCAATGGTCTGTTCCCTTCCGTATGCGCGGACCCAGGCGTAATAATCGTCGGCCGGGCGGCGGAACAGAACCGTATCCCCGTTGGGGAATCCGAAAACCACAATGTCTCCTCTTTGAACCTCTCTGAACCCTTTGAGCCTGCGGTACTTGTTTTGGATGAGCGTGGAATAGCTCTCGTGACCAAGCGCCCTATTGTGCGTAAAGGGAATGGTGAGGGGCGTCTGAGGGATGCGCGGGCCATAGGTGAGCTTGGACACAAAGAGATGGTCTCCGGTGTACAGGCTGCTTTCCATGGACGAGGAAGGAATTTTGAAGGCCTGGAAGAAGAAAATATTGATGAAGGTTACCACAACCACGGCAAAGATGATGGCGTCCAGCCAATCCAGCCATACATTGTGTTTTTCCCCGGGGGCATACTCTTTCTTCCAGAAGAGCCATTTCACCTTTTTGCTAACAATAAGGTCGAAGATGATGCCCAGTCCAAGGAGCCACCAATAGTTTCCGAGCCAGATCACCCAGGCAATGTAAAGTACCGACCAGAAACCCAGCCGTACCCACTTGTTTTGGATGATATCCTTCCAGCTCACGCGGCAATAACTACTTTACAGATTTTACAATAGCCTCAAAAGCCTGAGGATTGTTCATAGCAAGGTCTGCCAGCACTTTGCGGTTGAGGCCGATGTTCTGCTTGGCAAGACGACCCATAAGCTGAGAATAAGTGAGACCGTACTGACGGGCGGCAGCGTTGATACGCTGGATCCAGAGGGAACGGAACTCGCGCTTCTTGGCCTTGCGGTCGCGGTAGGCGTAGGTGAGACCTTTCTCGTAAGTGTTCTTGGCAACAGTCCAGACATTCTTGCGGGAGAGGAAATTGCCGCGGGTTCTGGAAAGAATCTTCTTGCGGCGTGCCCTTGAGGCAACAGAATTAACTGATCTAGGCATAAATAATTACATTTTTGGAGGCAGTGGCATCTGGCTTCCTGGCCGATGCGCTTAAAAACTGCGATCCAGTTAAACAATAAGAGTTACAGGACCAGAAGTTCTTTTACGCGGCGCACATCGTCCTTCTCGAGGATGGCGAAGTGATCCAGATTGCGTTTCTGTTTCTTGGTCTTCTTGGTGAGGATGTGGCTGTGATAAGCGTGCTTCCTCTTGATCTTTCCCGATCCGGTAAGCGTGAAGCGCTTTTTGGCACCGGAGTTGGTTTTAAGCTTTGCCATTGTGTTAAACAATTAAAATTAATATATACTAAGGATTACACCTTATTTCTTTTTAACAGGAGCCAGCATCATGGTCATGCGCTTGCCTTCCAGGGTGGGCATGCTTTCGGCGCGGCCGAATTCTTCCAGTTCCACGGCAAAGCGAAGAAGCTGCTTTTCTCCCTGCTGGGCAAACTGGATGGAGCGTCCGCGGAAGAAGATGGAGGCCTTTACCTTGGATCCTTCCTGCAGGAACTCCTGCGCATGCTTGAGCTTGAACTGGAAGTCGTGTTCGTCGGTGTTGGGGCCGAAGCGAATTTCCTTGATTACTATCTTGGCGGCGTTGGCTTTCATTTCCTTGGCCCGCTTGCGCTGCTGGTACAGGTACTTCTGGTAATCCAGAATCTTGCACACGGGAGGATCGGCTTTGGCGCTGATTTCTACCAGATCCAGCTCCAATTCCTCGGCCAGGGCAAGGGCCTTGGTGAAGGGGTAGATGCCCTGTTCGGGGATGTTCTCCCCTACCAGGCGCACCTGAGAGGCCGTAATTTCACGGTTAATCCGAAGGGCGTTTTCGTCCTTCTGGGCACCGGCTTGAGCCTGTTGAGGCTTCTTTTTCAGGCCCGAAGGCCTGGGTTTGAAAGGCGTTGCGATAGTAAAGCTCCTTTAAACGTTAAACAATTTTACTGGGCCAGTTCCTGGGCCACGGCCTTGCGTACATATTCCACAAAGCCAGGCACGCTCATGGAGCCCTGGTCCTCGGCTCCACGGCGCACAGACACAGACTCTTCGGCCTGTTCTTTTTCGCCTACAATGACCAGAAGCGGCACACGCATAAGGGACGTTTCACGGATTCTCTTACCCAGTGTCTCGTTCCGGTCGTCTATAGAGGCGCGAATTTCGGAATTATTTAGCAGATTTACAACTTTTTTTGCGTAATCTGCGTATTTTTCGCTCACTGGCAGCACTTTAACCTGGTCCGGGTGCAGCCAAAGGGGAAGATGCCCGGCGGTGTGCTCCAACAGCACGGCCACAAAACGCTCCAGGCTGCCGAAGGGAGCCCGGTGAATCATGACCGGACGCTTGCGGCTGCCGTCGCTGTCCACGTACTCCAGTTCAAAGCGCTCCGGCAGATTGTAGTCTACCTGGATGGTGCCCAGCTGCCAGCTTCGGCCAATAGCGTCCTTTACCATGAAGTCCAGTTTGGGACCATAGAAGGCAGCTTCTCCTGTTTCCACCACATAGGGCAGGCCTTTTTTCTTGGCGGCATCGATGATGCCTTGTTCGGCCTTGGCCCAGTTTTCGTCGGAGCCAATGTACTTGGACGGATTCTTGGGGTCGCGCAGGGATACCTGGGCGGTGAACTTGTCAAAGTGCAGCGTTTTGAACACGTACAGAATGAGGTCTATCACCTTTTCGAATTCTTCCTGCAGTTGGTCCTGGCGGCAGAAAAGGTGGGCGTCGTCCTGGGTGAAACTGCGCACGCGGGTGAGGCCGTGAAGTTCCCCGGACTGCTCGTAGCGATACACGGTGCCGAATTCGGCGAAGCGCAGCGGGAGATCCCGGTAGCTGCGGGGTGCGCTGCGGTAAATCTCGCAGTGGTGCGGGCAGTTCATGGGTTTAAGAAGGTACTCCTCCCCTTCCTGCGGAGTGTGGATGGGCTGGAAGGAATCCTTGCCGTACTTGGCATAGTGGCCGCTGGTTACATACAGCTCCTTTCCGCCGATATGCGGGGAAACCACCTGCAGATAACCGTATTCGGCCTGCTTCTTACGAAGGAAGTTCTCCAGGGTGTTGCGCAGGGCGGCACCACGGGGCAGCCACAGGGGCAGGCCGGCGCCCACGCGCTGGGAGAAGGTAAAGAGTTCCATCTCCTTACCAATCTTGCGGTGGTCGCGCTTTTTGGCTTCTTCCAACACCTGCAGATACTCGGTGAGCATGCTGGCTTTAGGGAAGGTGATGCCGTAGATGCGGGTGAGCTGCTGACGGGTTTCGTCGCCGCGCCAATAGGCGCCGGCAAGGGATAGCACCTTCACGGCCTTAATGACCTCTGTGTTCCGGAGGTGCGGGCCGCGGCAAAGGTCTGTAAACTGACCGTTGGTATAGTAGGTAATGGTACCGTCTTCCAGTTCGCTGATGAGCTCCTGCTTGTATTGGTCTCCCTTTTGCGTGAAATAGGCCATGGCATCGGCCTTGGAGACTTCGATACGACGAAAATCCTCCTTGCCGCGGGCCAGTTCCAGCATCTTGTTCTCGATGGCCTTGAAATCGGCGTCTGTAAGGGTGCGGCCATTCATATCTACGTCGTAGTAGAAGCCATTTTCGATGGCGGGGCCGATGCCGAATTTAACCCCGGGGAACAGGGCTTCCAGGGCTTCGGCCATCAGGTGCGACGAGCTGTGCCAGAATACTCTCTTGGCTTCGTCGTCCTCCCACTTGAGAAGGCGGATGGCTACATCCTGCGTAATGGGACGCATTACGTCTATGGTGGTTCCCTTGGAAGTCTCGGGCTCATCGGCCGTCTTGATATTCACGGCCAGGATTTGTTCGGCCAGCCTGGGGCTAATGCTCATGGCTACGTCATAACCGGTTACGCCAGCTTCATACTGACGCACACTTCCATCGGGGAACGTAATGTTAATCATAATTCTTCTTTTTGTTATAGCCTGCAAAGATAGTGATTTTTCCTTAGATACGGTCTTTTATCTGGTATTCATTTCGGCCGGGAGCGCTGCGGGAAATCATCTCTCCCACGAAGCCGGCCAGGAACAGCATGACGCCCAGGACCAGCGTTACCAGCGCCAGATAGAACAGCGGCTGGTCTGTTACTGCTCGGAATTTGAGACCGTTGGACTGGTGATACAGCTTGGCGGCAATAATCCAGACAGTCATTACAAAGCCGACAAGGAACATGAGGATGCCGCTGGTGCCGAAAAAGTGCATGGGCTTCTTGCCAAAGCGGGACAGGAACCAAAGGCTCATGAGGTCCAGCAGGCCATTCACAAAACGGTCTATGCCAAACTTGGACTTGCCGTACTTGCGCTTCTGGTGATGCACGGCCTTCTCCCCTATTTTCTCGAAGCCGGCGTTTTTGGCCAGATACGGAATGTAGCGATGCATTTCTCCGTACACTTCAATGTTTTTCACCACCTCTGCTTTGTAGGCCTTGATGCCGCAGTTCATGTCGTGCAGCTTGATGCCGGTTACCTTGCGGGCCGTCCAGTTGTACAGTTTGGAGGGGATGTTCTTGGTAAAGGTATTGTCTTGCCTATGCTGTTTCCAGCCGCTCACAAGGTCGTAGCCGTCTTCCCTGATCATGCGCACCATCTCGGGGATTTCCTCCGGGGAATCCTGTAAATCGGCGTCCATGGTAACCACAATTTCTCCTTTGGCGGCAGCGAAGCCCTCGAACAGGGCGGCCGATTTGCCATAGTTGCGGCGAAAACGGATGCCCCGGATATTTTTATTGCGGGCACCCATATCCTGGATTACTTCCCAGGAGCCGTCAGTGGAGCCGTCGTCTACAAACCAAATCTCGTAGCGGAATCCCTTGAGGGCACGGGCAATCCAGGCCGTAAGTTCCGGCAGCGATTCCCGCTCGTTATACAGAGGTATGACAATTGAAAGGTCCATTATTGCTCGTCGGGTTTTTGATCATCGGCCGAAGGGAAGTTAAACAGCCGTTTAAGAAAAATGTAGCGGGACAGGAAGCCGGAAAGCAGCGTCCCGTATACGTAGCAGTACAGCCACTGGAAGAAAAAGAGGAAAATGGGCAGTTTGTCCATGTATCCGTCCAGGGTTTCCCGGTCCTGGGCCGAAAGGTTCATGCTGCCGGTAATGCCGGAAAGAAGGGCGTCCATGCTCTCCGGGGGCATTTTCATCACGAAAAGCGCCTGGGCCGATGCCAGGAGAAAACCGCTTAGCATGGCCGACCGCCGGCCCAGCAGGTAGGTGTGCTCCATCTTTACATCGGCATACTTGTCCCGGAAGGAAAGCATTTGGTTTTTCATGATAAGGATGCAGCCGAAAAACTCCACTGCCCAAAGGATAATGCCCGCCGCCTGCACCAGGAAGCTACTCTCTGTGAGGCCGGCCGCCTCCTTGAGCGACAGGCAGCCCACGCTCACGGCCCCCAGCAGGAGTCCTGTCTTGGCCGCCTGGTTCCACAGGATGGTATTATCCACTTTTTCTGTCATAGCTTACAAAGATAACGATTTTTTGGCACCTTTCTCCTTCAATGGGGCAACAAAAAGAGAATCCGGGAACAAAAACGGGGTGTTTTTGTTCCCAGACTCAAAGGTGAGATGGCTACATAGAGCCTCTTAGAAGCGAAGGGCAATACCCATGCCGTAGCGCTGGACGCCAAAATTCAGGGTAGGCTCCTTCATGGCATAACCACGGTTCTTGTTGGCCTCGTCCACGGCCCAGTTCAGACGCTTGCTGCCAATTATCCTGAGCGGAATACCGAAGGACATAAGGGTACCGCCAGCACCCATGAACGGAGCGCCAATATAACCAGCGAGGATAGCGCCCACCTGGGGTTCATCGGCGGCGGCACTCACAATGAGACCTGCGGCAAAGAATCCCAGGCCTACAGAGAAGAAAGGAATACCCACCCCCATGAGCGCTTTACCGGCTTTGTACTGGGCACGGGCGCTGGCATAGGTTTCTTCCCAAATTTGCTGGCCAATGAGTGCCTGAATCTCCTGGTCTGACAACTCACGACCGTTAAGCAGGAGTTCATCTCCGTCACGGAGAAGCTTGCCTACATACATATTGCCGGCAGTATTGCTGGGCCCATACTGAGGGGAAGCAGGTGCGGCAGGCTGACTGCTGAACACTTGCTCTGTTCCGTTGCTGAACTGAATCTTGGCAACCTGGGAGAGAGGGAGCTTGAAAACGGGACCATCCTGGTTTTCATAGGCATGGTACACCACTTCGTCGCCGTTAATCTCGTCAATCTTGGCGCGAACCATGGAATTGTCGGTCTTCAGGATAATGTCCTGAGCAAAAGCCTGCATGCCGATGAGCATCAGTGCTCCGGCCACAATGGAGGCAAATACTTTTTTCATAAAAATTATTGTTTAAATGATTAAAATTTCATGCAAAGGCCCACTCCGCCGGGCGTAAGACCCACATTGAGCTGGGGATCAAAAGAATAACCGCGTCCTGCCATGCCCACTGCCCAGCGCATGCGGCCGCTTCCTACACACTGAAGCGGAATGCCGATGGAAAACACGGTGAAACCGCTGCCGAAAAGCGTATAACCAGCTACCAGGTAGGATAAAGCCGAGGTCGTATATCCATTTGCGGCGGCGATATAGGCATAGATACAAAAACCAGCGCCAGCCGACATTAGCGGAACACCAATATTCACAAGCACCTTACCGGCCGAATACTGGCTGCGGGCACCAAGAAAGGTATTGTTCCAAATTTCCGGTCCCATGATTTGCTGCAGTTCATAGTCTTGCAGCATACGGCCATTCATATACACATCGTTCCCGTTTAGTACCAGGCGACCGCCCAGGGGACTGGCATAACTGTTTCCATACATAGAGCCCCTATTCGTGGGAAAATCGGTGTTGATTTGGGCCTGGGCGCGGGCACCCACCAGCAGGAGTGCAAGGGCCAGAAGAGCGGTTAGAACGTTTTTCATATTGTCCTTGTATTAAAAATTCACCGTTAAACCAAGTCCGTGCGGGGCCAGGCCCATGTTCAGGGTTGGCTCGAAGGCCAGGCCACGGCGATGGTTGCTTTCTTCTACCACCCAATTCATACGGCCGTTGGCTATGCAGGAGAAAGGCAGGGCAATGGAGTAGAAGGTTAAGGCTGCACTTAAACCGGAATAAAACATGGTGGTATACCAAGTGCTGTAAGGAGACCAGTTATGGTTAATAATACAAAAGACCTCTCCACTTAGGCCCAAAATTAAGAAGACATCGCCCACCAGTTCCATAGTATTGGCAAAGTTGTACTGCCCGCGGGCTCCAACAAAGGTCTGTTCCCACAGATCCTGTCCAATGATTTGCTGAATTTCTTCGTCGTTGAGTTCATAGGTACCCAAGTACAGATTCTTGCCCCTTCTTACCAGCCTTTGGTTAAGGTTAAAGCCGGAATAGGCGGGCGCGCTATTTACATACATGGAAGCTGCAGGAGCCGTGTTAAACACTTGCTCTGTTCCATTCTTGAACTGGATTCTCTGCACCTGATTGATGGGCAGTTTGAAAATGGGACCATCCGGGTTGTCGTAGTTGTGATAAACCACGTTGTCCCCATTGATCTCTTCAATATTGGCGCGAATAATGGAATTATCCGTTTTCAAAATGATGTCTTGCGCAAAAGCTTGTATGCCCAAAAACAGAAAGGCCGAAGCCAGGACAGAAGTAAGAAAACGCTTCATATTATTGACATTTAACAGGTTAATCTAAGGCTATTATTGTGCAAAATTAAAAAAAAATTTATTAATGCAAGCATTGTAAATAAAAAAAGAAAGCCCCGTAGGTCGCTAGACCTGCAGGGCTTTCCGAAGAACCGCGGCTACCTACTCTCCCAACTGGTGGGTCAGTACCATCGGCGTGGGTGAGCTTAACTTCTCTGTTCGGAATGGGAAGAGGTGGGTCCTCACCGCTATAAC